>LLEP01000001.1_pt1 | contig 358387 bp, 459 predicted proteins | sample 595871 | NCBI WGS metagenome assembly LLEP01 (sample SAMN02919316, study PRJNA255460) | bioreactor metagenome | biome: chemostat; feature: culture 2012_25.2; material: sediment; isolation source: day64 25degC chemostat 2012 inoculated with Wadden Sea sediment taken from... | place: Germany... | reverse complement strand
ACTCTTGCGCGTTAACTAATTTTTAATAAAAATGTCTCGATCACCTTCAATTGGTGTATAAAGGCATGATACCAACGTTCGGCGGCGTTGGGTACTGTGGCCAAAAAATGCATTATTTTTTTTAATGCTTTACCAAGTTCCGGAGGACGCTCCGGCTGTGTTTAATTTGCACACGACTTGCCTCAGCTCACCCTAAAGTTCGCCGGGCATTGTGCGGACGCAAAAGGTAGTATTGAGTATGGCAAAAAAACAAAAACTCCTCAAATGATCCAGCCACGCTGGCTTTTTCAGCGGTGGAAAGCGCCCTAGAGTCGCAAACAGATACCGATTCAAAGGCAAGTAAAGCGCCCAAGCTGGACAAGCCCACAGCAAATGAAAAAAGCAACCGGAACAAGCGTGCCAGCGAAAGCCGCTCGCGTTCAGCTGAGCGCATCGCAAGTCGCGCCGCTTCAGTTGCCAATGATGACCGGTCAACCGCCGCCGGCATCCTTTATTCTATGCAGTCCAAGCCGTCCTCCGCGCCATACTGGTTGGCGGCTTTGGCCTCGCTTTGTTGGATCGGCATCGTCGGCACGTTGGGCTATATGCGTTTTGGCGCTGATTTGGCCAACACTGAAATTCTGACCCTTGCGCAAACGCCAGATTTTGCAGGCTTCTCAGCCCTACTGCTGATCCCAGTTCTCGGTTTTTTTTGCGATAGGCTTGATCGTGCGTCGTGCGCAGGATTTACGCCTGGCAGCATCTTCAATGACACAGGCCGCTTTGCGTCTAGCTGAACCTGAATCTACAGCTACCGCTCAAATCACGACCGTGGGCCAAGCTGTGCGCCGCGAGGTCAACGCGATTGGTGACGGGCTGGAACGTGCCCTGTCCCGCGCTGGTGAGCTTGAAGTGATGGTGCACAATGAAGTGAATTCGCTCGAGCGTACATATGCCGATAATGAATTGCGCATGCGCGCACTCATCGAAGAGTTGGCAAATCAACGCAACGCAGTGGTGACCAATTCTGATCGTGTACGCGAAGCCATTTCCGACGTGCATTCAGGCTTTTCGCAACAGCTGGATGAAGTGGGCAGCTCGTTTGTCGATAAACTCCGGATTACCGGTGGCGATATTACCCAATCTATCGCGGGGCAAGGTGACCAGCTCACCAATGCACTTAAAGAACAAAGCGAACGCTTTGAAACAACCATCGACAACCGTCGCACCGATTTGGTGGCCTCACTCGATGACAGCACTGAAAAGCTTAACATCGTCGTGGACGAGCGCACCGCAGCGATGGCTTCAGCCTAGCAGAGCAAAGCGCGCAATTCGACCAAACGCTGACCCAGCGCGCTGATGATTTGGCCGACAAAGTTGCGTCGCGTACCCAGCAGCTCGATAGTACGCTTTCGGCACATAGCGACAATTTCGACCAGACATTGGCAATGCGCGCCGATGAATTGGCTGAAAAAGTGTCCATGCGCACCGAAGAACTCGGAACAACACTCTCTGAACAAAACGAGCGCTTTGATAAAACCTTGGTTGAGCGCACCGAGCAACTTTCAAGCGAAGTGGCTGATCGTACAGCCCGCCTAAATCAGGTTTTGAGCGCGCGCGCGACAAACTTCAGCGAAACACTAGACACCAAGCGCGACGAGCTGGACAACCTGCTCAATGAACGCACCACCTACATGATGGATGCGTTCGGCGAACGCCATCATAATCTCGCCGAAACCATTGAAGAGCGCACCAACGCCCTCAACGATGTTTTGGCGCGGGGGTCTAGCGGCTTCACACAAAATGTCGATGATCGTATCGCGCGCCTCACCCAGTCCTTGGAAGACGGTACGTCGGAATTCTCGACCATCATTGAAGAACGTACCAACCAGCTTTCTGGCGTCTTGCGCGCTTCAAGCGAGTCTGTGCTGGTGGATCTTAATCTGCGTGGCGAAGAAATCGTCTCCGATATGGAAAATGTTGGTTCGAACCTGGCAACCAAGATTATACAAAATGCAGAATACGCTCAGCGCACTCTGGCCGATTTTGGCTCAGGCGTGGACGAAAGCATTTCAATCCAAACCAACAATTTGGAAAGCGCAGTGCAATCCGCCCTGCTGCAGCTGGGCGGCACTTTGGATGAGCGCGCCAACGAAGCCCGCGAATTGCTGGCCAATGCGGGTCAGGACACGATTTCACAATTGACCAGTCGTGTAGATGAAGTTGCTGTTATCTTGGACAGCCGCCTTCATTCGATGGACGAAATCATGAGTGAAAAAGGCGAACGCTTGATCACCACACTCAATGAAAATGAGCAAGGGTTCAAACAGCACGCCCAATCACTCGAAAGCACCATCAATCAGCGCACGTCTGAATTCAATACTGTGTTGCAGACCAGCGCCGCTGACCTTGATGCGACCATGAAAAGCCGCACCAAAGAGTTGGGCACAACCTTTGAGAAATCCGGCCAGCTCTTCCGTGAAAGCATCGACGAGAGCTTGCGCGATGTGAACGACACCATGGAAACACGCTCTAAGCACGTGTCGCAAATGATTGAAGAGCAAGTGGCTCGGGTCAATGACAATCTGGGCAACCAAATTGACGCTGCATCGTGCGCTTGTCTGATGCGGAGACCGGCGTGGCAGGCAAAGTAACCGACGCAGTGTCCAACATCGAAGCCAGCACTGAAACATTGGCCGGGCGCGTGGAAAATGCTGTCAGCAGCTCAACTGGCTTGTTCGAAAAAGCCACAACCGAGCTGGACCAAACAATCGGCAGCCGCCTATCTGCAACTGAACAACGCTTGGCATCTGCTGCGAACAATATTTCAACGTCAATGCAAGCACGCGCGCTGGAAGCAGAAGAACGCATCACGGCCGCTACTCAGGGTCTTTCCGATGCAATGGAAAACCGGGCACGCGGCGCGGAAGAGCGCATTTCTGGCGCAACGGAAATGCTTTCCACAACCATCGAATCTCGGGTTGCCGAGAGCGAAGAGCGTCTGTCCCTATCGACCGAACATCTGTCACGCACTATCGACGACAAGTTGGGCACCCTGCCCGATGCCATCGCACAACGTGCGAATGAGACAGCAACACGCTTGAGCGAAATGAATACCGCCTTCTCAAGCAGCTTTGATCAAGCCCTTCAAAATGTGGATAGCGGTGCCAACAAAATTATGGCGGCCTTGGACGAAAAACTATCTGGTCTCACAACCGACATTTCGTCTGATGTAGAACGCACCGCCTCGCGCATGGATCTCGTGATCCGCGGCGCGATGGAGCAATTGCACGCCGCTTCCCAGTCTATGGAAGAGCTGGTTTCCGTCCGCGCCGTCAATACTGCTGAAGAACTAAGCGACAAAGCCCGCGCCATGAACCAAATTGTGGCTGTGCAGTCAGACACGTTGTCAAAACTGATCGACAAGAAGACAACAGACATCGAAGAGCGTTTGGCCAATCAGCAAAATCTTCTACGCAGCGCTTTGGAGCAAAATGCTCGTGGTGCCGAAGAAATCATGGCCTACTCAACTTCGCGCATCGAAGAAGATGTCACGCAAGCACTATCCAAGCTCAACGATTCAAATATGCTGTTGCAACAGGTTCTCGAAACCTCCACCAACAATTTGGCTACTTTGGAAGACGGCGTGGCCAAACACACAGCGCGCTATTCAGACGCCGTGCGCGAAGCATTGGCTGGCACAGACGATGCAGGCCGCATGATGGGCCAGCATGTCAATGCATTGCAGGGCACTATCCATGGGCTGCTTGAAGAGGTTGGCCAAATCAAACATGTGCTCGATGGTCAAGCCGCTGGCTTCACTGATGCCGCAAAAGAACTTACCGATGCCTCCGTGGTCACGGTGGACACAATCGAAGGTGGTCGCACGGCAATGGACGCCTTGGTCGCCGGCTTCACCAAACGTGCTGAAGAAATTGACGCCCGTTTGCGCACTTTTGCAAAATCGCTTTCTGACACGGTTTCAGAAACCGAAAACCGGATTTCTGAAACACAAGAAACACTTACCCAAACTGTTAGCAATGCGTCAAACAGCGTTTCTACTAATCTTCGCGATTTGACCGAAACAGCCGGCGTAGAAAGCCAGCGGGCAAGTACTGCGTTGAAGCAAGCGCAGAAATCGTTGATCGAAGAAATGCAGCAATCAATCCAATCTGCAGTGGAGCGCTTCAACGAAACCTCAACGGCAATGCGTTCAACCGCCAAGGAGCTTAGCCAAGAGCTAAGTTCAACACGCTCAGAACTACAGCGTGGCGTCATGGAACTGCCCGAGGAAACCAAGGCAAGCGCTGCCAAAATGCGCCAGGTTGTTGCCGAACAAATTGAGGCGCTTGAAGAGTTGAACAGGATTGTAAACGCACAGCCTACAGCAACGCGTCAAGCCTCAGTTGCAGCGCCCGCACCGACAATCGAGCAGCGCCCCGCGCCAGCACCACGTGCTGAAGCACGGCCCCAAGCGCCGCAACAGCCGCAGCAGCCTCGACAGGAGCAACCGCGTGAAGAGCGCCGTGCGCCAGACGCTAGCAATCTTACTGCGCCAGCACCAAGCCCACGCCCGGCGACCAAAGCGAACGAACATGAGGATATTTCCTCTGAACAATTGGCCGCGTTGCTCGAAAAGCAAATTGAGGAACAAGACGCGCGCGCTGCAGAAGCCGAGCGCAAGCGCATGGCAGCATCCGCGCAGCAGCGGCCCGCATCGACAACGCAGCCTAGCTCTGATCAATCCGCATCCGGGGATGAGCAAGGCAGCTGGGTTCGCAGCTTATTGCGTAATGCGTCTGCCAACCAACAGGCAAGCAGCACTGCCCGCCGCGGTGGGAACCTGAAGAATTTGACCGCTGAAATGGTTGAAGCCGTGGACCATAAAACACTGGTCGATGCGTGGCGTCGTTACCAAAACGGCGAAAGCGGCGTATTCTCGCGTCGTCTGTACACGCTTTCTGGCCAAAGCATCTTTGATGACGTGCGCAAAGCGCTGAAACAGGATGCCGAATTTGCTGGCACAGCCAAAGACTTTATGGTGGAGTTTGAGCAATTGCTTCGTGATGCTGCAGGTGGTGCCGACCCTGTGCGGGACACGCAAACGCTGCTCACCTCAGATCGTGGCAAAATCTACACCATGTTGGCCCACGCTCATGGGCGATTGAACTAGAGCCATAATCGATAATTGAAAATAAAAACGGCGCCTTCTGGGCGCCGTTTTTCGTTGAACTACCGACCTCGTTTTAGGCCTCATGACGCGGATTGACCATCAGCAATGATGCCAAAATCAAACCGCCACCAATGACAGCAAGCAATGCAGACATCATAAAGGTTGGCGCGCCGAAAACCGAAAAGACAAAGCCGAAGATAACGATGAAGGTGGCCAGGCTTGCCTGAGCTGTGACTTGCACCAAACTTTGCGCTTCAGCGGCAAAGCTTTCCGCTGTCCAGTTGGCAACAAAATTGAGCGTGCCCAAGTAAGTGATGCCAAAAGTGATGGCGTGCAGCATTTGCAGCAAGAAAAAGCCCCACACAGGCAAATCAAAACTCATACCAAACCAGCGCAACGCCGTGACGCCCGCCGCGAAAATTAGCAGATGTCGGGCAGAGAAGCGTTTCGCCACACGCGCAAACACAAAAAAACGTCAAGATTTCTGCCCCAGAGCCAATCGCCCAAAGCGGCCCAATTATCGTAGCCGGCAAGCCTGAACGGTCCCACAAGATCGAGCCATAGGCATATAATGGACCGTGGGAAGCAACAATAAGTGCTGAGCCCATAATCGCCAGCGCGAACCAAGGCCGAAACACGTGCTTTATTTCTTGCGCCTGCAGCCGATGAGGCGGCGCAACCACGACCTCAGGCCCTATCTTTTCATCCTCTGGCGCTTTGCTGCGGAAGCGCGGCAATTGCAAAGACATAAGTCCACGAATAAGACAGAAACTGACAAAGAGCGGCAGGAACAAGCCGACCCCTGAAAGGTTCAACATCCAGCCAGAAAAAAGGTTGGCAGCCACATAGCCTACTGTGCCCCAAACCCGGATCATGGCAAAATCTAGGTTGCGGCGACGCGCCATTCGAACAGCGGCTGCGTCGGTCACCGGTGCACCCACCATGAATGGCAGCACCGTAAGGGTCCAGCAGAACAGGATTGCCCAAAAACCCGATGCAAAAAACAATGTGGTTGATGCAAGGCCAGATAACACGCTGGCAGCAATAATCACCTGGCGCCAATCTTTGGCCCGATCTGCAACCCGGCCAACAAATATATTGATCAGAACCATCATCCAAATGGGTGCCGAATTGACAAAACCAACATCGGAATCGCTCAGCCCCTGCGACTTGAGCCATAAAGGCAAAAACGGCACAGCAATGCCGACTGCGAGAAATTTAAAAGCATAGAAACTGGAGGTTCGGCCCTGATGGGACAAGAACGCTTCGCGCACTGAAAACAGCATAAATTGCCTATCTTAATCGTGTTTAAGCGATCAGGTTGCGCTGATTTGCCAAAACTGACAAGTCCGAAGGTATGTTTTTGGTGCTACACGCTACAGAAGCCCGCGTCAGGCCACTTTCTCGCGCTCCCGCATCGTTGGAGACATATATTGCTGGAAACGCGCTGCGCAGGCTTCCCAGCTAAAATTCAGGGCAAAGGCGCGGGCATCGGCGCGCTTCAAAGTAAGCGCTTTTTTGATTGCTACGGCTAAATCATCATCCATGGCACCTGCGCGTGCGTCTGTGAGCACATCGATTGGGCCCATCACTGGATAGGCTGCGACCGGCACGCCACAAGCCATCGCTTCCAGCATCACATTGCCAAATGTATCTGTTTTAGAGGGGAAAACGAACACATCCGCGCTTTGATAGTGTGCTGTTAATTCATCTCCTTGCTTGCGACCAACAAAAACAGCGTTTGGATATTTCTCTTCAAGTTCGGCGCGCTGTGGCCCATCCCCAACAACAATCTTGGTGCCCGATACATCCGAACGTAAAAAGGCTTCGACGTTCTTCTCAACCGCAACCCGCCCTACACACACAAGGTGCGGGCCAGGCAAATTCTCAAACAAAGATTTTTCACCCGGTATAAAACGTGTTGAATCGACACCGCGTGTCCATTCGACAACATGTTGAAAGTCTTTGTTTTTAAGATCTTCAACTACAGAACGGGTGGGTGCCAAAGTGTGTGTTGCTGCCGCATGAAACCAGCGCAGATATGCGTACGACCATTCACAGGGCACCGGCCACCGTGCCGCAACATATTCTGGAAACCGGGTATGATAGCTGGTGGTGAATGCCCAATGATGTGCCGTGCAAAAATGGCGAGCCATCAAACCCAGCGGGCCTTCTGTGGCAATGTGAATATGATCTGGTGCGAACTCTTCAATGATTTGGCTAATTTCACCCAACCACGCCAAAGAAAGTCTAATTTCGGGATAGGTCGGCAAAGGCATGGTCCAAAACCGTTCAGGTGTAAGATATTCCACCTGATAACCGATTGTCCGAAGCTCCTGCCCCACCTTGTCCAAACAGCGCACAACGCCGTTGACTTGTGGGTGCCAAGCATCGGTGACAATCAGCACTCTTGTCACGCAACTTCACGCGCCTTTTTTTCGGCGCGCCTCTTGTTTTGTTGGTTTTTCAGCCATATCGGTCCAGTGAATTAGCTCAAACTGACCGTCGTGATTTTCAACAATGGCGGTACAGCTTTCGACCCAGTCACCTGTATTGATATAGCGCGTGCCGTATGTATCGTGGATGTCCGCATGGTGAATATGACCGCAAATCACCCCATCGACGCCCGTTTCCTTAGCTTCATGAGCCAACGCCTCTTCGTAGCGCCCAATGAAGCTAACGGCGTTTTTAACCTTATGCTTGGCCCAAGCGGATAATGACCAATAATTCAGTCCCAATTTGCGCCGCACCCAATTCACCAAAATATTGGTGCGCAAGGCCGCATTGTACGCCCAGTCACCCACATGAGCGAGCCATTTGGCATGTCGCACCACGACATCAAACTGGTCCCCATGGATCACCAAATAGCGTTTGCCATCTGCCGCGTGGTGGATCACGCGATCAATGATCTCGATGTCGCCAAAATGCGTACCCAAATAGTCGCGTAAAAACTCATCATGATTTCCAGGTAAATAGACGATGCGGGCACCTTTCCGCGCTTTTTGCAGAAGTTTTTGCGCCAGCAGATTGTAGCTTGTCGGCCAATGCCAAGACTTTTGCAAGCGCCAACCGTCCAAGATGTCCCCTACCAAATAAATCGTTTCTGCGTCGTGGACGCGTAAGAAATCAATCAATTGGTCTACCCGGATGGTCCGCATGCCCAGATGAACATCGGAAATAAACAAGGCCTTTACATGCCGGGTTTCGTTTTTTTTGCATCATTCTCTTACGCTCGCATTTCAACTGCGCCCGAATACTCAACCCGATTCAGGCGTCACTTTTATGACACCTTACCTTGTTGCCTTGCCTGGGGCAAAGGCCTATCGGGCTATGGTGCCTTTCATGCCCACAATGCGCGCGTAGCTGCGCTCAATCATTTGGGCGAAAGCTGGGTCACGCTCAGCTTCGCTCATCAATAGATTGAGTATTTTGTCTGGCAATTCAAGGCTCGGTTCGCGTGTATTCGAAAAAAAGCAAGATGTCATTGCCCGCGCGCACGGCTGCCAGCACGGCTTCTTTAAACCCATAATGCTCTGTAATTGCTCCCATTTCCAGGTCGTCTGACACCACAACACCTTGAAAACCAAGCCCCTTTCGCAACACACCATCAATCGCCACAGGCGACAAGCTGGCAGGGTAATCATTGTTTGCCGCATCAGCAAAACTCTTGTGATAAAGGTGCCCCACCATCACCATTTGCGCCAGATTTTGGCTGATCAGCTTTTGAAACGGCACATATTCAGTATCGCGCCAAGTATCGGTGATATCAGCAAAGCCCAAATGGCTATCCGCTTGACTGGAACCATGACCAGGAAAATGCTTTAGCGCAGTCAACACACCGGCTGATTTATGTCCCCGCACAAACGCAGCACCGTACTCCGTCACAGCGTTTGGGTCCGTGGAGAACGATCGGCCGTATTTCGCGATTATGGGGTTGCTGCGATTAACGTTCACGTCGACGACTGGCCCAAAGTTCACATTGAATCCGAGACTCGCCAGGCGTTGAGCCAAATTCTCGTAAAGCGCTTGCGCCGATTGTGGGCTCATTGATTTGGCCACATCGGCAGCACTGGCAATTTCTGCAAACCCCACAGATTTGGTCAATCGCTCAACTTGCCCCCCCTCTTGGTCCACCGCGATCAATAATGGCAAGGATTGGGGGGCGACCCCCTGCCAGTCAGCATTTTTTTTGGTTCACCAGGTCCACGCTACCGACATTATATTTTAAATAGAGTACGCCGCCGATTTTTCCCTGTTGTGTCAGCGACTTGATGCCATTGTGCCAGCTGCCAGAAGCTTGATCGCCCTGAAAGCCAACCATGATCATTTGCCCGGCCTTTTCGCGCAAGCTTTGGGCCAACAATGGGGTGGTAAACGAAGCCAAAATCAAGGCCGCCAAAAGAAATAAACGCATGTAAACCGCTCGTGTGAATCAAAAAATAGACCAATGCGTGAGGAATATGCCGGAATTACGGCTATTACACCGCATTTTTCTTATGAGGCGAATTGTAGCGCTCGACCATTTGGCAATATTCCTCGTGGTAGAGAGGCTTGGCGTAATGATAGCCTTGTCCAATATCGCATCCAGCTCGCCGCAGAATTTCCACCTGCTCTTGTGTCTCCACCCCCTCAGCGACAACCTGCTTTTTCATGTGCCTCGATAGGGACAACACTGCCTCAATGATAGCCATAGAATACTTATCTTGCGGCAGGTTGCGCACAAAGGTTTGGTCAATCTTGATTTTATTCACGGGCAGTTTGTTCAAATAGCTCAATGAAGAATAACCCGTTCCAAAATCATCTAAAGCAATCCCGACGCCAAGCTCAATTATCGCGTCTAAAATCTCAATGGTCCTGCTTTGCTTGGACACAAATACGCTTTCGGTAATCTCGATGTCTAAGCGCCGCGGGTCCAAGCCGGACTGTTCAAGCGCATACTCGATGTCTGCGAGCACATTTCCATACTCAAATTGCACAGCCGAAACATTGACCGCAATACGCCCAAGGTGCTCGGACTGCGCTGCATCCATGCAGGATTGGTGCAACACCCAGCGACCAATCTCGATGATCATGCCGCTGTCTTCCGCAACCGAGATAAATCTATCCGGCCGCACAAAACCAAGGACAGGATGGTTCCAACGCACCAACGCCTCAGCGCCAATAATCTGATCAGAATTCAAGTCAATCTGAGGTTGGTATTTCAAAGTCAATTGCTTGTTGGCCACAGCGTCAAGCAACGCGACTTCAATGGATTGGCGATCTCGAACACGCGCACTTAGCTCGGCGCGATAAGGGAAATAACTGTTGCCGGGCATCGACTTGGCTACCGAGTGCGCCATATCTGCGTGCGTCAACAATTGTTCGGCGACATAGCCGGAGTTGTGCGTGTCCGTCATCCCCAGGCTTGCTCCAACCAACGCACGGTGGGCACCAATTGTGTAAGGCTGCACGACGGCATCAAGAACTTTGTTCGCCAGAACCGAAATCTCTTCTTCTTTCAAGATATGAGGATAAACGGCAGCAAACCGATCTCCACCTAACCGGGTAATACTGTAAAGACCCAGCGCACCCAGTCGCTTGACCACCTGCGTCAACAGCTTATCGCCAATGCTGATACCGAGACTATCATTGATATTTTTAAATCGATCTAGATCGAGCAACAAAAGCGTCAGATCGCGCGGTTTTTCAGAGTGTGGCCGACAAAAGCGCTCAAGTTCAGCCACAAGTTTTTGCCGCAAAAATGCGCCAGTAAGCGTATCGTAGTTTGCCAAATATGAGAGGCGCTTTTGATGGTTTTGCCGCTCGGTTACATCGCGAAAGGTAAGACAAGCCACGCGCTCAGCAGCACCGTCAACACCATCAATTTTAGAGACAGTGATTGAATATTCAAGTGCAACAGCCGGCCCAGGAAACCCTTTGTCAGCGTTAACACCTTCATCAAAATAATGAATATTTGAAGACTTGGCTGGCACACCTTCCACCATGCGACTTCTCAGAATCCGCGATGCCTCTTTATAAAAGACGCAGGGCAGGTTTTGTGCTTTTTTGCCAGCAACCCATGTCGGGCCTGCAAAATACTTTCCGCAGGTTTACTGGCCGTCAAAATGCGTTCTTGGCTATCAATAATAATCACGCCGTCGAAATTGTCTTCAACAACGCGATCCAAGATGGCCTGCATTCGGGCATTATCTCGGCTAATGCTCTCGATCGCTGCACGCCTGTTGGAAAGCTCGTTCAACACCAAAGCCAGCACAACGCCCAAATTTACAAAGTGTGCGCCTGCTGTCGGCACCAAGAGGTTAAAGTTTGCTTGGGCGACGTAAGCAACAGTTTCAACCAAAACAATACCGCTAAAGCCAACCGCCATCAGCGACCAAACCGAAAATGGCTTTGCACGCAGCAGCAGCGTTAAAAAGAAAAGAAATATGGCAATAAATGTCGGCCAGCTTCCAGGGGTCGATAGTCGATTGCCATCTAATCTGCTCTCTGCAGCAAGCGCCAACAACAAAACGCCTGGTATATGGCCATATTTTGGGACCAAAACGATATCACCGAGCTCTACTGCTGTCGCCCCAATCAAAATAGTTTTTTCCGCCAACCGTTCCGGATCAACTTTGCGTTCAATAACGTCGATTGCAGAGATAATATCAATTTCAGAGAGATCCAGTCCGTAATTGACCAAAAAGGTTTCGTCATAATCCGGCGCATCATAAAGCGTCAGCGCAAGCGGCATGCTCATCAGGTTTTCGCCGGCAATGCGCGCACCACTATCAATGCGACGAATTTTTCCGTCATAGTCGGGCTGCACATTCACGACCACAGGGTCGCCATATGCTCTGAATTGTGGCAAGGGCAGCGAATTGGCGAAAGTGACTGTGCCATCGCGTTTGCGCACCAATTGGTTGAAACTGGCAAGATAGGAAAACCCACCTGCCGGCCGAGGGCCTCTGCAAGCCTCAGGTCGTCTAAAGGGTTGGAGGGCTGTGACAAATCTATATCGAGTGCGATTTCATTGACGTCGTAACTCAACAAGCCATCAATGATTTGTGCATGCACGCGGCGCGGCCAAGGCCACTGCCCGACTGCTTCGATGCTTGCGGGATCAATCGCGACAATAGCAAACCGGTCCGAAACCGGTTCATTTATGGTGCCAAACCGCAATTCCGTGAAATAACGGTTGATGGGCGTGAAGCTCCCTGAAAGGTCCAAGAGCAACGCCACAAGCAAGACCGAAAATAACACAATGATTTTTTTATTCGAAATCGCCATGCCGCCCCAAAATGCCACAACCAACCCATTTGGTTGCGGCGGCAATCAACTGGATTGCCATCCCACCACTCACATTTGACCATCAATTGGTTGCTATTCGCTTTACACCCAATAAAAAGGGGCGCCAAAAAAATGGCGCCCCTACAGTGACATTCAAGGTTTTTGACAAATCTACAGAAGCGAATCCACCAAACTTCCAACGAGACCTTTATCATCATCATCATCATCATCATCGTCATCGTCATCGTCATCGCTTTCGTCATCGTCGCTCTCATCATCCTGACTTTTTGCCAGTTTCGCATCTTCGACGGCGGCGGCAGCTTCTTCTGCCGCATTCTCAGGAGCTCGGCAGCTTTCTTAGCCGCTTCTTCCTGTTCCTCAGCAGCTTTTTCTCTATCTGCCTCGCTTCCTTCGATTCTTTTGCAAGTTCTTGCTCGAGCTTTGCAACATCAGCCGCACTCGCGCCCGCCGACTTCGCCTCAACCAGTTTTTTTCTGCAATGCAGCGACGTTCTTATCCCCTGGAACCTGGATCGCTGCGGCATTCACCGGCCCGTTCGCTGCTACACGGGAATCTTCTGGTGCTTTGGGGATCTTGCCTTGAGCCGACATTTTTGCCTTTAAGGTTGCCGGATCTTTCGCAATGACGCGGCCAGTGACGATATCTTGGTAGGGTTCCGGTGCACCACGCCCAGCAACTTCTACCACTTCTCGCGCGCCTTGGTTGCGCGCAGCCTTTTGACCCGGCTTCACGTTCACTTTGATCTCGCGCTCACGATCACTCACTTCCACCAAACCACGGGCAACAGCCACTTGTGCCGCGCTGCCGGACTTGCTTGCCCGAACGGTAAATTTTGTTCCTTTTACCACGGCTGTCAACAAAGGTGCCCTCACCGCAAAATGCTTCACATTTCGCTTATCAACATCCACGGTGATTTCGCCGAAATCTTGCTCCACAATCGTCTTAAGCTGGCCATCGCGATCCTGGATACGGATTCGGGTGTCACCTTGCACGTCAATAGACTCACGTCCGCGTGTGAACACCACACGAGACCGGGGAGATGTTTGGATTGCACGCGCGCTATCGACGCGGTGGCCACGATAGATCTGCTGCCACTCTGTACCTGTATACACAAAAACCGCGCCGCGTAGTTTACTGGCAACCCATTCTTCGGCATTCGCTGCGCTTACCGCAAAAACAGTGGCCGCTAATACCACTGCCAAAATTTGCGTAACTCTTGCTATTAAATCCACTAATTCATTTCCATCTAAAGTTGTTGCACTTTTTTTGAGCTAGGAGCGCATGCGGTCAATATTTTTTCCGACAAACTCTCGCCGTCTAGGCATACTGCCTAGTCATCGTCATCGTCGTTATCTTCTTTTTCTTTGGCCGCCTTCTACGCGGCCTTCTCCTTATCTTTGGCCGCCTTCTCAGCGGCTTTTTCCTTCTCTTCAGCCGCCTTCTCCGCAGCCTTTTCTTTCTCTTCAGCCGCCTTCTCCGCAGCCTTTTCTTTCTCTTCAGCAGCCTTTTCAGCATCCTTCGCAGCTTCTTTAGCTGCTTTCTCTGCATCCTCGGCAGCTTCTTTGTTCGCTTTTTCGATGGCCTTTTGGCGTTCTTTTTCCAGTTTAGCCGCAGCTTTTAATCTTTGGTCCTCGGCTTTAGAGGATTCTTTTTCGAGCTTCTCTTCAATTTTTGCGACCTCTTTGGCATCCGCGCCTTCCGCTTGTGCTGCGGCAAGCTCCTGCTCCAGCTTGGCAACCTTTTTATCCTTGGGCACTTGGATATTATTCGGATTAACAGGCGCAGTTGCATTGACCAGTTTATCTTGCGGGGCACTAGGAATTTTGCCCTGCTTGGCCATTTTCGCCTTTAGGCTCGCAGGATTGTTTGCCACGACCTGCCCAGTATTCATATCTTCATAAGGTTCCGGCTTGCCGCGGCCAGCAACCTCAACAACTTCACGTGCGCCTTTGCTGCGTGCAGCCTTTTGTCCAGGCTTCACATTGACCTTGACCTGTCGCTCGCGGTCGCGCACTTCGACCAGTCCACGATTAACGTCTACGCGCGCGGCAGCGCCGGATTTATCAGCACGGACTGTAAACTTGGTGCCCTTCACCACGGCTGTAAGCAAAGGCGCACGCACCGCAAAATGTTGAACATTGCGCTTATCGACATCAACTGTGATTTCACCGAAATATTGCTCAACGACAGTATCAAGCTTGCCATAACGATCACGAATGCGAATGCGGGTATCAGCACGCACATCAATCGACTCGCGACCTCTGGTGAAGATCACACGAGAGTTTTGTGCGGTTTGAATTGCTCGGGAGCTGTCCACACGGTGACCACGATAGATTTGTTGCCATCCCGTCCCATCAAAAACGAAGACCGCACCACGCAGCTTACTCGCGACCCACTCGTCAGCGCAGGCCACTTGCGCAAACAGCGCGGTGACAACAAATGTAAGTAATGCGAAAATTCTTGCGGTTTTGATCATGATCATGCCCCAGCGTTAAACTAGCCAAATACTAGGAAGTACAAGGCAAACAGGGCGTTAACATCATCAACTGATTCAAAGCCTGGTTAATAAAAAAATAATTTTTTGATTAAACAGAAAAGAAACGCCGCACGATGATTTCGCGCGGCGCAGTAAAAAGGTCCAATAGTTACAAAACGTTATCGGTTTGCTCGGTTTTCGATCAAATCATCAACAACCGACGGATCGGCCAACGTTGAGGTATCGCCCAATGAACCAAAATCATTCTCCGCAACCTTACGCAGGATGCGGCGCATGATTTTTCCTGAGCGCGTCTTTGGCAAACCAGGCGCAAACTGGATCAAATCTGGCGATGCAATTGGGCCAATTTCTTTACGCACCCAATTGCGCAATTCCTTTTTCAACTCATCGCTTGGTTCTTCACCCGACATCAACGTGACGTAGCAATAAACGCCCTGCCCTTTCACATCATGCGGATAACCAACAACAGCGGCTTCTGATACTTTATCATGCGCAACAAGAGCGCTTTCAATTTCGGCAGTCCCCATCCGGTGGCCAGAAACATTCAACACGTCATCCACGCGACCTGTGATCCAATAATAGCCATCCTCATCGCGACGGCAGCCATCGCCTGAGAAATAATAGCCCTTATAGGTTTCAAAATAGGTCGATACGAAGCGTTTATGATCGCCATAAACAGAGCGCATTTGACCGGGCCAACTGTCTTTGATGCACAAAACACCTTCGGCTTTAGTTTCGGTCTGAACGTTTCCTTCTTGGTCCAGAATTTCGGGCTGCACACCATAGAATGGCAAGGTTGCGGAACCCGGTTTTGTCGGCGTCGCACCAGGCAGTGGCGTGATCATAAAGCCGCCAGTTTCAGTTTGCCACCACGTGTCCACAATGGCGCATTTGCCATGGCCAACATGCTTATTGTACCACTCCCAGGCTTCCGGGTTGATCGGCTCACCAACCGTGCCCAGAATGCGCAAGCTTGAAAGGTCAGCGCCTTTAACGAAATCGTCGCCGGCCCCCATCAAAGCGCGGATTGCCGTGGGTGCGGTGTAGAAAATATTTACTTTGTGTTTGTCGCAAACCTGCCAGAAGCGTGAGGCATCCGGATAGTTTGGCACCCCTTCGAACATCAATGTTGTCGCACCGTTGGCCAACGGGCCATAAAGAATATAAGAGTGCCCTGTCACCCAGCCCACATCAGCCGTGCACCAATAAATATCGCCATCTTTATAGTCGAATGTAACTTCATGGGTCAGCGAAGTGTAGACAAGGTAACCGCCGGTCGTGTGCAAAACCCCTTTCGGCGTTCCAGTCGACCCTGACGTATAAAGAATAAACAGCGGATCTTCCGCATTCATCCGCTCGGGCTTGCAAAACTCATCAACGCCAGTAGCCGCCTCATGCCACCAAACATCACGGCCACCCTTCATTTTAATATCGCCGCCGGTATTCTCCACAACCAGCACTTTTTCAACGCCATGGGCGTGCTTGAGCGCTTCGTCCACATTGGCCTTCAATGGAACGGTCTTGCCACCGCGACGGCCCTCATCAGCGGTAATGATCACCGCGCTGTCGCAGTCATTAACACGTCCGGCCAGCGCTTCCGGTGAAAAGCCGCCGAAAACAACAGAGTGTACGGCGCCAATGCGTGTACAGGCCAACATGGCGTATGCCGCTTCAGGGATCATCGGCAAATAGATGGTGACCCGATCGCCTTTTTTGACACCGAGTTCTTTCAACACATTTGCAAAGCGGCAAACACGACGGTGCAATTGCGCATAAGTGATATGTTGGTCGGTGCCGGGCTCGTCGCCTTCCCAAATAATCGCAGTTTGATCGGCGCGGTCTTTCAAATGCCGGTCAACGCAGTTGACAGAAACATTCAGCTCGCCATCTTCAAACCATTTGATGGACACATCCGGATATTCAAAAGTTGTGTTTTTAATTTTGGTCGGCTCAGTCATCCAGTCGATGCGCTTGGCCTGCTCCTTCCAAAATCCCTCCGGATCCTTCACAGACTGCGCATAAAGCGCGTCGTACTGATCCTTTGTGGTCAATGTGCGTGAGACAATATCTTTAGGTGGTTGGTAAATGTCCGAACTCATTGGACGGTTCCTCCTCGATCAATCCAATCATAAAGAGACCGTTGCCGACCTCTCGTTGAATACGGTCAACACACATCCAAACTGAATATGTGAGTTGTCCCCACAACACCGTGGTAAAAGGCTAATGGTTGCGGCGCGTCCGGTCAATATCACCACATCAAAATAAGACCTATTTTGTCGATTTATTGAACGCCATGTCGCCCATATTCAATACTTTTAAACAAGATTAGAACAAACTGCCGCCAAACCAAAAGGGGAATGGGGCAATGACTGAACCAAAAAAGCCTGACTTTCGACCAGCAGAGCAGGACGAAATCGGATGGGTATTGTCAATGGTGCATCGCGCAATCGACGAGTCTGAGTTTTATTGCGAAGAGTTCAAACAAGTTGAACGCGAACGCATGAACATTCATTTTTTTAACCGCACTGTGGGAGTTCGACCCGCACCATCTTTTTGTGCTGCGCAAAGGCGGAGAGAAAGTCGGCATCATGTTGTCCGGCCCCGACAATGGTGTGGTGTTTCTATATTGGTCATACATTTTGCCCGAGCACCGCGCATCGACCATCGCGATAAAGGCAAACAAACACTTCTTAGAGACCTTTAATAATGGCTACTGGCATAAACTGGTGACCTTTACCCGCACCAGCAATGAAAAAGCCAACATCATTCTAGCCCGCTACGGCTGGACGGAAGTCGCACAACTCGACAACCATATTTTTGGTGAAGACTATAAGATTTTCGAAATTCAGATGGAAAAGACTGTAGCGGGATATCGCACTTTTCGCGTGCCTGGACGCCTCGAGCGCGTGAAACGTAAAATAACCAAAATATTCGGCAAATAAGGGAAAAGACTATGAAGAGGTGGCTACAAACGGCGATGCGGCCAAGCATTCGCAAAAGGTGTCTGAAAACTGCCTTTATTGTTGGCACTCTTTTGATGCTCATTAATTATTTTGACCGCATAATGAACGGTCAAATGATCGCGACAGACTTTCTCAAAATCGTCCTCACCTTTTTCGTACCCTATATAGTTTGCACAACCGCGTCTGTCAGCGCCATACTCGAAAAGGCCGAACGCGCCCCCTCACCCAAAGCTTGATTCAGCGCGTTGCGTCTTGCGCTGAAGCATGCCAAATTCCCCAGGTCAGAAGCGCGCCGCAAGCGCGTAAGAAATGTTCTGTTCAAGAGGCAGGCGCATAGGTGCTGGAAAACATTACAATTCTATCGACCCTTTATTTCTGCCTTATCGCCGGGGTGATATTGCGCATTCTTGCGCGCAAACACATTTCAAGTGCCGCTCGGCTCGCATGGCTCGTCGTGGTCCTCACGCTCCCCTTGGCCGGGACCATTCTTTACGCCCTGCTCGGCGAAGTGCATATCTCGCGCAAACTACGCACCAGCAAAGCCCGCTTGCTGAATCAAATGAAAAAGCTGGAGCATAATAAACTGCAAGGAGACCCCGCTGCATATCAAACAGTGCCGCAGTGCTATCACGCAATTTTTGAATATGCCCAAACCATCAACGACTTCCCTCTATCGAGTGGCAACCGCGCCGAACTAATGGCGGATGCCGACGAAACGCGAGAGCGGATCATTGAAGACATCGATCAAGCGCAGCACCATGTGCACCTGCTCTATTACATTTGGTTAAATGACAAAACGGGAACGGCGATCGCAGAAGCTGTGATCCGGGCGGCCCAGCGAGGCGTTGCCTGCCGAGTGATGGCCGATGCGATTGGGTCGCGCGCGCTACTAAAATCAGATTTGTGGCTTAAGATGCAGCGTGCTGGCGTGCAGACAGAAACGGCCATGCCCTTTGAAAGCATGATTGCGACGCACCTCCTGAACCGATTTGACCTGCGCAATCACCGCAAAATAACGCTGATTGACAGTAAAATCGTTTATTGCGGCAGCCAAAACTGTGCTGATCCAGAGTTTCGGCCAAAGGCCAAATATGGCCCCTGGATCGACATAATGGCGCGGATGGAAGGTCCTGTGGTCAACCAAACGCAATTGCTGTTTGCAAGCGATTGGATGAGCCGTCGCGCTGATGCAGATTTGGGCGACTTTCCTCTCAATGCAGAACCAGTTGAGAATGGATTTGTGGCGCAGGTGAATGGCAATGGCCCAACCGAGCGAAGGGGCGCGGCCGCGCATTTATTCGCTACGCTAATTCAATCCGCGGATGAAGAAATCAACATCACCACCCCCTACTTTGTCCCCGACATCATCGTGCTCAATGCGCTTTGTGCCGCTGCAATACGCGGAGTAAAGATCAACCTGATCGTTCCGAGGAAAAACGACAACTGGGTTGTCGCCGCTGCAGCCAAATCGTTTTATTCTGAGGTGTTGGTGGCCGGTATTCGCGTGCATGAATATGTTGGCGGCCTATTGCATGCAAAGTGCCTCACCATAGATGGCAAGGTGACTATGATTGGATCATCGAATGTGGATTTGCGCAGCTTTGATTTAAACTATGAAAACAACACGATAATCTATGATGAAAATTTCACCCGTGAAGTGAACACCCGACAACAGCATTATCTAAAAAGTGCAATTGAGGTTCATTTGGAAGAGGTTCAACGCTGGCACTTGCCGATCAGAATTTGGCACAATGTGATCGGCACGCTGGGCCCAGTACTCTAATCGTTGGGACCCTTTTTCCGGAACGAGTTCACCCACCGCATGGCGTTTGCTTTCACATCTCGGATCAAAAACAGCGTTTCGCCAACCAGGCGCGGCACCAACCAGTGGGCGTAGTTCATAACTGGTGGCACTGTGGTAATCGCGCCGGCCTTGCCCACCATGCCTTTTTTAAACTGATGCAGCCCCAAAAAGCCATCCGTACCGCCAAGATCGTACCATTTGATCCGCTTTTGCAGGCCCAACCAGCGCATGATCTCCCAATGCATAAAATATCCTGCCTGCATCGGCAGCGCCTTATCATTGGTCGCGCCATAAAGATAAACAGCCGTATCGCCACCCACAAAAACAATCGCCCCGGCAACCGCTTCTCCTTCATGATAAACCATGAAAATCTCCGGCCGAATGGAGGGATCAACATTGTCCATCAAATGATTGAGCGAGTCATAGGCTGAATAGTCAGGAAACTGCTTGCGCGCGGTCATCTCTTCATAAAGCGCGTTGAATTCTGACATTTTGTCCGGACCAACATGCTCAAACTGCAGGGCATTCTTTTCCGAATTTCGCAAATGCTTACGCCACTTTTGATTGAAGCTGGCGCGCATTTCCTCATCTGGGAGGTCGACGTTCACGAAATATCGATTAGGAAACGGCAAGCCCGCCCCTTTTTTTTGAATCCAGCCTCGCGCAGATACTCCATCGCTGGGTTTGGCTCATAGGGGACTGAGCGCGGCAAGATCGACAGCATTAGACGCCGCTTCACGGCATATTCCTGCACAAGCCAATCGACCACTGACTGGTAGTCATCGCGCGTGCTGGGCAAGCTATTGTTGAGGAGCATCGGCCCCCATTTACAAACAGCCAAACCGCCCAGGCCCATGGGCGCCTCGCGGTGCATGATCAAACACCCAGCAACAAGGCGATTACCATCATAAAAATTCAAGCGATCAAGCTGCATCGCCGGCCAACGCTCAGATGCAAACACATTTAACTGCTCTTGGCAGACATCATCAAAAAGGTGAACTTGTGCATCCCAAGCAGCCGCGTCCAACTCCTCAATGCGCAATGCCCGGTCAACCAAAACTGGCTCCCATTCTGCAGTCAATGCCATATCACCCATTAAACGATCTCACTAAGATCAAACATGCCGCTATTATACTGATCTGAAAGCATATTCGCGACGGTTTTGACGAAACTTAGTTAAAACACAACAAGTGATAAGAATTGGTAACGCCTGTGTGGGATCTACGCTTGCTCTAACTCAATGTGGCGCTGCTCAGCCATTGTGCATATTCTTTCATGCTCAAGAGCGACGCGGCATCCTCATCCACAACAACAATTGCATGTTGATGCATTTGCAAGGCGGAAGCCGGGCAAGCCGCAGTTATAGGGCCTTCCACACACCCACGCACGGCCTCGGCCTTGGCGGCACCAGTGGCCAAAAGCAGAACTTCTTTCGCGTCGAGAATAGTGCCAATGCCCGTCGTGATCGCGTCAGTCGGCTGAAACTCATCCGCATCAAAATATCGTGAGTTTGCTTCAATCGTCGATTTTGTAAGTGTTTTCACCCGCGTGCGCGACGCCAAGCTCGACAAGGGTTCGTTAAAGCCAATATGGCCATTCACTCCAATGCCCAACAATTGCAAATCGATACCGCCAGCTGTTTGTATCGACTGTTCATACCTTGTGCACTCCGCGTTCGGGTCGGCAGCGGCACCATCGGGAACATGCGTACGTGCCCTATCGATATCCACATGGTCGAAAAGCTTCTCGTTCATAAAGTGGCGATAGCTTTGCCGGTGATCACCCGCAAGCCCGATATACTCATCCAAATTAAAACTGGTTACATCTTTAAAGCTCACTTCGCCACGCTGATTGGCGCCAACAAGGCGTTGATATAGCGCGACAGGTGATGACCCAGTTGCCAAGCCTAAAATAGAATTCGGTCGTGCATTAAGCTGATCAACAAAATAATCACACGCAAAATCAGCTACGGCCTCGGCATTATCAAGAATGACCAATCGCACCTTAAATCTCCACTCATTCGGTATTATGCGGCGCTATTCAGCCCGCATTTCGGTTGCAAATACGTAGCGATCCCCACGATAATAGGATCGCGTAAACTCCATTGCAGCACCCTGTTGGTCAAACGAGCGACGTTCGATATCCAAAACCGCATCACCTTCTTTTACACCCAAAAACCCAGCGAGTTCTGCGGTGCAATTTACGGCGCGCAGGCTTTGCTGAGCTTTCACTGGGCGATAGCCCCTGCTTGCAGCAACTCATATAGCGAGTCGCCTTCGGCAACATGATCAGCATTGATGATGGATGTAGGGAAATAGGCAAGCTCATAGGCCATGATCGCACTATCCGCATAACGGATCCGCCGGAAGCACGACACCAACGTGTCAAACGAAACGCCCAACGCCATGGCCACGTCCGGTTGTGGCAACACCACGCCCTTAAAGACCAGTTTCGAGCTGGGCTCCATGCCACGATTGCGAATATCTTCGGAAAAGCCGTTCAGAAACGCCAAGGATTTTTCAATCGACCGGGGCCGATTGCGCGGCACATAGGTGCCCAAACCACGTTTTTGCACCAATTGCCCATCGGTCAACAATGGTTTGAACGCGCTCCGGATGGTCACACGTGACAAACCGAGCTTATCCGAAAGCTCGCGCTCAGCAGGCAAAAAATCCCCTGGCCCCAAAACGCCACGTTCAATGGCGTCGCGCAAGCCCTCGGTTAACACGCCATAGCGTGCCCCTGGTCGAGTTAATGCCGATTTCAGATGATCAATGAGCTGAGTTGGATCATGCTCTTGTGCTACCGCTTCGTCCACTCTATCCCCCTAAGATGCACCAGCTAGATACAGATGTTGTTTTTTATTCCGGTACCTTTTCCATTCGCCCATAAACAAAGAGAACTTGGCAACACAAATGCTGCCCAAAGAAGATACCAATAAAATACCTATATCGTCAATTTGAAAACGCAGCCCAATCTCACAATTGAGCGCACACATCAGATGTAACCAATCTTTTCGAAATTGAAAGGCATTAAATTCTAAATACCAAGTTTTTATTGTCTAGGACTTAGCAGAACCGCCGGACCAAAAAATCGGGACCGTGCCAGTCCATAGGATGCGCGCGTCATGTTCTGCCAAATTCCGCCAGCTATGCTGCCTTGTGGAGCGGAAATGCAAGCTGTCACCGGCGCCGAGCACGACAGATTCGCCCTCAACATCGGTCGTTACTTCGCCTTCCAAAATATATATGATCTCTTCGCCTTCGTGGCTCACCGTTTCAGATTGATAGCCCGCAGGCACGGTAATGATAAACGAAGAAAGCACGTTTCCAGCAAAATCAGCCCCCAAGCGCTCATATTTCAGCGACGAATCGTCAACAGAAAAGCTTTCGCGCTCCCCAGCCTTGGTAGTGCCCCGGACAACCGCTGGCGAGGAAATGAAATATTCCATTTCAACATCTAAGCTGCGCGATATCAGCGACAGCGCGCCCAAAGAAGGCGTCGCTTGGTCGCGCTCTACTTGACTTAGAAACCCAACTGAGAGGTTTGCTGCCTCACCCAAAGCTTTCAGCGTCATGTTCAATTTGCGGCGGCGCTCACGAATTAGCGCACCAATTAAAGGTTGAGCTGATCTGGCATCTAGGGATTTGGTTGAGCCTTTCGTCATATTTTCGCTTACCTATCGAAAAATTTTTGATATAACAAAACTTGTTTTACCGAGTGCCTGAGTTTGTCACACAAGAATGATTCTCAGCGCTCAATAGCTTTTGATAAAGCTTCGCTTAAAAATCACATTGTGCTGCCAAATACTAGGGAAAAATCCGAATATTCAGGTGGCTTGTTCTAAAGAGTACCATATTACGATGCATGAATTGGCAACAATCATTTCCAAACCAAACGCTGAAAGCAACTTGTTCAAGCGGCTCGAACAAGAAGTACAACAAAAAGTTGGCGCTAAACTTGTCACCCTTATGTGGCTTGATTTCGAAGCAGGGCGCGCGCGGCGTATCTATACCAATCGCCAGATCTTTATCCCACCCACGATAGCAAACCAATCAACAAGAACCCATGGCATGAGCACGTAATCGTCAACCAAAATACATTTGTGGCGAATAGCTTGGATGAAATGGACGAACAGTTTGCTGACAAAGCGTTTTTTTGCCGAGCACGGTTGCTCAGCTGTGCTGAACATGCCGATCATCATTGATGGAAAAACAGTCGGTTCGCTAAATTTATTGCACGAAGACAATCATTTCACAGCCGAGCGAGTCGAACGATCGCAGGAGCTTGTTCTTACGTCCATGATTTGTATTATGCTGCAACAATCAAACCTTAAAAACACTTAGGCGACCCTAATATTATGCAACTTGACACTCTTCTTAATTCATCCCTGCAATGGGGTACCGAATATGGTATGGCCGTTATTATCGCGCTCATTGTGGTTGTTGCGGGATGGGTGTTATCTGGCTGGCTTTCAGCCGCGATATTGAGGGTTTTACCCCACAACAAAGCGTTCGATGAAACCATCGCACCAATGATTTCACAGATCGTGCGCTATTTGGTGATCATAATAGCGGTTGTGATTGCCCTCAGTGAGTTGGGTGTGCAGACAGCATCGATTTTGGCCGTTTTGGGTGCAGCCGGCCTGGCCATTGCGCTGGCGCTGCAAGGCACGCTCTCAAACATAGCAGCTGGCGTTATGCTTTTATGGCTCCGCCCCTTCAATGTTGGCGACTATATCGAGGCTAACGGCATCAATGGAATTGTGAAGCAAGTGGGTTTGTTCGCAACCCGGATGCGAACGTTGGACGGCAAATTTCTGTTTGCGCCAAACTCCAAAATCTGGGACGCGACCATCGTCAATTATAACCGAGAATTGACCCGCCGCGTCGATTTCACCGTTGGCATTGACTACAACGCCAATATTTCAAAGGCCCGCGCGGCCCTACTCGCAACCGCAACCCAAGATGCGCGCGTGTTAAAAGCGCCAGAACCCGTGGTGTATGTCATGAGCCTTGGCGACAGTTCCATAAATCTGCAATTACGCTGCTGGACCAAAACCGATGATTATTGGGAAACAGCCATGTCCATGAATGAAAAAGGCAAATTGGCACTTGATGAAGCAGGCATTGCCATCCCCTTCCCCCACGTCCAATTGGTGCGCGCCCACGCAAAAGAATAATTCACCCTTGACCTGATGCCCCTAAGCCCGCCTACTTGCGCAAAGTGACATTCCGAATGCAGGAGCAACTAGCCATGGAAAAAATCACGCTTTGGGACGATCAAACTATCCCACGCCTTGGCTTCGGGTGTTGGGCGATTGGCGGCCCGTTCTGGGCAGACGCTATCCCGGTGGGTTGGGGACGCGTTGACGATGCTGAATCCAAGCGTGCAATCAACGTTGCCCTAGACGCAGGTGTTCGTTTTTTCGACACCGCCGATGTTTATGGCGCTGGTCACTCTGAAAAAGTTTTGGGCGAAGCGCTTAAGGGGCACGATAATATTGTTGTGGCAACCAAATTTGGAAACCAATTCGACGAAGATACAAAGCAGGTCACTGGCAAAGGCGCCGACCGCGCTTACATCCGCAAAGCAGTTCAATCCTCACTCCGCCGCCTCAACCGCGACTATATCGATCTTTACCAACTGCACATTGACGATTTGGACGGCGATAGCGCTATTCAAGCACAAGACGCGCTAGAAGAACTGGTCAGCGAGGGCCTAATCCGCGCCTATGGTTGGTCCAGCGACTATCCTGATCATCCCAAACAATGGCTCGGCGGCAAAAACTATCGCGCCATCCAGCATGATCTAAACCTTTTCACCCCGGCCAGAAAAACACTGACCATGGTCGAGGAACACGCGATGGTTTCGATCAATCGCGCGCCGCTGGCCATGGGCATGTTGAGCGGCAAATACAAACTCAATCATAGTTTTGGGGAAGATGACGTGCGCTCTGGCCGCCAATCATGGGCTGGCAAAATGGGCAATGTCACCTCCGAAGAAGAAGCGCAAACGCGCCTTGAAGGCATTCGTGAATTGCTTGAAACGGGGGGACGAACACAGCGCAGGGCGCGCTGGGCTGGATTTGGGCGCAAAGCGAGCGCGCGCTCCCTATCCCGGGGTTCAGAACCGAAGCGCAGGCGCATGAAAACGCAGGTGCGCTCGATTTCGGACCGCTCGACGTTGACACGCTGCAAGAAATTGATGAGTTGGTGAAAGGCGAAGTGGCCTGACCCAATCGGGTCAAGGCGATACCACAACGCGGTACCGCTTTGATCCAAAAGTCGCTGACTATTTCGCGTCGATACCCTGATAGGCCTGATCACCCCAAAGCTCTTTCACGCGTTTGTCACGGCCGCAGGTCAAGCGATAGAAATTATAGCGCACCGGGCTTTTCTTGTAATAATCCTGATGGTATCCCTCAGCATCGTAAAAGCGATCATCTTCAATAATAGGCGTCAAAATGCGCTGTCCAAGCGCTTCTTCTGCTTGTTCTTTTGACGCCAGTGCTGCAGCTTCCTGATCGGCTGTGCGTGTGAATACCGCTGTGCGGTAGCTGTTGCCGCGGTCGCAAAATTGTCCGCCCACATCAACGGGATCTACCGTGCGCCAAAAAAATGTCAACCAACTCTCGATAGCTAACAACTTCATTGTCAAAAGTGATTTCAACAGCCTCGTAATGGCCTGTGCCGCCAGCGGTGACCTGCTTGTAAGTTGGGTTTTCGACCGTGCCGCCAATGTAGCCAGAAACGGCTTCCTTGACGCCATCAATTTTTTCATAGTCGGCTTCTACACACCAGAAGCACCCGCCCGCAAAAGTGGCGCGTTCCTCTGCGGCCTGCGCGGCGCCAACACTTAAAATGCTGGCCAAAGCGATATAGATAAATGCTCGCATGTTCATTCTCCTTTATTAGAGAACGACACTGCCCCCGACAAAGTTCACGTACAAATCAACATAACGTCAAAAAAAAGGCGCCGAAACAATTTCGACGCCTTTACGTATGAGTCAAATCTTATATGCGTGCTTGGCTTCCCTATGAGTCAAGCTAAGGGCACCGATTTGCTTGACCTATGAGTCAAGTTTTGGTGCCAAATTCGCTTGCCCAATGAGTCAAGTTGCCTACCCGGCCATTGCCCCTTGTGCCGAGGCACCACGCTCAACCAACAAGCGGTTATAAGCGTTTAGATAGGCCCGCGCCGACGCCACCAAAGTGTCCGGCTCTGCCGTGCGGCCAGACGCAATCTTACCATTCATTTCCAAACGCACATGTGCGTTGGCTTGCGCATCGGTGCCCCCGGTCACCGCATCCACACCGTAATGCACCAGATGTGGGTTCGCACCGACGCCCTCCTTAATGGCGTTGAAAATTGCATCGACCGAACCCGTTCCCACAACACTGACGGATTTCTGGTCACCTTCAATCGACAGCACCATGTCGCATTGATGGGCGCCGCCAGTAGATGTGCTCACGCTCATAGACACCAATTTGATTTTGTCTTCGACTGAGCCCATCTCATCATCAACCAGCGCAACCAAATCCTCGTCGTAAACATTCTTCTTGCGGTCTGCCAATTCCTTGAAGCGCACAAAGGTTTCCTGGAATGCATTTTCGCCCAGCTCGTAGCCCAAATCTTTCAACTTGTCTTTAAACGCAGCACGACCGGAGTGCTTGCCCATAACCAAAGAAGTCTCTTTAATTCCAACACTGGCTGGCGTCATGATTTCGTACGTCTCAGCGTTCTTCAGCATGCCGTCTTGGTGAATGCCGCTCTCATGCGCAAATGCGTTTTTGCCCACAATGGCTTTGTTGTACTGCACGGGGAAGTTACAAGCTGCGGCGACAATCTTTGAGGCACGCGCCAAATGTGTCGCATCTATTTCGGTGTGATATGGCATTGCATCGCCGCGTGTTTTCAACGCCATCACAATTTCTTCAAGCGCAGCGTTGCCCGCCCGCTCGCCCAAACCGTTGATGGTGCATTCAACCTGCCGCGCCCCTGCCCGCACGCCAGCCAGCGAGTTGGCAACCGCCATGCCTAAATCATTATGACAGTGGGTAGAAAAGATGGCTTTATCTGAGTTAGGAACAGTCTCAATCAATGTTTTGATCATCTCATAATATTCTTCAGGCACGGAGTAACCGACCGTGTCAGGAATATTAATGGTCGTCGCGCCTGCATTAATCGCAGCTTCAACACATTTGGCCAAAAAATCCATCGGTGTGCGCGTGGCGTCCATACCAGACCATTCAACATCATCGATCAAATTGCGGGATTGGGTAACCGTTTGCGTGACGATCTCCAAAACCTCATCCTGGGTCTTGCGCATTTGGTGCGCCAAATGAATTGGCGATGTGGAAACAAAGGTATGAATACGCCCACGACGCGCGTGTTTCACTGCGGCACCTGCCCGGTCAATATCTGCCGGGATCGCACGCGCCAAGCCTGCAATTACCGAGTTTTTCGACCGTCGCGCGATCTCTGCAACCGCTTCAAAATCGCCATTGGAAGCAATTGGGAACCCCGCTTCGATAATATCCACACCCATATTATCGAGCAATTCTGCAACCTGCAGCTTTTCCTCATGCGTCATTGTGGCGCCTGGCGATTGCTCGCCGTCGCGCAAAGTTGTGTCAAATATAAAGACGCGGTCTGTATTGGTATTTTGTGATTGTTGGCTCATTTTTTAAACTTTTCTCTAGACAGGGCGCATCGCCCAAAATTGACCTTTGGTGTGCAAATTCCCCTAAATACCCGTTCTCCCTGATGAGAACCGTCGGTACTCAGGGGCTGATAAGGAGTAGGTCTAGAGATAGGTTTTGCGCGCGCAGCAAAAGGCCGCCAGCCAAGAGGCTGCGGTCAGAATAGTCTGTGCTGTGCAACATGCGGGTCATAGCCTACCCAAAACTGTTTAACGCAAACATGGTTCAAATCACTTCTAACTCTAATCGAGACTGTGGTTGATTTCTAGACTTTTTTGCCCAAAACCGACCAATCCCGATCAAATTAACTCAATAAATCCAACTCACCCGTGCCAGTGATCACCACATGACCGCCCAGGCCCGCGTGAACCAGCTGCCCTTCAGCGACTTTCGCCTGGGCCTCAATAAAGCCGGGCCGCCCCATCTCGGCCCCTTGCCGTACAACAAAGTCCGTTTGCCCCTCTTTAAACCGACCATGATCCATCAAATGCCCAATCATCGCTGAAACCGCAGAGCCAGTGGCCGGATCTTCTTTAAAACCATTCAGGTCAACAAAGGTGCGGGCAGCGAAGTCGCTTTCATCGTCATTTGGCGTCGGGCAATAGGCGAATACGCCGGTCGCCTCTGTCCCAAAAATATCCGCCCAACCGCGACGCTGGAACTTTATTTCGCGCAAAACCGAAGGATCTTTAACAGGCACAAGTGTGAACGGCACACCCGCGCTATATACAGCAGGTGTAAAATTACCAAACCCAATTTGATGTGATAGCAATCCCATACATTGGGCAACTTCATCAACGTTGGTAACATCCGCAATCCGCTCGGGCAGCTTGGGTAACCCGAACCGCGCATGTCCAGATTTTTTGCCTGTTGGCGTCATCACTGCCACCACCGTGCCAATCTGTTCCTCCAAACGCACAGCGCTGGTTCGGTGCCGCAGCCCTAATGCAACGGAAACACCAACTGTGGGGTGCCCGGCGAAAGGCAATTCATGCTTTGGGGTGAAAATGCGTACCTTGGCCAAGTGACGCAACGTGCGCGGCTTATGCACAAATATGGTCTCAGAGAGATTAAACTCCTGCGCAATTTTCAACATCATTTCATCGGACAATCCATCCGCCTCAAAAACAATGGCCAGGGGATTGCCTGCAAAGCGCTCTTTTGTGAATACATCCGCGATCATAAATGGATATGTCATTAAAACCCCAAATCAAGAATTTTCAATTCAACATCAGATTATACCAACGCGCCTAACGAAGTTTGAACAAAAAAAGGGGCGCCGAAGCGCCCCTATAGTTAGCTCTGGGAGAGCTAGGGTTTAACTATACAAAAGCTTAGTTTTTGGCTTTATCCACCAATGCACCAGCTTTAATCCATGGCATCATATCGCGAAGTTTCTCGCCAACTTCTTCGATTTGGTGCGCGTCATTATTACGGCGTGTTGCTTTAAAGCTGGGCTGACCCGCTTTACATTCCAACATCCAATCGCGCGTAAAGCGACCTGATTGAATATCTTCCAACACGCGCTTCATTTCAGCTTTTGTTTCTGATGTCACGATACGTGGGCCAGTGACATATTCGCCATATTCGGCTGTGTTTGAGATCGAATAGTTCATGTTGGCAATGCCACCTTGATAAATCAAGTCAACAATCAACTTCACTTCATGCAAACACTCAAAATAAGCCATCTCTGGCGCATAACCGGCTTCCACCAAAGTTTCAAAGCCAGCGCGGATCAATTCAACCAAACCGCCACACAAAACAGCCTGCTCACCAAACAAGTCGGTTTCGCACTCTTCTTTAAAGGTTGTTTCGATGATGCCTGAGCGACCACCGCCAACGCCAGAAGCGTAAGCCAAAGCCACGTCTTGCGCATTGCCTGTCGCATCATGGTGGATCGCCACAAGACAAGGCACACCGCCGCCTTTTTCAAATTCACCACGCACCGTGTGACCAGGGCCCTTTGGCGCAATCATGATCACATCAACGCTGTCTTTTGGCTCAATCAAGCCGTAATGCACGTTCAAACCGTGGGCGAAAGCAATCGCCGCGCCGTCACGAATGTTTGGTGCAATTTCGTTATTGTAGATGTCGGCCTGCAACTCATCAGGTGTGGCCATCATCATCACGTCTGCCCACGCGGCAATATCCGCAACGCTCATCACTTTCAGGCCATCAGCTTCCACTTTTTTCGCTGTGGAAGAGCCCTCACGCAAACCAATCGCAATTTCAGTGACGCCTGAATCTTTCAGATTCATCGCATGCGCCCGGCCCTGGCTACCATAACCAATAATGGCAACTTTTTTTTGCTCTTGATTAGATTTAGATCAGCGTCTTGATCGTAATAAACACGCATAATTGCGTTTCCCCTTAATATCGTTTTTTTTGGTTCTATCTGCGTGGGGCAGATGAGTTTTTATTAAGCGCCGTACAATTTCAAAAACTGTTCGGTCGCCCGTTTTGCATCGCGGATAACGTCTTGATCTGAAAGCTCAAACTCGTCACCCAACAAAAGCCGTACTTGAACGTCTCGCAGCACCAGGCCGAAAAACGTCCGGAAAGCCTCTTCCTCGTCGTCAAAGCGAAGCAAACCTGCGCCCCGCCCTGCCTTCAACAATGGCTTCAACCGCTTGCCAACCGCAAAGCGGCCATTGGTCAAAACCGTATGTCCCAAATTGCTCAACGGCCCCGCATGGGCAATCGCCAATCGATTCAGCGCCACCGAAATGTCGCCTGAAATCACTTTGAGCCAGTCATAAGCAAATCGCTCTAAATTCGCTTGCAACGCTTCTATGCTCATGCGCTGTGGGCCCAAGGGCACCGGGCGAACTTTCGCGGCCTGCCACTGCACAATCGCCGTCAACAACCCATCACGATCGCCAAACCATTTATAAAGCGACTCTTTTGAGCAGCGGGCGCGCCGCGCCACACCAGTCATCGTCAATTTGTCACCCACTTCAACCAGCAAGGACAATGCAATATCCAACACGTCTTGTTGGCGTTGCGTCAGTTCTTCATCACCCAGTTTAATGGCAGCCGACAATTTTACCTCCATCGATCGGTCGCGAAACCCCGCGCCCGTCTGCGACACAGCTCAATGACCAAAGGGTCAATCTAACATCCGAGTCGCTTAATTTGATATGGAACCGTACCGTACGGTTCGGCAAGTGTCAACAAAAAGTTACAGTTTGAATTATGGGCGCCAAAAAAAACGTTCACATTCAGGACCTTAACAAAAAAAAGGGACGCTTCAGCGCCCCTTCTCAATCACACAACTACTGTGGAACCTACGCCTTATCCAGCGCCTGTTCGATATCAGCAATGATATCGTCAATATGCTCGATGCCAACCGAGATGCGCACCAAATCGCGTGGAACGCCCGCTGCTTTCAACTCATCGTCGTTGAGCTGACGGTGGGTTGTCGAGGCTGGGTGGCACGCCAGTGATTTCGCATCGCCAATATTCACCAGACGCAGGATCATCTCCAACGCATCAATAAAGCGCGCGCCCGCTTCTTGCCCGCCTTTAATGCCGAAGCTCAAAATGCCAGAGGCTTTGCCGCCTGAAATTTTGTTGGCTAATGCATGGTATGGCGATGAAGAAAGGCCCGCGTAATTGACCCAATCGACCTTGTCGTGCCCTTCAAGATACTCCGCCACTTTCTGTGCGTTTTCGCAATGACGTTCCATGCGCAAGCCAAGTGTTTCCAGACCCTGCAAGATTTGGAACGCATTCATGGGCGAAAGCGCAGCGCCTGTGTTGCGCAAAGGCACAACGCGGGCGCGGCCAATAAAGGCTGCAGGCCCAAGCGCCTCGGTGTAAACCACACCGTGATAAGAGGGGTCTGGCTCGTTCAACACCGCAAAGCGTTTCTTATCCGCTGCCCAATCAAATTTACCGCTATCGACAATAATGCCGCCAACAGAAGTGCCGTGACCGCCAATATATTTGGTCAAAGAGTGAACAACAATGTCGGCACCATGGTCGATTGGACGACAAAGGAACGGCGACGCCACGGTGTTATCAACAATCAACGGCACGCCATGCTTGTGCGCAATCTCAGCCAGTTTTTCAATGTCGACCACATTGCCCGCTGGGTTGCCAATGCTTTCGCAGAACACGGCTTTGGTGTTCTCGTCAAACAACTTTTCGATGCCGTCAAAGCTGGCATCAACCATGCGCACATCAATGCCTTGGCGGGGGAAACTGTGCTCGAACAAATTGTAAGTGCCGCCATAAAGCTGGCTTACAGAAACAATGTTATCGCCAACGCTTGCGATGGTTTGGATGGCATAGGTGATCGCGGCCATGCCGGACGCCAAGGCCAACCCGGCGATGCCGCCTTCCATTTCCGCCACGCGCTGCTCAAGCACAGCGTTGGTGGGGTTCATGATACGGGTGTAAATATTACCTTCCACCTTGAGGTCGAAAAGATCAGCGCCATGCTGCGTGTTATCGAATGTGTAGCTGGTGGTTTGATAAATCGGCACAGCTGCCGCTTTGGTGGTGGCTTCTGATTCATAGCCATGGTGCAGCGCAAGTGATTCAAGCTTCATAATATTTTCCCGAGATTTGACAGAGTTCGCCGCATCTTATCATTTGATTAGAAACCGCAAAGGTGCAAATGGGAAAATCCAGTCTACAAAAGACCGCTTTTGTAAAAAATCTATGCCACGCCTTCGTGCACAAGATTGCCGTCAGCCCTGCGCATCAGCGCAATCAACTGACTTTTCGGCATCGGCCGCGCAAATAAGAAGCCCTGGTAATAGTGGCAACCCAACCCTTCCAAAACTTTGAGATGGTCGTTTGAGCTGATCCCCTGCGCGACCACACGCAGCCCCAAGCCATGTGCCAACTCGACAATTTTGCTGACCAACATCCGGCTTTGGTCCGAAAAACGCAAATCGCAAATCAATTCAGAGTCTAGCTTGACCACATCAATCGGCAATTGATGCAAGTGACTGAAGTTTGAAATGCGCCCTCCAAAATCATCAAGAGCGATGGTAAATCCATATTTGTTAAGCTTGTGCAGCATTTCACTCGCCTGGTCTAAGTGATCATGCAACACATCTTCTGAAATCTCGAAGGTAATCCGGTTTGGGGAAATATTCTTATTGCGCGTGGTTTCAATCAAGGCGTTGATCACATGCGGTTCGATGACATCAGCTGGCGACAAATTAAAGCTCATCTTCAGGTAATTTGGCAGGACCAAAATGCCGTCTGTAGCTTTTTCGAAAAGCGCGAGCGTCAGCTGATTCATCAACCCCATCGCTTCAGCGACAGGAATAAAACGCTCCGGCAAAATCTCCAGCCCATTTGGCCGATGCCAGCGCGCCAAAGCCTCAACGGCTGTAACATTGTTGTTTTGTGCACTCACGACCGGCTGGAACACGACTTCCATCTCATCCACGAACCTACTGTCACGCAAACCTTGTGCGATTTCAGCGGAATCGCGGGTGACTCGCTCATGCTTTTGTTCGAACAGCAATGCGTGACCAATATGATAAGTTTTGGCATAGTAAAGTGCATGGTCCGCGCGTTCAAAAAGCGTTTCAGGGCTTAAGGCATCAATCCGAGCACGCGCAAAACCCATTGAGCTGAAAGTTTAACCTGGACGCCAGTTTTCAAAACGAACGGCACTTTCAACGCCGCACATACTGCACGGCCCAGCGTAATAATCTCATTGTCTGAAATATTTCGTCTTGTGATCAGCGCAAATTCGTCACCACCTACCCGGGCGACAAACACTTCTTCGCCTAAAAACTCAACCAACCGCCGCGAAACGCGGCAGAGCAAATCATCTCCCGCTGGGTGACCATAAATATCATTGATGGGCTTAAATCCATCGAGATCGATCAAGCCCAGCGTTAGTGTCTCCTCGTCAGTTTCAGGAAAATGTGTTTCCAGATATCGAAAGAAACTTCGTCGATTTGCCAATTCGGTCAACATATCTTTCAGCGCCAAATCGTGCATTTCTTCAGCCTGCTTCCGCGCACTCGCCTTGGCCGCATAAAGTTTGGTTCTTTGATCAATAAAACGTTCAAAGTCCGTACCGAAACTGCGCGCAACCAGTGCAATAATCAAAATCACAAACACAAAATGCAGCGACAGAGTGGAGAATGCTTCAAGATCAGCCGCCCAACACCAAAAATAAAAGGGGATAGCCACACTGACCACGAGTGCCAGCACCGCCTGTCGTAAATAGGCTAAGCAAAACAAAGCACCGAGCAGCGAAAGCAGCACAAAAAAAGCCAATTTCCCGGTGCGCAATTGACGCATCTTGCGACATGGAAAAGATGGTCCAGCATGTGAATATGGTGCCCAAGCCCCCCGCAGCATAAACAATACCCTGCAGTTTTCGCCGAATTTGGTCTGCGGGGACCCTGCTACTATCGAACCGCACCCAATGCACCATCCGCCACAGGGAGACACCAATTAACAAGGCACTGCCGACCAAAATTGTAGCGTCCAGCCCATTGGCCAAACGTTGCTGGGCAATCACCAATAGAGCCGAAAAAGTGAGCAGATAGACAAAAGGCAATCGCTGTTGGACCATTCGCAACTGGGCGCGCATCAATGGTTCATTCGAACCATCGATTACCACCGCAGCTTTGATCCAGCTCGCCAAGCGATTAACCAATATTCACCCCACCCTATTTCTTTGCTTGCGACACCTTTTGAGATTCGACCAAAGAAAAAATTGAATTGTTTTGAACAAATTGATCTAAAAACGCTCAAATCAAGAGAATGAAAAACATCTACTTTAATTAAACATTGAAGCATATAAGTGTAACAAATTAACTAACTGAATTATCGGACAAAATTGGATACAAAAAAAAGCCGACGTTCGGAACGCCGGCCCTTTAAAGGTAAGTATAAGGCTAACTATGCCGCCAGATATCTGTCGCGCAAATGCTGCTTAAACACATCAACATCTAACACTGACCCCGTTGCGTCGGCCACCATCTCATCCATAGAAACAGACGATGCACGATGGTGCACGTTGCTCCGCAACCATTCAAAGACCGAGGTGAAGTCACCACGGCGCACGCTATCGTCCCAGCCGGAGACTTGCCCCTGCAAGGCTTTGAACAATTGTGACGCGGTCATGGCGCCAATCGTGTAGGTGGGGAAATAGCCCAAGGCCCCACCGGACCAGTGAATATCCTGCATACAGCCATTGCCAATGCAATCTGGGCGCACACCAATATTCTTTTCCATCTCATCATCCCAATATCCAGGCAGATCGGCACCTGTAGATCACCGCTCAGCAAAGATTTCTCAATGCGATAGCGCATCATCACGTGCAAGGGATAGGTCACCTCGTCCGCATCAACACGAATGAGCCCACGTTCAACCCGCAAAATTGAGCGTTTGAAATTTTCCATTTCCCACGCATCGCCGCTCACGCCGAAGCTTCGCGTACTTTTGGCAACGCATACGCCAAGAATGCATCTGACCTGCAAAGCTGCATATCCAAAAACAACGACTGGCTCTCATGCATGCTCATGCCGCGGGCGTTACCAACAGGTTGCCCACGCCACTCCGCCGGCAACCCAATCTCATACATGGCGTGGCCCGTTTCGTGCAGCACGCCATAAAGGCTGGTTGAAAAGGCATTGGCGTTATAGCGCGTCGTCAAGCGCACATCGCCCGGCACGCCACCACAAAAGGGGTGGGCCGACACATCAATACGCCCATGGTTGAAATCAAAGCCCAGCGCTTCCATAAAGCGACGACCAAGCGCTTCTTGCGCGCCAACTGGCGTTTCACCATCTAAAGGTTTCACTGGCCGGTGGGTTTCTTGAAATTCGATAACTTCATTCAAAAATTCAGGCAGGAACGCACCCAACTCATCGAAGTATTGATCGACCTTGGTGGTGCGCATGCCCGGATCAAAAGTGTCCAATTGCGCATCATAGGCACTCAAACCAAGCGCGTCCGCTTTTGCATCCGCAGCCTGACGCACTAAGCCAAGCAACGGTTCAAGCTTTGCGGCAAAGCTATCAAAATCATTTTCGGGCCGTGCATGTTGCCAGACGTGCGTGGTTTCTGACTGCGCCTTGCTGAGCGCACGAACCAAATCGTTGGGCACCGCATTGGCATGCAGATAAATCCGCTCCATTTCCTTGATGTTGGCTGCGTCCCAGCCCTCAAGGTTTTCTTCCTTGGCTTGCGCGATCAAATCGCCCAAATCTGGCGCCGTGTATTTTTCGTGCGCAACTGACGCCAAAGCTGACAATTGCTCCCCGCGCACCTCTGCCGACCCCTTCGGCATGAAGGTCTCAGCGTCCCAACTCAGCATGGAGGCTGCCCCCTCAATCGCTGAAATTTGTGCAAATCGATTCTTCAATTCAGAATAGGCGGCCATGCCTGTCTCCCAGATTTAGTGCTTAGGTCCGCATCGGCAGGATGTCATGCGGTCGTAGATCGGGAGAGTAGCTGCATGCTCGGCACTAAAGCAAGCGCCTTTACGGCAAAACAAAAGGGCCGCAAAAATGCGACCCTTTATTGTGTAAAACTGAACACGATTGCCTTAGTGCGCCATCAAAACGGGCACTTCAGCTTTGCTTAAGATATCGCGGGTCGCGCCGCCGAGCACCCACTCGCGAAATCTTGAATGACCATAGCCACCCATCACAATCATATTTGCGCCCGAGCGCTCAACTTCGTTCAACAATGCGGCCGCCGCGTCTGACCATCCGTTGATATTGCGCACTTCAACATTTACGCCATGCCGGTCCAAATGCCGGGCAATGTCTGCACCAGGCTCAATGCCTCGCTCTTCAGGCGCATCATCATCACTCACAATTGCAACGGTGACTTGATCCGCTTTTTGCATAAACGGAATTGCATCCGCTACAGCACGCGCTGTTTCTTTTGAGTTGCGCCAGCCCAACACAATGTTTTTGTATGCGCCTTCATTTGCCGAAATCGCGGGCGGCACAAACAAGCAGGAGCGCCCAGAATTAAACAGCACATTTTCAAAAATTTCAGGCTTTTCGGAAAAGTGTTTGTAAGGCCGTGTGGCGATAAACAAATCAGCCAAACGCGCTTCGTTGGCAATGGCCTGGCCCATAAAGGAAGGGGTGGCGCTGACCCGGCGCAACTCTGAGCCGAATTCGTGTTTACTGAAGCGCGGTGCCAGCTTTTGCTCAGCTTTATCGCCTTCGCCTTCAGCTTCTTGTTGCAACTCAGCGGCCACTTGACCAACTGAAAACATGCCGTCGCCTGCGGTAACCACGTCAGGCAACTCCACACACAAAAGGCCAGTCAAAAACGCATCGTTTCGACGGGCAATCGGCTCCGCATAAGACAAGCGCACCTCATCTTCTTTTGATCCGTCTAAATAAACCAATACATCTTTGATCATGTTGACCTCCTGTGGCTGATCAATCCCATTTGTCTATAGTGGGGCACTTTCGCCCCACCATGCCTTGATCTGCATCAATGGGATTCGCGACTGCGCGGGCACCCCTGCGCCATCACCTCCAAGGCTAAGCCGCCTTGTATTTTGGCGTTGATTTTTCCCGCGCGACTTTCAATGCATCACCCCACCAAACCAGATCTTCAAGCAGATCTTCGGCCTTGGGTGCAATGATCTCGTCGATTGCCGACATGTCCTTGTCATCGCCCATGGGGCTGACTTTCATAAACTCGCCGCCGCCAATATGAACCGCCTCGCGAATTGGCGCCATCTGTAGCTCACCAACAATACCGCGCAAATGTTCGACCGCGCGCGATGCACCAACGCCACCATAGCCAACAAAGGCGGCTGGCTTGCGCACCCACTCAAGGTAGGCTTGGTCCAGCGCGTTTTTAAGTACACCAGAAATGGAGTGGTTATATTCGGCAACGACGAAAATAAAGCCATCATATCGCGATAATTTGTGCTGCCATTGAACAGCGCGCGCATCTTCGGATGGTGCCCACAAATTTGTGGCCTTCTCATTGAAGAAGGGCAGATCAAAGTCACGTAGATCAATTAGATCAGCCTGAATGCCGTCGAACTCATTTGCTTTATCCAGCATCCATTTGGCTGGCTTTTCGGCAAAACGCGTATCACGCGTGGTTGACATAATAATCCCGATATTGAGCATAAACATTTCTCCTTTTGACGCACGAACCAATAAAAATCGTGTCGTACTTGTTAGAAGGAGAAACGATTGCAGCCCATCAGGTTCCAAAATCATCACACAAAGATCGGGGTTAGGATTTGCCCAGCGCTTTGTTGTATTGCCGTACGGCTTCTGCAAAGCCCATCAGCAAGGCATCGGCGGTGATGCCGTGGCCAATCGAGACTTCATGCAATTCGGGCAACATTTCAACAAATGCGGGCAAATTTTCCAAGGTAAGATCGTGCCCGGCATTGATGCCAAGACCAGCTGCAAGCGCCGCCTGAACGGTCACCTGCATACGATGCAAATGATGGTCGCCCACCGGCGTGCCAAAGCTCGCGCCATAGGGTCCAGTGTAAATTTCAACGCGATCCGCGCCAATCTCGGCCGCATCTGGCGGCACGCTGGGATCTTCATCAACGAAGAGCGACACACGAATGCCAGCATCTTTCATTCGCTTGATCGCAGGCACCAAAAGATTATGCGCCCCGCGCACGTCCCATCCGTGATCCGAGGTGGCTTGGTCAGGTGAATCAGGCACAAACGTCACTTGATCTGGTTTGTTTGCCAACACAAGATCGAGAAACTCATCATCCGGATAGCCCTCAATATTGAATTCTTTGTCCGGATATTCGTCCTTCACCAGCGCCGCCAACTCCGGCACGTCCGAACGACGAATATGGCGCTCATCAGGCCGCGGGTGCACGGTGATGCCATCTGCGCCCGCATCCAACACCACACGCCCGATGCCCACAACGCTGGGCCAAGGCAAGTCACGTTGGTTCCGCAAGAGGGCAACCTTATTCAAATTGACAGACAGCGCAGTCATAGCAGCTCCAAAATCCGACAAAGGACTCAAATTGTTCCAACCAATCGGTAAGGTAATTTGAGAAAACTGGCAACCTCACTAAGGACCAATCACAACAGCATGATGACGATTTGTCAGCGGCGAACGTTTTGCCCCTCAAGTGGTTTGCCTTGCCCGCATACTCCACCTAAATATCAGCGGTCCATAACAATCAAAGATCAATCTATGCCCTATCCCCGCATCATTTTTATGCGCCATGGCGAAACCGAATGGAATCTCGCCGGTCGCACGCAAGGCCACCTCAATTCTCCACTCACGCAAAAAGGCCAAGCCCAAGCGCAAAAGCTGGGCGAAATTCTACACCGCGAGCTGGGCACGCCAGACGGTTACGCCCAAATGGTTAGCCCCATCGGGCGCACCCTTGAAACCGCCGAGCACATCAAAAAGCACTTCGCTTTTGCCCCCACGCCGAACGATTTGCTCAAAGAAATCGATTTGGGAAAAATGAGCGGGCTAACGCGACCCGAAATGGAAGAACAGTTCCCGGATCACATGGACGGCAAGCCAGACAATGACTGGTATTTCGGCGCCCCCGGCGGCGAAACCATGGCACAAATGCGCACCCGCGCCACAAAATGGCTCAATGGATTGACCGGCCCCACCATCGCCGTCGCGCATGGCCAAATCGGTAAGGTCATTCGCGGCATTGTGCTCGGATTAGGTGATGAGCAGATATTGCGCTTGAAAGAACCACAAGGCGTCGTGCATGTCTTGCAAGATGGCACAGAAACCATCTGGACATAAAAAAGGCGGCTTAAAAGCCGCCTTTTCTTTGAACATGAATACGGGCTACATGCCCTCTTTCCCGCGAGAAATCGCGGTAAGGCCTGTGCGCACCACTTCAACCAGCCCAAGCGGCTGCATCAAAGAGATAAACTGCTCGACCTTCGTCGGACGCCCCGTGATCTCAAACACAAAACTATCGATCGACGCGTCGACAACATTGGCGCGGAATGCCTCCGCCAGACGCAGGGTCTCGACCCGATTTTCGCCTTTGCCAGCAACCTTAATCAGCGCCAACTCCCGCTCCAAAGCTTCGCCTTCAGCGGTCAAATCGTGCACCCGGTGTACCGGGATCAAGCGCTCCAATTGCAGCTTAATCTGCAACAAAACCTTCGGTGTCGCTACAGTGACAATGGTGATGCGCGAGCGATGCCGATCATGCTCTGTTTCTGAAACCGTGAGGCTGTCGATGTTAAACCCACGGGCCGAGAAAAGCCCAACAACGCGTGCGAGAACCCCCGGCTCGTTATCGACAAGAACTGTCAATGTGTGACGCTCAACGCTTTGGCTGCGTTCCAAATCCCAACTTGGCTTAAACAAGGACCTTCCCCTTCTCATCAATAATGTTGCCGATATCTGCCGTATCCGGCAAAATCATCTCGTGGTGCGCCTTGCCTGATGGGATCATCGGCAAGCAGTTCTCATCTTTGCTCACGCGGCAATCAAACAGAACCGGTTTGTCAATTTCGATCATTTCCTTGATCTTTTGATCCAGCTCTTTTGGGTCATCGCACATGATCCCGTGGGCACCAAAGGCCTGGGCCATCATCACAAAGTCTGGCAAGCTTTCCGAATAGGAGCTGGAATAACGACCGCCATGCAGCAATTCTTGCCACTGGCGCACCATGCCCATATATTCGTTGTTCAAGATAAAGATCTTGATCGGCAACCCATACTGAACTGCAGTCGACATTTCCTGCATGGTCATCTGCACGCTGGCTTCGCCCGCAATATCGATCACCAATGCATCGCGATGTGCCACCTGCACGCCGACTGAAGCGGGCAAACCATACCCCATGGTCCCCAAGCCACCTGACGTCATCCAACGGTTCGGCTCGTTAAAGTGGAAATGCTGCGCCGCCCACATTTGGTGCTGACCAACTTCGGTGGTGATGTAAACATCACGGTCCTTGGTCAGTTCATACAAACGCTCAATGGCATATTGTGGTTTGATCACGCTGTCTGATTTCTCGTAACGCAATGATTTCACATCGCGCCATTGATCAATCTGCTGCATCCAAGGCTGGATTTCTTCCGTGCGTGGTGCGTTGGTTTTGGCCCGCCACAAGCGCACCATCTCTTCCAACACATGTCCGCAGTCGCCAACGATCGGCAAATCCACCAGAATGTTTTTGTTGATCGAAGACGGGTCAATATCAATATGGATTTTGCGTGAGTTGGGCGAGAATGCATCAATGCGCCCGGTAATCCGGTCATCAAACCGCGCGCCAACGCAGATCATCAAATCACAATCATGCATCGCCATATTGGCTTCATAGGTGCCGTGCATCCCCAACATGCCGAGCCATTGCGCGCCATTTGCGGGATAAGCCCCAAGCCCCATCAAAGTCGATGTGACAGGGAAACCAGTGAGTTCCGCCATCTCGCGCAAGGATTTCGTGGCATCATCACCGGAGTTGATCACGCCGCCGCCCGTGTAAAACACTGGCCGCTCCGCCTTCAACATCATATCCACCGCAATTTTGATGGCGTCGAGGTCGCCTTCCATTTGCGGCTTATAGGTTGGGTGGCTGGAAATGTTCGGGTTGGCATAATCGCCCAAGGCAAATTGAACGTCCTTTGGGATGTCAATCACCACCGGGCCGGGCCGCCCCGAGGTGGCCACATAAAAGGCTTCATGCAAAATGCGCGGCAAGTCTTCAACCGACTTCACCAAATAATTGTGTTTGGTGCAGTTCCGTGTGATGCCAACGGTGTCACACTCCTGAAACGCATCCGAACCAATCAATGGCGTGGGCACCTGCCTGTGATGCAAACCAGTGGGATTGAATCGAGAAGTGCGTCTGTGAGGCCTGTCACCGCATTGGTGGCGCCTGGACCAGAAGTCACCAGCACCACACCGCATTTACCAGTTGAACGGGCATAGCCTTCTGCGGCGTGGGTTGCCCCCTGCTCGTGCCGCACAAGGATGTGCTCGACTTTGTCATTTTGGAAAATTGCGTCATATATTGGCAGCACTGCGCCACCGGGATAGCCGAAAATATGTTCGACTTCCTGATCGACAAGTGCCTGAATGACCATTTCTGCTCCGGTCATTTGCTCAGCCATAGCTCTTCTTTCTCCTCACGCCCAAAGCGATTTTTTTTGCAAATCGCGCTCTTTGCCAATTAAATTGGCCATAAAAAAAGGCCCCTTTTGGGACCTTGACATGCACCGACACTCACGAACCTCACTTAGATGTTCGCGCCGCCGGTGCCACTAATCACGAGTACGAGTGCCTGATGCATCGTTTGCCTCAATTAAATTACGTTGGCCATATTGGTAGAGTGACTAGATTCATTGGTCAAGACCCAAATTGCCACAACCGTCCATTTTACTTGACCGTCGGATCTAAATTCTCAACTCTATAGGCAAATCACTTCTTCTATTTCTCCTTAAATTCAGAAAGTTCAGCCATGAGCCACTTCAATCTGGACACGATCACCTCTCATATCGAAAAGGATTTCGACAATAGCGTTAATCGCCTTATCGAATGGTTGAAAATTCCCTCTGTCTCCACCGATCCAGCCTATGATGGCGATGTGCGCAAAGCGGCCGACTGGATGATCAACGAACTCAACGGCATGGGTTTTGACACCGAGATCATCGAAACCGACGGCCACCCCGTTGTGTTCGCAGAGCGCAAATCCAACGACAAAGCGGCAAAGACCCTTTTGTATTATGGTCACTATGATGTGCAGCCCGGCGACCCATTTGAATTGTGGGACACTGCACCGTTTGATCCCGCCATCGTCGACAGCCCCCACGGCAAAAAAATCGTTGCCCGTGGCGCGGAAGACGACAAGGGCCAGGTGATGACCTTCATCGAGGCATTCCGCGCCTTCATCGCCACCCATGATGATTTGCCATGCAACATCAAAATCATGCTCGAAGGCGAGGAAGAGACCGGCAGCCCCAGCCTCGACAAGTTTTTGCATGACAACAAAAGCATTCTTGCGGCGGATATTTGCATTGTGTGCGACACGGCGATGTGGGACGTGGACACCCCGGCCATCACTTACTCGTTGCGCGGTCTGGTGGATGCGGAAATCAGCATCAAGGGCCCCAGCCGCGATTTGCACTCCGGCATGTATGGCGGCGCGGTGGTGAACCCGCTGCACGCCCTGGCCAATATTGTGACCCAGCTTCATGACGAAAACGGAAAAATCCAGATCCCCGATTTCTATGATGGGGTACCCCCACTTGATGATGCTGAACGCGCTTCACTTTCCGCGTTGAATTTCGACGATGCCGCCTTCCTAGGTGAAATTGGCCTAAAGCATACCGCAGGTGAAAAAGACTACAGCACGATTGAAAAAATCTACGCGCGCCCAAGTTGCGATGTGAATGGCATGTGGGGCGGCTATATAGGCGAGGGGCACAAAACCGTCATTGCCGCCGAAGCCCATGCCAAACTGTCTTGCCGCTTGGTTGGGGATCAAGATCCTGACAAAATTGTCAAAAACATCGAGAAATTCTTTGCCGATCGATTGCCTGCTGATTTCACCATGAAATTCGCCAATCACGGGGCCGCCTATGCCCTGAAATTGCCAATCGACAGCCCCTATCTGTTGGCGGCGCAAAAAGGCCTGGAAGTTGAATATAACCGCGAGGCAAAAATGATCGGCATGGGCGGATCAATTCCCGCCGTCGGCGCGATCAAAAACATCCTCGGTCTTGAAAGCGTGATGGTTGGTTTTGGCCTATCAGACGACAACATCCACAGTCCCAACGAAAAATATGAGTTGACGTGCTTGCGCCGCGGCATCCGCTCACACGCTGCAATTATGCTTGAACTCGCAAAGGTTTAGGCGTGATTGAATTATCCAAATCTGAACAGCGCGTGGATGCAGTGCTACGCGCCCACAACCTGACGACCCAGATTGTGCGGTTGGGCGACAATGCCCACACCGCACAACAGGCGGCCGACGGTTTGGGCATCGATGTGGCCCAAATTGTCAAATCTCTCATTTTTCGCGGCACTGAAAGTGACAAAGCCTATTTGCTGCTCGTATCCGGCAGCAATCGCGTACACGAAAACGTGCGGGCCGCCTGATTGGCGAAAAACTGGGCCGTGCCGACGCGGATTTTGTGCGCGAACACACCGGCTTTGCCATCGGCGGCGTGTCGCCCCTCGGCGCAACCGGGCAAGTCGATATTTTCATCGATGAAACTTTGTTTGACTATGAGGTGCTGTGGGCGGCGGCAGGACACCCCAAATCTGTGTTTGAGACAAATGCACACCAGTTGGTAACACTCACTGGGGCAAAATCACTGAATATTCTTTAATTGATGTGAGCAAACCATGCGCCTGATCATTATCGCAATTCTGTCTCTTGCCTTGACGACGGCCGGCCACGCACAAAATATTTCACAAGGCTACTTGGCAAAATTTTTCGCACCACTGCAAGAAATGTCCATCGCCAAAAATCGTGAATATTGCGGTTATTTTGGGCGAAACGCTGCCGGGAAACTGATTGCTACAAAGCCCAGACGTGGGCGCGCCGCCAGCTGCAGCGCTGACCCAAGCGATGATATGGTGGAAGTGATCGCCTCCTACCACACCCACGGGGCATTCGACTGGGATACAGATGCCGAAACACCCTCTTCTGATGATTTAGAAGCGGATATTTACGAAGAAGTCGATGGCTATATTTCCACGCCCGGCGGGCGAATCTGGAAAAATGATCATCGGCGCGAACGTTCAATCCTGCTGTGTGGCCGCAATTGCACCGTCTCGGACCCTGACTACGACAACCAAGCGTTTCCGCCTGTCAACAATAGCTACAGCTTAGATGGCTTATACGCGCGCGACGAGATGGAATACTAAACCAAGCCCTTAGGCTTTTTGCGTCCGCCGCAAAATGCCAAGCCCTGTAACACAAATCAGGCCAGCGCCGCAACGCTGGGCCACAACACCTCCAACCCAAACTGATCAATAAACCACCCACTCAAGGCGGGCGCGGCGCCAAAACCGAAGCCAATGGTCAGCCCAATCGATCCCGATAGGCGGCCGCGCATATTGCGCGGGCTTTCATTGGCGATGTGCGTGTTGGTGTTGGTCACCGACAGCACCTCCCCCGCTGTGAACACGATCGCGCACCCGACCAACAACACATAATGATTGGCGGCGCCGATAAAACCAAATCCAACTGCATAGAACAGTCCAGCCATCATAAGATTGGTCAAGGTGCGATTGAGATTGGTGACCCGCGCGATGATCGGTGTCGCCACCAAAACGGTGATGGCGGTCACCATCAGGAGCCAGCCGTAAAGCTTTGCGCCCTCTGCCCCGAATGTCTCCTCCATTTGCAGCGGCAGCGCCACCGTGAGCTGGCCGTAGACGATATTGATGCCAAGCATCAGCGTCGCGAAAAACAGCAAATCTGGCCGCTTCAACAAAAAGGCCCAGACCGAGCCTTTCACCGGCTTTTCCTTTTCAACCTCTTCTTGCGGGCCATGATCAAACTTGCCGGGCAAAAACAGAATAACCACCATCAAGGCCACCAATGTGGTGGCAGCATCGCCCCAAAACATGAAGCGGAAATAGTCGGCAAACAGCAGGCCGCCAATCGCCGGGCCAACGGCATAGCCCATATTAAACCCATAATAGCTCACGGAATAAATGATCTTGCGGTTTCTCGCGGTGGAAAAACTGGCTTGCCACGCCTGAATTGACGGGATCATGATGCCGTTGGCAAAGTTGATCAGAAACAAAAATGCAATCAGATAAACCGTTTCCGCGAAAAACCCGGCACAAATCGTGATGATAATCTCAAGCGTAATCGCGGTCACATAGATCGGTTTGGGACCAAACCGATCTGTCAGCCAGCCGCCCAGGATTTGCGCCGGAAAGTGCGCCGCAAACACACCATAGATGATCAGTCCAGTGTGGGTGGCCGAAAAGCCAAGTTTTTGCGACAACATCAGCGCCATAAAGGGGAACACGAAAGCCCCGGCCGCAATCACAAAATTAGCAAAGCCAAAAATCAGCGCGGGGCGTGGGATGGATCGAAATTGATCAACCAATTGCATAAAATCACTTTCAGTCCATTTTCAATGCGCGCCAATCGGCCGAAAAAAATGCGGCTATTTATACACCGCGCCCTCGTCATACACACGTCCCTTGCCGACCTGATGATAGGTCACAAAGACATTTCCGCCCAAGCCTAGCCCTTCACCCAACGATTGCCCAGCGGCCTGCAAGGTTGCCTCTATCGTGGCCTCATCCTTGCCTTTCAAACACAAGAGCTCAGCTACGGGCGGGTGGCTGTTGGTCGGCTGACGCACCGCACCACCTTGGCCGCCCACCACATAATGGTCTGGCGCGATTTCCTGCCACGTCGCTGAAACATATTCCACCGGACAGCCATAGGCCTCCGCGATAGCGATACAGGTTTTGCGCAATGCTTCGGGCACATTGACTTGTGCGGATTGCGGCAAAGCTTTGACTTGAAGTACAGGCATTTGGTCCTCCTTTATGCAAATGGGTCAATCCAGTGCCACTCTTTCATCCGGGTACGAAACCATGTTCGTTGGCGCTTGGCATATTGCCGCGTGGCGGTGATGGCCTTTGCAGTCGCCTCGTCCAAATCCATTTCGCCCTGCAACACTGCAGAAAGCTCCGGCACCCCAATGGCACGCATGCTGGCAGGGTGAGATCAAGATCGAGCGCCAAAAGCGCCTTAACCTCATCCATAGCAGCGCCGTCCATCATCATCTCAAAGCGCCGGGCGATCCGGTCACGCAATAAGTCCCGTTCCGGTTGAGCACTGTTTTTTCAACCGACCAGCCTTCAACAGGCTGGGGGCATTGTCATCATCCTGCCAATCAGCTAGAGAGCGGTTCGTGGCCTCCATCACGGAGATGGCCCGGGCCACCCGCTGCGGATCTGGCGCTTGCAACCGCGCGGCCATTTTAGGGTCTTTGTCGGCGATAAACGCCGCCCGTTCGCCCTCATCCATCGGTTGAATCACTGCTTCAACTTCTTGAATCACTTCTTGAGGTATTTCCGGTATCTGGGCGAATCCATTTATCAAGGCATCAAAGTAAAGCCCTGTGCCGCCAACGAAAATCAGCATACGGCCCGAATTACTTGCTTCGTCCACCAGCGGGGCCACATCATTCAACCACCCGCCGGTGGAATATCGCCGCGCCGGGCTAACATGCCCAAACAATTTATGCTCAGCTTGGGCCAGTTCGTTCGCTGATGGCCTTGCTGTCAACGCATTTAGAACATCATATACCTGCATGGAATCAGTGTTGACGATCAACGCCCCATCGGCCCTCGCGCGCTCGATGGCATATGCTGTCTTGCCGCTGGCCGTTGGACCCGCTATCAACAATGCGCGTTGCATATTCACCTCATCAACCAATCGCAGGAACTTAGATGTCCGTTTTAGTGCTTTCCACCGACCCCGCCAACCCCGATCTCGACGCAAAGACTGTCGAGCTGGTTAAAAACGACATTGGCGGGCAACTAAATTGGCTACACCAAGAGGTGGCCTGCGAAATTAGTGATTTCAAGGCCGAAGACGCGTTGGAAACAACCCTTGAGGCATTTGCAGGCAAACGCGTTGACGTGAACCTGGTGGATGACCCGAAGCGCCGCAAGCAATTGCTGATCGCGGATATGGACAGCACCATGATCAATGAAGAGTGCATTGACGAATTGGGCGACGCCTTAGCATCAAAAAAGAGATTGCCGAAATCACTGAACAGGCGATGCGCGGCGAGTTAGATTTTGAAGCGGCACTCGATGCCCGCGTCAAACTGCTTAAGGGCCTGCCCTTGGCAAAAATCAAGGAAGTGCGACGCGAGCAAATTTCATATGCCCCAGGGGGCCGCGCTTTGGTGCAAACCATGCGTGCTTATGGTGCGTATACCGCCCTGGTTTCGGGCGGCTTCACCTTGTTTGCCGACTATTTCGCCAAGCGCATCGGCTTTGATGAAGCCACAGCAAATGTACTCGAATTTGACGACGAAATTCTAACCGGCACCGTGGCCCGGCCAATTGTGGGACAAGACACAAAGCTGGAGAAACTCAATAGCCTCGCAAAATCACACGAACTGAACATCAGCCAAACGCTCGCCGTCGGCGATGGCGCCAACGATTTGAAGATGATCAAAGCCGCAGGCATGGGCGTGGCCATCCACGCCAAACCTGTTGTTGCAGCCGAAGCACAATATCGCTTCAATCACTCCGACCTCACCGCCCTGCTGTATTTGCAGGGCTATGCGGACGAAGATTTCATCCGCTAACCCTATTTATTCAACCGAATAGCCACAAATCGACGATTGCCGATGGGGTCAGCAATCTTAAGCAAAATCACCTCACGGCCCGTTTCAATGGCGGTTCCCAGCAATGTGCGCAGCTCCGCCGCTGAATAGATCGGTTGCTGATTGACTTCCACGATGCGATGGCCAGCACGGATGCCCTTTTCTTCCGCATCACTTTGCGGCAATGCCTTCACAATCAACACCCCATCTGCGTCTTGATCTAGGCCAAAGGTTTCGCGATTTTCTGGCGTCAGGTCTTCAAACTCAAAGCCCAACATCTCGCTCAGCCCTTCAGGCGGTGGATCAAGCGGAATGTCTTCCAAGCCATCGAGCGGATTTTCTTGCGCCAACAACCCCAGTTCAATCTCGAACACTTGCTTCTTGCCGCGCCGCTCAACTTCCACACGCACGCGCTTGCCAACGTTCGTTTCGGCCACAAAACGGGGCAGATCGCGCATCCGCTCAATGACACGGCCATCAAATTTCAAAATCAGGTCACCCTCTTGCAAAGTCCCGAATGACGGCCCTTCAGGGTTCACCGACAGCACCAGCGCCCCATTATTATTGGGACGCCCAAGGCTAAGGGCGATATCTTCAGAAACGTCTTGGATGCCAATGCCCAACCAGCCTCGCCGTGTTTCGCCAAACTCAATGAGCTGCGCAATCACGGGCTTAGCTAAATTGATGGGGATGGAAAAGCCAATACCCAATGAACCGCCCGTGCGCGAGATAATCGCAGTGTTGATGCCAATAACTTCACCATCAACATTGAACAGCGGGCCACCCGAATTGCCCTGGTTGATGGCCGCATCGGTTTGGATAAAGTTGTCATACGGGCCTGAATTAATGTCGCGATTGCGCGCCGAGACAATGCCCGCGCTGATCGACCCGCCTAGGCCAAACGGGTTGCCAATTGCCATCACCCAATCGCCAATGTCAGCTGCATCAGAATCACCCAACCGCACATTCGGCAATCGACGTTTCGACTCCACTTTTAATACAGCAATGTCAGTTTTCTGATCCACACCAAGAATTCGCGCGCGCAAACGCGATCCGTCAATGAAAGACGCCCAAATCTCGGTCGCCCCTTCGATCACATGATAGTTTGTGACAATCGTACCTTCACCATCAATCACAAAGCCCGACCCCAGAGATCGGCTCTCCTGCGGTTCTTCATGCTCGAAATCCGGTTCTTGAAAACGATCAAACAAATCCTGCAATGGCGAATCGTCGGGCAGTTGAGGAAAATCAAACCCCAATTCGCGTTGCGCCATGCGGGTGGTAGAGATGTTCACCACCGCAGGCTGCAGCTCTTTCACCAATGGTGCGAAAGACACCGGGCCTTGGGCCGTGGCAAAAAAAAGGAACAAATGCCATAAAAAAAACAGCCAACGCCGTAAGCGCTGCTGTTCTCAGCTTAAATTCAAATGCACGCATTTGGCCCTCCCAACCGAATTATGCGGGTGCCCGCGGATCAACTAACCCGCGCGCAACCAGAACACCACAATAAAGCCAATGATGGCTGTTGTAAGCCCGATCACACGAATTTGTGCTTCAGGCGTCGCCAGCATCAGCGCAATGGCGCGTTTCATCTGCTGTGGAAAGGCTGCATAAAGCAGCCCTTCCAAGCAAATTGCCAAAGCCAAAGCAATGAAAAGGTCTTTCATTACTGATCCGATGGCTGGCTTTCAGCTGGAGCACTTGCTGAAGATTGCAAAGGTGCAGTCTGTGCAGGATTTTCGGCATCAGGCACGTTCTCGAATTCGCCAACACTATCAGAGCTGAAATATTGGAAGAATTCGGAGTTCGGGCTCAGAACCATGGTTGTCCCATTGTTCTCAAGCGCCAGCCTATAGGACTGCATTGAACGGTAGAATTCGAAAAACTCTGCGTCTTGGTTGAATGCTTCAGCGAAGATATTGTTTCGCTCCGCTTCACCTTCACCACGCAAAATGTCTGAATCCCGCTGTGCAGTTGCCACAATCTCAACAGCTTGACGGTCAGCTTGCGCCCGCAAAGTCTGAGCCAACTCTTGACCACGTGCGCGCAAACGAGCGGCCTCAGCCAAACGTTCAGCCTTCATCCGGTCAAAGGTTTGTTGCGAAACCTCAGTGGTCAAGTCAGTGCGCGTAATCCGCACATCCACCACTTCAATCCCGATTTCCTCTGTTTCGGTCCGGATCAATGCAGCTGCTTCACGCATCATTGATGTCCGCTCTTCAGACAAGGCATCCTCAAAACGGCGCAAACCGTAAACACGGCGCAACGCTGATTCAAGTCGGGTATCGATCCGCTGTTCGGCAGTTGAAATGGAGCCAAACACCGCTTCACGGAACTTTTGCGCATCTACGATTTGGTAGATGATGAATGCATCAACTTCATAGAATTTACCGCCAGATACCTGCACACGAATATCTTCCAATTCATAGCGCAGTTTACGGTCTTCAATGATTTGCACTGTTTCCACAATGTCAGTCGGCAGTTTGAAATTGATACCTGGCTCTTGAACCACGCGTGTAATTTCACCAAACCGCAACACAATCGCTTGCTGCCGCTCATTGATCACAAAGATCGAAGAGAAGAACAAATAGATCGCAACGATCGCAACGACGATAGAAATAATTGCACGATTACCCATGATTAATTCCCCGTGTTCGAGTTGCGACGAGCCTGAACTTCAGGCAACGGCAAGTAAGGGACAACGCCCGATCCACTCTCAAGAATGATCTTGTCAGACTTGGAGAGCACGCTTTCCATTGTCTCAAGGAACAAGCGTTTGCGGGTCACCTCTGGCGCCTTAGCATATTCTTCGTAAACAGAGGTAAAGCGTGCCGCCTCACCCTGTGCTTGCTTGACCACCCGGTCTTTATATGCCGCCGCTTCTTCGCGCAATTGCGCAGCTTCACCACGCGCTTGACCTAAACGCGTGTTCGAATATTGACGCGCTTCTTCTTGGAAACGGTCTTCATCCTGTTCAGCACGCTGCACTTCGTCAAAAGCGTCTGCCACGTCGGTTGGTGGAGCCGCATCCTCAATGGACACGCCATTGATGTTGATGCCTGCACCGTATGAATCGAGAATCTCTTGAATGATTTGCTCAACTTCAACGGCAATTTCTGCACGCTTATCACGGAACACGTCTTGCGCTGGGCGTCGACCGACAACTTCACGCATCGCGCTTTCTGCAGCGCGGCGCAAAACGCCATCCGGGTCAGCCACATTGAACAAATATTCTGATGGATTGGAAATCCGCCATAGAACTGAAAAACCAACATCAACGATGTTTTGGTCGCCAGTCAGCATCAAGCCCTCAGAAAGCTGGTTTGAGCGCGAGCTGCTCACCGACCCAATACGTGTTTGGTTTTGGGTGGTGGTCACGATCTCGACAGTTTCAACGGGCCAGAAATGGAAATGCAAGCCAGATTGAGAAAACTCTTGCTTGGGTTGGCCAAACAAGAGCTCGACGCCAACTTCCTGCGCTTCAACCTGATAAATGCTTTGATAAAGCCAAAACACGACAACAAGAACCAAAATAGCCAGAATGCCCAATCGGCCCCCTGGAATTCCGCCCTTAAACTGTTCGCGGCTTTGCTTGAACAAATCCTCTATATTTGGACCGCTTGGACGACGTGGCCCACCGCCACCGCCTCCTGAACCGCCGCTTGGGCCCTGTCCCCAAGGCCCTCCGCTGTTATTTTCATTCCAAGGCATCTGTTACCCTTCAGTTTGCATAGGTTTATGTCAGTTATATAGGAAACCCAGAGCTTTCAATCAATCGCTGTGCCAATTTAGTTTTGGCGCTCATATGTCGCGATATAATATTTTTGGGTGTCTCTTTCGTGCGGCTCGAACGCTGGCCGATCCACTTCAACCCAACCCTCATCTATTTTTGGGAAGACTGTATCACCCTCTGGGCTAGAATCGATATGGCTAATATACAGTCGGTCGGCCCTGTCGATTGTGGCCTGGTAAATTTCGCCGCCGCCAATGATCATCACTTCTCCGACCTTATCAGCTGCCGCGATTTGTTTCGCGTGGTCGATCGCCGCATCCAAATCATTGATCACCAAAACGCCATCCGGCTGATAACCCGACCGACGCGTCACGACAATGTTGGTCCGTCCAGGTAAGGGGCGCCCTACCGTTTCATATTGCTTGCGGCCCATCACCATTGGCTTGCCCATTGTCTGGTCCTTGAAAAACTTAAAGTCCGAGGGCAAATACCAAGGCATATCGCCGTCCATGCCAATAATATGATTTTTCGGCACTGCAGCGATAATAGAGATTTTAATGTCATCACGGGTGGTCATTAAACGTTAATCCTGCGGTAGATACTTAAACCATTTCTGTTCCAAAGCCGCCTCAATGTCGATGCCATTGTGCTGCGCAAATAGCAACAAATGCGCAAAAACGTCGGCCACTTCGTCTGACAAAGCTTGCTTCACTGTATCTGGTGTGCGCGCTTCGTCAAACCGACCTCTATTAGTCATACGCAGAAATTCCGCGTTTAGCTCACCAAATTCTTCACCAATTTTAATCAAATACCAGTCATCATCGCGCTGAATGTTGCAGCGCTGGGCATAAATATCTGAGACTTTGGCAACTTTTTCCGTTAACCCAGAAAGCGTTTTTTCACTCATACCGCAATCGGCGCTTTGATCGTGGGATGCGGGTCATAGCCCTCAAATCCAAAATCTTCATATTTGAAATCAAATATTGAGCTGACCTGTTCATTGATCAACAATTTTGGCAATGGTCGCGGCGCGCGCGTCAGTTGCAAGCGCACCTGATCAAAATGGTTGTGATAGATATGTGCGTCACCAAATGAATGCACGAATTCGCCGACTTTTAGGCCGGTGACTTGCGCCACCATATGGGTCAGCAGCGCATAAGACGCGATATTGAACGGCACGCCTAAAAATATATCTGCCGACCGCTGATAAAGCTGACAAGACAATTTGCCCTCAGCGACAAAAAACTGAAACAGACAATGACATGGCGGCAAAGCCATATTGTCTACTTCCGCTGGGTTCCATGCAGTCACAATGTGTCGACGTGAATTGGGATTGTTTTTAATTCCGTCGATCAGCTTTGTGATTTGATCAATGCTTTCGCCATTTGGTGCCGGCCAAGAACGCCATTGCGAGCCATAAACCGGCCCCAAGTCGCCATTTTCATCCGCCCAATCGTCCCAAATACGCACTTTGTTGTCTTGCAAATATTTGATGTTGGTCTCACCCATCAAAAACCACAGCAGCTCATGGATAATTGAGCGCAAATGAAGTTTTTTGGTGGTCACCAGCGGGAAGCCCATTTCAAGGTCAAAGCGCATTTGGTAGCCAAACACACCGCGCGTGCCAGTCCCCGTACGGTCGCCCCGGTCCACGCCATTTTCCATCACATGTGTAAGTAAGTCTAGATATGCCTGCATGGACCGGAATATATGCGATTCTTTGCCGGCTGTACGCGAAAATCATCGCTTTTGCCCAACCAAAGAATTACCAGCCTATTGGCCTAAGCTGGGCCAATTGGCATTTGCCTGTTTGATAAAGCCTGGAATGTCTTCAAACCACATTTGCTGGACTTGCTTATTGTAGTTTAAATAAAGCTTACCATCCTCAATGTGCCAAGCCTCTGGATCGCCCTTGGCCAAATAGCCCTTTGCCGCGGCAAACGCACAATGCCCACCATATTGCGGCGCATATTGTTCAGGATTGGCCTCAAATAGAGTTTTGTTTTCAGGCTCGAGAAACGCCAATTCGCGCCTAGATATTCAAGAGATATCTCAGGATTGCCCTTCACCGCTTCGCCCTGCTGAAAATAGGCAACGGGATCGTACCCGCCAACTGCAACGCCCGAAATGATGCCGGTAAAGATTTTACCAGACTGTCCAAATGATGGGCTGACAGCGAAAAAACTCAGCGCGACAAGACCCATACCCAAAAATTGACGGCGATCCATAATATTTCATTCCTTCACCCAACCTAATGCCTGCAAGATTAGGCGCACCCGGTTTCACAAGCCAATCACAAAAAGGCGATAAAAAACGCCGTCTCAAAAACAACGAGACGACGTCACAAACATCGGATCAACGAGTCGGTTTATGCAAAAACGCTCAATTTTCCGGTCTTTTTGGCGCACAGATAGTAAAATGTCAGACGCTCTTTCATGCGATCCGCCTTCATTTCGTCGGCCACTTCCGCAATCACGGCATCCAATTTATCGTCACTGTCCTTCAAGCCAAGCTTCTTTTTCAAAAAGTTTTCCCGCACGGTTTTCAATTCGCTCGGATCTGATGTTGCGACAAAGGCACTATCGCGCTTTGACAAAACCAAACGATATGTCTTTGCCATTTTTTCCACGATCGCAGGATCAGCGCCGGAATCATATTTTTGGATTTCTGCTAGATGGTTGCTCATCGGATGTTCCTCTCATGAACCAAGTTCCGCAAATTCAACCCCCCGGCTGAATATCAAAACATTTCCACAGCTTAACCCAACTGTAAAGTCTGTTTACATTTTTCACCCCTTTGCAATCGGCAAAAAAAACACCTATATAAGGGGTGCTGGAAACAGCTATGGCGATAAATGGAAATCGTAATAAACCATTCGGACCCGGGGGCGGTACCCGGCGCCTCCACCAATTATCGGATCGGCTTTTGATAAGTCGCTGATTATGGGGGCGAAATAGGATCGACGAGGGTGTAAAGGGTTGTCTTTCGCTCGGCATGGTACCACCGTATCGGACCATAATGATAGTTGCAAATGACAACATCGCTGAGGCACGTCTAGCTGCGTAATGCGGTTCGACACCTCGAATTAAAGCCCTTTTCCTCTAGCAAGGACTAGGCGGGGTTCGCAGGCACCTGGCAACAGAAGCCTGCACTTTATCTGATCAATTATTTCACACGCTACGGTTTCATACCCTTGCATTTCATGGCAAATTAAGTCTGTTATGCAGCTCTAGAGATTCTCGACAGCAAAAAGGTGCGCCCAAATGGCAGAAGACCTCATTCGTTATGATATTTTGGCTCAAGAAGCGTTGCGCGGCGTGGTCCGTAAAGTGCTGAACGAAGTGGCCAAAACGGGGTTGCCGGGTGAACACCACTTCTTCATTTCATTTGTCACCACGGCACCTGGCGTTCGCATTTCCCAGCGCTTGTTGGAACAGTATAAAAACGAAATGACAATCGTGCTGCAGAACCAATATTGGGACCTGAAAACCCATGAAACTGGTTTTGAAGTTGGCCTGTCCTTCGACGGCCAGCCTGAAATTCTTGTGGTCCCCTACTCTGCGATCAAAGGCTTCTTCGATCCGTCCGTTCAGTTCGGTCTGCAATTTGATGTGGTGGACGAGAATGGCGAAAGTCAAGAAGACCTGGAAGATTTGCCTGCTGCACAATTGGCCGCCGACAATGGCGACAAGACCGGCGCAGAAGACAAAACTTCAGGGGAAGATGAGGGCGACGAAGAAGGCGAAAACGTTGTCAGTCTTGATTCATTTCGCAAGAAGCCCTAGCCACCACCCGAATGAAAAAAACGCTCAATCACCATTGCTGGTCACCGCACAAGCGTAGCGCTTGAGCCTGAATTTTGGGCTTTGATAGAAAAAAATGGCCGCCGAGCAAAGCCTATCATTGGCCGACTTTATCGCAAGCATTGACCAAGAACGCGCGGATGCAAATCTGGCTTCGTCATTGCGATTGGCGGCACTGAACTGGCTACAGCAAACTACCGACCATGTGTAAACTCTACTGCAATATTGCCTATTGATTTAGGCCGTCTGTCAAATCCAAGGGCGCTTGTTCTTCTAAGTACAAAGCGTTCGGATCGAAATAGATAGGCTCGCCCGTTTCTGGATCATAAGCGATTGGTTCATCTGCATTCAAATTAAGTGGCGCTTCCTCACCGCCTTGCGATTGCTGTTGGCCCGCCGCATCCTCGGCAGCGCGCTTTTCTGCCTCCGCTTGCGCCTTCGCTGCTTCTTCCTGCGCCAAACGAGCCGCCTGCTCAGCCATACGCCGCTGCTGCTCTTCAGCCTGCGCACGCGAGCGTGCCTCTTGTTCTGCGCGCAGCCGCTCTAACTCTTCAACTTCAAGTTCAAACGCGCGCATTTGTATCGCATCTGCCATCGGCCCAACATCCACGCGGACAACCGGTTCGAACAAATCGCCTTCAACGCGATAGGCAATTTGCGCTGCATTTTCACTCAACACACTGCCATCGCCAAACGCCTGTGTCGGCGTCAACACCCAATCCCCAGACAAGCCTAATTGCAACAAGTCGAGGGTCAGATCACCAAACAAACGCGACTGCGCATCCTCAACCGAGAAATTGCGCAAAAGCATTTTGCCGCTGGCAGCAGAAAATAACCCATCCGCATCTGGAACGTCTAAACGCCCAGTCGCCAAATCAGCTTCAATTTGAGACTGGAAGTCTGCCGGCGATAAGTCGGTTAGATCATTCATTGCACCAATTTTGGCAAAGATATCGCTGTTCACGCCCTCAATGGAAAAATCTGCGACAGAGAAACTGCCATCGCCGCCAAGCGCTGCAACCATTTGTGCATAGTCAGCGCCGCGTGCAGAAAAACGCCCAGCCCCGTCAATAAAGCCAGAAAGTGTCGATGCGGCGGGACCTACCAGCAGCTCGTTCAACGCCACACCGTCTAGACGGAACCGGCCATTCAATTGTTTTTGCGCTTCGCTGCCATAGCAACAAAGGGTAACGTCCAAACCAACCTCGCCCTCGCCACGCGCACCCAAAAGATTGCGAATACGATTGTCATTGGCCGTCCAGCTTAAATCAAAGCTTACGCCGGTCAAAAAGGGGCGGTCATTGGCCATCACAAGCGGCGTTTCGATATCAATACGTCCACGGTGCTTGCGCGCGTTTGCTGCAATCTCAAAGGGGCCGTCTGGCCAGATCTGAATATCGCTATCAAGCATGGAGGTGGGGCCACCCAAATATTGCGCCAACCCCGCAACGCTCAGCCGTGAAATGCGCAACGACCCGTCATAAACAATATCGCCAGCGAGCCTATTCATGGTGAGTTGTCCGGTGACGTCTTCATCTGCCGCACGAACTTTAATGTCTGTTAGTTCATATTTGTCCGCGCCAGTAAACTTGAGTGCGGCACGCCCGTTGATGGGCGGCAGATAGAGGCCGTTTATGCCTGCTAAAGCAGCAACACCCTCAATGTCGGCCACATCCCCGTCCAAAACGCCACGTCCGCGCAAATTAGACAGGTCCGATACAATCAAAGAGCCCGCATAGCCCAACCGAGTGGCCCCGGCTTCGTATACAATTTCTGCTTCAATCGAATTGGATAACGTCCCTTTATATTCAAAAGAAAGCTGCGCCGGCGTATTTTCGTCGAAATCATCGCCATTAAGTTGCAACCCATTGAACAATGCCGGACCGTGTCGCGCCGAGAAAAACACCGCTCCTACAGACGGCGCAGCGTCAGCGTTAAAAATGCCCTCACCGAATTCAAACGCAGCATCTACCTTTAAATCGGCATTCACGGCTTCCAACGATATCTTTTGCGCCTGTGCTTCCGGGGCCATCAGTTCAACATCATACCGCGCAGGCCGATTGGCCGATAAAATATCAACCAGTTTTGGATGCATGCCCCCGGGCCAGAAGTCTGCCCATCGGGAAACATTGGCATCAGGTTGGACATCTAAACGTGCACTGCCCCAAAGCTTGGGGTTCTCAAAATCGCCAGCCAATGTGCCGCTCGATTGGATCGAAACACCGGCCACATCATTTGCGCTGAAATCGTCAACCTCAATTCCTGCTTTCGACCATTTGCCGCTGAATGTGGCGTCACGAACTGGCATATCATCATAAACAATTTGCGCAGCCTTCACTTTGAAGCGTCCAAGCGGAAATGTTTGACCAAATTTTTGATCCCGTCCAACTTCCGGCAAGAAAGCCAAAAGCCGCTCAGTGCTTTGCGCACCCCATTGGCCAAGTTCAGCGTTAAGCACCAAACGTCGCGCCTTCTCTTCTCGCCAATCAACCACAAAACTCAATTGGTCATCATCAAGTCGGAAGTCTTCCGCGGCGATATTGACGCCGCTCGATGAAAGCCGCAAACGGCCCTCACCTTGCGCGGTTGCGCCAAAAAGCGGGTTGTCATCTGTGAAGCTACGCCAACCACGGGCAAGCGCATCCAATCGATTTGAAGCGAAGGAAAATGTGCCCTCAAAAGCGGCGTGTCCTTGCGCATCGATCAACTCACCCTGAAGCTTTAGCTCACTATCACCCGCCAACCTCGTTGAGAAATCCTGCACGAACCACTTGCTATTTGAAAGCGATAGATCAGCGGCAACGTTGCGCAACGCAAAGTCACCCAACCCAAGCTCACCGATATCGATTTGCAAATCGCCCCGCGCAACATCCAACATCGGCGGTGGGGGCAAATTGATCAACAACTCAACCAAAGCATAAGGATCAGCTGTACGATCACGCAGGGCATCTTGAGGAATAAGCGGAACAACTCCGCCAGAAATCAGGCCGGTGAAGCGCCGCTCTACGCCCAAAGACAATTCGCCATTCCCAACCAAGCGCGTTCCCGCCCGGTTTTCGTCAGGCACTAAATTGAACTCTTCAACACTTAGCGCCTCAGAATCCAACTCAATCTTGCTTTTAGCGTTAAGTCGCCGCGCACATCGTTCTCATCACGCCGAACAGGCTTCACCCGCAAATCAGTTTCGCCCGCGAAGCGCGCTCTCGCGCCGCCTGTGTAGAGCATGCCTTCAGCATTTAAGGAAAATCTGCGATCCCCCGGTGCTACAAAGGCGTTGAGGCGCATATTGCCAGTTTGGTTCAATTCTGAGCTGGTCAACCGAACAATATAACGTTCGTCTTGCATTGTGCCATTGCCGTCAAATGCAAATGGCCCGCGCAATCCGGCTGCGCTTAAATGCCCGTCAATCTGCTGTATGCGCCAACTTTCGCCTGAACGCTGGTCCGCCAGCAACACTTCACTGTTGCTCAAAACCGCATCTTCAATGGACACATTCCCTTGCGGCACATCCTGTGGCAATCGGATCGGCATCCGCAATGCGCCCTGCTCGTCAATCGTGAGGTGCAGTTTCACGCCATCAAGATCAAGGCGCTGCACTGCATAAATATCGCGCAGGAACTCCATCAGATTTAAATTGGCATCGGCGCGCTCCACTTCCAAAAGCGGCGCACTTGCATCACCAACCACAATATCGGACATAGCCATTTGTGGCTGCGGCAGCAAGGTAAACGACAGGTCACCCCGAATCGCCACATCTGTGCCCAGCGCTTCCGCCGCTATGGCTTCCACGCGATCTCGATACACATTCCAGTCATAAAAACGGGGCACCACAAAGGCTGCCGCCATAACCAGAATGAGCAAGATGCCGATTGCAATGTAAACGCGATTTAGCACTAGTGACCCAAACCCATATCAATACTTGCCAAAAGGTTAAAACTTTCGGCGTCCTACGTCACGCCTCAATTGGAGATTTCCGCGCAAAATTTTGGCATTGTTCATCAATTTCTTAGCGCAACTCTTGCCCTTACCCCAAGTTCCGTCTTATCAAATATAAAACAACAGCTATCTCATTGGGGGAGATTACACCACAAAAATGGCCAAAAATGCCCGCCTGATTTATCGCGTCGTACAAAAATGGGTGCAGCCGCACCTTGCAAGCTTTCAGGCCGCGCAACAGCCAAAATTGTGGTTATTGGCAATTGCTGCCGGGGTGGCAGGTGGCGCTGTAGCCATCCTCTTCCGCTCGGCCATCGGTTTTGTACAATATCTTTGGATTCAAACGCCTTCCGAGCTTTATCTTGAGCGCTTGGCATCCTTGCCTGGTATTATGTGATCGCCGGGCCGGTCACCGGCGGGATCATTGTCGGCATCATCATGTTTTTCTGGCGGCGCGAGGCGCGGCCAGGCGGCGTGGCCGACGTGATTGAAGCACGCACCCATGAGGGCAAAAAACTATCATTGCGCAATTCGCTTGTGGCCACCACCATCTCCGCAATCTCGTTGGGTTTTGGTGCCAGCGCCGGACGTGAGGGCCCGGTTGTTTACTTCGCCGCGTCGGTTTCAAAATCGCTGTTTCGTTTTTTTCGAGTTGCCACCTTCTGCGCGTCGCATCATGCTCGGTTGCGGTGTCGCCGCGGCGATTTCCGCCTCGTTTAACGCGCCCATCGCCGGCGTGCTGTTCGCCCATGAAGTGATCTTGGGCCATTTCGCCATGTCTGCCTTTGTGCCAATCGTGATCGCGTCAGTCATTGCCTCCACCATGTCGCGCGCCTGGTTTGGCGACAACCCGGCGTTTCTGGTGCCAGACTTTCAAATTACATCATATTGGGAAATACCGGCGTTCGCCCTTTTGGGCCTCACCTGCGCCATCGTCGCCATCGCATTTCAGACATCATTGATCGGGACCGACTGGGTCGCCCGCCATTTCCGCATCCGTGATTATTTCCGGCCCGCCATTGGCGGGTTTATCATCGGCGTGATCGCATTGGCATTTCCGCAGGTTTTGGGCGTTGGTTACGAGGCGACAAACGCCGCGCTCACCAACCAAATGGGCCTTTGGACCATGCTGTCCCTGATCATCGCCAAAACCGCAGCAACAGCCATCACCTTGGCATCGCGGTTTGGTGGCGGCATCTTCTCGCCCGCACTCTATCTCGGCGCGATGACAGGCGGTGCCTTTGGGCTTATGGCAGCGAGTGTGTTCCCAGAACTGGCATCGTCAGAGGCCCTTTATTCGATCATCGGCATGGGTGCGGTTGCCGCCGCTGTGCTCGGCGCGCCGATTTCTACCACGGTGATGATATTTGAGCTGACGGGCGGATTCGCCTTTTCCATCGCCTTGCTGTTTGCTGTGTCGATTGCAACCGGCCTTACACAAGCGGTGATGGGGCGTTCGTTCTTTTATTGGCAATTATACACAAGAGGCATCATGCTGGAGGAAGGGCCGCACGCCCACTTGGTTAAATATTATCGGGTGCGCGATTTCATGTCGACCTATGTAAAAAGTGAGGATGAACCGCCTTTTGATATTTTATCGGGCAAGCCATGGTTGAAAACCGGCGACACGTTGGAGACGGCCTTGCGGGCATTCGATGCCGCCGACGAAACGCGCCTGCCGGTTATGGAAGGGTCCGGCAAGCGCATGAAGCAGGTCGGCTGGGTCACCCATGTTAAAGCCCTTTCTAGCTTTAACAAAGCGCTGGTCGAGCAAAGCCGCGAAGAACACCTTTAGGCGACGCTGCTGCCCTGCGGCAATGCGCTCTCGTCATATTGCGCCGCAAACTCCGCGCTGGGCGGAATGGGCTGGATCATATCGATCATGATGCCGTTGGGGTCAGTCGTTATGAAATGCCGCTGACCAAAATCTTCGCTTTTGATGTCCAACAAGAGCGGCAAGCCTGCTGACTTTAACCGCCCATATTCTGCGGCCACATCTTCCACTTCAAAGTTGAGGATGAGGCCTTGGGTTTTCGCCTGCGCAGCTTTCGGCACTGTTGGGTGATCAAATTGCAGCACAGCGATATTGTTTGTTTCCACTAGCTCCGATTGCAAATGCACATACCAATCACTTTCGAACCGCGGCACAAAGCCGAAATTCTCGACATAAAAGGCAACCGTTGCAGCCACATCTTCAACCATAATGACCGGATAGTACGAAGTTGTTTTCATCTCTTTTCTCCCAACTGAAAATAACATACAATCTGTATGTAAATTTCAATTAACATACAGGCTGTATGTATGCAAATAGAAAATCGACGTTCGAATAAGGAACGATCAGAAACAACCCGCGCGCGATTGGTCACGGCGGCTCGAAAACTATTTATTTCAGAGGGGTACGCGGAGACAGGCACACCTGCGATCGTGAAAAAAAGCAGACGTGACCAGAGGTGCGCTTTACCACCATTTCAAGGACAAAGCCGATCTATTGCGCGCCATATTGGTGATGGAATCAGAAGCAATTGCCAAAGAGATCGCGAAGGCGGACCTTGATGCGAACGATCCACTCGCCTCGCTCATCAATGGCACAGAAGCTTATTTCCGCGCCATGAAGGTGCCAGGGCGCACAAAATTGCTGCTCGACATTGGCCCAGCCTTTTTGGGACAGGCAGAGATGATGCAAATCGACGGCGACAACGCAAGGCGGGAGTTGATTGTCGGCTTAAAGGCGGCCTTCGATCAAAACGGCACGCCCCCGGTTCACCTCGATGCAATTGCAGACCTGTTGTCGGCTGCATTTGACCAGGCGGCACGTGCTATTGCCGCCGGTGCCAACGAGGCCGATTACAATGCCGCCATGCGGCAATTGGTAATCGGCGTGGTGAAAAGGGCTGACGGCGTTTAAGCCGCCACTCGCACCACTACGGCTCCCACCTTGTGCCCGCCATCCACCAGCCGGTGCGCATCGGCGATTTTTTTTCAAAGGGGAAACTGGTGTCGATTACCGGTTTCAACACGCCCTGATCTGCCAAGCTCATCAGGTGGGCATACATTTCGTCGCCCATCACTTCTTTTTCAGAATCTGAAGTCAGCATCACCGCACGCTTGTTGGTCGCCACTTTGATCATTTCAATCGCACTTGAGAAGATCACCACCAAAGTTTTGCCGCCCGCTTTGAGCAGATGCGAGACTTTGGCAAATGGGGCATTGCCCACATTGTCCATCACAAAGTCAAACTTGTCGGTGGAGGCTGTAAAATCTTCTTTGGTATAATCAATCACATGATCAGCACCTATTGATTTTACCAGCTCAACATTTTTGCCGGAACAGACGCCCGTCACCGTTGCGCCCATATGTTTGGCAATCTGCACCGCCGCCACACCAACAGCGCCAGACGCACCATTGACCAGCACATTATCTCCAGCCTTTAAGCCAGCTTCTTTAAAATAGCCCATCGCCGTGCTGCCACCAAAGAGAACAGAGACAGCATCTTCATGCTAAGGCTTGACGCTTGGCAACCAGCGCACCCTCTTTGCCCGCCAAAACATATTCAGCATGCGCGCCAAGGCGAAAACCGTTGGAGCCAACAACTTCCTGTCCGACCTCAAAGCCAGACACATTGGCACCAACTTCTTCAACGACGCCTGAAAATTGCAAACCGAAAATCGGATATTTGGGTTTAAACAGACCCATCGCCATCCGCGTCATGAGGCCGAGCCCTTTCGGCACCCTCAGCGCACGGATACGCACATCGGCAATGTCCACCGTGCTTGTCACGACCTTGACCAACACTTCGTCAGCGCCCGGTGTGGGTTTGTCTATCTCTTCGATTTTCACATTCTCGGCTGGCCCATAGGCACGGCAAACGGCGGCTTTCATCATTTCCCCCAATGGCAATAACGTAACTTACACATTCAAGTGGGCACGCGATTCAAATATTCAAGTCAATCCAAGGCTTTATATTCTTCTTTTAACTGCCGCGCCCGCGCTGTGAGCGAAGCTGGCCCCGCCTCAAGCGCCATATTGAGCTTTTGCCGTAAGCGATTCAATTGACTCTCATTTTCAATATTGAGCCGCACATCAGCATCCAGCGCCCACACTTTCACCAAAACCTTGTTGTCATCACTAAGAACGGGCAAGGCGCCGCGCACTTTCGCGCGGTCAATACGCGCAAAGTTCAAAAACTGAACCGCCTGCAGTGCATGCAACTTTGGCGCCCAATGGGTATAGTGCGTGGCGGTCTCATAAAGCGTTTCGATGGTCCCGGTGGGGGACATCTGTCCCCATTTCAAGCGCACCCTTAACCAACCAAGTTGCCCCCGTTTGCATCACCGTATCCTGATGTCCGAAATAATCCGCAAGCGGCACAAAGTCATCGACATTTGCATCGGCCAGGGCTCGCTTCAAAGGCGCGACATGTTTGCCATCAAACTGCAAAAGGCTTTGAATCAATGGGTTCATACTTCCCTCCAACTGATTCAAACTTATGCTGTTTTTAGATAAAGAAAAGCCCGGACGTTTCCGCCCGGGCCAATTGCGAAATGTTGGCAGAATTTACATTTTGCCGATGGAGAAAAACAGGGTTTCTCCTGAGTGATCGTCAACGCCATCATTGTCCGTCATCGCGAAGCCCTCTCCATTCACATCAATCGCAAAGCTTTCAATCTTGTCGAGCACGAAACCCTTCAACGCTTTCATGTCTGGCAAGAAATCGCGCACTTCCGTTTTCTCAACCAACGGCAGTTCTCCCCCCAAAGGTGCGGCCTGCATTTGCTCCATCGAGATGGCATAAAGCTTTTTAATCTTGGCATTGTCCGCCAACTGATTGTCGCGCTCCACAACATAAATCATGTCACCATGAGCTGTGATTTCTGAAAGACCGACCCAGCCTTTTTCACCTTGATCCAACGGATAGCGCACCGCGCCCCATTCACCGGTGGCAGGCGTGTAAGAAACGAGTTTCACTTCGCCTTTGGCATCGTCGGCCCATTCGCGTTGAATGCGACCCAAAGCACCATCTCATCACCCTCGCCAACCGACGTGATGCCTTCAGCACCAAAGCGTTTTTCAACGGCCAATAGCTCAGCAGGGAATGGCACTTCGTCTTCGATCTCGCCTTTGCCGTTTACGTGGTAAAGCGCGTGTGGGATCAACCGATCAGTCCGCCCTTCTGACGCCAGCCAAAAGCCACCTTTACCGTCAAGTGTAATGCCTTCGAGATCGAGCTTTTGCGCGGGCGCGCCATCCCGTGTCACCCCGATACGACGCACAATCTTTGCAGGTGTTTGCGTCGCATCAATCTCAAAAATTGAAGGCTGCATCCGCAAAAAGCTATCGTTCACAGCATAAAGCTTACCCGCTTGATCAACATCCGCCACAAGACCGGAAAGTGCAGTCCAGCCGATTGGGCGATCACCATTCATATCCGCAATAATCTGCGGATAGCTGGGCGCGTCTGCGGTGCGCGTATAAATCATCACATGCGACCCAGGGCCACCCTCGGCACGCAAATCAACTTCATTGGCTGTCACCAGCATATTCTTGGCCGGAATGGCCACAGCCCCCTCAGGCCGATGCCAGACGGCAGTGCTTGAATAAATTCAGGCGCCGCACCGGTATCTTTATAAACTAGCGCCAACGACGCACGCTCCAGCAACACAAAGATCAACGTTTCATCGTCAAATGTAGCCACTTCCAAGCCCTCAGGTTCGGAGCCTTTGTTGCCGGACCGCTTTTCAGGATAATGGCCCAAACGCGCCACCAGATGATCAACGCTCATGCCTGAATCCCAAACAATAGAGCCATCTTTGTTCCAGATGGTGAGGCCGCGCGACCCGCCTTCATAGTCACCCTCATTGGCCGTGACGAAACGTTCATTATCGAGCCAATGCACCGCATCAGGCTCCCGCGGCACATTGGTCAAAGTGCCATCAAAGGTGAAGGCCCGCTCCTCATCAACATCCACATTTTGCAAATCAACAGCACCCGCAGAGAAGTGATTTATCACCTCACCAGTAGCTCCATCAATAATTGCCAAATGGTTGTTTTCCTGCATCGTCACAACCAGTTCACCCGCCATGTTGAAATCAACAAATTCAGGTTCCGGGTCGGTGCTGCCGACTTCTGCCAAGCCGGTCAGGTCAACCTTGATCTGGCTGCCACAGTCAAGCGCGCCATCGGCCACTTTAAACAAGGATACAAATCCCGCAGGTGCCTGTGGCAACACGCCATCATTCAAGTCTTCATCGCGCTCATTTTCAATCGCCACGGCCAACAGCGCGCCATCTTTTGAAGCGGCAACGGAATCAGGCTGTCCGCCCAAGTCGCAGGTTGCCTCGATTTTTTGGCTTTTTTGCGTTAATCACCGCGATATGGCCCGATGGTGCAGTGTAACTCTCTGACGTGTTCACACCGGCAAATACATAATCTCCGATGACGCTGACCGCCGTTGGCTCGCCATCAAGGGTCAAAAAGCCATTGGCCGTTGTGCTGCCATCATCGGCAAGACCGATAAAGCCAATGCCACCTGCGGGGCTGTCTGAGTAAACCAGCCAAGAGCCGTCTTCGCTTGCGGCGATAATCTCGGAAGATGTTTCCTCAGCTTCCGGCGCATTTTGCGCCACGGCAAAACTGTTGACCCGATCGAAATAGGGATTGGCCATTGCGGCAACAGCACCAAGGCTTACACTAGAAAGTGCAGCCAAGCTGATTGTTTTGAAAAGCGACATATTTTTACCCTTGCGTTTGAATAGTCCGCCTTCCGCTTAGGCATTGCGCACAACAATCCGGTGACAGATTTGTTGCACTATTTTGACAATGGACGAAACCGCCGGGGGACAAGGGCAATCGCCTCTCGACATATACAAAGCGTTGTGTCTCCCCTATAAAGAACAAAAAGAGATTCGAAACGGACAGAATGATCGAAAGACCAGCAAAACCACAAGGTTTAGGCGCTGGCCCAATCACCTCACAATTGGGCGCGCAATCACCAGATTATCTTGAAGGCCTCAACCCGGAGCAACGCGATGCGATTGAATCTGTGGATGGGCCTTTGCTGGTGCTGGCCGGCGCGGGCACAGGCAAAACCCGCGTGCTCACCACCCGGATCGCCCATATTCTGGCCACCCGCCGCGCACGCGCCAGCGAAATCCTGTCGGTGACCTTCACCAACAAAGCGGCTCGCGAGATGAAAGAGCGGATCGGCAGATTTGTTGGCGGTGCCATTGAAGGCATGCCTTGGCTCGGCACGTTCCACTCCATCGGCGCCCGCATTTTGCGGCGTCACGCGGAACTGGTGGGCCTGAAGTCCGATTTCACCATTCTGGATACTGATGATCAGATCCGTTTGCTCAAGCAATTGCTGCAAGCAGAAAACATCGATGAAAAGCGCTGGCCCGCGCGACAAATGGCTCATGCCATTGATGGCTGGAAAAACAAAGGCTACAGCCGAGCCAACTGTCCGCTGCCGACGCAGGCGTTTTTGCTGATGGCAAAGCCGTCAAAATCTATCAACAATATCAAGCGCGGCTAAAGGTTTTAAACGCAGCTGACTTCGGGGACTTGCTTCTGGAAGGCATTCGCCTGTTCAAAGACAATCCAGATGTGTTGGCCGAATATCACAAGCGCTTCAAATATATGCTGGTGGACGAATATCAGGATACCAACGTTGCGCAATATTTGTGGTTGCGACTGCTGGCGCAAACCAATGAACATCGCGACACCGCCAATGTATGTGTGGTGGGCGATGATGACCAGTCAATCTATGGCTGGCGCGGCGCTGAAGTCGACAATATTTTGCGCTTCGAGACGGATTTTCCCGGCGCAAAAGTCATCCGGCTGGAACGCAACTATCGCTCCACCTCAAAAATCCTGAAGGCCGCCTCGCATCTGATCGCCCACAATGAAGACCGCTTGGGCAAAACCTTGCAAACCGATGTCGGCGAAGAAGGCGAACCTATCGCAGTCACGTCAGTATGGGATTCAGAAGAGGAAGCGCGCAATATCGGCGAAGATATTGAGCAATTGCAGCGCCAAGGCCACAAGCTCAACTCGATGGCGATTTTGGTGCGGGCATCGTTCCAAATGCGCGAGTTTGAAGATCGGTTTATCACGCTGGGGCTGAACTATCGCGTCATCGGCGGCCCGCGCTTTTACGAGCGCAAAGAGATTCGCGATGCCCTTGCCTATTTGCGGATCGTCACCCAACCTGCCGACGATTTGGCGTTTGAGCGGATTGTCAACGTGCCGAAGCGCGGCCTGGGCGATGCGACGATCCGTTTGCTGCACGATGCGGCACGCGGTGCCAATGTGCCCTTGGTTCAGGCAACCCGCGAATTGGTGGAAACTGACGAACTAAAGCCCAAGCAACGCTCAACCTTACGTGGCCTACTCAGTCAATTCGATGAATGGGCGATGCGGTTGCAAAACCTGCCTCACCATGAGGTGGCCGAGGCGATTTTGGACGAAAGCGGCTACACGCAGATGTGGCAAAACGACAAATCTGCTGACGCGCCAGGCCGCCTGGAAAACCTCAAAGAGCTGATCCGCTCCATGGAGGAGTTTGAAACACTCGGCGGCTTCCTTGAACATATTGCGCTGGTGATGGACCGCGACAATGCCGACTCTGACGACGCAGTTTCGATCATGACCCTTCACGCCGCTAAGGGCTTGGAATTTGACACGGTCTTTTTGCCCGGGTGGGAAGAAGGCTTATTCCCGCACCAGCGCGCATTGGACGAATCCGGCAAAGCTGGCTTGGAAGAAGAGCGCCGCCTTGCTTATGTTGCATCACGCGCGCGCGCAAGTTGGCCAAGCTAAGCGTCGCGCAAAACCGTCGCATTCATGGCCTATGGCAATCGGCCATCCCTTCCCGCTTTTTGGATGAACTGCCAGCCGAAGTGGTCGAGGTGAAAGACACCGGCTCATCTTATGGCGGCATCAATTATGGTGGCCGCGACCATGCCACCAAATTCGACCGTCGAGACCCATTCGAAAGCGTCTATGAAACGCCGGGTTGGCAACGGGCGCAGCGCCAGCACAAAAATCGTGGCCGTGATCGTGGCCCCACCATCGAAGGCGAATTGGTGGCGCGGTCCACCGCCCCCGCCTCATCGTCACGCTACAAGGTCGGCGACACGGTGCTGCATTTGAAATTTGGCCAAGGCACCGTTGCGTCCGTCGAAGGCAACAAGCTAAGTATTGACTTCGCGTCCGTGGGCCGCAAAAAAAGTGCTGGAAAGTTTCATTCAAAAGCCGTGAATGCGGTCAAAGGATTAATTCATGTCGCTCAATCAAATCAGCGTGCCCCTCACCAAAGAAGAAGCCTATAAGCTGGTCGATGCCGTCAGTGAATTGGAAGATATGGCCTTGTCTGCCGTGGCCTATGAAGGGCCAGACGGCGAGCATTGGGTATTTGAAGCCACGTGTGACCAAAAACCGGACATTGATAAGTTCAATGAAGTCGCCAAACAGGTTTTGGGCGACGCGCTTGAGTTTGAAGTTGCGCCAGTGCCTGAAAAAGATTGGGTTGCCCATTCGCTCGAAGGGCTAAAACCCGTGGCGGCCGGGGGATTTTTCGTTCATGGCTCTCATGATGATGCACCCATTGATGACAATGTAATCCCGATCAAAATTGATGCGGGCCTTGCCTTTGGCACCGGCCACCATGAAACCACGTCGGTTGTCTCGTCGCACTGGATCGCTACTTACAAGAAAATCAACCCGGAGCAATATTAGATTTGGGCACCGGCACTGGCATTTTGGCCATCGCGGCTGCAAAGCGCACGGAACTGAGCATTTTGGCCACGGACATCGACCCAAAAGCGGTGGAGGTTACGGTCGAAAATGCAGAAGTGAATGGTGTTTCAGGCCAAATCATTGCCGAAACGGCGGACGGGTTTGATCACCCGGCATTTGCTGAACACGGGCCATTTGATCTGATTATGGCCAACATATTGGCAGGCCCACTAATTGAGCTAGCACCTGAACTGGTCAAACAGGCAAAACCAGGCGCAACCATCATTTTGGCCGGGCTGCTCACCCGTCAAGCAGACAAAGTGATCGCTGCATATGCCGCACAAAAAAAACAACCCTCCTCGCACAAAGCGAGAAGGGTGATTGGTCGATACTAACACTTAAAGCCAGTTAGACTGGCTTTAAAGCTTCTTAGAAGCCGTTTGTGTGGTCATAAGAACCGAGCAAGTGGCGGTAAGATTGTGTGGCCACAAACTTTTGCTGCTCGCGTGGGTCATGAAAACCGCGTGTGTTAGACATTGCGCTCACAATATTCTGGAAGAAATTTTTTTTATTAGTCATTTTTAAACACCTAACTCAATTACCGGGCATTTTGCCCTTGTACTATTTGAAATCGCGACCATTCGCGTTCATGAATTGGGCGATTTGGCGCTCTGCTTGCTTAGAACGTGCTGCCACCATCGCGTCGAACATATTGCGGATAAGACCAGTTTTCTGTGTCATGCTATTTCTCCTTTGCAAAGTGGGCGATCCCACTTGCATCTCTCAATCTGATGTCACAATGTAGCGCTGTAAAAAAAATTTTAGTAGCCCCTGCTTTCGCACTACAGCCATGCAAAAAAAGCATGGCTTTGCCGATTCTGGCGGGGACCTATGCACGCCCGACCAAAAGGACAATGGTGACAATGTCAGCCAATACACAAGCAAACCGATTTCAAACTTTTGAAGAACGCGCGAACCCACAGCTGGTTGGCCCGCGCGTTGAGGCGCTGCGCAAACAGTTAAAAGCCCAAAAGGTCGATGCATTTTTAGTGCCGCGCGCAGACGCGCACCGGGGTGAAAACGTGCCCGCAGGCGACGAACGCCTAAGTTATATCTCCAGCTTTACTGGCTCTGCTGGCACCGCGATTGTGGCCAAAGCTAAAGCTGCGCTTGTGGTGGACGGACGCTACACCTTGCAGGCACCAACGCAAACCGACACCAATATTTTCGAAATTGTCGACCTCAGCCCCACGGCAACAGCCGATTGGCTGACCACCAACCTGAAAAAGGGTCAAAAAGTTGGCTATGATGGCTGGCTGCACACGCCCAAAGAAATTGAAAATCTTGATTTGAAGCTGTCAGCCAAAGGCATCAAGCTCATCGAGGTGAGCAATCTGGTTGACGCAATCTGGACAGATCGTCCCGCGCCGCCCACCAACAAGATTTACACCTTGGACGACGCGCAAGCGGGCAAGAGTGCTGTCGATAAACTCGCTGACCTGCAAAAACAATTGGCGGAAAAAGGTGCGGACCATCTGGTGCTGACGCTGCCGGAATCAACCAACTGGTTGCTCAATATCCGTGGCAGCGATATTTCCAACACCCCCGTGAGCCTTGGTTTTGCGATTGTGCCGCAAAAAGGCGTCACCCGCTTTTTCGTGCAACCCGAAAAGATCAATCCGGTGACCCAAGCCGAATTGAGCGACGTGACGGTGCTCGAACCAATCGAAGAATTGGAAGAAGCGCTGAAATCGACCATGACCGACGCTGTTTGGTTTGACGACACAAGCGCACCCATAAAATTGCTCAACATCGCCAAATCGGTTGGCGCGACCATCATCACAGCAAAAGACCCGGTTGTGATCACCAAGGCCCGCAAAAACACAGCGGAAATCGAGGGCATGAAAGCCGCACAAACTTCAGACGCCCTCGCCCTGGCGCGCTTCCTCTCCTGGCTGGATGCGGAAGCCCCCAAAGGCGAGTTGACCGAAATCGAAATTGTGGAACAGCTCGAAGATTGTCGCCGCCAATCGAACGAATTGTTGGACATCAGTTTCGAAACCATTTCCGGCTCCGGCCCAAATGGCGCAATTGTGCACTATCGCGTGTCCGAAAACACAAACCGCACCCTCAAGCCCGGCGAATTGATGCTGGTGGACAGCGGCGGCCAATATCAAAATGGCACCACTGACATCACCCGCACCATGGCCACTGGCGACACCACGCCCGACCAACGCAAGCACTTCACCATGGTGCTGAAAGGCATGATCGCCCTGAGCCGCGTGCACTTCCATAAAGGCGCAACTGGCGCCCATTTGGACGTGCTCGCCCGTCAATTCTTGTGGAACGAAGGGTTGAACTATGCGCATGGCACGGGCCATGGCGTGGGTGCTTTGCTTGGCGTACATGAAGGCCCTTGCGGCATCTCTGGGATCAACCACACTGTCTTGGAAGAAGGCAATATCGTCTCAAACGAACCTGGTTTTTACCTTGAGGGCGAATATGGCATCCGCATTGAAAATCTAATCATGGTGGTGCAGAGCGAAAAGAACGAGAAATTCCTCAAATTCGACACGCTCACCTACACCCCGATTGATCAACGATTGATTGAAAAAGACCTGCTCACCCCAGAAGAGATTGAATGGCTCAACGACTACCATCAAAAGTGCTACGACTTGATCGCCGACCGTCTTGAAGATGATAAAAAAGAATGGTTGAAACAGGCAACGCGCGCTATTTAGCACCCACAAAAAAGGCACGCATAAACAAACCGATACGGACCAAGCTATGCGTGCCTTTGTTGAACTCTTCAGCATCTTTCTAAAACTCGGCCTCACCTCCTTTGGCGGGCCAGTGGCGCATTTGAGCTATTTCCGCACCGAATTTGTGGATCGCCGCAAATGGTTTGAAGATGGCCAATATGCCGATTTGGTAGCGCTGTGCCAGTTTTTGCCCGGCCCCGCCAGTTCGCAAATGGGTTTTGCCATTGGCGTGCAACGGGCCGGCGCGCTGGGTGGGCTTGCCGCCTTTTTGGGTTTCACCCTGCCCTCAATCATCATCCTGCTCGGTTTTGCCGCCACCATCCCTTTTCTGCAAGGAGACATCGGCCAAGGGCTCATTCGCGGCCTCAAGCTGATTGCCGTGGCGATTGTCGCACATGCCGTTTTGGGCATGGCGCAAAGTCTGGCAAACACCCTGAATAAAGCCCTGATTGCGGCGGGCACATTGGCGCTGTGCCTCGTGCTGACAGGGTTCACCGGACAGATTTTAGCGATCCTGTTGGGCGCTCTGGCTGGCTATTTCATTTTGAACGCCCCGGCCCAGCAAGCGCCTGACGCCGCCCAACCGACCCGCTTCGCCTGGCGGCATGGCGCGTCGCTCATAAGCTTCTTTGCCTTTTTGCTGGTGTTGCCACTGTTCGCTGCCACCTCAAACCATCCGACAGTTGAGCTGATCGATATCTTTTACCGCGCTGGCGCATTGGTTTTTGGCGGTGGGCATGTGGTGTTGCCGCTGCTGCAAGCAGACCTTGTGCCGCAATATTTGGATCAAGACCTGTTTCTGGCTGGATATGGCGCGACCCAAGCCCTGCCCGGGCCGATCTTTTCCTTCGCCAGCTACCTCGGGGCCATGGCAAGCGATGCGCCGCTTGCTGGCGTTGTGATCGGCACCCTCGCAATCTTTTTGCCCGGCTTTTTGCTCACCTATGGCGCCCTGCCCATTTGGCACGGGTTGCGCCGCAATCAGGCAGCACGCAAAGCCCTGCTGGGCACCAACGCCGCCGTGGTCGGCCTGCTGGCGGCAGCGCTCATCAACCCCATTGCCATCCAAGCCCTCACCGCGCCGCTTGATTGGGCGATTGCCCTCATCGGCTTTGTGGTTCTGTGGCAATTCAAAACACCCGCATGGTTGCTGGTGTTGGGTGGTGGCGCTGTTGGCGCAGTCTTCGCCCTTATTGGGCTTTACTGATCTGCGTTTCACGCAAGTACAGATAAAGAGGCAGCCCTAGCGATAACCCCACAAATGAACAGGCAGGCAAAACCAGCCACCAATTTCTGATGCCCTGCTCCCGCGCATCCCAAAATGACCAAATCCAGAAGAGCCCAATGCACAGCAAAACGTCTGTGCTGAAGCCTGCCGCGAGGCCATTGGCCATAAAGAGGCTTTGAATATATTGGCCGACATCAAAACCCGTTTGGGCAAAATATGGGGCGAAGAGGAACCACGGCAATACTGTGCCGAGCACCATCATAACAATGTAAAAATTTGCTTTGTTCATAAGGACTTATCCCAAGGAGCAGAATCAACCTAGAATAAACCAAATAGGTTTCGCAGGGCCACAACGGATATAACGCCAACCACCACAACAGCCCATAAAGGCAACCGAAATGCCACCAGCATGGTGATCAAGGCGGCAATGCTTTCGGCTGGCCCTGTTGCCAATATGGTCGGCGCGATCACCGCCATCAACACGGCCGCCGGCACCGCCTCCAAGGCGGCGCGTGCCCGGCCCTGAATGGTGAAAAACCGTACGATCACCAGCCCCGCCACACGGGTAAAATAGGTGACCAAACCCATGCCGAGAATGGTGGCCAACACCATGGGGTCAACGCGAAAAATATCAGCCACGATCTAACGTACCCCTATATTCTTCCGGGTCCGCTGTCAGGGCAGCCACCAACATGCCTGCCAAAGCGCCTGCCGCGATGTACCACGCACCTGGCACAAAGGTTTTGGTGAGGATCGCCGCCGCCCCGCTGGCCGTCAGCACCATGGCGGTGCTTTTGCCCTTCCAAAACCCTACAATCAGACCGATAAAAATGGCCGGGAAGGCAAAATCCAACCCATATTGCGCCGGGTCCAAATCCACAAACATCTTGCCCAAAAGTGCGCCAAAGGAGGTCATAAGCACCCAATTGAGATAGAAAGGCGTCACCAACCCCATATAAAAAGCGAAGCTAAGATGCTGCTTGCGGCCACGATGTTCGGAGAGTGCCCAAATCTCGTCCGCCAAAAACATATAGGCAATCATTTGCTTGCCCCAGCCATGTGCCGGGTCTTAAGCCCCAGTGAGGCGCTCATCAAAATATGGCGCACATTCACCAACAGCGCAGAGAAGATGATGGCGGCCCATGGCACTGGGCTGGCCCAAAAGTCAATCGCCACAAACTGCGAGCCACCTGCAAACACCACAGCGCTCATCAACAGCACTTCAAGCGGGCTTAGGCCTTTTTGTGCGGCCAAGCCCCCAAACACCAAAGAGATCGGCACCATCGCCACCAAAAGCGGCGCGATATGCTTGATCCCGGCAATATAATCACTTTCGCGCAGGCGTGCCTCGCCGCTGATCTCACTCATATTTTATCCGTTCTAAGCGATGTTGCGGTAAGCACCAGGAGCAATGCCGATGCGTTTTTTGAAATGGCGGTTAAGATGACTTTGGTCATAAAAGCCACAATCAAAAGCCACCGCCAGGGGATCATCCCCTTTGGCCAGCTTTGCCCGAGCGTGGCGCACCCGCACATCGGTGAGATAGGAGTGTGGGGTTTGGCCCATATGTTTGCCAAAGACGCGCACCAAATAGCTTTTGGACATGCCGGACAAGGCGCAAAGCTGCTCCAAGTCCACATCCTCACCAAAATGCGCCTGCATATAGTCACACATTTCCCGAACCGCTTTCGGCGCACGCCCGACATCTGAGTCGTTGCGCCAACTGCCATAACGGCCAATGATTTGGCCCAGCGCCAAATAAATCGCTTCGTCTTTTTCTAATGGATCAAGGCTTAGCTCAAGTTGCGCGTGCAACCGCACCAAATGCGCGGCCAAGGCCGGATCTTGCACCATCAAATCCTGGAAGAACAAACTGCCATTGGGCGCTGCACCCGGCAAATCCCGTGCGACCTCATGCATAAGTTCCACAGACGGGTAGAGCATCCGATAGCTATACCCCCCTTCCATCGGGCGACCATCGTGAACTTCCTCAGGATTGATCATAAAGACCGACCCTGCACCACCAATGGATTCGCTGCCTTTGAGCTTATGCTGCTGTTGCCCCGAAACAATCGCGCCGATCACAAAAGTGTCGTGGGTGTGGGGCGCGTAGGTGTGTGTGCGGAAGGTAGCGTTGAGACATTCCAAATCGCAATGGCGCGCCTCGCGCCAAAAATTAGCGCGCTCACCCGAAGATAGTATCTGTGATGTGGCGTGTTCTTGCGATTGTAAATCCATGTGTCCAACCTAACGCATATTCGGCCGCAGTCTTGGACAAAATTGACAATCTGTCTAATCAAAAGCCTTGATACCTCAATAAATGACAGGCCATCAAAGCCCTTCAATCAAGTCAAACCAACCGTCTTCATCCATCGTAGTCACGCCCAAATCCTGCGCTTTTTTGAGTTTGGAACCGGCCCCCGGCCCCGCCACCAAAATGTCAGTTTTGGCAGAAACAGACCCGGAGACTTTTGCGCCCAAACGTTCAGCCATAGCCTTGGCCTCGGAGCGAGACATCTTTTCCAAACTGCCCGTAAACACAATGGTCTTGCCCGCCACTGGGCTTTCGTCAGCGCTGGCGACCGCATAAGTTTTCGGCGTAACCTGCGTCAACAACCGAGCCAACACCTCAACATTTTGTTCGTTGGCAAAAAAGTCGACCAGTGAATTCACCACCGTTTCGCCAATGCCATCAATCGCGATAAAATTGTCGCGTGCGCTCTGGTCACCCGCTGCGGCGTCTCGTGCGGCTTTTTCAAAATCAGCAAAATTGCCAAAATTCCGGGCAAACATGGCCGCTGTGGTTTCGCCCACATGGCGAATGCCCAGCGCAAAAATGAACCGGTCCAGCTCTGGCTCACGCGTCGCCTTAATCGCATCAAACAGCTTGCGCGCGGATGTGCTGCCCCAGCCTTCTTGATCTTTCAGCTTTTGCAACGCCGCTTCGTCACGCTCTTGCAACGTGAAAATATCTGCCGGTGTTTTGACCCGCCCCTCTTCAAAGAATGCCGCGACTTGCTTGGCACCCAATCCATCAATATCCATCGCATTGCGGGACACAAAATGCTTCAAATGCTCCACCGCCTGCGCTGAACAAATCAGGCCACCGGTGCAGCGCCGCACCGCATCCAACTTACCTGTCTTTTCATTGATTTCGCGCACCGCTGGTGAGCCGCACACCGGGCAGTTATGCGGCATTTCAAATTTGCGCGCGTCATCTGGCGATGGTCCAGCACCGGCCCCAGAATTTGGGGGATCACGTCACCCGCCCGTTGGATGGTGACCATATCGCCAATCAGCACACCCTTGCGCTCGATCTCATCTTCATTGTGCAGGGTGGCATTCGACACAACCACACCGCCCACGGTCACTGGCTCCAGCTTCGCCACAGGCGTAAGTGCGCCCGTGCGGCCCACTTGGATTTCAATGTCGTTGAGACGTGTCACCGCCTTTTCAGCCGGGAACTTATAGGCAATGGCCCAGCGCGGCGCGCGCGCGACAAAGCCCCAACGCTGCTGCAGGTCTAAACGGTTGAGCTTGTAGACCACTCCATCAATGTCATAGCCAAGCAACGCTCGTTCTTCGCCAATCATCGTGTGATGCGCAATCATTTCCTCAACGCTGGTGACCAGTTTCATCATGGGGTTGATCTTAAATCCCCACGCAGCGAGCTTTTGCACCACATCATATTGCGTATCCGCCGGCAGCGCCGACACGTCGCCCCACGCATAAGCGAAAAAGTTGAGGTTGCGCGCTGCCGTGACGCGAGAGTCCAGCTGACGCAATGACCCGGCTGCGGTGTTGCGTGGATTGACATAAGTGTCTTTGCCCTGCGCCTCGAGCTCTTTGTTCAAGCGTTCAAATTCCGCATGGGACATATAGACTTCGCCGCGCACTTCAAACACGTCCGGCACATCGTTGCCTTCAAGCTTTTTCGGAATGTCGGCAATGGTTTTCAAATTTTCGGTGATGTCTTCGCCTTCAGTCCCGTCGCCGCGCGTGGCACCTTGCACAAACACACCGTTCTCATAGCGAAGTGAGGCCGACAAGCCATCGATTTTCGGCTCAGCGGTAAATCCCAGTTCCAACCCAGCATCACGGGCAAAATAGCGTTTTGCCCGTTCAACGAAATCCTTCAAATCTTCATCGGAAAACGCATTACCCAAGGAAAGCATCGGCACCCGATGAGTAACCTTTTTAAAGCCGTCCGCCACTTGGAAACCAACCCGGTTGGTGGGGCTATCCTGCCGCACCAGATTGGGGAACCGTGTTTCAATCGCCTCATTGCGGCGACGCATTGCATCATAATCCGCATCCGAGATTTCCGGTGCATCTTGCTGATGGTAACGCGCATCATGATAGGCGATGGATTCGGCCAGTGCCGCCAGCTCCTCCATAGCCTCCTGCCGCGTTAAGTCTTCAACCGGCTTTTTGTCGCTCACGCCACCACCTCATCACGCAGTCTATTGGCCGCAGCGCGGGCCTCATCTGTAATTTCTGACCCAGCCAACATGCGGGCAATTTCTTCGCGGCGTGCCGCCTCATCCAGCGGCTTCACATGGGTGCGCGTCAGGCTACCCTCATCCACCACTTGCTTTTCAATCAACAAATGTTGCCCCGCCCGTGCGGCCACTTGCGGCGCATGGGTGACGCACAAAACCTGCACTTTTTCAGAAAGCCGCGCCAAACGCTTGCCAATGGCATCAGCCACCGCACCACCAACGCCTGTATCAATTTCATCGAAAATCAACACAGGGGCAGAACCTTTGTCCGCCAGCACAACTTTTAGTGCCAGTAAGAAGCGTGAAAGCTCACCACCCGAGGCCACTTTCATCATCGGACCGGGATTGGTGCCAGGGTTGGTCTGCACATGAAATTCAATCACATCAAAACCGCTGGCACTCACCCGCTCTTCGTCGACTTTTTGATGCACCAAAAACCGTGCCTGCGCAAGCTTGAGATCAGGCAGTTCCGCTTCAACAGCGGTGATAAGATCGGCAGCTGTCTTGGCGCGCGCTTCACTCAACTCAATTGCAGCGCCACGATATTCAGCTTCGGCTTTCGCCAGCGCTTCGCGCAAATGGGTCAGATCTTCATCACCTTGCTCAAGGTCATGAATGGCCTTTTGATATTTGGCCAAAATATCGGGCAGATCATCTACCAGACATTGGTGTTTGCGTGCAGCGGCGCGCAAAGCAAACAAACGCTCCTCGGCGCCTTCAAGCTCCAATGGATCAAATTCCATCTCACGCTTGATCGCGTCGAGCGCTTCCGATGTCTGATCGAGCGCCACCAAGGCGGCGTCAATATTTTCAACCACCGACGAAAACAGATTTTGCTCGCCCTCGCCCTTGCGCATTAATTGCCGCATAAGGCCCGCCAAGGCAGAAGAAGGGGCAGAAGGACCATTGATCACCTCATCGGCGTCACGCACCTCGTCTGCGGCCTTCTCAAGCTCCATCAAACGTTGCGCTGCGCCGCCAATTCATCTTCTTCACCCTTTTCGGTGTTTAACTCTTCCAATTCAGCAACAACGTGACGGGCGAAATCCTCATCCGATCGCGCCTTCTCGACCGCCGCTTCCTGACGATTAAGGGCATCCTGTGCTGCCGTAAGGGCTTTATGGGTGGCTTGGGTCACATCGCGTAGCTTTTTGTGCCCACCAAACGCATCCAGCAAATGTCGGTGTGTTGTTGGATCGATCAAGGCACGGTCATCATGTTGCCCGTGGATCTCAATCAGCTCTTGGCCAATCTGTTGCATCAATTTTGCAGATATCGGCTGGTCGTTCACAAAACCGCGGGTGCGGCCATCGCCATATTGAACGCGACGTAAAATGATTTCGCCATCGCTCATCAGCTCATTTTCGCGCAACATTGCCATGACCGCATGGTCCATGGGCAACTCAACGCTGGCCACAACTTGGCCACGCTCGGTGCCTTTACGCACCAAACCATTGTCACCACGCCCACCTAGGGCCAGAGAAAGCGAATCAAGAAGAATGGATTTACCGGCGCCAGTTTCGCCGGTTAGGGCGGTCATGCCGCCCTCCAATGGCAAATCTAGCTGATCGATCAGTACAATATTTTGTATCGAAATGGCTGATAGCATGCCCGATTAACCCATATTTTGGGCTAGCCGTTCAGCGATCCTGCCAACCAGCTACCCTCGTTTACCTCAGGGGCCAAACCCTGCTTTTGCAGCAGTTTATACGCATCCTGATACCAATCGCTAGAGGGATAGTTATGTCCCAACACAGCGGCGGCAGTTTGAGCCTCTTGCACCAGTCCTAACGCCATATAGGCTTCCGTCAAGCGCAGCAGCGCCTCTTCCACATGTGTTGAGGTCTGATGCTCCTCAACTACCGTACGGAAACGGTTGATTGCGCCAGTATATTGCTTGTTGCCCAGATAATAACGCCCAACAGACATTTCTTTGCCTGCAAGTTGGTCTTGTGCAATCAAAATCCGCTCTTTCGCGTCTTTGGCATAGCGTGAGTCGGGGTAATTGTTGATGATCGACTGGAATGTCGCAATCGCATCCTGCGCGGTCTGCTGATCGCGGGTCAAATCTTTGATTTGATTATATTGCGACGCGCCTTTCAAATACATGGCGTAAGGCGCTTCCGAAGAAGAAGGATAGAGCGCCAAGAAACGATCTGCGGCCAAAATCGTGCGGTCATAATCGCCCAAACGGAAATAGATGAAAGTAGTCATCATCCGAGAGCGCTCTGTATATTCCGAATAGGGGTGTTGACGCTCAAGCTTTTCAAACGATTCAAGTGCAGACTTGAAACGATCATTCTCCACATTGTCGATCGCTTTGTCGTAAAGCGTTTCAGCGGGAATGATTTCTTCTTCGGTGATTTTGGGCTTTCCAAACAGGCTCATGCCTGCACAACCTGTCAGTGATGTCGCCAACACGCCTACAAACGCCGCACGCATCAATGTTTTTGCAACGCCATTAGGAAGGTTTGCAATACCCATAATTAAAAGCCTTTATCAACCGAAACCCACACTCATCAGCACGATGTAGGGGGGAAAATGAACGAAACTAAGGCAAGATACAAGATTGAATATGCCAAATCAGCCAACTGAGCGTATATAACCGCGCAATTCCAGGCCCTCTGGCAACTCTTCGAGCGCATCAAACTCAAGCGGCAACGCACTTGCAGGCACAATCTCGTAGTTTTGCTCGCTCGCAAACAGTGAGTTCAGTACTAAGGCATTTAGCCCGTGGCCACCTTTGTAGGAACGGAATTTGCCATAGATAGGCATCCCCGCTAAGGCCAGGTCACCAACTGCATCCAGCAATTTGTGCCGGACGAATTCATCTTCATAACGCAAGCCATCTTGATTGAGGATTTTCCCCTCATCCACCGCGATGGAATTCTCTAAAGAAGACCCCAAAGCGTAGCCAGCTTGTCGCAAAACTTTGGCATCTTTGATAAAGCCAAAAGTGCGCGCTTGCGAAACATCGTCAACATAACGCTTGGGCGACCAATCGAAGATCATCCGTTGGCGACCAATCACGTCGCTTTCAAAATCAATTTCTACATCAAACGCACGGCCATTATATGGCTCAAGTGCTGCAAAAGCATCATTTGAGCGCACGGTAACGCTGCGTTTGATTTTGATAAACATTTTTTCAGCAGGTTGAGTTTCAATACCGGAGGCAACAATAGCTTCCACATATTTGCCGGCACTGCCGTCCAACACCGGACACTCATTTCCTTCAACAGTGATCAATACATTATCGATTCCCATGCCGGAAAGCGCGGAAACCATATGCTCGATCATGGAAACTGTACCCGCGTCCCCCAAATCAACAGCGGTGCACAAATAGGTGCGCGACACGCGGTTGTGGTGCAAAGGCATGGTGGCTGAATAACTATCGTCGTCAAGTTTCCGACGGATCGCATATCCACTGTCTACGGCAGCGGGTTCAATGGTCAAGCTAGAAGGCTTCCCATTGTGCACGCCAATGCCCGTAAAGCTTAATACACGCCCCACGGTGCACTGCTTGGTTGCAAATCTATTCATTTACTACTCCGGCTTATCGGGTTTTATATCCCGGCCTTTTTTTTAAAACTTGATAAACAAAAAAGACCCGGGACGAAAGCCGTCCCGGGTCCTTTTTTTTCTTTTTATGCCCTTAAAACTAACCGTGGCGTTTTAAGAAACTTGGAATTTCAAGCTGTTCTTTTTGAGCAGTTGGCTGGGGTGCAGGACGCCCAGATTGATCGAGCTGACCCTGCGCACCTTGGGGCTTGGAAGGCCGTTGGGCGCTTGCTTCCACGGCATTTCGTGCCATCGCATCGTCAGCTTTTTTTCTCGTCAAATTCTTCCTTGCCTTGCAAGCCAACATTGCTGGCTAAGCGACGAAAAAGGGCGCGGGCATTGCCTGGCTCTTTTTGTGGCTCTTGTTGCGCTTGGGCAACGCTTTCTTGCGCAACGCGCGGCAATTCATCGGCGCGTGGCATGCGACGCGGGGCGACTCTCTCTGCGCTTTGCGGCACATATGTTTGACGTGGCTCAACATCGCGCGGCTTCGGCTCATCATCAATATTAGCCACTGGCTGCGCACTTGGACGATAGGGCTCAACAGTCACATCGTCTTTTTGCGGCGCTTGATGGTTCGGCTTTGAACCCAGCGCTTCATTCACCGCTTTTTGCATGGCCATATCCAGCTCATCGGCTGGCGCAGCTTCAGTGCGCGGCGCTTCAGACGTGACTTCATGTTCAGGCTTTGGCGCAGCAGCTGGTGCTTCACGGTTCACGCGGATAGCACGGTCGGCATTTGGCTCAACTGGGTCCATGGCTTGCACCATGGCAGCATCAGTGCCAGTCGCGACAACGGACACACGGATCTTACCGTCCAAGCTATCGTCGAATGTCGCGCCCAGAATAATGTTCGCGTCTGAATCAACTTCTTCACGAATGCGGCTAGCGGCTTCATCAACTTCGTAAAGGGTAAGGTCAGAACCACCTGTGATCGAAATCAACAGGCCACGCGCCCCTTGCATGGAAATATCGTCCAGCAATGGGTTCGCGATTGCCGCTTCCGCTGCATGGCGGGCACGATCTTCACCTTCAGCTTCACCCGTACCCATCATGGCTTTGCCCATTCCGCGCATAACAGCACGAACGTCAGCAAAGTCGAGGTTGATCAAGCCTTCTTTCACCATCAAATCTGTGATGCAGCAACGCCGGAAAAGAGCACTTCGTCAGCCATAGAAAACGCATCTGCGAAGGTCGTTTTCTCATTGGCGACACGGAAGAGGTTTTGGTTTGGAATCACAATCAGCGTGTCGACATGCCGATGAAGCTCGTCAATGCCGTCCTCTGCCAGCCGCATGCGGCGTGCACCTTCAAATTGGAAGGGCTTGGTGACAACACCAACAGTCAGAATACCTTGCTCGCGGGCTGCGCGGGCAACCACAGGAGCTGCGCCTGTGCCGGTGCCCCCGCCCATACCGGCGGTGATAAAGCACATGTGCGATCCGTTGAGGTGATCTGAAATCTCGTCAATCGTTTCTTCAGCGGCTGCGCGCCCCACTTCGGGATGTGAGCCTGCGCCGAGCCCTTCGGTGACGCCAACGCCAAGCTGAACAACCCGCTCTGCCTTAGACAGTGCAAGCGCTTGGGCGTCGGTGTTGGCCACAACGAATTCGACCCCTTCTAGGCCGGATTCGATCATATTGTTCACTGCGTTTCCGCCGGCACCGCCAACGCCAAACACAGTGATGCGTGGCTTGAGTTCTTGAATATCTGGAATTTGAAGTTTGATGCTCATTTCTGGCCCCATTGTGCTCCGTTGGGTCTAAAATTACTGCCAGAACGTTAAGCACTCCCTAACAATTGCATCATTTTTATTAACTTTAGTGCATTTTGGGTCACTTTGTGACTGACCCGGCAAGATTTTGTTTAGCATAACAGAGCGTTAAAGCTGCCGTTTAAGCCAAAAACACAGCTACATTTTTTTGTCTGAGATCAAAAGCCGGATTTCAGCCAGTGGCCGATATGTTTGAACCAGCCAAACTTGCCACTTTCACCAGGCTTGGCATTCGGCTCCACAAACTCAAGTTCACACACCTGAGGATAGATCAACATGCCAGCAACAGTTGAGAAGGCGGGCCCCTTCGCAACAGTGGGCAATTTGGCGACGCCTAAGGGCCGCCCTTGCCGTACATTGCGGGCCAGAACGCGCCGTGCAATTTCCGGCAAACCGGTCATTTCGCTTGCCCCACCTGTGAGCACAAAGCGACGTCCGCATACATCCATCATCCCAGTAGCGACCATCCGGTCACGTAGCAATGTCAAAATGTCTTCAACTTGCGGGCGAACAATTCGTGTCAGCGTCGTTCGCGGAATTTGCGTCGGCGCTTCATCAGGCGACGCGCCCACCGGCTGAATAGACACCATATCCCGCTCATCACTTTGCCCGGGCAACACTGATGTAAACAGCGTTTTCAGCCGCTCCGCATCTTCAAAGCTCACCGACAATTGCCGCGCTATTTCATAGGTTATGTGTTGGCCGCCGACCGCTATCGAATCAGCATAAACAAGATAGCCATCCTTAAAAACGCTCATCGTGGTGGTGGCCCCACCAAAATCGACAATAGCCACACCCAATTGCGCTTCATCATCAACCAAACAAGCTAAACCGCTGGCATAGGGTGTCGCCATAAAGGCTTCCACCTGCAAATGACAGCGGTTCAACACCAGCTCAACATTGCGCATCGATAAAGTTTCTGCACTCACCACGGCCACATCAACACCCAACACATCGCCAACCATGCCGCGTGGATCTTGAATGCCCTTGTGTCCATCGAGAGAATACCCGATGGGCAAAGCATGCAGCACAGACCGTTCGTCCCGTATCGAACGCTCGTTGACTGTTTGCAGCACTTTGGCCAAATCGCGCGCTTCCGCTTCATGACCGTCGAGCGACACAGTAGCCGCGAAGGTTTCAGAGCCTAAGTGCCCTGCTGAAATATTGACGATTAACGATTGAACCGTCACACCGGCATTTCGCTCAGCCATGCCCACAACAGAACGCACCGCATGCTCCGCTGCGTCCAGATCAGTGACAATACCGCCCTTGACGCCAGCCGAAGGACCATAAGCAAATCCAAGCACTTCGGCTTGGTGGGTGCGGCCGCGCAACGACTTTCCCTCGGGTTGCGGCGTTAACCGCGCAATAATGCAACATATTTTTGTAGACCCAATATCCAAAACGGTCACCAAGCTGGCTTTGCCTGGTTGTACCGGCTTTAGCCGCGCCGTCATCGCCTCAGAGATCATTGGGTGTTGGCCTCATCCTGATCATTGGCCGCGCGGTCCACGGGGCGCACAGCAATAAAGTCTTTTAAACGAAAATCCAAAATTTCAATGTCACGTGCCAGCAATTGCTTTTCAGCATCCAGCGCCACAATTTTTGCCAAGGTTGATCAACGCCATTTTCTGGCAGCATTATGCGCAGCCCGGTTTCGTAGATTAAATCCCAGCGACGATCGCCAATACGACTCACAGCCAACAAATCTTGCTGCAACACATTGTGGGGCTCGAGCGCTGCAATCAACTTTGCTGCATCGTCCGCGGCGCCATCACCAATAAACAACGGCAACCCGTCAATGCCCCCCTGCTCCAGGCTCACCAGCTTGTCGCCTTTGGCATCAATCGCAAAACTCACCCCGTCGATGCGCCACACGGCAATCGGGGTTTTCTCCACCAATTCTATGTTCAAGGAATTGGGATAGATTTTGCGAATGGTCGCACTTTCGATGGAAGGCAGCGCTTCAATGCGCAGCCGCGCCGCTTCCGCATCAAAATTGACCAAGGAAATATTGCCCTGCAAACCGATTGCTTCAAACAACGCTGATTCTTTGGTCAGGCCATATCCCGACAATGATACCTCAGATACCGCCAGGCCGGCTTGTGCAAACAAGCTGGCAGCGCGCTCTGTCACAACCGTGGTCCCATTCACCAAATGATTGCGGTTGATCATGCCCACACCCAAGATCAACACCATTAGCACCAACGCCACCAGCTGAACGCCCAAGCGCTTATGCAGCACCCATGCGCGTTGCCCCCGTGCCACCAATTGATTGGTTTTGCGCAGGGCCGGCAGGCGATACATCGGCGCGGGCAATGCCAGCGCACGCGATTGCGGCTTCTTTATCTCTCGCAAGAGGCGTCCTCCAAAATCCAGCGGACCAAATCTTCAAAATCATGCCCGGCATGGGCAGCCATTTCAGGCACCAATGATGTTGGGGTCATGCCCGGCTGCGTATTGATTTCAAGGCAGATCAAATCGCCCTCTTCACCGCCATGCATGGATAAACGGAAGTCTGTACGGGTCACGCCTTTGCACCCCAAACTCTCATGTGCCTTTAGCGCTAGTTTCTGCGCAGTTTGGTAAATATTCGATGAAACATCCGCGGGGAAAATGTGCTTTGATCCCCCTTGGGCATATTTGGCTTCGTAATTGTAGAAGTTTAAATCTGTAACCACTTCGGTCACGGCCAGGGCCACACCGCCCATGACAGCGCAGGTCAACTCGCGGCCCGCAATATAGCGCTCCACCATCAACTCTTCGCCACTCTTCCAATCAGTGCGCAAGATTTCTTGCGGTGGGTGCTCGGTGCCTTGCTTGACGATAAACACACCAACGCTGGAGCCATCCGCCACAGGTTTGATCACATAGGGCGGCGCCATCTGGTGCTTGCGGGCCACCTCATCACGCGACGCCACAAAATGATCCGTCACCGGGATGCCATTGGCTTTAAAGAACACCTTCGACAAGTGCTTGTTCATCGCAATGGATGATGCGGAAACGCCAGAATGTGTATAAGGGATGCCCATAATCTCCAGCAGCCCCTGCACTGTCCCATCTTCGCCAAACCGCCCATGCAACGCGTTAAACGCGACATCCGGCTTCAACTCTTCCAGCACATGGCCCAGATCGCGGTCGACATCTATCCGGGACACTTGATAACCACAACGCTCCAGTGCATCTGCACAAGCGGTACCGGACGAAAGCGAAACCTCGCGCTCGCTGGCCCATCCACCCATCAAAACGGCGACATGTTTGGTCATGGTCACACCTGCCCGGTGAACACATCACCATCTAGAAACTCTTTCACTTCATGCCCGGGCACAAAGTGACCCATGCGGCGAATTTCCCAGCGCAATTCAATGCCGGAATTTTCACGCACGCGGTTACGCACAGTTTCGCCAAGGGTCTCTATGTCGTGCGCAGTTGCTTCGCCCAAATTGAGTAAGAAATTGCAATGTTTTTCAGAAACCTGTGCGTCACCAACCTTCAAGCCACGACAGCCTGCAGCGTCGACCAATTTCCAAGAGGAATGACCTTCTGGGTTCTTAAATGTCGAGCCACCCGTGCGTGCGCGCGTCGGTTGCGAGCCTTCACGGGTTTCCGTAATTTCTTTCATCCGTGCTTTGATGTCGCCTGGATCGCCCTCAAAACCTTGGTAAACCGCCTGTGTGAACACAACACCACGCGGTCCATTATTTTTACGATATTTGTAGCCCATATCCGCATTGGTCAGCGTGACGATCTCGCCGTCGCGGTTTACACCGCGCAACTCAACCATACGGTCTTTGGTTTCGGTGCCATAGCACCCCGCATTCATATAAAGCGCGCCACCAATGCCGCCGGGAATGCCGCGATAAAAGGTCAGGCCATCAATGCCATGGTCAGCGGCGGCTGTCGCCACTTTGACGTCTGGCAACGCCGCGCCCACTTGCAATTTGTGGTCGCCCAGCGCTTCAACCTTGCCAAAACCCTTGCTCGAAAGGCGCAGGACAACGCCATCCAAACCGCCATCGCGGATCAACAGGTTGGAGCCAAGGCCCATCACGGTCAGCTTGATGTCTTTGGGCAGATTTTTCAAAAACAGCTGCAAATCGGCTTCATCTGCAGGCTGAAAATAGAGTTGCGCGGGGCCACCCACGCGAAACCACGTGACTTCATTCAAAGGCTGGTTGGAGATCAAACGACCGCGAATGTCATTCGTCCAATCGCCAAGTTGGGGCAAAAGATCTGGAAAGCTCATAAATTACTTCTCACCGATATAAGTTTTGAGTTCGTCGGGCAGCGTGCCCGCCCATTGGGTGATGTTGCCTGCCCCCAGACACACCACATAATCATCTGGCTTCACGCGCTCCGAAAGCACTTTGGCCAAATGCTCTGGTCCTTCCAAAATACGGGCATCACGATGGCCTTTCGCCCGCATCCGCTCCACAAGTGAAGCGTTGGAAATACCTTCGCGCGGTTGCTCGCCCGCCGCAAACACGGGTGCAATTAGCACGGTGTTCGCATCGTTAAAGCACCCCGCAAATTCTTCAAACAAATCATCCAACCGCGAATAACGGTGCGGCTGCATCACGGCGATAACATCGCCCTTGGCCGCGCTGCGCGCCGCCGTCAGCACCGAAGAAATCTCAACCGGGTGGTGCGCATAATCATCAATAATGCGCACGCCACCGACGACCCCGGTGGTTGTGAAACGGCGCTTAACGCCAGAAAAATTCATCAGGCCTTTGCGGATATCATCCGGCGACACACCCAGCCGATTGGCAACTGCGATCGCGGCGGTGGCGTTCAGCGCGTTGTAAATGCCCGGCATAGGCAATTCGAGGCCATCAATTTGTGTTTCGCCCCCTTGAATCCGATGGCGGATGGTGACGTCAAAAACGTTATGTCCGTTTTCCACCCGCACATTTTTGAGCAGCACATCAGACTGTGGGTTTTGCCCATAGGTGATGACACGCCGATCGGTGATCTCGCCCACCAGCGCCTGCACCACCGGATGATCCATGCACATCACGGCAAAGCCATAAAACGGGACGTTTTCCACGAATGTGATAAAGGCCTTTTTGACCTCATCAAACGAACCATAATGGTCCAAATGCTCCGGATCGACATTGGTCACCACCGCCACGTCAGCTGGCAGTTTCACAAACGTGCCGTCACTTTCATCAGCTTCCACCACCATCCATTCGCCGTCGCCTAACCGCGCGTTGGTGCCATAGGCATTAATGATGCCGCCATTAATGACGGTGGGGTCCATATGCCCCGCATCAAGCAAAGTGGCCACCATGGACGTGGTTGTGGTTTTGCCATGCGTGCCGCCAATGGCAATGGCGTTTTTAAAGCGCATAATTTCAGCCAGCATTTCCGCGCGCCGCACAATCGGTAGCGCCCGTGCACGGGCTTCCATCAATTCTGGATTATCTTTCTTGATCGCTGACGACACAACGACAACAGCGGCGTCTTTAAGGTTTTCAGCGCGCTGACCAATCTCAACAGTGATGCCCTTTTCTTGTAAACGCATCACATTCGGATTTTGGTTCAAATCGGAACCGCGCACTTGATAGCCCTGATTGTGCAACACTTCGGCAATGCCGCTCATGCCGATCCCGCCAATACCCACAAAGTGCACCGGACCTATATTTTGTGGCATCTTCATCAATGCTCTCCTTTATTCCGCTGTTGCGGTCTGTTCTGTGAGATCGGCCAAGCGCTGAACCGCATCTGGCAGCCCGACTTGTTTGGCGTTCGCCGCCATTTGCTGCAACTGGGCCGGATCGGCCAACAATTCTGTGATCTTTGTCGCAAGTGAATGCGGTGAAAGTGCGGCTTGCTCCATAACCACGCCGCCGCCAACCGCTTCCATGCGTTGGGCATTGTTCAATTGGTCTTGATCGATTGAACCGGGCAATGGCACATATATCCCTGGACGCCCGATGGCCGCCATTTCAGCCACAGTCAAGGCGCCGGCACGTGAGATCACTAAATGGCTTTTTGAAATAAGCCGGGGCAAATCTTTGAAAAAGGGCGCCGCTTCGACGCTGACGCGCGCCTGCGCATAAACTTCAACCATACGCTGCAAATCTTCTTCGCGGCACTGTTGCACCAGCTTGAGGCGCGATCGTAGCGCCGATGGCAAGGCGGTAACAGCACCCGGTAGCACGTCCGAAAATATCTGCGCGCCTTGCGAACCCCCAAATACCGTTATTCGAATATCATGTTCAGCACCCAAAGGCGGATACGGCACATCTACGACTTTATGTACCATGTCCCGCACCGGGTTGCCGGTCAGGACAATCTTGCTGCGATGGGGTTCTGCATATTTGGTGTCGTCAAACCCAAGCGCCAGCTTTTCACAAAACCGCACCAACGCCCGATTGGCGCGACCAAGCACCGAGTTGGCTTCATGCAATACACCAGGAATGCCCAAAAGCGACGCCGCCAAAAAGGGGGGAAATGTGGGATAGCCGCCAAAACCGACAATGGCATCAGGATCAATGCGCTTCAGCTCTTTATGCGCTTTGCGCACCCCACCAAGAATAGTGAATCCAGCCTTTAGCGCTTTGATCGGATGACGTAAATTTGGCGTTGCCGCGGGCACAATCACTGTTTCAACGGCCGGAAAGTCACCGCCATAGTTTTTGGCGCGTGCATCCGTCATCAAATAGATCGTATGCCCACGCCTCGATAGTTCTTCCGCCAATGCTTGAGCAGGGAACAAATGCCCCCCAGTGCCCCCAGCAACCATCACAAATTTGCTCATAGTGCTTCTTGCCGCACAGTTAGCCGCGAGATTGGCAAACCGGACGGAATTGTCTCCTGTGGTTTTCTGCGGGTTAGCCCTATCAAAAGCCCCATGCCAAAGGCAACGGCAATCATTGACGTGCCGCCATAAGAAACAAACGGCAACGTCATGCCTTTTGGTGGGATAAGGTTCAAGTTCACCGCCAAATTGATCGCCGATTGCACCCCAAATTGAATGCCCAATGCACTCACTGCGAGTCGGGCGAACAAATTGGTTTGTTGCTGCGCCAACAACAACGACCGAACCACAATAAAGGCAATCAAGCTGACCAGCACCAAACAGAATAAAATGCCAAACTCGCCCGCCGCCGCGGAGAACACAAAGTCCGCATGGGCATCAGGCAATGAACGTTTGGCAACGCCCTCGCCTGGGCCAAGGCCAAACCAGCCACCTTCCAACAACGACTGCAAGGCCTTCTCTACTTGGTAATTGTCGCCCGTCTCCGGGTTAAAAAACGCATCAAAACGCCGCGTCACGTGAGGGAAGAAGAAATACGCCCCAGTGATCGCCGCCAGTGCCATACCGCCCAAAAAGGATATAAGCCACCAACTAATGCCAGAAATAAACAACAGCCCCGCCCAGGTAAACACCACAAGCGCTGTTTGGCCAATATCCGGCTGAAGCAACAAAATGCCCACAATGATAATCAACAGCATCACTGTCATCGAATGGCCGGGTACATCTTGCAACCGCATTTTTTTTCGGAAATGAGCCATGCCGCAATAACGGCAAATGCGGGTTTTACAAATTCAATAGGCTGAAACGAAAACCCGCCAACCGCGATCCACCGCTGCGAGCCTTTGGCTTCAAAGCCTACGAGCAGCGTTCCGGCCAGCGCCACCAAGCCAAACGCAAGTACCAGCAAAGCAGCTTGTCGCGCCATCCTAGGGGTTAAAAAAACTTCCCATGATCATCACAATGGTTGCGGGCAGCAAAAAGAAGATGTGGCGCACGATAAAGTGCCACTCGCTCAACCCCAGGCGAGACGCAACAGCAGGGCTCGCCGCGAACGACATGATCACCCCTGCCCCCATTAAGGCAAAAAAAAGGCCGCCAAAAGCGGGCGGTCAACCGTCCACCACCACTCCGCCAAAGGGGTTTTACGCTCTCGTGAAAACTCGCGGGAAAACATCAACTGCCATCACCAAATCAAATCAAAAATATTTAGGTGAATAAAACTAAACCAAAAGTGGTTACCAACTCGCAACCATTTGCCTATTGGTAAAAAAATTGATGCCAGTTGTGCTTAACGAAGCTTTAATGAACTGAGACCAACCATTGCCAACACAAAGGCGATAATCCAAAAACGGATCACGATTTGGCTCTCCGTCCAGCCTAAATGTTCGAAATGGTGGTGAATTGGCGCCATCTTAAAAATGCGCTTTCCCGTGGTTTTATACGAAATGACTTGCACGATCACCGACACGGTTTCCAGCACAAACAAGCCGCCAATGATGGCCAGCACGATTTCATGTTTGGTGGCAACCGCAATGGCGCCCAACATGCCCCCCAAGGCCAGCGACCCCGTATCACCCATAAAAATGGAGCTGGTGGCGCATTGAACCATAAAAAGCCTAATCCTGCCCCAATTAGTGCGCCACAGAGCACCGCCAATTCTCCAGTACCAGGCACAAAATTGATCAGCAAATAACCCGAGAAAATCTCGTTGCCCACCAAATAGGCAATCAAGCCGAAAGACCCCGCCGCAATCATAACCGGGACAATGGCGAGACCATCCAAGCCATCAGTCAAATTCACAGAATTGCCTGCAGAAACAATGACAAACGCACCAAAAACGATGAAGAACCAGCCCAAATCAAGCATGAAATCTTTGACAAATGGAAAGGCAAGTGAATTGGAAAAAGGCGCTTCGCCCAACTGAGTCACAAAAAAACAGGCAATGCCCGAAATTGCAGCCTCAAGCGCGAGACGCTGCCGCCCACCAAAACCAGAATTGGTGGCCTTGCTGATCTTTAGATAATCGTCGTAAAAGCCAATCGCGCCAAACCCGACGGTGACCCCCAACACGACCCACACATAGCCATTGGTCAAATCTGCCCACAAAAGCGTTGACGCTGTAAGCGACATGAGGATCATCAGGCCGCCCATGGTTGGCGTGCCTTTTTGGTGATCAGATGGCTTGCGGGGCCATCTTCCCGTATCGGTTGGCCATGGCCCTGGCGCAAACGCAAAGCATTGATCAATTGTGGCCCAAACAAAAACACAAAAAAACAGGGCTGTAATTGTCGCCCCGCCCGTGCGAAAGGTTAGATAGCGAAACACATTAAATGGCGCAAAAACATCGCCAAATTGCTGTAAAAAATAGAACATGTGTAGGCTTAAACCCTTCTTTTGCGCTTAATCTTTAATTGACGGCCATTTCTCACGACACGCCTGAACCAGCGCCCCCAGTCCAATTCCGTTCGACCCTTTGACCATAACTAAGTCGCCGGGTGCAAGCCAATTTGCCAACTTTAATAGAAGCTCATCGCGGTTCTCCGCCCAATCCACAGGCACCTGGTCGCCCAGCGCGTCGCGCAAATGGGCCATCATTGTCCCCACCAGAAAACATTGCTGTGGCGAGAGACTTAAGACAGGTTCAGCCAAAGCACGGTGTAAATCCGGCGATTGCTTGCCTAGTTCCAACATATCGCCCATGATCACGCACACCCGTCCCGGATGGTCGGCACGCGACAATGTATCCAAGGCAGCTTGCATCGAGACAGGGTTGGCATTGTAGCTCTCATCCACCAGCACAAATCTCCCGTCACCGATCGCATGTTCGCTCACTCGTCCGCGACCCGATGGCGCTATATATTGTTCAAGCGCGCCAACGAGGCTTTCGGCATTCAAGCCCAGCGCGCGACCAATCAGATAAGCGCAGGCGGCGTTGGGCAACGCATGTGCACCCATTTGTGGCACCTGAAACGCACCATCGCTCCCATCATAAGTGAACGCACAGGAAATGTAACCATCTGCCAAGTTTGGCTCACCAAGGTGCAGGTCAGCTTCAGGCAAGAAGCCATATGTCGTCACACTTTCAAATCCCAACCCCGCCGCGCGTCCCTTCAAATAAGCTACAAATTCATGGTCAGCTCCTATAAAGATTTGACCACCCGCGAGTACCCCTTCAAATATTTCTGCCTTCGCGTCTGCGATGCCATAAAGATCGTCAAAATTTTCCAAATGTGCAGCTGCAATTTTCGTAATTACCGCCATGTGCGGCCGCACCATCTTTACCAATGGCCGAATTTCATTGGCGTGGTTCATACCCAATTCGAACACACCATAATCTGTATCAGCAGGCATGCGCGCCAACATCAGCGGCACGCCCCAATGATTGTTAAAAGACTTGATTGAAAAATGAGTTTTCCCAAATTGTCCCAGCGTGATGCGGATCGCTTCCTTGGTTGAGGTTTTACCCACGCTACCGGTTACCGCCACAATCCGACCTGTCATTCGATCTCGCGCAGCACTACCAAGCTGTTCAAGCCCCTCCATGGCGTCCTTGACGACAATGAGCTTTTTCTTTTGAGGATTTTTTTTTTGCGTATGCGAGACCAACAAGCGCTGCCCCAGCCCCGCGCTCCAGGCTTTGTCGACGAAATCATGGCCATCGAAGCGATCGCCCTTTATGGCCACAAAAAGGTCATTTGTGTCCAGCGTACGACTATCGATCGACACGCCATTGATCGGCGCCTCATCGTCGAGACCTATGGCACGACCATCAGTCGCGCGACAAATTTCGCCAATGGTCCAAAGGGCAGTCACTACGCACCAATTGCTTTCAAGATAACTTCATGATCTGAGAAGTCATGCTTTTTGCTGCCGATAATTTGATAATCCTCGTGGCCCTTGCCTGCCACAAGCAACACGTCGCCTTCGCTCATCATGTCAAGCCCCATCTCGATGGCTTGCTTACGATCGGGAACGTCCTGACAAGTCGGTGCAGCGCGCATAACTTCATCACGAATAGCCTGTGGGTCTTCTGTCCGTGGATTGTCATCAGTCAAAATCGCAACATCTGCATGTTCCGCGGCGATCTTGCCCATTGGACCGCGCTTGCCTTTGTCGCGGTCGCCACCACACCCAAACACAACGATCAACTTGCCGGTTGCAAATGGTCGCAGGCTTTCGAGCGCTGTTTTTAACGCGTCCGGCGTATGCGAATAATCAACATAAGCCGCCCCGCCATTGTGTTCCGCGACTTTCTCCAACCGACCCTTGGCGCCTTCAAGCTTCTCAAGCGACATCAACGCGTCATCTTTGTCTACGCCTGTCGCCACAGCCATGGCAAAGGCCACCAATGCATTGCTGACTTGAAACTTGCCAGCCATAGGCAATACAAACTCGACATCTTCGCCGACCAAACGGCCTTTAACGCGTTGGCTATATCCTTCAGGCTCAACAGAGAATACTTCAAAATAGGCACCGTTTTCGCCCACCGTCAGCACCGTGCCGTTTCGTTCAAGTCCAGCCATCATAAAAGGCATCGCTTCGTCATCATCCATATTGATGACGCAGGTGCCACCCTCGGTCAAAAGCTCGCGAAAGAGACGCAGCTTTGCATCATGGTAGGCTTCCATTGTTTGATGATAGTCCAGATGGTCATGGGACAGGTTGGTAAACCCAACCACACGAAACTTCATTCCATCTAAACGGCGCTGGTCCAGTCCGTGGCTAGAGGCCTCAATGGCAATGTGATCGATCCCCTCTTTCTTCAGCTGGTTTAGCTCGCGGTGCAGCTGCATGGGGCCCGGCGTGGTAAGCTCGCCTTCGATATGTTTGGTTTTGGTGACAATACCGAGTGTGCCAACGGACGCCGCATTAATATGATTGTCGATCCAAATTTGCCGTAAGAATGACACAACTGAGGTTTTGCCATTCGTGCCAGTGACCGCAACCGGGTAAGATGGCTGAGGCTCGTTCACCCGGCGCGCAGCGCGCGCAAACGCGGCGCGCACATCATTCACCAGATATATTGGCACACCAGGATTGAAGTCCAATCCCCGATCGGTGACCACTGCGCTGGCCCCAAGACGCACAACATCTTTCACGAATTCATTGCCATGAACATTTTCGCCAGGCAGTGCGAAAAACGCTTCACCCTGCTTAACGTGACGAGAGTCGGCGGTGATCCCCTCTACATCTAAATCCATGAATTCTTGAGCGCTTTCAGCACCAACCAAAAGCTTTTTAATGGAAAAACTCATATTTCCCCCAACTGGCGAAGCTCAACTGGCACAAGCTGAGCATCAATTTCCGGATCATGGTTTGGCATAACCCCTAGCATGGGGGCAACCTTTTCAATAATCCGACCCGTCACTTCACCCGCATTCCATGCGGCTGTGCGACCACTCTGTTCATTTTCTCGTTTAGGCTCATCCACCAAAATTACCATCGCATATTTTGGTGCTTCCATCGGAAAAGCCGACGCAAATACCGCCAAGCTCTTGTCGCTGGAATATTTGCCGTCGACCACTTTTTCCGCCGTTCCTGTCTTACCACCTACGCGATAACCATCAGGAGAGGCTTTACGACCCGAGCCTTCTAACGCATTTAAGCGCATCAAATACCGAATATAGTTACTGGTTCGTTCACTCACGACTTGTTTTGCAGTTGACAGTGCTGCAATTTCATCGCGAGGAAACAAGGTTGGTTCAACATAGTTCCCACCATTGACCAAAGCGCTCATTGCAGCAGTCAATTGCAACGGAGTGACCGAAAAACCATGACCGAACGACGCGGTCGCTGCGCCAACTTCGGAAAAACTATCTGCAATTTGCGCCGAAGTGCGCTCAGGCAATTCGATGACTGGCGCGCCTTCAAAACCCATCTTACCCAAAAAGTCACGGTAAGCATCCTTGCCGATCATTTGCATCATTTTGATGGTGCCGATATTCGAAGAATATTTGTAAACCTCTGGCACCGTCAGCACGCGGTTTTTGCCGTGGAAATCGCCAATGGAAAACCGGCCAAAGCGCACGGGCTTGGTCGCGTCGAACTTATCGGTGATTTGAACCATGCCACTGTCCAGTGTTGCTGCCATTGTCAGGGTTTTAAACACCGAGCCAAGCTCAAACTTGCCTGCAGTGATGCGGTTTAGACGCCCTTCTTCTAACGCACTAGCAGGTTCATTCGGATCAAAATCAGGCAAGCTAACCAGCGCCACGATTTCACCTGTATTCACATTCATCATTACACCAGCAGCAGCGATGGCTTGATAACGTTCCAGCGCATCTGACAATTGATTGTGCATGATGTGTTGCACCCGCAAATCAATTGATAAATTAACGGGCTGCAATGAGCGATTGCGGGCAAGCCCCAGCTCCTGAAGCAAAGCAACATCTTTACCATCCAGATGCCGTTCGATGCCAGCAATGCCAACATTATCGACATTCACCGCGCCAAGGATATGTGATGCTACATCGCCACCTGGGTAAAAACGGCGACTCTCAGTTACAAAATCAACGCCGGGAATGCCCAAACGCAAAATTCGATCTTTTTGCTGTGGCGTCAGTTCACGCTGTAGCCAAACGAAACCTTCGTCACCATCTAGACGCTCCCGCAGTAGATTTTTGTCCATTTCTGGCAATTCTGCGCTCAAGGCATCAACCGCCTCGTCAACATCCACGATACGCCGAGGTTCCGCAAAAAGGCTTGGCACATGAATATCCACGGCCAACTGGCGGCCATTACGATCTAATATCTCTGGCCGTGTCGCTGTCAGCGCCGGGCGTTCATGACCTGCATTGTTTTCTGCCACTTCGGTATTCGCGATGTTGATCAACCTCGCACCTACGACGCCAAACAGCAAAAGCGCCACGATCAGCGCCAACCGAATCCGGCTTTGCGTCATGTGCCCACGCGCCTTGCGCGCACCTTCTAGCGTGATCGTTGAGCTATGGGTCGTGCCTAAATCACTCATGGGCGACGCTCCGGCGGCGTCGGACCAACGCTGGGCAGTTCAGATAATTCGTTCGGATCAACGCCTGCCTCAAGCGACAATAAAAGTGCCTCCAAGCCGTCCGTATCAGGGCCAGAAGGTCGCATAGGAATATCCTCAATACGTTGATATTGTTCAGTTTTAATCGGTGCAAGATTAAGCGCCGCAGCGTGACGTTCAACGATTGGTTGCAGCCGCCCAGGTTGATTCAAATATGCCCAGTCGGCTTTCAATGTGCTCAATTCTTGTGTTTTTTCAGCAATATCGTCTTCAAGCGCGGCGACCTGCACGCTTAAATCTTCCGCATGATATTTTTGCGCGTACACCAAGATCAGCGCGCAAAAACTCGTCAACAACAAGCCAAGGTTCACCCAACGCATCACGTCTTCGCCCCTATCTCTTGCTTTTTCGCCATCCCGGGCACACCAAGTCCGTCCATATTGAACGGACGTGCAGGCACGTCATTGCGGGTTGCATAGCGCAGTGTGGCCGAGCGTGCGCGCGGATTGCGGTTTAATTCTTCTTTTGATGGCCGCACCGGCTTTGAAATCTGATCCCAGCTTTGCGGCGCAGCCTCTGACATCGGCATGTGGCGCGACTGTTGCACCTGCGGCTTGAAAAAACGCTTTACAATGCGATCTTCCATTGAATGAAAGGTGACAACGGCCAGCTTGCCACCGGGCTTTAGCAGCGCTTCCGCATCAAACAAGCCATGCACCAATTGATTATATTCGGCATTCACGGCAATACGCAGCGCCTGAAAGGTCTTGGTGGCAGGATGCGTCGCCTTGCCTGGCTTGCCGCGCCCCAGCGTTTTTTCGATCAGTTCTGCCAATTCTTTGGTGGTCGTCAGCGGCCCATTTTCCCGCGCAGCAACAATTGCCTTGGCCACCGCCCGCGCCCGCTTTTCCTCACCAAAACCAAATATGAGATCGGAAAGCTCGCGCTCCTCAAGCCCATTGACCATATCAGCGGCGGTCGCCCCACTTTGCTCCATACGCATGTCCAACGGCCCGTCGCGCATAAAAGAAAAGCCGCGTTCGCCTTGATCCAATTGCATCGAGCTTACGCCAATATCGAGCACAATCGCATCAATATCGCTCAGATTCGCCTCAGCGAGCAGCGCTTGCATTTGCCCAAATTGTCCGGCCAAAAACTGAAACTGATCACCAAATTCAGCATCTAGCTTTTCAACAAACGGCATCACGGACGGATCACGATCAATCCCGATCACCCGCGCACCCGCCTCCAAAAACGAACGTGAATAGCCGCCGGCGCCAAACGTGCCATCAACGATCATCTTGTCGGCAATAGGCGCGAGACCTTCAATAACTTCTTGAATAAGAACAGGAATATGCAATTGATCTGACGACAAATTTTGCTCGTCCTGATGTTGAACCATCAGTTGTGATACTCCTATTGAACCAAATACGCGGCACAGCACCTAATAAGCGCTTTTGACCTATCGGGAAAATATAGCTAATTGAGCCTTAAGATTAGGTTTCAAATTTGAGCAATTGTCGAATTTGGTTGGAAAATGTCAGTTGGTCTATAAGCCGGATTCTGTAAGGCAGAAAAATCTGCGTGGCAGCCATTCATCTGCGCCCCTTGTTGCCAAGTGGCTGTTGCAACCAACCCGGATGACTGATCTGGAAACCGATCCGCACAAAGCAAAAGCCTTGCACTATGCCATCCCTATTTGGTTTTGCTCCCGGTGGGGTTTACCATGCCGAACCTGTTACCAGCTTCGCGGTGCGCTCTTACCGCACCCTTTCACCCTTACCGCGATAAACGCGGCGGTTTGCTTTCTGTGGCACTTTCCCTAAGGTCGCCCTCGCCGGACGTTATCCGGCACCGTGTTTCCATGGAGTCCGGACTTTCCTCTCCCAAAAAGGGAGCGACTGCCCGACCAACTGACCCGCTTTCAATAGGGACGCATCCGCTCGGGGTCAAGCATTTAGCCCGATTAAGCAGAATTGGCCTGACGGCTTTCCAAAATGCGATCATAGGCATGGTTGATCGATGCCATTTTCTTCGAAGTCAATTGCACCAACTCCGCAGGCACGCCCTTGGCCATCAATCGGTCTGGGTGATGTTCAGACACCAATTTACGGTATGCAGTGCGCAATTCATCGTCATCAATATCCGGTGAAACCCCCAATATGAAATAGGGATCGCTGTCACCTGCCACAACGTGTCGTGCACTTAGCCGGTCGAACTCATCTTCACTCAAACCAAATATCACGCTAACCGTTTCGAGATAGGCCATTTCATCTTCATGGATAAGCCCGTCTGCTTCAGCAATATGGAATAAGCCGTCCAGAACATGCTCTAATGTGTCGGGACTGTCTTGGAAAAGGCGCGCAACGCGTCGGGCATATGTCTCAAACCCAGCCACATCTTGCTGGGCAAGCTCAAACACGCGCGCCACTTGCTCTTCGGCACCTGCGGGATTTCGACATTTTCGCGAAAAGCGCGAATTTCATCTGCGGTAACAATGCCATCCGCCGCGGCCATTTTCGCAGAAAGCGCAACCAGCGAAAGCGTAAAGGCAGCTTCTTTGCCGCCTAAAAGCCACGTCTCGGGATCAAGCAACGACGCCAGCGAACCCGCTAGCCCCGTACGCTCAGAAAACGATCCAATTTTATGCGCTATCACTGTCCAAACAGACATATTCCTCTCCCGCAGCCACCTGGATGCCAGATATAGGCGACATTATGTCCGATTCCAGACATTAAAACGAGTTTTAGCCTCTTGAATTTTCCGGCCGCCGCCCCAATAGCCGCGCCAATGCATAGACCAGGGGAGATCGATTCATGGTATAAAAGTGAAATTCAGTCACACCACGATCCACCAATTCGGTCACTTGCTCCGCCGCAACCGCCGCCGCAACCAGCGCATGGGTTTCCGGATCATCGTCCAGCCCCTCGAACCGCTCAGCGACCCAATTCGGGATCGATGTGCCACATTTGCCAGCAAAACTGGCGATCTGTTTAAAATTGTGAATCGGCTGAATACCCGCCACAATCGGCGCTTCCACCCCGGCGTTGCGCGCCCGGTCGACATAACGGAAATATTGCTCATTATCGAAGAACATCTGGGTGATGGCCCGGCTGGCCCCCGCATCGATCTTACGCTTCAAGTTCTCGAATTCTGCATACCAATCTGGCTTTGCGGGTGCTTTTCGGGATAACAGGCCACAGAAATATCGAAATTGCCAATGGTGCGAATACCCGCCACCAAGTCAGCAGCATTGCGATATCCCTCTGGATGAGGTTGGAAAGGTTGTCCCACCCCTTCAGGTGGATCCCCACGCAAGGCGACAATGCGCGAAATGCCAGCTTCTTTATAGCCACGCACCACATCGTTAACTTCATCCTTGCTCGCACCAACGCACGTCAAATGGGCAGCTGCCTTCACGCCACTTTGTTTTTCAATGCGCGACACCATGCGTGTCGTGCGTCCACGCGTTGTGCCGCCGGCACCGTAGGTCACAGAAACGAAACGCGGCGACAAAGGCGCTAGTCGCTCCAAAGTCTCCCAAAACCGCGCCTCCATTTTGTCGGTTTTAGGTGGAAAAAACTCAAAGGACAGCTCGAGCTTGGCCAGTTCTTTATCGGATTGGCGAGACAAACGGTCTGGGGTCGAAAAAATAGGTGTGTCACTCATAATAATTTCAATTCTTGTTATTGTCCGTTAGGTGCCAAATGCACACGGTTAGTCCATCGTCAGGTCCGGGATGAGGAATCTCCCGCGACTGCATCACATTCAAACGCGCGCTACGCGCCCAGGCCTGCATTTGAACATGGGAAAGACCCAGGCGACGATGCGCCTGCTCTTCCCGAAGAAACTCCAGCTTATGGGGCATGAAATCGACCACCATGATCGCACCGCCAGGTTTTAGCGAAAAGCGCGCATTCTGCAGCGCGATCCCAGGATCATCAAAATGGTGCAGCACCTGATGCAGCATGACGAAATCCGCACTGTCACGATATTCCGACAGATCATCAATATCACCCAAGCGCACCTGCACGTTTTTTTGTCCAGACTTTTCAAACTTTGTGCGCGCAACCGAAATCATCTCTCGGCTCGCATCAAGCCCAATTCCCTTGGTGAATTGATCGGCCAGCAACTCCAACATACGACCGGTGCCCGTGCCCAAATCCAAAAACACATCGAAATGCTTTTCAGCCAACATGCCTTGAATTGATGATTCAACGGCCTCGTCCGGCGCATGCAAGGTGCGCAGCCTGTCCCAGTCTTTGGCCACCTTGGCAAAAAAGGTTGCGGCCCGTGCTTGATGGTCCCGCCGCACAGCATCCAAGCGTGCCCGGTCTGCGATCAACAGCTCATCCTCGTGATCCAGCCGTCCTAAAATATGCTGAACAAGTGCCGACGAATCCAATTCATCGGATAAGCGAAAAAAAATGCCCAAGCGCCCTCAGCATGCCGCGTAATCAAACCCGATTCGGTCAATAAACGCAGATGGCGCGACACGCGCGGCTGGCTTTGGTCCAATATCTCAGTTAAATCTTTGACGGAAAGCTCCCCTTCTGACAAAAGGGCGAGAAGCCTTAGGCGGGTAAACTCGCCCGCAGACCTCAAGATTTCCACCATTTCGCGCAGATTAGTCACGGCCACTCCATATGATATAAAGGTTTCTTTATATCCTAATTACAGAATTTGGCAATGAAATAGGTTAAAGCGAGTGAGGTATTTTTATTACCAGCACTGAAGGTTCTCTTCAAATAACCAAACAAACAAATAAGAGTCGTAAAAAAGATGACAAACCAACGTCACGCTGCGGCAAACAACTCATCATACAATCGCGAACATATGTGCGTGATTTTGAGTGCACTTGCGGACCCAGTTAGATTGTCAATTGTTGAGCAATTGGCAGAAAAGGGCGAACTGCCTGTCGGCGCGATTTCTTCGCCACACAGCATAACTGCCCCAGCGATTTCACGTCATCTGCGTGTTTTGGAATCCGCTGGCGTCATTGAACGCCGAATTGATCGTCAATGGCGGATTTGCTCACTTCAGGAAACCAGCATTCAAAGCGTAATTGATTGGGCCAAGGGCCTGATCAAATAGCAAATAACTGACTAGCTATCCGCAGCTTTAGGCAACCTGCCTATTTTGCTGTGGCCGGCGAAAGCTATGCGCACGCCACATTTCAAAAATCTCACGCGCATCCAAAAACGATAGTGTTTGGTACCGTGAACAGGCCAACTGAATGTCGTCGCTGCCAAGTTTCTCTCGCCAAGGCACAATTTCAATCGCCTTCGCAAAGCTTTCGGGTGCCATATCAAGGGCACGCGCGGCTACAGTAAACGCGCCAATATCCTGCCCCGCAAACCATTTGACAACAACCTCAGGCTGAATGCGTAGCATCAAGGCGATAGCGGCCGCTGCATGATGCCCATAAGAGAAGCGGCAAAAACGTTCAAGCGCGCGCATATCCAATTGACGGCGATCACGCAATGCACGCACCTGCCCCAAGCCACGGTCCATTCAGTCGCTTTAAAGCCTGAACGCTGCTGCAACTTGTGTGCAACAATCTCTTTAGCAGCGTCCACGCTGGCCTTATCGACCTTCATATGGTTGCGCGCGAGATTGGCGAAAACACGCTTACTTGCATCATCAAGCTTGGCATAGATCGAGCGCCAATCAACATCTTTGCGCGTGCCCATTTTGCCCGCAATCGAGGGGTCTTCGGCAGCACGCTTGATCAACACCGGACCAGTTTCAGGACCGATTATTGCGTCTTCATTATCAATGAGCTTCGAAATTGTGTCTTTGTCTGAGTGATGGCAGATGGAGCTGCTAACCCGGTCTGCAACTGGCGAACGGCCAGCAATGGCAAAGCGATGTCCTTCTGTCTGAGATTCAATGAGCTCAATCAGATCATCGTCTGACAGCACGCTCGAAAATTCCAACAGGGGCGCGGCAACCTCAACATCATCATTCGCAAGCCGCATCACAACGGTTCCTGGTGCGCGAGACAATGGCGCCAGAATCTGCGCAACTTCGGCGCGCGCTTCCGCCTCAACCATTTCTACAAGCTGGCAAAGTACTTCATCATATTGGGCAATCTGCTCATCATCACAACGATCCACAACGCTGCTAAACAGCGTCGCCATGTTGCGGATAAGATGTTCGCATTCTGCAGTGTTTGGATCACTTGTCAGCGCGCGAAAGTTAGAAAACGCTGTCCCCTTTGAATGATCATTTTCCATTGCTACCTCCTTTAGCGCATTGCGCCATTCGGACAACACTACCTTAGGTGGTTTAAAGCAATTGCTCGTGTTTCATCTAAAGTTTGCAGCAAATTTGATTTAAACTATTTACAGTTTGTTTACGCAAAAACGCCGCCTCAAAATGAGGCGGCGCTAAAGCTACGCGAACAACGAACAAGTTTAGCCTTTTAAAGCATCTCTCACGCCGTTGCCATAGTCTGGATGAATCTGGTCAAACAGCGCCAATTGACGGTCTATGATGTGCTGAGGCACACCGCCCATGGCGTCGGCAATATTGTTATAAAGCCGCTGTTTTTCACCCGCATCAAACAATTCAAACAACGCGCGTGGTTGTGAAAAATCATCATTTCCATCACGGTGATTAAACCGGTCAGCATCGCCGCTTAATGGCAAGGCCGGTTCTTTATATTCTGGCGCTTCTTTCGCCGCCTCTTCAATGGAGTTTGGCTCATAATAAGCATCCACATGGCCCGTTTTCTGACCCATGAAATTCATCTGCCCATCTTTATGATAATGATGAACAGTGTTTTTGGGCTGGTTTACGGGCAAAGCCTCATAATGCGTGCCCAACCGATAACGGTGCGCATCCGCATAGGAGAAAATACGTGCCTGCAACATCTTATCTGGCGAAAAGCCAATGCCCGGCACCACGTTCGAAGGTGAAAAGGCCGCTTGCTCGATCTCAGCGAAATAATTCTCGGCGTTGCGATTCAGTTCCATCACGCCCAAATCAATTTGCGGGAAATCACCATGCGGCCAGACCTTGGTCAAATCAAACGGATTATGCTCAAACGTTGCCGCCTGCGCTTCGGTCATGATCTGCACCTGCACCTTCCAGCGAGGATAGTGCCCAGCCTCAATACTACCAAACAAAGCTTCCTGATAGGTCTCGCGACTATCACCAACCACCTTTGCGGCTTCTTCATTGGTGAAGTGCGCATGGCCTTGTTCGGTTTTAAAGTGGAACTTCACCCATACGCGCTCGCCCTTTTCATTCCACAAGGAATAAGTGTGCGACCCATAGCCATTCATATGCATGGGCGCGGTGGGCAACCCGCGGTCAGACATCAAAATCGTGACCTGGTGCAAGCTCTCTGGAGAAAGCGACCAGAAATCCCACATCGCTGTTGGCGACCGCAAATTGGTTTTCGGGTGACGTTTTTGCGTGTGGATAAAGTCAGGGAATTTGTAGGGATCGCGCACAAAGAATACGGGGGTATTATTGCCGACCAAATCCCAATTGCCTTCTTCAGTATAAAATTTCAACGCAAAACCGCGCACATCGCGCTCGGCATCTGCCGCGCCTTGCTCGCCGGCCACAGTAGAGAAACGCGCCAACATTTGCGTTTCGCTGCCCGGCTGCAACACTTTCGCTGAAGTATATTTCGAAATATCGCCAGTGATTTTTAGTGTACCAAACGCGCCCCAGCCTTTTGCGTGCACAACGCGCTCAGGAATACGCTCGCGGTTTTGATGCGCCAGCTTTTCGATCAATTGATAATCTTGAATCAGCAGCGGGCCACGTTCCCCGGCCGTGATCGAATTTTGATTATCCGATATTGGCGCACCTGCGGTGGTTGTCAGAGTTTTCTTGGACATTTCGCTCCCTTTCTCATCCATTTCTTACGATGAAGCAAAGGTAGCAACCCAAGAGCCAAATACAAATTGATTAAATATTATATTCTGATAGGTTTTTCTTATGAGCGGAATTACCCTAAAACAAATGCGTTATGCGCTGGCGGTGCAAAAATATCGCCATTTTGGCACAGCAGCCGAAAAATGCCATGTGACTCAACCTGCCCTTTCGCAGCAAATCCAAACGCTGGAGAACCACTGCGGCAAAAAGCTTTTTGAGCGACTGGGCAAACGCGTGATCCCCACTCGATTCGGCGATGTGTTTTTGCCTGAGGCAGCCAAAATTGTGCAGCAAGTTGATGCGCTGGAGCAAGCAGCTCACGAAGCGCGATTTGGCCTTTCCGCCCCGTTGCGCGGCGCTCTAATCCCGACCATCGCACCCTATTTTCTGCCGCATTTCCTATCGACTTTGGCCGAGAATTTTCCAACACAATTGTTTAATCTGGGCGAAATGCAAACCGAACCACTCTTGGCGCAATTGGCCGATGGCGAATTGGATTTTGGCATAATCGGTACAAAACCACCGTTAGATCGCTTTGAGGCTCAAGCGCTTTTTGAGGACCTTTTGTGCTGGCGGCAGCGCGGCAAAAGCAGATCAAGGGCCCGGTCGACCTCAATGCGCTGCAAAGGGAGGAGTTACTTTTGCTTTCTGAGGGTCATTGTTTTCGCGATCAGGCGATTGAAGCGTGCAGCCTTGCAACTGACAAGAATGACAAAAACCAACCTTTTGCCGCAACTTCGCTCGCAACAATTGTAGAATTGGTCGCAAAAGGCTTTGGTGTCACGCTTTTGCCAGCGCTCTGCCTAAATCGTGAAATTCGAAGCGAGAATATTGCGCTACATGAGCTAAAATCGCCAGGCGCACACCGCACCGTTTCAATGATTTGGCGCCGCACTTCGCCGCAAAAACAACAATTGCGCCAAATCGCAACCCTCGGCAGCGCACTCGCAAGCGCGTGCCTCACCATGCCGGCTAAACGGTCGGATTATAAAGGGTTTGCGGCCACACCCGCACTTTGATTTGATCGCCCCGACGCACAATACCAGGGCGCTCGACCCAAGCCACCAATCCGCGCAAAGCTTCAGCCGCCTTCACAAAACCAAGCTCAATATCGTCCCGCGCTTCGTAGTCAGCTTGCAGTGCAGCCCCAGCAATTTTGCATGGTGCGTTATAGCCATCTATGCGCAACACGGCACCAGATGGAAAGAAGAATTGAGTCCGCGACGGCACATGTGAAAACTGAGGCAGGCCTTTCATCAACATATTTGCGCCAATCCGCCCAGCGTCAATTTGTTCGACCTTTAACCGTTCCGCGATAATGGCGATTTCTTCTTCCGACAACAGCGAGACCTGGCGCTCATTGCGCATTTCAGTGCCCCGCTTATACCAAGGCTCGCGCCCTCCAGATTTGCGTGTCAGGCCCGCGTGGTGGTCGCCCACGATTCCCTCATAATTCAACTCTAGCGCTGGCACTGAAGCAGAAATAAAATCCTCCCCCCGCCGCCAGAAATAGGTCTGCGATTTCCGCTGTGAATTTTTGAGCAGGAAGATGGGTCATAAAAGCACTTTCTTGCGCGCACGCGACGCTTGTCGCTGGCGGGTAAATGAGTCGTAGGTAAAGATGGCCAAGGATATCCAAATCAGCACAAAACTAAACAGCCGCGCGCCGTTTAAGGGCTCGCCCAACAGCCAAACAGCGAACACAAAATGCATTGAGGGCGCAATATATTGAAAAATACCAATCGTGGTCATGCGCAAACGCTTGGCACCAAATGAAAACAGGATCAACGGACCGGCGGTCAATGGCCCGCTCATAAACAAAAGGAACCAGATCAACAGCCCAGCGTCTGGCGTCGCCATCGGATATGCTGGCCCCATCACCATCAACAACACCACAGCGAAGGGCGCTATCAACAATGTTTCCAGCAGCAAGCCTGGTGCCGCGCCCACATCAACGGTTTTTCGGAAATAGCCGTAAAAGGCAAAACTATTGGCTAACGCAAGTGAAATCCATGGAATGCCACCTAGCCCCACAGCTTGTACGATCACCGCAATGATCGCCAAGCCGATTGCAGCCGTTTGAAATTTGTTCTGCCGCTCTCCCAACAAGATCATGCCCAACGCCACATTCACCAAGGGTGTCATGAAGTAGCCAAAACTCACCGAAAGCACATTGTTAGTGCCGGCCGCGCCCACAAATATGGCCCAGTTGATGGAGATCGCAACCGTCGATGCAATCAGCAAGAGCACAGCTTTTTTGGATTTGAACACGGCTTTGATTTCGCCCAACCGCTTCACGGCATACAAAAACAGCGCCACCACAAGAGCAGACCACAACACCCGGTGCGCCACAACAATATAAGGACTTACGTCGCCCAAAAGTCGGAAAAATAACGGAAAAACACCCCAAGAGGTGTAAGCGGAAATCGCCGCCATGGCGCCTAGCTGTGTCTGGCGCGCTGTTTCATCGGTGGTCATATTAGGGGCCTTTCAAAAGGTGTGCGGTTCGCTTACACCTTTTTGAATGGTTTGACCAATCAATCTGTCTAATGCCCCTTATCAATAGAAACGATTGCCGCTACACACCCGCCAAAAAAATCGCTCAACAACGCGTTGAAAATTTCCGGCTCATCCAAATTGGGAAAATGGGCGGCGTTTGTGATGGTTTGCGCCTGCATGTGCGGAAACTGGGATGCAATTTGAGCATTGTTTTTTTGAAAGAAGAGGGAGTCCAATTCACCTGCTATAAGCAATACGGGCACCTTAATCTCGCCCAATCTAGAATAGCACTCAGGTCGCGCTTCGGCGTGGCCGAGCTGCGGGTGTTCAAGGTGTATTCTGTTCATCTCAATGAACAAATCGCGTTTTTCACCCCTCACCCGATGCGGCGCTGCGTTCACACCATCCAGCCACACCCGCGCCTCAAATTCGTTGAGCGCCGCAAGGTCTCCCGCCTTTTCAATCGCCTCATATTCGCTATCGATTGCGCGCTCGTGTGCTGGGATATCTATATCTGGTTGGCCCGGGATTGATGCCGCCACCAGCGCCATACCCATCACACGGTCCGGATGCGCCAAGGCAAAACTAACCGCTAAGCCACCGCCCTTGGAGCAGCCCACCAAAAGGGCCCGCTCAATATTAAAATGATCGAGAATGGCGAGCAGGTCATCGATATCCGAATACGGAAGGTCTTGACTTGTTGTTTGCCCAAAGCCGCGCTGATCATAGGCGATGGCGTGCACGCCCAAATCCATGGCCTCCATTTGGCGGTGCCACATGCGGTGATCGGCGACACCCGCGTGCAAAAACACCACCGGGGCACCAAAACCTTGCTCGATGCCGTAAATATGCGCGCCATTGGTCTCAATCGTGAATGCTGCCACCGCTCATCCTTTTCCCAAGCGCTGGTCGATTATTTATGAAACCCGACCGCGCCTTCCAGCGTTTATCTTGTGCACCTTAATTCAAAAAGGAAAGGGTGAAATTATGAAACCGACAATCACATGGCTACTCGTTGCCAACGGCACCGAAGCAGAAGTCTATGAGAATACAGGACCAGAAAAGGGGCTGAGCCCACTTTCCGACCATGAACATATGCGTGAAGCGCTGAAGACCGGCGACATCGTCGCCAATGATCGGGGCCGTACTTTCCCCTCAGCTGGTGATGGACGCAGCGCAATGGAGCAGCAGACTGATCCAGATGATGTGAGCATCAAAAGTTTTCAAGAAAAGTGGTGGACCACCTGAACCGTGCCGCGCAGGACAATAAATTTGATCGCTTGATCATCGCGGCGCCACCCCAAAGCCTTGGCGAAATGCGCAAGCACTTCAACAAGCACTTGGAAGAAAAGCTGGAAGATGATGTGCCAAAGGATTTGACCAATATTCCGACAGCGGATCTGCCAAATTACTTTAAAAATATGGTGGTTTTTTTTAATCGCGCCTGAAAAGCAAAACGCCCCGCAAAAGCGGGGCGCCTAATTGAATCAAAGTGATCGAATTATCGTGTAAGCGGTTTATAGGTCACACGTTTTGGGTTTGCCGCGTCGGGACCCAAGCGGCGGATTTTGTCTTCTTCATAGTCCGCAAAGTTACCCTCAAACCATTCCACATGGCTATCACCTTCGAATGCCAGCATATGGGTGGCCAAGCGGTCGAGGAACATCCGGTCGTGAGAAATAATCACGGCGCAACCGGCGAACTCTTCCAACGCCTCTTCCAGCGCCGCCAAAGTTTCTGTGTCCAAATCGTTGGTCGGCTCATCGAGCAGCAATACGTTGGCGCCAGATTTCAGCATCTTCGCCAAATGCACGCGGTTCCGTTGCCCGCCTGACAAATTGCCAACCTTTTGTTGCTGATCGCCGCCGCGGAAGTTAAACGCTGAAGTGTAAGCACGACTGTTCATCTCGCGCTTACCAAGCGTAACAATGTCATTGCCTTCAGAAATCTCTTCCCACACCGTTTTATTGGCATCCAAAGAATCCCGCTCTGATCCACATAGCCAAGCTTGACGGTCTCACCAACGGTGATGCTGCCTTCGTCTGGCTGTTCTTGGCCGGTGATCATATTGAACAGGTTGATTTACCCGCGCCGTTCGGCCCGATCACACCCACAATACCACCTGCTGGCAGGTTGAAGTTCAAATCATCAATCAACAAGCGATCTTCAAAGCCTTTTTTGAGACCTTCCACATTGATCACCAAGTCGCCCAAACGTGGGCCAGGCGGCACAATGATTTGCGCTTTGTTGGATTGTGTCCGCGCCTCGTTGGTTTTGACCAACTCATCATAAGCTTTAATACGCGCTTTCGATTTGGCCTGACGTGCCTTCGGAGAGGCCGAAATCCACTCTTGCTCGCGCTCCAAAACCCGCTTCCGCGCTGCATCTTCCGCAGATTCTTGCTTGTAACGCTTGGCCTTTTGCTCAAGATAAGCCGTATAGTTGCCCTCGTAAGGAATGCCGCGACCGCGGTCCAATTCCAAAATCCAGCCCGTCACATTATCCAAGAAATACCGGTCGTGGGTGATGATCAAAACCGCACCTGGGAATTCGCGCAAATGCTTTTCCAACCATGCAGTGGTTTCCGCGTCCAAATGGTTCGTCGGTTCGTCGAGCAACAGCAAGTCAGGCGCAGACAACAGCAATTGGCAAAGCGCAACCCGACGCTTTTCACCGCCAGAAAGATTTTCAACTTCCGCGTCGGCCGGCGGGCAGCGCAAAGCTTCCATCGCCATTTCGACTTGAGAATCCAGATCCCACAGATTTTCCGCGTCGATCTGGTCTTGCAACCGAGCGCCCTCTTCGGCTGTCTCGTCGGAATAGTTCATCATCAATTCGTTATAACGCTCGATGATTTCTTGCTTTTCTTTTACGCCGAGCATCACATTGCCGCGCACATCCAAAGATGGGTCAAGCTGCGGTTCTTGTGACAAATAGCCGACTTTTGCGCCATCAGCCACCCAGGCTTCGCCTTGGAATTCTGTGTCGATGCCAGCCATAATTTTCAACAATGTTGATTTACCCGCACCGTTCGGGCCCAAAACACCAATTTTGGCGTCGGGGTAAAAGCTCAGATGAATGTTGTCCAACACCTTCTTGCCGCCAGCATAGGTTTTAGACATGCCATGCATGTGATAGATGAATTGACGCGCCATAATGCGAACCTCAAATAATAAATGTCTTGCCCCTGCGTTTAAGAGATTGGGACCAAAGACGCAACCACAGATGCCGGATTTTCGCGAGTTAGGCCCGCGAATTATCGCGATTAGACCTTATACAGGCAGCCCAGTCATCGGCTTCACCACCCGGATCGCCAAGTTTGACTGAATTTTGGCCACGTGGGGCAGACGCGAAAGTCGCGTGCGGTGCAAACGCTCAAAGTGATCCGCATCTTCACACACCAAACGCAACAAATAGTCTGATGCCCCAGCCACAAGCGACGCTTCCAAAATCTCCGGCGCGGACCGCACCGCATCCTCAAACTCAGCCAAGGTCGCTTCGCTTTGGTCGGTCAGGCTCACCTCTACATAGAACAACATGCCGAAGCCCATAATGTCTGGATTGAGATGGGCGTGATAGCCGGAGATCAGCTTTCGCTCCTCCAAAAGTTTCACCCGCCGATGGCAGGCCGACGTGGACAGGCCCACCTGCTCACCCAATTCTTGCATCGAAATACGGCAATCGGCCTGCAAAGACCGAATTATTCGCTTATCCAACTGATCAAGAGAAAAAATTCCACTTCACTCCATATTATTCGGAAAATTTTCAATCATTATAATATTATCTACACAAAATTGCAATTTTTCCGGCTTGTTTTGACTTATAGTTTTCCTCAATTTTTAATGCGGAGGAATTTCCAATGAAAATCGGTGTACCCAAGGAAATCAAAAACCATGAATATCGCGTTGGTTTGACGCCTGAGAGCGTGGCTGAGTTGATCGCAAACGGCCATGAGCTTTACGTCGAAACCAACGCGGGCGATGGCATCGGCGCAGCCGACGAGGTTTATACCCTAGCTGGCGCGACAATTCTTGCACGGCCAAAGAAGTTTTTGACATCGCTGATATGATCGTAAAGGTCAAAGAACCACAGGCCAATGAGCGCGCTATGCTCAAACCTGGCCAAATCCTTTATACATATCTGCACTTGGCACCCGATCCCGAGCAAACCAAAGACTTGGTGGATAGCGGCGCCGTATGCATCGCCTATGAAACAGTTACCGACAGCGCAGGTGGCTTGCCGCTCCTCAAGCCAATGAGCCAGGTTGCTGGGCGCATGTCCATCCAAGCTGGCGCAGCCGCTTTGGAAAAAGCACATGGCGGTCGCGGCGTGTTGATGGGCGGCGTACCTGGCGTACACCCTGCAAAAGTTGTTGTTGTTGGCGGCGGTGTCGTTGGCTTCAACGCAGCGCAAATGGCCGTTGGCATGCATGCGGACGTGACCATTCTGGATCGCAACCCTGCGCAACTTGAGCGCCTATCCAACCACTTCGAAGCCAGCGCGAAAGTGGTTTACTCCACCAAAGCGGTTTTGGAAGAGCTGGTCGCTGAAGCTGATCTGGTTGTTGGCGCCGTATTGGTTCCAGGCGCGGCGGCACCGAAACTGGTGAACCGCGAAATGCTGAAAACCATGCAGCAAGGCGCTGTGTTGGTCGACGTGGCGATTGACCAAGGCGGTTGCTTTGAAACATCTAAAGCCACCACCCATGCGGACCCAACCTACATCATCGACGATGTGGTGCATTATTGCGTAGCCAACATGCCCGGCGCTGTTGCCCGCACATCAACATATGCGTTGAACAATGCGACATTGCATCACGCCGTGCAGATCGCCAACAAGGGCTGGAAGCAAGCGTTGAAAGACGATGCGCATTTGAAAAACGGCTTGAACGTGTGCGATGGCAAAGTAACCTGCGCACCTGTTGCCCGCGATCTCGGATATGATTTTGTCAGCGCCGACAGCTTCTTGATCTAACCGATCGGCCGAAATTCGGACGCTAAAAACCGCTCGGGAACACCCTGAGCGGTTTTTTTGTGGAACTGATCCAAGCATTCCATTGTTCCGTATAAGTAAACAGATCAGCTAGTTTTTATAGGTTAGATCAAGTGCGCCTTAGCATTTCACCTAATTGATATTGTTCATAATTTTTAGCTGAATAAACTTAAACTTTTACCGTTTGTTTGAAAGGGTAAAATAATGGACATGCTCAATGCCATGCAGACATTTGTTGCTGTGGCAGAAAACCACGGCATCACCGCCGCGTCAGAACGACTTGGTTGTTCCAAGGCAATAGTATCTCGCACCCTCAGCCTTTTGGAAGAGCGGCTCGATGTGCGCTTGCTTAACCGAACAACTCGACGCGTTTCCCTCACAGAAGCAGGCAGTGAATATCTTGAGCATTGCCGCAATATTTTGGAACAAAACGCCGAAATCGAAAGTCGGTTTGCCGAAAAGAGCTTAGAACCGCAAGGCCGCCTGCGCATTGCGGTGCCAGTGACTTTCGGCTCGCAATACATTGCACCGTTGCTGCCAAAGTTTTTGGAAAAGCATGGCAAAGTGCAAGTTGATCTGCACATGTCAGATCGCTATGTCGATATCATTGAGGAAGGCATGGATATGGCCATCCGTATCGGCGCCACAGGTTCTGACTCATTGATCGTGCGCAAATTCGCTGAAACTCACCACAAGCTCGCTGCATCTCCGGCTTTGATTAAAAAAAATGGGCGGGCAACCCAAAGATGTGGCAGCGTTGAAAAGCTGGCCATCAATCACATATTCATTGCGTCAGAATACGCCGAATTGGCAAAATTTCCGCGTAACCCCTGACACGATTCGAACAAGTACCAATAATGGCGATACAATCGTTACGTTGGCTGAAGCGGGTGTTGGCTATTGCTTTCTGCCAACTTTCATTTTGAACCCGGCATTGGAACGCGGCAGCCTCGTGCCGATGTTGGAAAATGAAGTTGAAGACACAACACCGCTCTACGTGCTTTATCCACACCGTCGTCGATTGCCGCTGAAAACAAGGGTGTTCATCGACTTTATGGTCGAAAATTTCTCAGATCTATAGCGCACACCAAAACGAAAAAAGGTCAGCCGTCCAGAGCTGACCTTTCATCGCGTCGAGCCGAAACCCAATGGCTGATCAAGCCAACCCCTTATTCGTAAAAGGTCGCGATTTCTGCCAATGGCTTTTTCTCCATCGCATGGCGCGGAATTTTGGCGTTTTCATCCGGATAGCCCACAACCAATAAAATATATGGTTTGTCCGATTTGGGTCGGTCGCAAATTTCGTTCAGGAAGCTCATTGGGTTAGGCGTGTGTGTCAGGGTCGTCAGGCCCGCTTTGTGCAACGCCACAAGCAAAAATCCCGTAGCAATAGAAACAGATTCCGGCACGTAATAATTCTTGTATTTCTTACCATCGGCGCCAAAACTTCGACGCTCGCCGAAAATGGCGATCAACCACGGCGCTTTTTCCAAAAACGGCTTTGAACGATCCGTACCAATTGGCTTAAGGGCTTTAAGCCATTCCTCGCCCGCACGTCCCGCATAAAAAGTAGTTTCTTCAATCTCAGCCTCTTCGCGAATGCGCTTTTTCATCTCCGCATCGCCAATCACTGCAAAATGCCAGGCTGATGGTTTGCGCCATTGGGCGCGGTGCCAGCAGCCCTCAAACATGTCTCTATAATATCCCGCGGCACTGGCCGATCTGAAAATTCGCGCACCGTATGTCGCTGCTTTATATCCGCGTAGAAAGCCTGCGCGGCTTCGCGCATATCTTTTAGAGGTTTTTCTTTATAGTCAGGCAAGTCAATAGGCTCAAAAGCCTGCCCAAATTGCTGGTCCACCATTTCGCTCCCCACCTTGTCTTTCAATATTGTCTGACAATATCAGAGGACATGCGGCTGTCAAGCCTGCCTGATTTGCCTGATCTCAAACCTAGGCCTGAGGCACCGGCTCACGTTTAAAATGACTACCGGGTAAGCTTTGCACCATCTCGCCTGCATTCAAAATGTGCTGGCGCATCGCTGCGCCCGCTTCAAGGCTTCTACCTGCAACCATATGACTTACAATTGAACGGTGATCTTGATTGGTTCTGAACACTGATTGCTGATCCACCAGCACCCGAAATTGTAGCCAATATATCGATGTTTCGAATTGTAAAATCACACTTTTGAGATATTCATTGTCGGCCAAGTCGGCTAAATAATGATGAAACTCCGTATTGAGTTGCGAAAACGATGTGAGATCACGATCAGTCTCCGCTGCATCCATTTGCCGTTGCAACTCAAGTGCCCGCTCAGGCGCCATGCGCACCTTTGGCGTCGCCAATTCCACACCCAAAGCTTCCAAGGTACCGCGCAATACGTATAAATCGTGAACTTGTTTACGTGTGAATTGCCGAACACTAACACCACGGTGGCGCTCAGATATCAGCAAACCTGCTGCGATTAGGCGTTGAAACCCCTCGCGAACAGTGCTCCGGCTTACCCCGAGATTTTGGGTAAATTCAGCTTCGACCAAACGCATCCCTGGCGCCAAACGCCCGGTGCGCACCGCATCAGTGATCATCTGTACAACAGATTCAACGCTGGATTCCGACACCAGTTGTCCCCCCAATATTTGCACCCACTTGCGCACGCTAAAAAGAAAGAGTTTGCTTTGCAACCAAATTGCAATGCAATTCGTCCACTTTTCAGAGAAATTTTCAGTATAAATGCGTAAAAAAACTACATTATTGTCTGACAATATAGCCAAACGATGCATATTTAAAGGAGACTGAACATATGGCGTGGATAAAGACAATTCCGTTCAATCAGGCAACGGGCCGCCTAAAACAGCTCTATGAACGCGTGACAGGGCCTGACAATAATGTCGACAATATCATGATGATGCATTCCTTGCGGCCTCATTCCATGGAAGGGCATATGGCGATTTACAAATATGTGCTCCACCATGCCAACAACACCATTCCAAAATGGTTTTTGGAGTGTATCGGCACCTATGTCAGCCATTTGAACGATTGTAATTATTGCTTCGAGCATCACTTTGTCGGGCTAAAACGCAATCTTGGCGACGATGAACGCGCCGATCAAATCCGCACCGCCATTGAACGGCATGACATTTCCAGCGCGCCCTTGTCACAACAGGAACTGGCCGCCCTTGCCTACGCGCAAAAGCTCAACAACCAGCCGGGGCAAATGGTAGAGGCCGATGTCGCCGTCCTTCGCGATGTTGGTTATACAGACGGGGAAATCTTGGAGATCAACCAGGTCACTGCCTATTTCGGCTATGCCAACCGCACCGTATTAGGCCTTGGCTGCTCAACCGACGGCGACGTAATTGCCTTTCGCCCAACAATTCAGATAATCCTGATGATTGGAACCATAGCTAGGCGCGAAGACGGCAACGATAAAGTCCCTCCCCCTTTGTGGGGAGGGATTTAGGGCGGGGGACAAGTTGTGTCACAAGTGTGGTTCAACCGCTCATTCGTTAGCGAACTGCGCGATCCCGTTTGGCGCTCGTGCAAACAGCTTTAGCCCAGCCTCTTTGGCCTTATCCAGCGCCAAGGCGGTGGGCGCTGAAATCGACAACAACGCGCCCACATTATGCCGGGCCGCCTTCTCGACAATTTCGAACGAACAGCGACTGGAAACCATCAAAAACCCATCGGCAAAAGGCGCTGCCGCCAGCGCCGCGCGCGCCCGTGCGCCCAGCACCTTGTCCACCGCATTATGTCGGCCGACATCTTCGCGTACCGCAACAATGTCGCCCTCTCGCGACACCCACGCCGCACCATGCACAGAATGTGTTTGCTGGTTGAGCAATTGATGATCCGCAAACGCGGCCATGGCTTTTTGCATCGCGTCATCGGCAGGAATCATCGGCTCGACGCTTGGCAGCTTGGCCAAAAACTGGTCCGCATTGTCCAGCCCGCACAAGCCACAGCCAGACGCGCCCACCAGATGCCGCCGCCGTTGGGTTAGGTCCAGCCGCTCCAACCGCGCGTCATCAATTTGAATATGGAGATCAATGCCCAGTGGGTTGATCTCGGCCCGGACTGACTTGATTTCGCTGGCGGCGGAGACCACCCGCTCGCTGATGGAAAAGCCATAGGCAAAATCGTCTAAATCTTGCGGGCTGGCCAACATCACCGCGTAATTTCGCTTGTGATAAACCAGCGCCAGCGGGCATTCATTGGCCAACTGCCACTCATTGCGCGTGCCATCCACTTCGATGTCAACGCCACGCGCGATTTCTAAATGCTCGTCCGCCACTATTCAGCGGGCTCTTTCGGCTCATCCATCAATTGGCGCAGGCTCGGCGTTTCCAGCTCATATTGCTCTTGCCAATCCGATTTGTGATTGGCGGGATTCACCTCAACCGCGGTCACCTTATATTCCGGGCAGTTGGTCGCCCAATCTGAGTTCTCGGTGGTGATCACATTGGCACCCGTCTCTGGATGGTGGAACGTGGTATAAACCACACCCGGTGCCATCCTCTCTGAAATCACGGCCCGCAAACTGGTTTCGCCTTTGCGCGAACGCAGCGATACCCAGTGGCCATCGCGAATGCCGCGTGTTTCCGCGTCGCTAGGATGAATTTCCAACACATCCTCGCCCCACCAATCAATATTGGACGTGCGGCGCGTCTGTGCGCCCACATTATATTGGCTCAAAATCCGGCCCGTGGTGAGAATAAGCGGGAATTTGCGGTTGGTTTTTTCGGTCGTCGGCACATATTCGGTGACCACAAAAGCCCCTTTGCCGCGCACAAACTCGTCCACATGCATGATCGGTGTGCCATCCGGCGCATCATCATTCACCGGCCATTGCAACGAGCCTTCACGGTCCAACCGCTCAAAGCTCACGCCACTGAAAGTGGGTGTCAGCGCCGCAATCTCATCCATGATTTCGCTGGCGCTTTCATGGGCCATTTCGGTGTAGCCCATGGCGTTGGCCAAGCGCTGCGTCACTTCCCATTCTTCCAACCCAGTGGCCGATTTCATTACCGGACGCACGCGTTGATCCGCCGTTCCGCATTGATGAAGGTGCCGTCTTTCTCCAAAAACGACGTGCCGGGCAAAAACACATGCGCAAAGCGCGCGGTTTCGTTCAGGAACAGATCTTGCACGATCAACATATCGAGGGACCGCAGCGCCTCTTCCACATGCTTGGTGTTCGGGTCAGATTGCGCAATGTCTTCGCCTTGCACATACATGCCCTTATAATGGCCGGCGATGGCCTCGTCGAACATGTTGGGAATGCGGAAGCCAGGCACGCCATCTAACTCGCGCTGCCATGCTGTCTCAAAACTACCGCGCACCGCATCATCTTCAACACTGCGATAACCCGGAAGTTCATGCGGGAAAGAGCCCATGTCGCATGAGCCTTGCACATTGTTTTGCCCACGTAGCGGGTTCACACCCACGCCGCGCACGCCAATATTGCCCGTCGCCATGGCCAGATTGGCCATGCCCATCACCATGGTCGAGCCTTGGCTATGTTCGGTGACGCCCAAGCCATAATAGATCGCCGCTTTGCCGCCTGTGGCATAAAGCCGGGCCGCCGCGCGAATATCATCAGCATTGACGCCAGTTTCCGCCGCAACGCTTTCGGGTGAATTGATCTCATCAACGATGAAATCATACCATTCTCTAAAGCTTTGCAGGTCGCAACGCTCATCCACGAACGCTTGATCCATCAAGCCTTCCTTCGCGATCACATGGGCGATGGCGTTGATCATCGCCACATTGGTGCCCGGCTTAAGCGGCAAATGATAATCTGCTTCAATATGCGCTGTGCGCACCAAATCAATCTTGCGCGGATCCGCCACGATCAGCTTGGCCCCCTGGCGCAGGCGCCGTTTCATTTGCGAGGCAAACACCGGGTGCGCATCCGTGGGGTTGGCACCAATCACCATGATCACATCGGCTTCTTCCACCGAGTCAAAATCTTGCGTGCCCGCCGAGGTGCCGAACGTCTGTTTCAAGCCATAGCCCGTGGGCGAATGGCAAACCCTGGCGCACGTATCCACATTATTGTTGCCAAAGGCGGTGCGGATCATCTTTTGCACCACCCACACTTCTTCTGCCGTGCAGCGCGATGAGGTGATGCCACCAATCGCCTTGCGGCCATATTTCTCTTGCGCCTTTTTCAAGCCATCAGCGGCAAAGCTAATCGCTTCGTCCCAGCTCACTTCGCGCCATGGGTCTGTAATCTTATCGCGGATCATGGGTTGCGTAATCCGATCCTTGTGGGTGGCATAGCCCCAGGCAAAGCGCCCTTTCACACAAGAATGGCCATGATTGGCCTTGCCGTCTTTATACGGCACCATGCGGATCACCTGATCACCGCGCATTTCCGCTTTGAACGAACAGCCCACGCCGCAATAGGCGCAGGTGGTCAATACACTCCGGTTTGGCACACCATGATCGATAACGGCTTTTTCTTCCAATGTCGCGGTAGGACAAGCCTGCACACACGCGCCACAGGACACACATTCTGAGGAGAAGAAATCTTCTGTGCCCAACGCCACTTTGCTGTCAAAGGCGCGGCCCGAAATGGTCAGCGCCAAGGTGCCCTGCACTTCGTCACATGCCCGAACACACCGCGAGCACACAATGCATTTGCTGGATCAAAGGTGAAATAGGGATTGCTTTCATCTTTCGGTGCGTCGAGGTGGTTTTCCCCTTCATAGCCATAGCGCACATCGCGCAGGCCAACTTCACCTGCCATATCCTGCAATTCGCAATCGCCATTGGCGGCGCAGGTCAAGCAATCCAACGGATGGTCCGAAATATAGAGTTCCATCACCCCGCGGCGCAGCTTTTCCAAGCGCGGCGTCTGGGTGGAGATTTTCATCCCATCGGCCACAGGTGTGGTGCAACTCGCAGGCGTGCCTTTACGCCCTTCAATTTCCACCAAGCATAAGCGGCACGAGCCAAATGAATTCATGCTGTCGGTGGCACATAGCTTAGGGATATCCAGCCCCGCTGTTGCCGCCGCCCGCATGACGCTTGTGCCATCAGGCACCTTGACCTCAAACCCGTCGATGGTCAGCGAAACTTGCTTGTCTGACTTGGAGGCCGGGGTGCCAAAATCTTTTTCTTTCAGAATAGACATGTGTTTCTCCTATTCTGCCGCTCGGACAGATTGGTCCGGTTCAAAGTCATCGGGGAAATGCTGCTTTGCACTCATCACCGGTATAGGCGTCATCCCGCCCATCGCGCACAAAGAACCGTCGACCATCAATTCGCAAAGGTCGTCCAATAGCACCATATTCTGCGCCCATTCTTCGCCTTTTGCAATCTTGTCCATCACTTCCGTGCCGCGCACCGCGCCCACACGGCACGGCGTACACTTACCGCAGCTCTCCTCGGCGCAAAACTCGAAGGCATAATGCGCCTGTTCGCGAAGGTTAACCTGGTCGTCAAAAACCACCAAACCGCCATGGCCAACGCCAGCGCCATGCTCAATCAGCGTTTCATAATCCATTGGCAAGTCCAAAAGACTTTCAGGCAAATAAGCCCCAAGCGGCCCACCAATTTGCACCGCGCGGAAGGGTCGACCACTGCGGGTGCCACCACCAAAATCTTCGATCAGCGCACGCATAGAAACGCCAAAGGCTTTTTCTACCAAACCGCCCTGCGCGATATTGCCCGCCAGTTGAAACGCCAACGTGCCTTTGGATTTACCCATGCCATAATCGGCATAATACTGACCGCCCTTGGCCAGAATGATTGGCACGCTGCATAGGGAAATCACATTGTGCACAAGTGTCGGCTTGCCGAACAGCCCTTCCAAAGCTGGCAGCGGCGGCTTGGCCCGCACTTGCCCGCGCTTGCCTTCCAAACTCTCGAGCAAGGAAGTCTCTTCGCCGCAAATATAGCACCCGCGCCAACAAACACTTCAAGGTCAAATGCATGATTCGAACCCAGAACATTGTCGCCCAACACATTGTTTTTACGGGCAATTTCAATCGCCTGATTCAATACATTAAGAGCGACCGGATATTCTGAGCGCAGATAAATATAGCCCTTGGTGGCGCCAACGCCGAGGCCAGCAATTACCATGCCTTCGATCAGGCAAAACGGGTCACCCTCCATGATCATCCGATCAGCAAAGGTGCCGCTATCGCCCTCATCTGCATTGCAGACAATATATTTCTGATCGGCTTCAGCCTCGCTCACCGTCTTCCATTTGATGCCTGCTGGAAAGCCCGCACCGCCGCGCCCACGCAAGCCCGAAAGCATCACATCACCAACAATGTCTTCGCGGCTCAGATCGATGGCCCGCTTCAAACCATCAAGGCCACCATGAGTGGTATAGGCGTCCAAATCGAGCGGATCGATGATCCCGCATCGGGCAAATGTCAGCCGCTCCTGCTTGGCTAAAAAGGATGATCATCCACGTCGCCAATGCAACTTTTGTGATCTGCCTTGTTTAAAAAGCCAGCATCAAAAAGCGCCGCTACATCACTTTCATCCACATTGGCGAAACCAATCCGCTTGCCGCTTTGCTCAACTTCAACCAGCGGCTCCAGCCAATGCATCCCGCGCGATCCATTGCGCACCAATTGCACCGTCTCATCACGCTTTTGCGCTTCAGCCAAAATGGCTTCTGCAACCTCGTCGGCACCAAGGGCAATCGCAGCACTGTCGAGGGGAACATAAATCTTGATCATTTTTATGCCTCCACCCACTTGGCAATTTTGTCGGCATCGGCTTTGGCCACCAGCTTGCCATTCACTTCTGCCGCTGGGGACACCGAACAAAGCCCAAGACAATAAACAGGTTCAACGGTCAGCTCTCGTGCCAAATCTGTCTCGCCCATTTTTAGCGCAAAACGCTCTTCCAGTGCGGCCACCAATTCACGCGACCCCATCGCCTGGCAGCTTTCCGCCACGCACACCCGCACATGGTTGGCCCCGGCGCGCTGGTCACGAAAATCAGCGTAAAAGCTGATGACGCCCTTCACTTCGGCTTTGGTTTGGTTGAACAAATCGGCCGCGACAGGCAGGACCTCCTCGGGCAAATATCCAATCTCCGCCTGCACCGCGCGTAACGCAGAAATGAGACCGCCCGTTTCGCCGACAAAAGGCGCAATTATTGTGTGTAGCTTTTCAGTCATGCCGTCAGCATTTCCCTCCCAAGAGCAACCGTCAAGCGGTGCCGCATCAAACTTTGGTCAGGGCAGCTAAATTTTGTTGCCCGCATCGTCCCAAATCATTTTAAGCTTAAAATAAAATGAAGCCTGTGACAATCATACTAATGATATCTCACCAAACCAAGTTTGTCCCGCTGAGAAAATCGGATGCTGAGCAGCACCGCAACCACGGCAAGGCCAAGCGCCATGCCCGCCCAAACACCAATGCCACGCCATTCAAAAACAAAGCCCAAAATGTAACCGACGGGAATGCCTACGACCCAATAGCCAAACAGGCTATCGCCATCGGTACTTTCGTGTCGGATAGGCCGCGCAAGGAGCCGCAGCCATCACCTGACCGCCATCGACCAATTGGAAGATGCCTGCAACCATGATGTAGGTCACCGCGTAGTTGAACGCAGCCACATTTTCCGGGTCCGCCGGATTGAGGAAAAACTGCACAAAAAAGCCAGGAAACGACAGATAAAGCACGCAGGTCAGCACCATAAAGCCCACGCCCATGGCAATGTTGGTCCAACCCGCAATCGTAACGCCAATAGCGGACCGGCGGCCGTGCGAAATCCCCACACGCACGGTTGTCGCTTGGCTAATGCCCAGCGGCACCATAAACGAAATCGCGGTGATCTGTAGTGCAATGGCGTGCGCGGCGAGTTCAGGTTTGCTCAGCCAGCCCATCATAAAGGCGGCGACAGAAAACATGCCCACTTCAGCCATCAGCATAAAGCCTATGGGCACACCCACGCGGATCACCTCGAAAAAGCGCTGCCAATCTGGCCTCCAGAACCGTTGCAGCAAATTATAGTCGCGGAACCGTTTCAACGACAGCGCATAGATCAACGCAAACAAAAACGTTGCGCTGTGTACGATCACGGTGGAAATGCCAGCACCCAAAAGTTCCAATCGGGGCAAGCCGAAATTACCAAACATCAGGCCATAGTTGCCAATAACATTCAGGATGATGCCCACCACTGTGGCCAGCAAAACAATGAGTGTAATATTGTGCGCCGCCAAGAATGACCGCATCACCGCAAACAGCAAAAACGGATAAAACTGAAACGCGCCGGCCCGCGCATAGGTCTCGGCAAGCGCGGCAATATCTGGCTCTTGCCCCAATACCAAAAAGATATGCTCAATTTGCAGCATAAAGGGAATGACAATTGTGCTGAACGCGATGCAAACCCAAAAGCCCTGCCTGAAGGTGCGCCGCACCGACACTTCATCCTCTTCGCCAATGGCCTTCGCCATCATGGGGCTAACGGCTGTCACCAGCCCCATGCCGAAAATCAGAAAAATGAACATAAAGGAGTGCGCCAGCGCCCCCGCGCCCAAAAACTCAGGCCCAAGCCAACCCATCATGATGACATCTGACGTGCTCAACCCAATTTGCAGCAATTGTGCCAACACCAAAGGCCACGCTAACTTAAACGTGGTCCACGCCTCGTCTATCCACATATTCCCCGTGCCCTGAGCAGCTTGCATTTGTGCCACAGCTAAATCCTCTAAACTGAAGGTTCTGGTTCGCCTGAGAGGCGCAAACCGCGCGTGAGGCCAGAAATTATAATGAAAATCTGTCAGTCAGATTTTGATTTGGCAAGATGAATTGCAGGAGAAAGACTGGAATTCTCATGATGGGCAGATCAGTTTTTTTAAATTGGTTGCCTTTTGGCAACCATTTCAGTGCTCGGTGTCAGCGCGAAAAGTCTAACACGCACCGTGGCGGGCATTCCCGCATAGACGATAACAGCGACAAGTAGTCTTCGCTACAGGCCAAGACCATAGCCCCTCGCACCATCCCGGCCTTGAGCGGGATCCCCCCTGTTGTTTGACCCCGCATCAAGTGCGGGGTGGTGCAGGTGGTGCGCACAGATGTTGTGATCGCGACCAGCCATGCTACAGCATCAATTCCTGACTTACCTAATGCTCATTCTGCGGCAACCCATCGGCGATTTCGTAATAGTCGCCCTTCTCGGCCACAAAAATATGCATCCCAAGCTTAGTCCGGCTTGGTGCGTCCAGCGCCCCCATGGCCACGCCGATCCAATCATGAAAGAACGGTTCAAAGAACAGCGATGAGCCGCAATGTTTGCAAAAACCGCGCTGCACTTTCTCTGAGGATTTATACCAGCTCAACTGATCTTCGCCCTCGATGTGCAGGGCCGTTTTTGGCACATCGGCGGAGGCAAAATAATGCCCGCTCCATTTGCGGCATTTGCTGCAATGACACGCGTCCGGATTCTTCAAATCCTGATCAACGCTAAATTTCACTGCGCTACACAAACAACTGCCCTTCATGCCGTCCTCCCAAATCGAGCGTCTGCAAATCTCCCTCCTTGCTGGGGAGGGATTAAGGGTGGGGTGCAAAGACCCAAACTACATATTCGGGTAATTTGGCCCTTCGCCACCTTGCGGTGTGGTCCACACAATATTGCGGGCCGGGTCTTTGATGTCGCATGTTTTGCAATGCACGCAGTTTTGCGCATTGATCACAAATTGCGGACCATCGCCGTCCTTTTGCTCCACAACTTCGTAAACCCCTGCCGGACAATATAGCCGCGCTGGCTCCCCATATTCCGGCAGATTTTTCTCAATCGGCACCGACGGGTCTTTCAGCTTCAAATGGCAGGGCTGCTCTTCCGCATGATTGGTGAACGAAAAGCTCACATTGGTCAGCCGATCAAAGCTCAGTTCGCCATCCGGTTTCGGATAGGTCAGCTTCGGATAATCAGCCGCTTTGCCCGTCGCGTCCGCATCGGAAATGCCATGGCTTTGCGTACCAAAGAGCGGCTTGCCAAACAAGGACGCCCACCACATATCCATGCCGGACAGCATTACGCCGAATGGACCTTTTTTGCCTAATGGCTTCACATTGCGCACTTTATCGATGTCCTTGAAAATCGGGCCGGTACGCACTTCTGTTTCATAGGCATCGAGCTCGTCGCCCGCGCGGCCCTCGGCCAAAGCTTCCACCACGGCATCCGCCGCGGCCATGCCAGACAGCATCGCATTATGGTTGCCTTTAAGGCGCGCAAAATTGAGCGTACCCGCCGCGCAGCCCAACAGTGCACCACCGGGGAACACCATTTTCGGCAGAGACTGAATGCCGCCGCCCGAAATCACCCGTGCACCATAAGCAGTGCGGCGGCCGCCTTTCAGCAGCTCTGCCACATGCGGATGATGCTTGAATTTTTGAAACTCGCCATAGGGGAACAGGTGCGGATTTTTGTAGTCCAAATGCACCACAAACCCGACATAAACCTGATTGTCTTCCAAATGATAAATAAACGACCCACCGCCTGCATCTTTATCCAGCGGCCAGCCCATGGAGTGCTCCACATGCCCAAGCTTATGCTTGGCCGGGTCAATCTCCCAAATCTCTTTCATGCCCAGACCATATTTTTGGTGGTCGGCATCTTTCGCTAAATCAAACTTCTCAATCAGCTGCTGCGACAGTGACCCGCGCGCGCCTTCTGAGAAAAATACATATTTGCCGCGCAATTCCATGCCCGGCTCATAGTTCGGCCCTGGCGTACCGTCAGGATTAAGGCCAAACTCGCCAGCCACCACGCCGACCACTTCGCCCTTGTCGCCATAAACCAGTTCAGAGGCAGAAAAGCCGGGAAACACTTCAACGCCTAAGGCTTCGGCTTGCTCAGCCATCCAGCGGCACACATTGCCCATGGAAACGATATAGCAGCCCTTATTGCTCAAAAGTGGCGGCATCAATGCGTGCGGAATGGTCTTTTTGCCGTTTTCAGAAAACACATGGAATTGGTCCGTGCCGACTTCGGTTTTGATCGGCGCGTCTTTCTCTTTCCAATCCGGGATCAGCTTTTCAAGGCCGGACACGTCCAAAATCGCGCCTGACAGAATGTGCGCGCCCACTTCAGAGCCTTTTTCCAGCACCACAACAGAAACGTCGTCACCGGCTTTTTGCTTGATGCGAATGGCTGCCGAAAGCCCAGCAGGACCAGCGCCAATAATCACCACATCAAATTCCATCGCTTCGCGTTCGATTTCTGCCATGCTGTTCCCCTAAAAAAACCTTTGCCTGAAGGTTGTGCGCAACGCGCATTACTTAAAACTTAAAGCAAGTCATACCGTAAACAAAACGGGCTGCCAATTGACCCTTTTGCATAAACAAATGCGCAAAATGCATTGGCAGCCCTATTTTTGCTAAACTTTAGCAGCCGTGATCATGATCTCAACATCAAAATCAGGTGTCGCCAATTTGCTTTCACCGCAAGCGCGTGCAGGTGGGTTGGCTGGATCAATCCACGCGTCCCAAACCGCATTCATTTCGTTGAAATGCTTCATGTCAGATAGCCAGATTTCAGCCTTCAACACATTTGATTTTGACGTGCCGGATTCGGCCAGCAAACGATCAATCTTGTCGGTAATGCTTTTGGTTTGCTCTTCAATGCTCGCCGCCGGTGTGCCAACTTGGCCAGCCAGATAGACCGTGTTTTCAAAAATAACGGCTTGGCTCATGCGTGAACCGGGTTCGATACGTTTAATGCTCATTTTTTTTCTTCCTCGTTATTATTCAAATCGTGCTGGTGACAAACTGTCGACCAGCCATTGCTCTGCAAATTCAGGCAAATCAATTTCCATTAATTGGCACGCTGCCAACTCTGACAATGCCGCTGAGGTTTGAATGCCATATCCACCTTGTCCCGCAAGCCAGAAAAAGCCTTTTTGGTCCGCTGAATAGCCAGATACCGGCGTGCCGTCTGGCGGAAACACCCGCAGTCCGGCCCAACTGTGCTCAAGCCGCGTGACTTCAAAAGTCATCATCTCTTCAAAGCGGAACAGGCCTTCGGCCAAAACCATGTCGTCGACAAACGCGTCATGCGGTTCCACCAAATCTTCGTCCGCCGGGGACACCAAAAACTGCCCCGCATCCGGCTTCATGTACCAGGTTTCGCCCGCATCCACCAACATCGGCCAGTGCATAGATTGCTCTGGCTGCGGCGACGGTATTACCCCAATGGTGCGGCGCTTGGGCTCCAACCCCACGGGCCGCACGCCACAACGCGCAGCAACCACATCGCCCCAGGCCCCTGCCGCATTGACAATTTTGTCCGCTTCAACAGGTCCCGATTTTGTCTCCAGCACCCAATGGCCGGTCGCATTTGAGCCAGACAACACTTCGCTATCGATCCGGATATCACCGCCATGTTGTTTGACCTGCTTTAGCCACCCCTGATGCAACGCCGCCACATCCAGATCCTTGGCGTCTGGCTCATGCGCTGCCGCCACCAAGTGATCACGATTGAGCAGCGGCATCATTTCAATCGCCTTGTCCACGCTGATGGGCAGCAAACCTTCCCCTGCGGCCAACAGCTCATCGAGATGCGGTTTGTGCGCTTCATTCGCCACAAACAAAATGCCACGATCCCCCAAAACTGAATAATCGAAGATCTCTTTTGGCGGGTTCTTGAAATATTTATAGGACGCGCGGCTGAGCGCTCGAATGGTGTCATTGCCGTAATTTTGCACGAAGATCGCAGCAGATCGGCCCGTGCTATGCACGCCGGGGCGATCTTCCGATTCGAGCAGAACAATTTTCAGCCCTCGCTGCGCCAATTGCGCACCAATCCCTGCCGCCGCAATCCCTGCGCCAACAATGGCTACATCATACTTATCTGCCAATTTCTAAATTGTCCCTTGATTGGAAATGTCATCCCACCGACGGTTGAACCATGGCATCAATCGCCGCCGATTTCCACCATGAATCCTGCGTCATGCCCGCGCAATTAGCGCCCGACGGCATAGCCCTGCATTTGCCTTGGATTTGCTGCGGCCCGCAAAAAGCCACCTTGCTGCTGCGCCGCTGTCATCCGGCCAATCGCCCAGGCATTTTCAGCCACCACTTGATGGCCTTTTGACCGCAAGGCTTCAATCGTCTGTTGGCCAAAACGTGTTTCAACTTCCAAGTGTCCCGCATCCGCCTCACGCGGATAAAAGCTGGAAGTGAAGTGATTGGTGAAAAAGCCCGGCGCGTCGATATTTTCCTGCAGGTTCAAGCCGAAATGAACGTGCCGCAAGAAAAAGTGCAGCGACCACTGATCTTGTTGATCGCCCCCCGGCGTGCCAAACGCCATTTCCGGTGCACCATCTTTTAGGGCCATATTCACCGAGAGCGTCGTGCGCGGCCGCCGTTTGGGGGCCAACGCGCTCGGCGACTTTTCATCCAACCAATACATCTGCGCCCGGTTGGTCAGGCAAAAGCCCAATCCCTCCACACAGGTGAGCTTTGCAACCAGCCGCCGCTTGGCGTGGCCGTGACCATATTGCCCCATTGGTCGATAATATCGAGGTGGCACGTATCGCCTTTCACGCTGCCCTTTTCGCCCAATTCCTGATGGTCGAAATTGGCCACTGTCGCTCGCCCATACTGGTATTGTTCCGGCCCTCTTCGGTTTGCCCCTTCGGCCGATCAATCGCGAACGGTTCATAGCCATCGACCTGCCCCGCCATGGTTTGCATGGCGGCCATATCGCCAATCAATTGCCGCCGCTTATCGTTATAGCCATCACTCAGCAGCGTCTCCATCGGCACCTCCGCAAAGTCGGGATCGCCGTAATAGGCCTCGCGATCTGCGAAGGCGAGCTTTGCGGCCTCTGTCACCAAATGCACAAAGTTTGGATCGCGTTCATCCAGCGCATCCAAATCAAACCCCTTGAGCAAAGCCAATTGCTGCAAAAGCGCTGGCCCTTGGGTCCAAGGCCCTGCTTTCAACAGGTATATCCGCCATAATCATAGCCAAGCGGCGCTTCATAGCTCGCCTGCCAATTCGCCATATCATCAGCCGACAAAACGCCTCGGTGCGCCCGACCTGACGTATCCATCAACTCGTTATTTGCGCAGAACGCGCCGATCGTTTCGGCCACAAAGCCGCGATACCAAGTGTCTCGCGCCTTATCGATCTGCGCTTCGCGTCCGCTAACCGATTTGGCTTCGTCAATAATCCGACGATAAGTCGCCGCCAATTGCGGATTTGCAAATTTACCGCTTAAGGATGGCACCTCGCCATTCGGCAAAAAGACATCAGCGGAAGTGGTCCAATGGTCAGTGAACAAATCTTTCACCTTGCCAATCGTGCCCACAATGTTCGGCACCAGCGGAATGCCCTTTTCCGCATAATGAATGGCGTAGGCCAGCGCATCCTCCACATGCAGGGTGCCATAATCGCGCAACATCATCATCCACGCATCAAACGCGCCGGGCACCACCGCCGACAACAGCCCTGAGCCGGGCATGATCTCAAAGCCCTCGTCCTGATAATGCGATATGGTCGCCTTTTCCGGCGCCACGCCTTGCCCACATATCACTTGGGGCGCCTCGCCCTTCTTCGCCACAATGATTGGCACCTCGCCGCCGGGCCCGTTCAAATGCGGTTCAACAATTTGCAGTGTAAATCCAGATGCCACCGCCGCGTCGAACGCATTGCCGCCGCGCTCCAAAACCGCCATGCCCACCGCACTGGCAATCCAGTGGGTTGTGGCCACCACGCCAAAGTCACCGCGAATTTCCGGGCGTGTGGTAAAGTTTTGCATGTCGGGCCTCCCAACTGCCGCAATGGCAGCTCTTTCATCATTGATTGGTTGCACCAATATTGACGCCATTCCGCACCGCGTCAACACGCCAAAAGCATGATATTGAACGAATAATGTGGGGTGAGGCCCAAAACCGATTGTGAATTAAGCACATGCAAACATTGCATTTCAGCGGATTTACGCTAACAATCACAAAAACCAATTGGAAACGGGGAAAAATTTGGCACCTTCACCAAAGCCCGACATGCACGACACTGCTCAAAAGCCTGCGCCTGAACGCGCTTATGAAGCTGTGATCGCAAAAATTCGCGTCATGATCGAAGAAAAAAACCTTGGCCCCGGCGATACCTTGCCCCCGGAGCGGCAATTGGCTGAGATTTTCAACGTGTCGCGGCATTCCTTGCGCGAAGCCATTCGCGTGTTGCAGGAAAAAGGCGTGCTCGCCGCCCGCCAAGGCAGCGGCAATTATATTCAGTCCGCCACTCGAGGTGATTTGATGCGCACCTTAGCGGTGTCTACAAATACAGGCTCACGCCGCGCCTTGGAGATTTTTCAGCTTCGCGAAATCTTGGAGCCACAATTGGCGGCCCTCGCTGCGAGATGGGCGAACCCCGACACCTTGAAATGCTGGAATCGATTTTGGAGAAACAGGGCCAAACGTCAGACGGGATCGAGCTGCGAAAACTGGATCACGAGTTTCACGAAACCCTGGCCGCCGCCTCCGGCAACGCCACCCTTTACGAGCTGGCGCAAAACATCAACCGCTCGCTCCTGCCCCCAAAAACCAAAATATATGACAATCGCGAACGCCAAATGATTTCGCTGGATGGCCACAAACGCATTGTCGACGCCATCAGAAACAAAGATGTTGAAGGCGCAAAAGCCGAAATGCGCGCCCACATTGCACGGGTGAAATCAACGGTTTTCTGAGGGGTCCAACTTTCATCAAGACACACCGCCTTGCCGCTCGGACCTGATCCGGGACTAGATTTGATCCCGCTCAAGGCCGGGAATGTGCAGGAGAGCGAGGGACGCGTCGCGACAAATGGCAAACAATCACCATTGTGCGTCTTGAAATCTGCAAGCCGGGATCCCCGGACCAAACCCGAGGATGACGCCGAGTGTCGCGAAGCCTTTTTCTCAATACAAAGGTCTTCGCCTCCCTCCCTTAATGGGAGGCGTTAGGGGTGAGGTGCCCCTATCCTAAATGGTTCTTATAATCACTTACCAGCAAATGGGTCGGCGCTTCATCTTCTTCAATCTGAGCGAAACGGCCAATCGGCTCGCGGAAAATATTGTCGGTCTCATCGTCATTGACGGTTGAAACTTCACCGATCAACACATCGCCGCCCTCGCCCCAAAAGGCGTGCCAATCTCCCGGCATCAGGGTGACACTTTCGCCCGGTGCAAATTTCAGCTTTTCACCCGGCGCAAAAGGCCGTTCAATGCCGTCACACAGCACCACACCGCCGCGGTCTTCGGCAAAATTGCCTCATCGTCGGAGCCGAACAACTCAATCACCATGGTCGCACCACCGCGATTGATGATGTCTTCCGCTTTAATCACATGGGTATGCATGGGCGAAAGCTGATCCTGCCGCGAGATCAAGAGCTTTTCCGCATAACACATGCCACCACCGCGCTGCAGGTCCGCCAGGCGGCCATTGCGCAGAGTGAACAAAAACAGGCCCATTTCATCAAATCGGCCCGCGCCATAATCGGTAATATCCCAACCACACCGCGCATCAATCAATGCCCGCGCCTTGTCGGCATTGGCCTTAAACTCTTCCGGTGTCCAATAGGCAAAGGGCGGCAGCACAAAGCCAAAAGACCGGATCATCTCATCGGCTTCAGCAATAATTTCATTAATGCGGGAACGTTTCATCATTCACTCTTCGGGACTGACAGGGACAATGGTGAGGTTTTAGTGTTAAAGCCCCACGTTGAATGATCAAGCCCTGAAGGTGACAAAATCAGTTCAGTTCGCTTAAATTAGTCATTGGTTTCGCGCGCATTTTCCAAATGTTTTTTGCAGGCTTCGAAAAATGAATTGCCAGCATAGTCCCGCGCAAATTTTTTAAAAACCCAGCCCAACATCCCGGTGGCCTCAAGATGCTCAACGCAAAACCGATATTTAATCTTGTCGCCCTCGCGCCAAAATTCCTGTCTGTCATGCGATGTGATGGTGGTCCACCACCCAATTTCATAGGTCTGAACATAAAACAAATCCACATAATCAGGCTTGGTGATGAGCTTAATATTGTGTCGTGACATCAGGCCCTCATTCGTGCGGATTTGAAGAGGGGTTTGACCAGACACCAATTCAACCCTGGAAAGGCCGTGCACGCTTCTAACCACATCGCAACTGAACCGAGGTAAATCTTTCAATTCCTGCTGCAGCCCGGTAAAGGGTGCATGAATGTCCCCGACACGTTCAAACCACGCCATATGAAATCCTCCCCAACATTGCCACTTTCAATTTAGGAGGATCGCGCCGTTTTCAAATGTGACTGCGAAGCTAAATGACTTCCCGCAAATGCCGTACCGGACGCCCCCGAACAATATTCTGCGCCACGCTCACAATCGCATCGGCATTGATACCATAATGGGCATAGATGTCGGCGATGGTGCCGGTTTGCCCAAAATGTTCCACGCCCAGCGGCACGGTACGATGTCCCGCAACAGCACCGAGCCAGCCCAGCGTTGCCGGATGACCGTCGGTCACGGTGATGATGGTGCAATGTGGCGGCAACTGCGCCAACAATCGGTCAATTTGCGATTGCGCATCGGCTTCGCCGCGGCGGCGCGCGCGTTGTGCCGCAGTCCAGCCCGCATTGAGCCGATCTGCTGACGTACAAGCCAAAACGCCGATATCGCGGCGATCTTCGCCTATGCGCCCGGCGGCCTCAATCACTTCCGGTGCAACAACACCCTGATAGGCAATCACGATTTCAGCATTCGGGCCGGGCTCGCGCATCCAATAGGCCCCATCGATAACGCCTTGCTTGAAGCCCTCATCCTTGCGCCATTGCGGCTGCTCAATCGGGTTGGTGGACAGGCGAAGATAGACCGAACCGCCGGTCTCGTCGCGCAACCATGTGCGCTCATCAGGGTCGCCTTCGCCATCGCGCTGCATATAGTCAAACGCCCAATGCATAATCGCCGACAACTCATCCACATAGGCAGCTCAAACGCCGCCAAACCATCCTGGCTCATGCCGATCAATTGCGTGCCGATGGATTGGTGAGCCCCGCCTTCAGGCGCAAGCGTCACGCCAGATGGCGTGCCCACAACCATAAAGCGGCTGTCTTGATAACAGGCATAATTGAGCGCATCCAACCCCCGCGCCACAAACGGATCATAAACCGCACCAATCGGCAACAAGCGCTCACCAAAGATCGAGTGAGACAGGCCCGCCGCGCCGAGCAGCAAGAACAAATTCATCTCAGCAATGCCCAACTCAATATGCTGGCCATCCGGCGAAAAGGCCCATTTCTGCGCCGAGGGAATCCGCTGATCTTTAAACTCATCATGCAGTGCATTGCGGGCAAAAAGCCCCTTGCGGTTCACCCAACCCGTCAGGTTGGTGGTCACCGTCACATCAGGCGATGTGGTGACAATCCGCTCGGACAAAGTGGGATTGTTTTTGGCAATTTCATCCAAAATTTTGCCAAATCCGGCTTGGCTGGCAATCTCGCGATCCGCCAATTCAACGGGCGTGCCAACCTCAACTTGTGCCGCTTCAAACCGACGGGTGCCTTTGGCGAAAAACGGCACTTGATCCAAAAACTTCTGGGTCGATTTCTGATCTTTCACAAGTGAGAATTTTTCCCACTCTTTACCGTCAGCCACACCCATTTGTTGTTTGAACTCGTCCATCTGGGTTGGTGTCATCAGGCCGCCATGATTGTCCTTATGCCCCGCCAAGGGCGTGCTCCACCCCTTAATGGTATAGGAGATGAACACGGTGGGCCGATCATGGTCGATGCTTTCAAACGCTTCGGCGAGGCTTTCAACGCACTGCCACCCAGATTGTTCATCAGCTCAGCCAGTTCGTCGTCCGTATGACCATCAATCAAGGCCGTTACATCGCCTGATCGCCAATTTCATCCAGTAACCGTTCGCGCCAAGCCTTGCCACCCTGATAAGTCAGCGCCGAATAAAGCTGGTTCGGACAATTATCAATCCACTCTTTCAGCTTGTCGCCGCCGGGCTGTTCAAACGCCGCGCGTTGCTTCACGCCATATTTCAGGCGCACCACATCCCAACCAAAGGCTTCAAAAATCGGCTCCAGCCGTTTCCACAGCCCTTCGCGGATCACGCCATCAAGGCTTTGGCGGTTATAATCGATCACCCACCACACGTTGCGCAGATCGTGCTTCCAGCCTTCTTGAAGGCACTCAAAAATATTGCCCTCATCCATTTCCGCATCGCCGACCAAAGCGACCATGCGGCCCATGGGCTTTTCAGGCGCCCATTTCTTGTGCTGGATATAATCCTGAATCATCGAGGCAAATGCCGTGATGCCGACGCCAAGGCCGACGGACCCGGTGGAAAAATCCACGTCATCTATATCCTTGGTGCGGCTGGGGTAGGATTGCACCCCGCCATAGCCGCGGAAATTTTTCATCCGATCAAGCTCTTGATTGCCCATCAGATATTGAATGGCATGGAAAATCGGCGACGCGTGCGGCTTCACCGCCACGCGATCTTCGGGCTTCAAAACGCTAAAATAAAGCGCCGTCATAATCGAGACAATCGATGCCGACGAGGCTTGGTGCCCGCCAACCTTGATCTTCTGATCACCTTTGGGGCGAATATGGTTGGCGTGATGCACCATCCAACAAGCCAGCCACAACACCTGTGCTTCCAGCTCTTTAAGCTGCTCAATCTTTTTGCTCATCGCCCCACTCCCTCAATCTGCGCTACGCAACTTTTGCGTTAGCGGTCGGCAACGCCTGTTCCAAGTCTGCCCAAATATCTTCAACTTCTTCAAGCCCAACTGAAAGCCGCACCAAGCCTTCGGAGATGCCATGTTCAGCGCGTTCTTCCGGTGTATAGGTTGAGTGCGTCATTGAAGCCGGGTGCTGAATCAGTGTTTCTGCATCGCCAAGGCTTACCGCCCGTTGGATCATGTTCAACCGGTTCATGGTCGCAATGCCTGCATGCATGCCGCCCACCAGTTCAAACGCGATCATGCCACCAAAATCAGCCATTTGCTTTTTCGCCAATTCGTGCTGCTCAAAGCTTGCCAAACCGGGGAAATAGACCTTCGAAATCAGCGGATGTTGTTCCAGCCGTTCAGCAATGGTCATGGCGCTGGCGCAATGACGGTCCATGCGCAACTGCAAGGTTTTGAGCCCTCGCATGATCAACATGGCGTTGAACGGTGCCATCACCGCGCCTGTCATATCTTTCATGCCCACAAGGCGAATCTCGTCAATATGCTCTTTGCGGCCAGCAATTAGACCAGCGATCACATCGCCATGTCCGCCCAAATATTTGGTCGCTGAATGCAATACCAAATCGGCACCAAACTCGATGGGTCTCGTCAAATAGGGCGTGGCATAAGTGTTGTCGACAATCACTTTTGCGTCAAACTCGTGCGCGATCGCACTCACCGCCTCAATATCCACCAGGCGCATATTGGGGTTGGCTGGGGTTTCAAAGTAAACCACCTTGGTTTTGCCGCTGATCGCCTGCGCCACATTTTTCGGATCAGTCATATCCACATGGGTAATGGTAATGCCAAACTTTTGCAGCCCATGGCGCATATAAGCAAAGGTGCAGCCATAAAGCGTAGTGTCGACAATCACTTCATCGCCGGGGGACAGGAATGTCCACAGCGCGGAGGTAATCGACCCCATGCCGGACGCGTTGGCCAACGCAGCTTCTGCGCCTTCCAGTTCCGCCATGCGTCGCTCCAACAGATCGTTGGTGGGGCTGGAGATGCGCGAATACACATGTCCCTCACGATCCCCGGCAAAAATCTCCCCGCCATGCTCCGCTGTTGGAAAGGCGAAGGTTGAGGTCAAGTGCAGAGGAGGCGTGAGCGCACCGCCCTCATCTTGCGGGTCGTACCCGTGGTGAATCGCTTTGGTTGAAAAACCTTGTTGCTTATTATTGCGGGTCATGTCGCGCACCTCCAAATGTGTGAGAACCAGCTGGTCCATCCTTAGGCAAAAGTGTAAGCCCATTTGCACGCAATGTTCTGGCGAACTTCACCACAAAATGATACAATTCAGCAATATTCTGCCAATCGTGAGCGATAATATGGACAAAATTGATCAAAAAAATCATTCGTGAGTTACAACGCGATGGCCGCCTGACCAACCAGGAGCTGGCTGAACGAGTGAATTTGTCCCCTTCGCCTTGCCCTCAATTGGGCAGCCGTTTTGGCGGCGTCATAAATAGGGGTTGACCCTGACACTAGTGTCAATCCGCTAGTCCTATCTTTGGGCGTCGATAGACGCACAACACAAAGATAGGAGTTAACGCAGAATGAAAAATAATGACAGCTGGCAAGACAAGGTCGCAATCGTGACCGGCGGCAGTGCCGGCATTGGCAAGGCAACGGCTTTGGCGTTGGCAGAACGCGGCGCAAAGGTTTTAATCACCGGCCGCAATGCAGAAAAGCTCAAAGAGACCGCTTCCGCCAGCACATCCATCGCGACTTTGCTGGCCGACAGCGCTGACCCCGCAACCTGTGCACTCATCATTAAAACAGCGCTCAACCATTGGGGTCGGTTGGATTTAATCGTCAATAATGCCGGGGCCGGTCACCCCATGCCCACAGCATCCTACGATGCTGAATTGATCGCCAAAATGTGCGCAGTGAATATCACAACCCCTTCCCTCATGGTGAAGGAAGGGCAGGCTGCGCTGCGCGAAACCAAGGGAGCTATTGTCAATATCGCTCTGCCGTATCCCGAAACGCACCACCGCTCATTGCCCATTACGCGGCAACCAAGGCCGCATTGGAGCATCTAACGCGCTCTTGGGCCAATGATTTAGCCGAAGATGAGATCAGGGTGAACGCCGTGGCACCCGGGCCGGTGAAGAGTGGCGCGCTTACCGGCATGATGGGCCTACCAACCGAAATGGCACAAGAGATCGAGGCACAAGAGGCAGCACAGGTGCCATTGGGACGGCGCGGCATTCCCGCAGATATCGTGCCGTGGATCCTGCGGCTGGGCAGTGCGGAAAATGAATGGCTGACAGGGCAGATCCTGACAGTCGATGGCGGATGGGCACAGCGAAGTTAGGCTGCGGCTCAGGCCGGGCGCCCCAACCTCTACGCCCGGCCACCCTTGAAGTTTGATCGTATAATAACGATAATAGTAGCCACAAATGAGAGGAGCTATTGTGAAAGCAAAAGAAGCCGCTAATCGCTTGGGAATCACGCAACGCATGTTGCGGCATTATGAAAAAGCCGGATTGATGAGTGTCCACCGCTCTGAAAAGAATTACCGCCATTATAGCGAAGCCGATCTCCGCCGTGCAGGCCGCATTCGAGATTTTATAGCCACGGGCTTTTCCACACGAGAAATTCGAGCCATGGTTGAATGCCTCTCAGATGAAGGTGCGGGGCGGCCTTGCACTGCTGGCATTGCCCAGTTGACCGAAAAGCTGGAACATATTGATCGCTTGCGGGACGAACTCGACGCCCGTCGCGAGGCAGTTTTTGATCGTATCGCCGCGTTGGAAAAGGCACTTCCACCACAACCTGCATCAGATGATCCGCATCAACCAGTGCCGTCTTCTGCCGTCACTGACAGCTTTTCTGAGGACATTAGACATAACGCGACTCAATAGCGCATATGCGCACGAAGCAGTTTTGTTCAATCGTCGGCGTGCACTCATTTACCGACCAAGTGTTGGCCAGTGATTTTGACTTAAAGGGTCTTTGCGCCGCCAGTTACCTTGGCATATATCGATTACCTGATCTATAGTTGAGCAATATTCTGCCAATCAAGAGCAATTCTATGGATAAAATTGATCAAAATATCATTCGTGAGCTACAACGCGATGGCCGCCTGACCAACCAGGAGCTGGCTGAACGAGTGAATTTGTCCCCCTCCCCCTGCCTGCGCCGTCTGCGCAATTTGGAACAGCAAGGCATCATTCGCGGCTATAGCGCCATTGTTGATCAAAAGCGCTACGGGCTGCCCGTAACCGTGTTTGTGCGCATCAAATTGCAGCACCACACAGAGCAAGGGGTCAGCGAATTTGAAAACGCAATCAAAAATATCGACGAGATTTTGGAGGCGCACCTCATGACCGGCGATTGGGACTATTTGCTGCGGGTGATTGTGGCCAGTTTGGAAGATTATGAGCGGTTCACCCGCCAATCGATCCATCGCATTCCCGGTGTCGCGGGCATTGAAACCAGCTTTGCTTATGGCGAAGTGAAACGCACCAATTTGTTTCCAGCACTTTAGGCCCGCAAATGCTTTTGCCGCTTGGTTATCATGAACAATTGATCACGCCCAAATCACGGCGTCACACCGCCGCTCACTGGTCATTCGTTGCTGATCACAGGGGCGCGTCCATTATCTTGCCTGACGGTTGTTGCGACATTATTGTGCGCTTCAGCGTCGATGGGCATCACGCCCCCACCAACATCACGCCCATTATCACCGGGCCAGCCACATCGCCCTTTAACATCGAATATAAACCGGGCGATGGATGGGCGGGATTGCGCATCTATCCGGCAAATGCGCGCACTTTATGGGGCCATCAATTACCCACTGCGCAAGACCATATTTTGAAAGGTGATGAAGCCATCGCCCATTTGCCCGGCCTTGCCGCACTGCTCGAGGCAGTCACGCCACAAACCCATATTCATGACGCGCTATTGGCGCTGCCGCCACTGCAAAACACAGATGACGACCGGCACCTGGTGCACCAGCTCATTGACCTGATTCATGTCAGCGGCGGCCAAACCAGCATCAACCAAATGGCTGAAAGCACCCGCCACTCCTCCCGGCATATATTGCGCACATTCCGCAATATGGTTGGCCTTTCCGTAAAGCTTTATGCCAGGATCATTCAGTTTCACCGGGCACTCAACCTGCTGCATAATGCTGACCTGCCCAGCGCGGATGTTGCATTCGAATGCGGCTATGCCGACCAAGCGCATATGATCCGCGCCTTCCAAAAGTTTGGAGGCTTTTCGCCGACGCGCATTCCATCAAATCTATCACTGCCCGGCCTGCCCGTCATTTGACGGCATTCGCCGCCCCATGTCCGAATTGTTCAATCCAACATCCACCTTGATCGTTAGGGTTTTGGCGCTGAACAGGAGAGTTATATGAGATTTGGCTATACCATCATCTATGTTGAAAATGTGCGTGAAACCGTGTCGTTTTACGAGCGTGCATTTGGCCTAGAGCGGCGCTTTATTCACGAAAGCGATCTATATGCGGAAATGGAAACGGGTGACACCGCCCTCACCTTTGCTGGCGAAGAAGCGGCTGAAATATCAAACCTAGCCATCGCGCCGAACCGAAAAGACAAGCTCAGCGCGGGTTGGGAAATTTGTTTGGTTTGCGATGACGTCAACAAAGCCTATGCCCACGCCATAGAAAATGGCGCACTGCCCCTCTCTCCACCCGAGGAGAAGCCTTGGAACCAAACTGTGTCTTACGTGAAAGATTTGAATGGCTGTCTGGTCGAAATTGCATCGCCTGTTAGAAAATAAGACCATGACCCCACACATCGAAAAGGAAATCACCGACAAGGTGATCGAATTGGTTTTAGGGCTTTGCCCGGATGCGGGGTTTACCAGCAAATATGGCGGCACACTCATTGAAGCCGTGGCCGGTGATGCGAAAAGCGTCATTGGTGGCCTCTTCTTTTACGCTAAACACGCCTCATTTGAGTTTACCAACGGCGCAACGTTTGAAGCCCAAACAATCATCTCGAGGGGAAAGGCAAATTTCGCCGTCATATCAAATTGCACGCCGCACAAGACATAGAAGTTAAACAGCTCGAATTCTATTTGCGGCTGGCACTCAGCTGAGACAAGCGTCTGGACCGCAAGCGTCGAGCACGCTATGTTTTGTTGTCAACATGTCATGGCCTGAACCCTTAATGCCACCAATTACTGATCGCCGCATTCCCCAGCAAGAACGCAGCCGCAAAAAGGTCGAGCGGATCATTGCGACCGCGCGCCAATTGATTGGTGAGCGCGGCAATGATGCGGTGAGCATGCGAGAAATTGCGGCCAAGGCCGAATTGCCGATCAGCACTATCTATCAATATTTTCCGGACAAAAGCGCACTGGTGCAGCACATCATGCAGCACTATCTCGACCTCACGCGCGACCAATTGCGTCAGCATTTTGATAATGTCGACGGCATCGGTCAGTTTTTGGACCAGATCGGCACTGCAGTTGATGATTTATTCGCGCTTTTTGGCCACGATCCCGCGCTCGGCGTGTTGTGGGCGGCCATGCAAGCCGACCCAAAATTATGCACACTGGAAGCCGACACCAGCCAATCCAACGCCGTGTTTTTGGCCGACAAATTACACCAACTGGCACCACAAACTGATCGGGCCACCACCAAACTCGCCCTTTGGCATTTGCTGCATAGCGCCAGCACAAGCGCACAGCTCGCAATGCATATGCCGGAAAGTCAACGCCGCTTGCTCGCCGATGAACTCAAACTGACCCTACGTCTGCGTGTTCGGGCGTTGGTGGCCTAGAGGCAGAAAACCAAGCATTTAAACCCGTCCACACTGCGACTTGCAGTAGCCGTAAGGTAAATGAAATGGTTTTAAAATGAGCGCTTGACCTTCCAGCAACTGGAAGAGGTATTCAGCTTCAACAACCACGAAAGGACGAACAAAATGGCAAAATTTAATGTACCCGACATGACCTGCGGCCATTGCGAAGCCACTGTGTCAAAAGCCTTCAAGGAAATTGATGGTTCTGCTGACGTGAAGGCCGATTTGAGCACCAATAAAATTGACGTCACATCAACGGCCGACAATGCGGCAATCCTCGCGGCACTGGACGCAGCGGGCTACCCCGCAACCGTCACGTCATAAACAAGCGGCTGGGCGCATAAATTGCGCCAAGTGCCTGGGGATATTGTCAGCTGGGGCAATCGTCTGATTGAATAAACGAACTTCTCGACAGGTGAACGATCGACCGCTTTCAGCCCAATGTAGACATCAGATTGTAAAGATTAATCTGAAACGCCAGTCCTTAACTGGCCTTTGCGGGAGGAGAGCGAAAAGTCGCTACGTGTCCTAAGGGTATCTATCGCGGAAGAGGGAAGCCATTTGACAGGGCTGGTATATCAGCCTCACATGCAAAACACTCGACCGCCGGTTTAGCAAAGAAGTAGCCTTGGAATAGATCAATGCCCAGCTTGAGCAAGGTGTGGGTTTCCGCTTCCGTTTCGACGCCCTCAGCCAGCACTTTGAATTGCATAAGATTGCTCATCGTCATGATCCCTTGAACGATGGCTTGTCGACTTGGCGATTTGTCGATATTTCGGATCAATTCCATATCGATTTTGACAATGTCGGTTTGAAAGCGTGCCAGCAGACCGAGACCTGAAAATCCAGATCCAAAGTCATCAATCGCAGTCGTAAAACCCATTTTGCGATACTCTGTTACAATATGCTGAACGTGATCCGTATCCTGCATTTCCTCCTGCTCAGTAAACTCGAACATCAGGCGTTGTGGACTAAACTTTGCTTTCGCTGATGCATCCAAGGTAGTGCGGATGCACGCTTTAGGTTCATAAACTGCGTTTGGTAAGAAGTTGATCGACAGCATCGCTTTTGAAAGGGTTGGCATCTTCTCGCCAGCCAACTCGATGGCCTTAACACGACACGCTTGATCGAATGCGTATTTGGTCTCATCCGTGACTTGGCTGAGGACGTCTAAAGCACTTTCTCCGTGTTGACCACGGACCAGAGCCTCGTAACCCCAGATACGCCCCTGGACCAAGTCAACGATGGGCTGAAACGCCATCGTAAACGGCACTACGAATTTATTCGCGTCTGCATCTTTACAGCCTTCACATCCAACCCGTTTAGACATGCCAATCCAGCCCATTTTTAAAAATATCCAAGCTTATTGAAGCTTGGGGGGAACTCATTAAAAATGAGATAATCCCGCAGCTGCCAACGCCAAATAGCCCTGATCGTCCTCATCGATTTATAAGTGCTCGGGCAAACGCGCCCGCTCAGCGGACCTTGGTCCGGTCTGCAGCCCGCAAGTCGCAGCAATTTGGTGCTTTGAGCGAAGGCCGGAAGTGTCCGAAAGACTGCCCTTTAAAAAAAGAGAAACCATCCAGACAATCCAATTTCGCGTCTTGCAAAACATGATCATTGCTCATATATAACATGATCAATGATCAGTTTAATGCAAGGTGAACATATGCACGCGGTACTCTCCACCCAATATGGCGACGAAACATCGCTTCAAATCGGCCAAGCCGATGCACCCGAAATCGGGCCTGGTCAGCTTTTGGTTAAGGTGAAGGCAGCGGGCCTCAACCCAGTGGATTGGAAGACCTTGCAAGGGGATGTCCGCGTGTTCAGCGGGTGGCGCCGACCGCCACAAATATTGGGCGCCGACTTTGCAGGCACGGTGCAACAAGTGGGTGCACATGTCTCCGCTTATCGGGCCGGCGATAAAGTGTTTGGCATAGTGCCCGCATTCAAGGGCGGCGCGTTTGCCGAAATGATCGCGGTGTCGCCAGAAAACATCGCCCCGATGCCCAAAAATCTGAGCTTTGTCGAAGCGGCAAGCGCGCCATTGGTCGCTCTCACCGCCTACCAGTTCCTGTTTCAAAAAGCCGCCATAAGCCCTTCGCACCATGTGCTGATCAATGGCTGTTGTGGTGGATTGGGCCATATGGCGGTTTTGCTGGCCAAAGCCAGCGGTGCGAAGGTTACCGGCGTGTGCAGCAGCCGCAATATCGCGCTGGCAAAGCAATTGGGATGCGATGAAGTGATCGATTATACCCGCACCGATCCGCTCAAGAGCGACACTTTATATGATGGCATTTTGGACACGGCCTCCACCATGAATTTCGTCAAGGCCCGCAAAGCGCTTCGACCTAACGGGGTCTTTTCAACCGCGCTGCCCGCGCCCCAAAACCTGCTGATCGCGCCATTACTGAACAAATTGCGCACACAAAAGGAATATGCCCTATGGGTGCGGCCCGATGCCGACGCGCTGACGCACATCAGCACCCTATTCGAGCAGCACAACATCCACCCACATATCGAGAAGACTTATCTATTCACCGAAATTGGGGAAGCCGTTCGCCACAGCAAAACCGGCAAGGCCAGCGGCAAACTCGTACTAGACTTCAGGCCTGCGTCATAAAGATACCATTTACAGACCAATAATTATACTGCTACAACATAAGTGCTTTTCCCTCTAGCACTCAGTGTTTCAATGTCCTTTATCTCGCTATCGCCAGCGCGCAGATCTGCTGCGCCGCTTTTTCTATATCTGTTTTTGATGGCCACGATTGGGGTGTTATCCTTCCCCATTCGCGCGCTTTTTGTGACGCAAGTGCTGGGCGGCTCTACCTTTGAAAATGGCCTGTCCTTTGCGTTACCCTCCATCATTGCCCTATTTGTGTTGCCCCTCATTGGCGACTTTTCAGATCGTATGGGCGAACGGCGCATCATCATCACGCTTGGCGCTGTTGTTCTCGGTATCAGCTATGCACTAACATCATTCGCAACCACAGCCTGGTTTGTGCTGATACTTGTGTGCATCGCCATGCCCTTTATGTCCGCGGCAAACGCCCAATTCTTTGCCTGGGCGCAAGAACGTGAGCAGCAACGATTTGGTGAAAAAGCCACTGAAAGCGGAGAGCTACGCATCGGTTTTATCGCCGGCTGGGTCGTTGGCCCCGCAATCGCTGGATTATTGCTGACCTATGGCCTCACCTATCGAAATATATTTCAAATACAAGCTGTTGGCTATCTGATTATGGGGGCGGCCATTTGGGGGTTTGCCCGGGTGATCACCAAAAAGCCAAAAGAAAAAGGCAATAGTTTTAGTTGGTTGCGCTGGCGCGAGGTGCCGCGCAACTTGCTATTTATCGCCCTGTTTGTGGCGCTCGTCTTGTCCGGCGACATCGTACGGCTCGCTAATCTTGCTCTGTTCATCGACGCGAACATCTCAAAAGATCCTGTGGACCTCACCATTGCCTTCGCCGCAACGCCGATTGTTGAAGTGCCCGCCACGGCCTTTTGCATCTATTTGGCCAAACGGCACACCAGAAAGATGGTGCTGGGTATTGGCTTCGTCGCCGCCATGTTGCATTTCGGCCTGTTCCCCTTTGTGCAGACCTTGGAACATGTCATCGCCTTGCAAGCACTTTACGCCCTTATCCCGCTTCGGCCCTTGGTGTCGGCATCAGCTATGCGCAACGCTGCGCGCCGGAACGCATGGGCTTCGCCACGTCGGTGGTGTTTTCAGGTCAATCAGCGGCAATCTTGCTGGGTGGCGCCATTGCCACGTTCGGGGGATTGTTTTTGTCCATTGAAATGACCTATTTTGTGCCTTTGTTTTTGATCCTGCTCTCAGGGGTCATCTGGTGGAAACTTGAGGAACTCTAATGCCGATCCAAATCGAGAATGCGCAAAATATCGACAGGCCAGCGCTTCATGCGGCCATGTTGGACGCATTTTCTGATTATGACATTCCGCTGCAACCCACGCAGCAACAGTTCAACTCCATGTTGGCTCAACGCCAGTTTGATCCGGCCCTTTCCGCCCTCGCGATTGATGGCGAAGATGTGCTTGCTTTCTGGTTCATCGGCACCCACGGCCACCGCTGCCATTTGATCGCCAGCGGCACCCGCATTGCCCATCGCGGCAAAGGTTGGCCAAACAAATCGCAGCCCGCGCCGAGGCGGACATCATCAAAGCAGGCTACAAACTCATCCAGTTTGAATGCCTCACCAGCAACCAGCGCGCCCTTAGCCTTTATCAAAAACTGGGCCACGAGATAAATCGCGAGTTTGACTGCTTTTCCCTAGAAATAGGCGATTGGGCGGAATCAGATTGTGAGATCAACCAAGTAAACTGGAACACCATTGCCCCCCATGCCGCGCAACTTCGGGATCAGTTGCCTTCCTGGCAAAATGAAGACTTTGCGATTGAAGCTGCGCCGGCCGCAACATGCCTTGCCGCTTACAGAAACGAACAGCTCTGCGGTTATATTTCCGTAGCACCGAGTGGTGCAGTTTATCAGCTAGCCGTCGCCAAAAACCAACGCCGACATCATATTGGACAAACATTGTTGCGCCATGGCGCACAAGCGGTTGAAAAGCCCAAACTTGCTTTCATCAATATCGACAAAACGGACATGGAAACAATCGGCTTCCTAACCCATCTGGGCGCGCAAACAACCGTCAGCCAATATGAGTTGATCAAGCGGTTTTAGCGCTCCATCGCGCCCTTACCCGCAATAATATGATCACGGAATTTCGCAATGCGATTGATGCGGGTTTCAGGCTTTTTCGCACCATTTAGATTAATGGCATAACTGCGCTGCCGCCCGGGCGTGAGAGTGTGAAACGCTTCGGCCAATTCAGGATCGCTATCCAGCGCATCAATCATTTCATCTGGCAAATCAATCTCGCGCTCCACCTTAGTCGGCCTGAGGCCCTTCTCAGCCGCCTTCATCAGTTGTTTGATATAGGCGCGAATGGTCTCCTCATGCTCCCCCACCTGCGCATTTGCGGTAAATTTGATCACGCTCGGCGTTTGCGAATTAGGCCCGTTGGGCACCAAAACACCTTCGGAATCATCCAACAGCTCAGCATTGAAAAACGAAAGGCGGAAATCATTGCGCAGCGCACCAAACAGCGCGATGTTCCGCCCTTTATGCATATAACAGGGGTGCGCCCATTTCACATGCTCTTCAAGCCCCATATCGCGGCATATCCGACGCAAATGGTTGAGTCCCTCAATCCAAGTGCGGGTAACACACGCGGGGGTGTCAAACTTATCGCAACGGCCACAACCTTTGGTGAAAAAGTCTTCAACATTTGTGATCATCATGGCGGCCTCACCTACTCAGCACAATCAATGCGTCAAGCATAATCGGGGGAACTGACGATGGCCAGCGCTTTAGGCAACGTAACAAAGCTTGGGCGGCCAGCCCGGCGCACTTTTGCGCCGCCCCATCGGAGCATGAGCGCAGCGAATTGGCGTGAGACAAATACAAGATAAAATGGTGGGCCCGGTAGGACTCGAACCTACGACCAGACCGTTATGAGCGGTCGGCTCTAACCAACTGAGCTACAGGCCCAACCCAAATTGCTCATAGCAAGCACTATAAGCAATTGAAAGAGAATTTTTCATCGACGACAGTATTTCTGAGTTTGAGATTTAGGGAATACCCTAAAATTGGCCCTAAGTGAGTTGATCACATAGGTAAGTACGCATATCCTTAAGCTCAGATTGATGCACGATTCCATATATTGGGAGTTTGGGCCAGCGTTTGCTGTCATAGCTGATCCTGCGCAACAATCAAGTCAGTACTTAAAAAAATAAGAGCTAAAAACTCAATTGAGGGAACAATGACGTTACAAGCGTTCGATTTAGAGGGCAAGCCACCTCAACAATCCGAAGTCAATTTGGACACCGATCAAACTTCACTCTTTCTTAAGGCCATAGCTCACGAAGGGCGTCTCTCAATTCTGTGTCGATTGGCGGAGGGTGAAGCTTCGGTTTCTGATCTCGAAGAATTGCTTAATGCCCGCCAAGCAGCAGTTTCACAACAATTGGCGCGCCTTCGCCAAGAAGGCCTGGTGAACACAAGGCGGCAAGGCAAAGCAATCTACTATTCACTCGAAAAAAAACTTGATTCGTTCTAATATTGAAGGTCTATTTCGCACGTTTTGCGTCGATTAAACGTTTCCGCCCATGTGACAACCTAACCAATTGTCATGAGTGGTTCAGGCAAAGTAGGGTCTAACTATCCTGACATCACAAAGGAAATTTCGATGAAAGCAATATCCCTTGCACTCGCCGGTTTGTTGGCACTGAGCGCGCCTGCATTTGCCAACGGTGATGCAGATAAAGGCGAAAAACTCTTCAAAAAATGCAGATCCTGTCACATGGTTGGTGAGGGAGCGTCAAATCGCGTTGGCCCCGCTCTAAACAATATTTTTGGCACCGGTGCCGGCATGCAAGAATTTAAGTATTCAAAAGCCATGACTGCAAAAGGTCAAGAAGGCTTGGTCTGGAACCAAGAGACCTTGGATGGATATTTGGAGAAGCCACGCGCCTACATCAAAGGCACTAAAATGTCTTTTGTTGGCCTCAGAAAAGAGGACGACCGAGCAGATTTGATTGCATATCTCTTGAAATTCTCACCCGATTATGACCCAAACGCGGTCGAAGAAGATGATCCGCCATCAGGTGAGGCTGCCCAGTCACAATAGCACCCAATTGATGCCGCAAAAGCGTCGCAAATCATTGTCAGGATCAGCACCATCGATCCAATTGGAGATGGAAAATGTATAAAGCGATACTGCCAATCACAGCGGCATTAAGCCTCGCTGCTTTTGCAACACCTGCCGCCTTTGCAGATGAAAAAGACTATATTTCTACAATCAATATTCAAGGCGTTGGCGAAGTATCGGCGGTACCCGACATGGCAAATGTCACATCGGGTGTCGTCACCGACGGCCTAACCGCACGCGATGCGCTGACCGCGAACACTGAAGCCATGACCGCATTGGTTGAGGTGCTCAAAAACTCTGGCGTTGAAGACAAAGATATACAGACATCTGGCTTCTCAGTGCAGCCCAACTATGTGCACACAGATAAGCGCGACGATAACGGCTACCGATTGCCGCCCAAAGTCATCGGCTATCGGGTGTCAAACAATGTCACGGTTGCGATTCGCGATCTAGACAGCTTGGGCGCTGTGCTTGATGCAGCCGTCACCGTGGGTGCGAATACCATCAATGGCATCAATTTTGGTGTTTCAGATACCAAAGATCTGATGAAACAGGCGCGCCAAAGCGCGATGCAAGATGCCGTTGAAAAAGCCGAACTTTACACGTCAGCTGCGGGCGTTGGCTTGGGCAACATTATGAATATCTCAGAAAACCAAAGCTATCATCCTTCCCCAATGATGAAGATGGGCGCGCGCATGGAAATGGCTGATACAGCAATGGCTGTGCCGGTTGAAGCAGGCGAAATGACCTATTCCGTCACAATCAATGTCCAATGGGAAATTGATCAGGACGGTCAAGCTGAGTAATAATTGAGAGCAAGGAGCGCGCTGCTTTTTATAGGAGCGCGCTTTAGCCGCTTATGGCTTTTAAAATCATGCGCGTACCCACGATCAACAAATAGATGGTCAACACGCGCTTCAGCCATACCCCAGACAGTTTGTGCGCAATTGCAGCCCCGACAGGTGCAAATATGATGGCCCCGATCGCCAGCGCAACGAACGCGGGAAAATACACATAGCCAAGCGCATAATCCGGCACACCTGCAACGCCCCAGCCAGACAGCATGAAGCCTACCGCACCGGGCACAGCAATAAAAACACCCAGAGCGGAGCTGGTTCCAACCGCCTGATGGACAGTACGCCCCAGCGCCGTCATCGTCGGCACACTCAGCGAACCACCACCGATCCCCATCAGGGACGAAATATAGCCAATAATCGCCGCGCTAATACGATGTGTCCTGGCAGAATCTGACAATTGTTCCATCAACTTTCTCTGAATAGGTACAACTGAATTCACTGCAATCAAAATCGCCATAATGCCGAAGATCAACCGCATCACCAACGACGAATAAAACCCGGCGCTAATACCTGCCAAGAACGAAGCCACGACCATAAAAGGAGCCCAAAGCTTCAGCAACTCACCCGAAACCGCGGCTTTACGGTGATGTGCCAGCGCACTTGACGTGCCCGTGGGCACAATCACGGCCAGTGATGTGGCAACGGCGACATGCAAAATCACCGCCTCATCCATGCCGCTCGCTGCAAAAATTGTGGTCATCACCGGCACCATCACAATGCCACCGCCCACGCCCAACAGCCCAGCAATAATACCCGCAGCAACGCCGGCCAGCGCCAGCGCGCCATATTCAAAAAAACAAAGATGTCAGAATGTCCATTACTTACTCATCGCCGTGCGCAGCATCTCAACAATAATCTCTCGCTCGCGTTGTGGCTGGCGACAGGTATCATCCAACGCTGTTTTGTCGCCTTTGCCTTTTTTATGGGGATTTGCGCCAGCTTCCAGCAACAAAGAAACAATGTTAATGCTGCACCAGCTAGCAGCATTTTGCAGTGGCAAACGCCCGTCACTGGCCGCTGCATTCGGATCGGCCCCAGCTTGCAGCAAGACAAGCGCCACCTCCGCGCCACCCTTTGGGCCGGCAGCAATGTAGATCAATGGCCCAGCGCTTTCTGATACAAAATTGGGATCTGCGCCCTCTTCCAGCATTTGTTTAAGCTTTAGCGCATCATTGTCGCGCACTGCTTGCACCAATTCAGTTGGCTTTCCTGGCCGTTCGGCACAAGCGCTCACCCCAATCAACAATAAGGGCAAGAGCAGTAACAACCTAAATTGGATCAACCGAAAATGCATAGCGTTACTCAGTTTGGGGCGCAGCCTGAAGCGCCGGCGGCGACGGGCGCGCATACTCCACAACATAGTCGATAACTCTTGAGCTCAGGTCAAGACCTGTTGCGCTCTCGATGCCTTCCAGCCCCGGCGACGCATTCACCTCCATCACCACGGGTCCTGTTTCCGTACGCAATAAATCGACACCGGCAAACCGCAACCCCAGCGCTTTGGCCGCGCGCGTTGCCATTTGGCGTTCTTGTTTGGTGATCGTGACCTTCTTGGCGACACCACCTTGATGGTAGTTGGCGCGAAAATCACCAGCCTTCGCTGTGCGTCGCACCGCGGCAATCACCTTTTTGCCCAAAACCATGATGCGTATATCCGATTTGTCTTCGATGCTTAAAAAGGGCTGGATCAGGAGTTTCTCATCCAAATCATCAAACGCGTCCAACAGGCTTTTGGCCATCGTCCGGTCAGGCGCCAACAGCACGCCGCGGCCGCGTTCACTTTTACGCGTTTTTAAAACATATGGCCCTTTGCCCGCTTTTTGTACCATATTGCGCCCGTCACGCCCGTGAAAGGCACTCAAAGTGTGGGCACATCTACGCCGGCTTTCGCCAAATATTGGTAGCTCCACAATTTATCGCGCGCTGCAGCAATGGGGGCAGCACCGTTTAAAACATAGCTACCCATTAACTCAAATTGGCGCACAACCGCCAAGCCATGCTCGGTTATGGGTGCCCCAATGCGCGGAATTACCGCGTCATATCGCGGCAAAGGCTCGTTGCGTAAATATAAAACCGGGTTTTGCGCGTCCACGTGTAACGAACAGCGGGCAATATCCACCAAATCGACTTGGTGGCCCTTTTGCTCAATCGACTCCACCAACCGCTGCGTGGAATAGGCATTGGGCGCACAGGTTAAAATGGCGATGCTCAATTCTTTTGCCGCGCTCTCAGCAAGGTGGTGACCATAAAAATCGCCTTCAGGTACACCATTGATGCACGCATCAAATGGATCAACCACGATCCGCCCTTCCATTGTGGTGCGGCCAAGCAGCATACGGTAATTCATGGTTTCGCGATTGGTCAGGCTAATTTCAACTGGCCAGCTCTGCCCGGCCAAATGCAGGTCGACTTGCACAAATGGACGCATCTCAGCCATGCCGTTCGAGGAGATAACCTCGCGATAGTCAATCAAAGGGGCGTTGCACCAAACATGTAATTTTGGATCGTCAGCCAGTGGTTGCACCCCAAAATGGATGTGCGTGCGCCCATCAATTTCGATTTCTTCGTAGGCAAAACTATGCAGGGCGGACGTGCGTGCGCCCGTATCTACCTTAGCAAGAATTGCGGGCAGGCCAATGTCCGGCATCCCGATCCATTCTTCCCAGCCTACAGTGATTTTGGATTTTGTGGCTTCCGCCATAAATGCCTCTTAAGTGGTCAATTTCTTTTGCAACGGAATCCATTCCGTCGCAACTTTCGACACACTAGATCAAACTTAACGCGCTTCGACAATCCGGTAAGTGCACCGCCGCGCCCCACTTACTATATGGCTTTCACGCGCCACGTTCACGGCGTTGCCCAACACCTCACGAAACAAGTTTAGTTCCGACCGACAAAAGCTTGGCATGCGCTGGCCGCAACGCAAATGGGGCAATGATTTTCATGCAAAAAAATATCCGTCATCGCAGGGCTCAACCTCAGTCATATAGCCCTCGCGCTCTCGTAAATCCGCCAGCGCTTTGACCTTCCCTTCCAGGTTGGTTGTGCCTCAACTTTACCGCGATAAACATCAAACGCTTTGCGCTCACGCGCCGCGATCAAACGGTCAACCCCCTCTTCGCCATACAATTCTTGGATCGACCCCAACAATTCGACGGTCAAATCGGAATGGCGGTCAGGAAAGCGCGAATGACCCTTTTCGGTCAGCTTCCAATATTTTTTTTGGGCGACCCACCGATTCGCGACGATCTTCCCCTTGAACCAAGCCCTGTTCCAACAGCTTTTCCATATGTTGGCGCACCGCCACCGGGGTCTTGCCCACAGCCTCGGCAAGGTTAGTAGCGGTTTGGCCACCGCGTGATTTGAGGAGATAGAGCAAACGCTCAATCGTTTTGTCTTCGCTATGCTTCATGCGTTTTCCCATCGATTGGGTTGATTTAATAAAAAAAGATTTGACTTGTCAAATCACCTTTCTAATATAAGAAAAGATTTTACTTATTAAATAGCGGTTCGGCAGTTTATGTTTAAAAAATCTGAGTCTGAAATTGATGATCAGCCAAAGTTTGCAGACCTGCTCTCAAACGGTCGGGGCTTATTGACGCTCACGCTAATCGTCGCCATCGGCTCTCACGCCATCAACATATTCGCCGTGCGCACGGTGTTGCCCACGATCGTGGCAGATATTGGCGGCGCCAAAATCCTATTTTGGTCAACCGCCCTGTTCTCGCTCATGGCCATCTTGGGCGGCATGCTCACCATCAACATCAAATCTCGCATCGGCGCTCGGCAAAGTTTTTATCTCGCTGCCATCCTGTTGGTCATCGGCTCCGCCTTTGGTGGATTTGCGCCATATTCGAGGTCATCATTATCGGCCGCGGCATTCAAGGCTTTGCCGAAGGTATTTTGGTGTCCCTCGCCTATATGGTGTTGGCAGATACCTATAAGGGTAATTTAATGACGCGGATGATCGGCGTGCTGGCGATTGTCTGGGCATTGGCCGCCGCCATCGGTCCCATGGCCGCTGGCATTTTAGAGCATTTCTTTACATGGCGAGGCACGTTTTTGGTCAATTTTGCCATTGGCGTGATCATCGCCGTGCAAGCCTTTTTCGCTGTGCCCGATCAAAAGCGCGTCAGCAAAAAAAATTCGTCCGGACTTTAAAGTGATCGTGCCACTGATCATTGCGGCGACCGTGCTGTGCTTTATCGGTCAGGCCACAAATCCATTGCTCATTGCAGCCCTTTTGGGCGGCTCGGCCCTGCTGATCATTTTTGGCTTGAAAAAAAAGAACGACACAGCAAAAACCGGATTTTTCCGCTGCGCTTGTTCGATCCACGCAGTCCAGTGGCATTCGCTATATGGTCACGGCAACGTTGGCTGGCTTGATCACGGCGGCGACACTTTACAACGTCGCCTACGTTCAAACCCTTTGGCAATTCGATCTGACTGTGGCCGGTTACATTACGGCGCTCCCCGCAGCCTTTTGGACTGTGGCTCATGGTCGGTCACTGGTGTATCAAGCTACGTGGATCAACGCCGCTGGATCGTCATCGGCCTTCGTTCTATCTGGGCAAGCTTCGCGCTATCCGCCATTGCCCTCCAGTTTGCCAACCTGCCCCTTTTCCTGCTTTCCCTGGTCCTTTTGGGCCTGGGGCTGGGTTGGCAAAACATCTTCATCGAAAAGATCGCCGTGCAATTTGTACGCGGTCGAGAGCGCGACCGGGCTGCCGCCATGCTGCCCCCTATGGATAATGCTGCGTCTGCCTTTGGCGCGGCATTGGCTGGCCTGGTCGCACTCAACATTTCACTGATCAACCCTGACGCGCCGAATGGCCTGTTTACGCCCGATCAGGTACAATCATACGCACCCCGTATGACATGGCTGTTTTTCGCAATGCTTACGCCGGTCCTGCTGTTGCCGCGCTTGCTGCCAAAATCCCAACCACGTCGCATTGTTTAAGGTATTTCTATGCTCGCCACCGCTGATACGGACCCCAAAGCTGGTATTTTCTCCACCGCCTTTTTGCCCATCACCTTGATGAACATGCTGGTGGTGACCTCCCACGCGGTAAACGGCTTCATCACCACAGTCATCGCCCCCTCAATCGTTGTTGATTTGGGGGGACGCGAGTTGATGTTTTGGCTGTTTGCCCTGTTTCAAGTCGGGTCGATCAGTGCTGGTGTCATGGCCGGCAATTTCAAAGTACGCTTTGGCGCGCGCCCCATTTTTGTGGCTGCGGCGACACTATTGGCAATCGGCTCGGTTTTGGGCGGTCTGGCCAACAATTTGGCGTTGGTCATTCTCGCCCGCGGGCTGCAAGGCGTTGCCGAAGGCATGCTGATTTCGCTGGTTTATGTTGTTATTGCAGATCATCTCCCGTCGCGGTTGCTGCCGCGCATCTTCGCGCTCAGCTCGACCTTATGGTCCGTTGCCGCAGCTGCGACACCACTGTTCGCTGGTCTGCTCACCGAATTTGTTTCATGGCGGATTGCGTTTTTGTTCAACTTGCCGCTCGTCCTCATCTTGATTGTGCTGGCGTACAAATTCTTGCCAAAAAAACACCAAGTCAGATGAGGCGCCCAAGCCATTTCCATTGCGCAGGTTGTTGCTGCTTGTAGCAGCGCTGTTGGTTACAGGATTTGCCGGGCAGATCAACGATCTTGCTGGTTGGCCCTAATTATTGTTGCCTCGATCACCCTGCTGGTCGCCTTTGCAGCTTTGGATCAAAAAGCGGTTGAACGCTTTATGCCGCCAAATCTGTTTTCCGTGAAAACGAATTTGGGGCGCTGCTTTACAATGATGGGGCTCACCTCTATCGGCGCATCTGGTCGCACGGTTTATATGGTGGCGTTGCTGCAATCCATCTGGTTGTTGTCGCCGATGACAGCAGGCTATGCGGTGGCCACTGTCGCTTTTTCCTGGACCTTAGCCGCGTGGACAGCCAACCGCATTGAAGATATCCACCATCGGTTGATTTTTATCCGCACGGGCTCAAGCTTGATATTCTTGGGCGGGCTAACGTCCGCTTTCGGCATTCTCACGGCCAATCTTTGGATTGTTGTTGGCGGCTTGTTGCTGACGGGTCTTGGGTTCGGCTCATCCAGCCCGCTCATCCGTCAAATCATCATCACACAAGCACCGAGCGAACATAAGTCGATTGCCTCGGGCGCAATGGCGCCCATTCAATTTACAGGCGCCGTTTTCGGCGCCGCTATCGCAGGCTTTTGTGCACTTACATTCGGCTTATTCGAAGGCGCCGAGGGCGGTTTGATTTTCACAAGCCAGGCCGCACGTCAGGCCGGTGCATCACTGCTGCTTGTCTTCACAGCCTTTCCCGCCATTTGTGTTTTGATCAGCTTTAGTATCTCCGCTGAGCCAGATCGGCACGAGGAAAATTCAGAGGCGCTTGCCTAAAAAATCAGCGACCACAGTAGCGACAAAAAAAAGATCGCCATAAATGAAAAGATAACGACGGGATTAAACCGACCATCGATAAAAAACACCAGCGCCCCAAAAATAACAGCGGCAATCACTGCGTATAAAATACGATTCAAAATATGATGTTTAAGACTTCTTTTCGCTGACTTCTGCTGTGTCGGATCAGACATTCTCGCCCCCATCAAAAAGCGTTTTTCCGCGCTCGCGGATGATCTGTTCACCCTTGGCCAAGATTGCTTTTTCAGCCATTTCTTGACTTTGCAACTTGTCCGCGCGGATAAATTGGACGGCATCCATATCGCCATTTTCGTGGGCACGCTCAATGCGCCCGCAAAGCTGATATTCTTGCCCCGCTTTCATTTCGATGGCCACAATGCGCAGTCCTTCAACAGTGGTTTCTCCCAAGATCTTTGGACCAGTTTCGGCTTTGTCACCGCCGCCAAAAAGCTTTTTAAAAAAGGACATGATGCACTCCAGAAATTGTTTTGATCCCGCTTATAACACGGCTTTTCATATGGCCAAACCGTCACAGGTGTAACCTTAACCCTGCGCTAAGATTTAAGCGATATCCAAGGGCTTCAGCCGTTCGGCTGTGTCTGATAAACTGATTCAACAAACTGCGCCAAGCATTTGAAACCAGATTCATTTTCTGGTTTCAGGCAAAAATTGACCAATTGGGACATTGGATTCGCCCCTGCGCGCGCCGAAGCTAATCGGCAAGAAATCGGTGCGCTCACAAACTGATTCAACAAAATCGCATAACCTCTTGTGCTTGAATCATTAATTCATCTTCAGGTTAATATGCGCTGCCGGATCGCCTCTCGATTCCGTCAAAATTAGCACGCAGCAAATCCGTGAGTCATTTCAAATTCTTATTCCGAAAACGCCCCATTTTTTTGTGCGCTGTGATGATCTTGGCGTCCAATTCCACTGCTGGAACACACCCAATCACAGCTGACGCAGCATTTGGATATGACGTTCCACCGCCTTCGGGCTCAATTTAAATCCATGCCCCACATGAAAATGCATGCCACCTTTTTCCAATATCTGCTCAAGGGCCAACGCCACTTGTCGCGGCTCTTCCTCGAACGGTGGTCGCTGCGGCCGATCCACAGGCAGCAATCCACCAAGGGCATAGCCACTCGCCAGAAGATCGCTGACAAAGGTGTGGCCGTCGTCCAACAAAACAGAGATGGAACCCGGCGTATGCCCCGGCGTGAAAATCACGCGGCCATCCAAACCATAGGGGCGCAGATCAAGTTCGTCATGATCAAGCATCACAATGTCTGGCGTAAAATAGGTGTATGGCTCCAGCGGCAAACCACGACGATATAGAAAACGCCCCACCCAGCCCGTGGGGCAGAGTTTCATTTTCGCTTCACCGGCACAATATTTTGCTTCCGCCTGATGGATCACCACGGGCGCACCGCTCAGCGTCCGCAACTTCGCCGCATTGCCTGCATGGTCCACATGGCCATGCGTCACGATGATCAGTTTGAGGTCATCCCAACTCAATCCCAGTTTTTTCAGTTGCGCCGCCACCTTCTCTTCGGTGCCCATTATGCCGGTATCCACCAGCACCGCACCTTTGGCCGTTTGCAGCAAAAAAGCATTGATCATGCCCAAGGGCATAATTGGGACACGTTGAATTTTGTAGGTCATTTTTCATCTCCATTTCCCCTCATTTAGGATCAGGAAAATGCGGTGACAATCCGTTACAAAATTGTGCCCTATGGCCATCTTCGATCGCACGGCTTATGTTGGCGTGAGACAAACAAAGGCCCGGTGAAATGGTCAAGATCGAACCCGCAAATCACTATGCAGATGATGTGCTAACCTGCCCGGTGGCCGCAGCGGTGCAAACTTTTTCCGGCAAGTGGAAGCCATATTGCTGCATATGCTGTGCGAGCAAAAAATGCACTTCGCCCAAATCGATCGCGCCTTACCCAAGGCCAGCAAAAAGGTATTGACCGAGCAATTGCGCGAGTTGGAAGCCGATGGCTGATCACCCGCACCCCAACGGATGAGCGGCGCGTTCGCGTGATCTACGCCCTCTCCCCCCTTGGCGAAGAGTTGGCCCCCATATTGGTGCAACTTTATGGGTGGCAAAAGTCGCGCGGCAGTCTTGAGCTAACCAACGCGGCTTAGGCCTCGGCGGCACATAAGCTCGCGCGCGCCATCACTTTCAACTCGGCCACATACTCGCTTTGCGTCCAGCCACATTCGTGGCGAAGCATCTCCCAATTGCGCACCGACAGCAGCATCCATAACATGTCCGTGGCTTTATCGTGGTCAAGCTCAATCTTGAGTTGACCATCCCGCGCTAAATCTCGCACCGCCGCAGCACAGCCATGCCGCACCGCCTGCATGCGATCATCCCAGGCTGCACGTGCTTCCTCATCGCTGTCCATCATCGCCATCAGCGCTTTGCCAATGCCATATATTTCTGGAATGTAATTTCCCCATACGTCTACCCACGCATCCAACCGCGCCAATCCGGTTACAGCGCTGCGGCTATGTTCAAGCCGTGTGTCGATATCATTTTTTTCATCCAGAAAGCGTGTGGCCGCAATCAGCAGGTCTGAACGCTTCGGGAAATGCAAATAAACCGCCTGACGGCTGATCCCCGCCGCTTTGGCGATATCTGAGATCCGCACAGCACCACCGGTGCCACTTTCCAACAAACTCACCGCCGAATCCAAAATGCGCGCACGCGTGCTGCGATTACGACTTGACATGGCGTCAACCTTTCTCTATTTGACATGGTGTAAAGTTTACACGATGTAAAGTTAAGCTTGAATAGCGCAAAGGAACAAGAAATGAAAGTCATAATTTTTGGTGCCACGGGCACAATTGGTCGTCTCGTATTGAAAGAAGCGCTGGCCGCGGGCCATGAAGTCACTGCCTTCGCCCGCCGCCCCCACAAGCTTGAGATTCAGCACCCCTCACTTATTCGTCAATCTGGCGACGCCACCATTGCCACCGCCGTGGCCGACGCCATCAAGGGGCACGACGCGGTCGTCATCACCCTGGGCGCAGGCATGTCCCGCAAAAGCCGGATCCGCTCGCTCGGCACCGCCAACATCATCGCAGGGATGAAACAGCATGGGATCGAACGCCTTATTTGCCAATCCACCCTCGGCGCACATGAAAGCTGGGAGAACCTCAATTTCTTTTGGAAACGGATTATGTTCGGCGGTCTCCTCGCGCCTGTGTTCAAAGATCATGAGCGGCAGGAAGCGTTGGTGCGCGATAGCGGCCTGGATTGGACGACTGTACGCCCGAGCGCTTTTACGGACACAAAGGCAAGTGGACAATACAAAATCGGTTTTGGCCCCGAAGAGCGCAGCCTTAGCCTTAAAATCAGCCGCGCCGATGTCGCTGCGTTTCTGACACAACAGCTCGGCACCGATGCATTCAATCGACGCGTCGTCGCGATTTCAAATTGACTAAATGCCAAAGGCACCCTGTTCGAGGGTGCCTTTTGATCATCTTTTTTGTGCAACCGAACCCACATTGGCTTCATCGTCACCGAAGGCAGTTTTCATAAACTCGTCTTTCATCAAATGCGCCTTCATTGCAGGCAGCCCAAGCGCTTTCAACCCGATGATCGCCGCATAGATTAACGTTGCAGTGGCAAGGGCATCCAAGAAGCAAGCCAGCGGCAGCGCCAAGTGTCCGAGATAGGCTGGTAACTCGCGCAATTCCGTCAAAGTCCAAATGCCGGTCAACCCGTGCAGCACCAATGCGATCCAAAACCCGGCGCAATAAGGGCAATGCCACTGCTCATAAAGCGTCCTGAAAGGTCGTGGCAACGCAGCAATTATGCTGTTAAACCAAGTGCCCCACTCAGGCAGCTTTTCCCAAAACAGGAGATGGATCGCAACTCCTATCAAAACCAATTCTAAATTCATCGTCATTCACCTTTTTTTATCGTCAGGAAGCCTGACTTACTTTAAATCGCAAATATAGACTAACCTCGATCCGCGAATCTATTGATCTCATCCGCAACCGAACGGAGATCATCGTCGCCCAAACCGGACATTAATTGCGACACCACGGCCTCATAAATGCGTTCGCCCTGCGTCAACAGGCGTCGTCCCTCTTTGGTAAGCAGAATATGCTGCGCCCGTGCATCATATTGGCAATCCACCCGCTCAACCATGCCTCGCTCTTCAAGCTTCAACACCATGGCGCTGGCCGATGCTTTGCGCACCCCCATTGCCGCCACAACATCTTGCAGATGCTGACCGTGATTATCCTTGTCCGTTTTTTTCAGATTCCTGATCACGGATCGCGCTCAAATATTCAAATTCACTGTGGGTCAGCTCCATTTGTGCTGCTACCCGCACCCATTCGCGATGTGCCAATCTGTGTGCCAACTCAAAAAAAACTGAACAAGCTGCATTGCGCCCTCTTAGTTAGTAAGGCTTCCTATCTATCAGAAAATGTGATATTGTCAAGCAAGATGAAGATCACCAATCAGGAGCCAAACTGTGCCCCAACGACCTGACTATGAAACCGCCCGCCTTCGGGTCACGCCTTGGACCACAGTATCCAGCACACTGGATCAAAATGATCAGCTGGCGTCGCTGCTAACAAAAAATGTGTTGAAACATCTGCCTGAGCCGCTGCAATTTGACCCCAACATCCAGACAATTGACGAGTGGATTGACGCGCGCACTGCAGAAAGTGAAGTGATGGTGATTTCTTCGCGTGATAAACCAAAATTGGTCGGCCTTTTAATCTTGGCCACTTTTGAGGAGAAGGCGCACCCGCTGCAAATACACTTAGGCTATCTTTTGGCGGAAGACGCATGGGGCAAAGGATACGGCACCGAACTCATCGCCGGCCTCGTGGCCCACTATCGCGCGCTGGGGAAAAATACAGATTTAATGGGCGGTGTCGAAAAAGAAAACATAGCCTCAGCAAAAGTTTTACAAAAGGCAGGCTTTGTACCCGACGAAACGGCGTCAACCGAAACCACAGTTATGTTTAAGCTATCGATTAGGCCGCAACGTTGACCCAACCCTAGGCCCTATCCCGCTTGTGGCAAACCGTATCAGGAAAATTTGGCAGCCAATCCTCGCGCCGCTCAACCCATGTTTCATATTCCGGCGCAAACTGGCTCGGTGCATCCAGTGTCCCCAAATACACTTCAACTTCATCGTCCGTGATCGCGAATATTGAAGACCCGCAGGCCGGACAAAAATGGCGCCCTCGATAGGCATTGGTCTCGCCTTCAATCTGCACAGCAGCCGCAGGATAGATCGCCGCAACGTAAAACAAGGCCCCATGATGCTTGCGACAATCCATGCAATGACACACACCAACCCGATCCGGCTCACCATTGGCACTCACCCGCACCTTACCGCACACACATCCGCCTTTATGTTGGGTCACCCAATGTCTCCTCAAATCTACAATGGATGAGCAACCTAAGACCGGGGCACCGCTGTGTCCATGCATCAAAAAAACCGATCGTTGCACAGCGCGTTAGATTGCGCCAAAGTCGCCCCAAAACTTGAAGGCCAAAGGACGAACAGAAATGCTCAAACTGGTGGAACCGACGCCAAAAGATAAACCACTTTTTGGTCGACTGGCACAGCTTTATGGCTACGATTTCAGCGAAATGGCGGGCAATGTACTTGGACCAGACGGCCTATATCCGTCTCATCCCTGTTTCACCGAAATGTGGACCGATCCTCATCGGTTTCCGCGCCTTTTTATGGTGGACGACGAGCCAGCGGCTTCGCCATCGTGCGTCAAATTAAAGACTCGCAATACGATATGGAGCAATTTTTCGTCATGCGTAAATTCAGGCGCACAGGCATCGGCCGCGATGCAGCCCACAAGATTTTTCGCGCCTTTCCGGGCAAATGGACAGTCGAGCAGATGACAGAGAACATCGCCGCTCAAAAATTTTGGCGCGACGCCATCTCAACCTTCACCAATGGTGACTATCACGACACACTAGGCGAAGATCCGGTGCAAAGCTTTACGTGTTGAGAGCAAATATCTACAGACGTCGGTTGTTTAGTGAGTAGGCAGTGATAACGCGGAACATCAGTTCATCCGAAAAGTAGATGTGACCCAGATCAATGCGGGTTTTCCATACATCGCTATCTTACCACAATGACCCACGCTGAGACGCTGAGCAGATGCAGTGACTTTTTTTTGATTTCCGTTCGGTGTCCAACAACACGAAAGGAATATGACTATGTTCAACAAAATCATCACACCTGTGGATTTGGCACATGTCGATAAGTTGGAGCGCGCGTTGGATTGCGCCGCAGATTTGGCCAAGCATTATGGCCTGTCCATCACCTATGTCGGGATTACATCCAGCGCGCCCGGGGCAGAGGCGCACAACCCAGAAGAATATCGGCAGAAGCTTCAAAGCTTTGCTGCGGGCGAAGCGTCCAAACATGGTGTGGACGCAACATCGCACATGGAGAAGGCCAACGATCCGGCGACAGAAATCGAAGATGCGCTGATCAAAGCGATCGGCGCAACGGGCGCCGACCTTGTCGTCATGGCGAGTCACGTGCCGGGCGCCCTCGAATATGTCTGGCCGTCAAACGGCGGTAAAGTCGCTCAACATGCCAAGTGTTCGGTTATGCTCGTGCGCCCTTAGCACCAGATTCATTTTTATAACCTAACGCCCATGGCCTCGGTTATAGCCGTTGGGCGATGGCGCTTGCCAGTCCATCAGGGCGTCAGCCGGTGTTTCAAACACTTCCACCAGCAGCGGATAACACGCGGCCTGATCAGAGGAATGTTTTGACGAGCAATCACCGCCGGGACAGGTGGAAAGCGCGCCCAGCAATGGCATTTCTGCAAAAAAATTCTAGATAATCACCAGGCCGCACGGGGCTGGCCTTCATAAAATATTGCCCTTTGTCGCGTGTGAACCCCGTGCACATAAACACGTTGAGCACATCATGCACATGTACCTCTGCCTCATGCAAAGGCAACCCCGTTGCATCAGCCAACGCGCGAGTCAGGTTGGAATGGCAGCAATGATGATATTGACCGCCAGACAGCAAATTATTGGTATAGGGGTCACAGCGCGTGCCAATCACGTCGTGCACCGACCCACCAAACTCATCCTTGCCATACCATTGGAGCGTGTCTTCAACTATCGTCGCCATAGGGCGCATGGCCGGAAAGCTCGACCAAAGCTGATGCCCCTTGGTGACATGAGTGCCATGCAAAGCGCGGGTCTTGCCCGAGTAAAACCGTTCAGCCAGCCCATTTGCATGCCACAAATTCAAATCGCCCACCTGCGGCCCCTCAACAGAAGTGATGCGGAAAAATCCGCCCGCAGGCACCGTAAATGTTGATGCATCGCGCGGCGGCACAACAACCTCATCAATTTTAGTCGCCTGCGCGCGAAACCCTTTATACGCGCCCAAATCAGGCTGGGGCAGCGTTTCAACCGGGTAGCAAATTACGGGTTCGACGGCGCGGCGCGCGGCCGCATCGGTGGGTTCTGCCATGTTCACTCTCCAAATAAGGTCTCGAGGATCTTAAACGACATTCGTGAAAAAGGCGCCCCAATGGTGCGCCTTTAAATATCTCAAATCTAAAGCAGCTAAATCCTAGCTGTCCAAGAAGCTGCGCAATTTGCGGCTGCGGCTTGGGTGCTTCAGCTTGCGCAACGCTTTCGCCTCAATCTGACGAATACGCTCACGTGTCACGCTGAACTGCTGCCCAACTTCTTCAAGCGTATGGTCAGTGTTCATGCCGATCCCAAAGCGCATCCGCAACACACGTTCTTCACGTGGTGTAAGCGAGGCCAAAACCCGTGTCGTGGTTTCCCGCAAGTTAGATTGAATGGCCGAGTCGATTGGCTGCACAGCGTTCGAATCAGGAATGAAATCGCCCAAATTGCTGTCTTCTTCGTCGCCGATTGGCGTTTCCAAAGAAATCGGCTCTTTAGCGATTTTCAGCACTTTACGCACCTTGTCCAAAGGCATTTGCAGCTTTTCGCTCAATTCCTCTGGCGTCGGCTCGCGGCCAATCTCGTGCAACATCTGGCGTGATGTCCGCACGATCTTGTTGATCGTTTCGATCATGTGCACCGGAATACGGATCGTACGCGCCTGGTCCGCAATAGAGCGGGTGATCGCTTGACGAATCCACCAGGTGGCATAAGTCGAGAATTTATAGCCGCGGCGATACTCAAACTTATCAACCGCCTTCATCAAGCCGATATTGCCCTCTTGAATAAGATCCAAGAACTGCAAACCACGGTTTGTGTATTTTTTTCGCAATCGAAATCACGAGGCGCAAGTTCGCCTCAACCATTTCTTTTTTCGCGATGGCGGCTTCGCGCTCACCTTTTTGCACCTTATGAACAATCTTGCGGTATTCCGCGATGTCCATGCCGGTTTCAGTGGCCAAGGTTTTGATTTCTTCGCGCAACTCTTCAATCATGTCGCGCTCGGCTACGGCAAAGTTAGTCCAGCCCGGCTTTGGCAGCGTGGAAATTGTATCCACCCAATCCGGTGCCAGCTCGTTGCCGTGATATTCGCTCAAAAAGTCTTCGCGCTGAATGCCATAGCTTTCCGCCAAGCGCAGCAAGCGGCCCTCAATACGCACCAAACCTTTGTTGATGTCATAAAGCTGCTCAACCAGCGCTTCAATCCGGCCATTGTGCAAGGAAAGCGACTTCACTTCCGCAATCACTTCGGCTTTCAGCGTGTTCAACTTTTTCAGCTGCTTATCTGTCAGCGTGCTCGAGGCCAGCTTTTGCTCAACCTGCTCATCATGCAACTTGCGCAACTTCGCGTAAGTGTTCGCAATCAGATCAAAGGTTTCAACAACTTGCGGCTTAAGCTCCGCTTCCATGGCGGACAATGAGAGATTGTTCTCAAACTCGTCATCATCATCGTCATCATCGTCGTTGCTCTCGCCCTCTTCGCCAGTTTTCTCTTCGGCCTTATTTTCCTCGCCTGCGGGCTTATGGGCCTCGCCTTCTGCTGGAATGGTCGGCTCTTCTTTGGCGTCAGGACCCGCATAGGTGGCTTCCAGATCGATAATGTCGCGCAGCAAAATCTCGCCTTCGGCCAACTGCTCGCGCCAAATAATAATCGCTTGGAAGGTCAAAGGGCTTTCGCAAAGCCCCTCGATCATAGTTTCGCGGCCAGCTTCGATCCGTTTCGCAATCGCAATCTCGCCTTCGCGAGACAACAATTCCACTGTGCCCATTTCGCGCAGATACATGCGCACCGGATCATCGGTGCGGTCAGAACCTTCGCGCGCGTTGGATTTGGACGCAACAGCGGTGCCGGTTGCTACGGTAAGCTCGGTGCTGGTGGATTCTTTTTCAGCTTCGCGCTCTTCGGCCTCATCTTCTTCGATCACGGAAATGCCCATTTCAGAGAGCATCGCCATCACATCTTCAATCTGTTCTGAAGAAACCTGATCGGAAGGCAAAACCTCATTGAGCACTTCATAAGTGACATAGCCACGCTTTTTGGCGGCCCGAATCATTTTCTTTACAGATGATGCGGAAAGATCGAGGAGCGGACCGTCTTGAGTTTCGGCGCTGCTTTCCTGCTTCTCGTTTTCCTTAGCCTTAGTCGCCATTCATTGTTCTCCTGAACGCGGGGATGGCAGAATTGCCTGCTTATATCTCGCTCCGAACAAGGTACGGATATTTGCTCTACCCTAGCGCATATCCAAATCTCATTTCGCATTCGTTACCATGGAGAGTATTTGAACGCCAAATACGCGAAAACCGCCGACCGGCTCTCCGCTTTAAAAAAAAGCTTAGAGACCCCGCGTCGAGCGCCCTGATAACGAACCAAACCCTTCAATCAAAGCTTCCGTGCCATCAACACTGGATATCTGGTTCTGTATGTCGCGTAGCCGTTCATAAGATTCTTCACTTGGGTCATTTCCAAGTGCCAATTCGGCCGCTTTCAGTTCTTTATTTAATCGAACTGATTTATAATGCAAGGCCAAAGCGTGATTTAAGCCGATTTCTGCGTCACTTTTGTCCGCTTTTTCCTGCACCTGCCATATGCCTTGTCGCCTCACCTGATCATTAATTGTGGCCAGTGCCTCGGTCAATCCACGCTGCTCAACCGCCTCTTTTAACTGCGCTGCAGTTACGCTGGGGTCCATCGCCACCGTATTTACCAACATGTCGAGCATCTGACTGGCCACTTGGCTGGTCAGCTCCAAATTCGCCAAATCTTCCAAATGTTGCTCGGCCAATTCAGGGTGATTGATCAGCCCCAGCAAGATCACCGCCTCGCGCGGATGCATTGCGCCGACGCTCGTGCTTTTCAGCCGCTGCATCAAGCTGGAACCCGGCGCATAACTTTTGCGGCCATTGGTTTTGATCGACCCATAATTCGAATTGCGCCCGCCGCCGCCGCCAGCGCCTGCACCCCGGCGATATTGCTTATTCCCCTGAGGCCGGAAAAATCGATAGAGCATGTCATTAAACGCCTGCCCATAATGTTTTTTCACCGACGGATCAGCGATCTCATTGGCCAAGCCACGCAAACGCGCTTCCAATTCAGCACGCGCTTCGGGCGTTTCCACATTGGCATTTTCCGTTTCCCGCGCCCAAATCGCTTGCGACAACGGCACAGCGCTGTGCAACAGATTTTCAAAACCCTTGCGCCCCTCGGCCTTGATCAGATCGTCCGGGTCCACCCCTTCGGGCAGGGTAACGATTTTGGCGCTTTGCCCGGGCTTGAGCATCGGCAACATCACATCCATCGAGCGCCCCGCAGCCCGTTGGCCTGCACTGTCCCCATCAAAGCAAAGCACGGGTGTGGAGGTCATTTTCCACAGCAAGCCCAAATGCTCATCCGTGAGCGCGGTACCCAATGGCGCCACAGCGCCGTGGAATCCAGCCTGCACACAGGCGATCACGTCCATATAGCCCTCAACCACCACCAGCGGTTTGCCATCATGGGCGGCCTGCCGCGCCATCTGGCCATTATAGAGCGTGCGGCGCTTATGAAACAGTTCGGTTTCCGGCGAGTTGAGATATTTCGCCCGCGCTTCTGGCGACATGGCCCGCCCACCAAACGCGACCACACGGCCACGAAAATCCTCAATCGGAAACATCAAACGGTTGCGAAACCGATCAAACGGCACGGCAATATCGTCACCCGCCACCAACAAGCCACAGGCGATCATTTGCTGCGCGGTCACTTGGTTTTGGGCCAAAAACTCTTTCAGCCCATTGCGACTGTCCGGCGCAAAGCCAAGACGAAACTGTTCTTGAATCTTGGGCGATACGCCCCGTTCATTCAAATAGCCCCGCGCCCGCGCGCCCACATTGGCCGCCAGCGCCTGCTCAAAATATTGCGCCGCCAAATCCATCACATCATAAAGCTGTTGCGCTTTTGCTGCCGCGCTTCTTGCTGCGGATCGCGCGCAGGTAATTGCACACCTGCTTGCCCGGCCAAGCGCTCCACGGCTTCAGGAAAGCTCAACCCGCCCTTTTCCACCAAAAAGCGAAAATGGTCGCCCGTCACGCCGCAGCCAAAACAGTGATAAATGCCTTTGCGATCGTCGGCATGAAAGCTAGGGGTCTTTTCGCCGTGAAAGGGGCAACAGGCCCAAAAGTCGCCGCGCCCGGGCTGCGACTTGCGCTTATCCCAAGATACGAATTCGCCCACCACCTGCGAAATATTCAGGCGTTCACGAATTTCATCCAAGAATTGATCACTAAACCGCATGATGCCCTATCAATTAAACCACAGCGCAAACAGGCTGGCTTGCCCCTCAGTCATAACCGAAAAGCGCTGCATCACCTCTACATCGACAACACGCCCCTCTTCCATAAAGGGCGCGAAGGCCGCACCATGTATCATCAATAACAGATCGAAGTCACCCGGCGCGGTCAAAAGCCTGTTGATATTGATTCCCACTTGCGCTTCGCCACGTCCCGAAACGCGCCAGAAGGGCACCAACGCTTCACCGGCCAAAACCGCATCAAGCTCCGCCAAAACATCTTGCCAGCCATCGGCAACTTGTTGCCTCACTGGCACACCAAATGCAGAGGTTTGTTTCGGGTTTGGCAACCACTCAGCCTGATCATCCTCTTCCAGCGCCACCAAACGCCAAAATTCCTTGTTGGCGTCGATCATGCCCTGAAAATGGGTGAGCGCCTTTTGGGTCCGTGCTGGATCTGGCTGCCCGTGCAACGCGGTAACAAAAATCGCAATTGTATCCATGATGTTTTCGTCGCGGAACAGCGGATCGCGCTCCACAACGCCCAGTTCGCGCATACGATCGCTGCCCTCGGTCACTTTTGTGATCGCGGCTGTTGGGTCGACTGAGAGCACCATTTCCGCCATGCCTTGCATCACCCGCGCATAAGCCAATAGCCATTGCGCGTCGGCGCGATCAAATTGCACCATGGGCAAGTCAGTTAGCGCCGCCTGCTGCACATCAAAAAAAACCGGCCATAAACATGCCCATGGATTCATCAGGCGCGCGCACCCCATCCTTATCCACATCAAACCACACATCATCCAAATCGATGGTCAGCGCAAACTCGTCTTCACTTATATCCGCGAGCGCCCGTTCCGCCTTGGCCAGACGTTCCAGCGCCCCCGTCAAGCCTATTTCAATAAAGGCGGGGTCAAATTCAGCGTTCGGGTTCACCCGCAGCGCCGCGCGTCCGCCAGGCACCAGCGGCAAACGTCCTGAATAATTATCGTAGCGCACATGCAGCATATATTGCACCGCATCCAGCGTATGCAACGCGCCGAGCATAAAGCTTTTTTGCGGGCCCTCATCTTGCTCTGCAGCATGATCAAGACCGCCTGAAATCCCCTGCTCTGCCAGAATCGCGCTCAAATCGGACGGCTGAACAGTCTGCGCCTGGGTCACGCCCGTCAGCCCGATGCTCAAAATAAGACTAAAAATAAAATGCCGCATGATCGCCTCCGAGCGCCCTCGCAATGAGGCGCCATTATTTCAATAAGTGACAATAGAACTATCTAATGCGCTCGTGAGCGGAAAAGCAAACTTGAATAATCAGATCAAACAAGTTCGACCAAAAGCAATTGTTCAAAATGAACAACATCAGCGTCGAACCCAAAGGCTTTGCCACCATCCTGATCGATGCGTGATATGCCAAACCCGCATTTTTCCAAAACGCGAATGGAAGCGGGGTTGGAGGAGAGTGCATGGGCCGTGACCATGTCGAAGCCGTCTTCTTTCAGCTTTTTCAGCGCGTCGCGCACCATGGATGTCGCCACCCCGCGCCCAGCATGCTTTCCGCCACACGATAACCGAGATCGACACGTTCGCCATCATAAACAAGGTTTATCCGCGCCACGATGTCGTCATCGTCAAACACAACATAGTAAGCCCCTTGTCCCGTTTCCGCCTCATGGCACAAAATGCCGATCGCCTCCGTCATACCCTCATCGGTGAGCATGCGTAACGGCCGTTTTGGCACAAACTGCTCGAAATAATCCGCATTGCTGCGCTCAAAGCGCAGCAGCGGGATCAGATGGTCCAAAGAAATTGGCGTAAGCAGCGGCGAAAAAGTAGACATGTTAGCCGTTCAATTTGGCCTTCACGCTTTTAGAAGCCTTGCCGAAATCAATCCGACCCGGATATTTGGCTTTCAAAACGCCAACTACTTTGCCCATATCTTTAAGGCTTTGCGCACCAGTTTCCGCAATCGCGTCTACAATCGCCGCATCCACCTCTTCTTCACTCAAAGGCTTAGGCAAAAAAATCTTGAATGGTTTTTATTTCTTCGCGTTCTTGCTCCGCCAATTCCTCACGCGCGTTCTCAGCGTAAACTGCAGCAGATTCTTCGCGCTGCTTCACCATTTTTTGCAAGATTTGCAAAATTTCTGCGTCGTCCACAGCCTCTTTGCCTTTGCCCCGCGCTTCAATATCACGATCTTTGATCGCCGCACTAATTAGGCGCAAAGTGCCCAACCGACGTGAATCGCGGCTCTTCAGGGCTTGTTTAAGGGCTTGGTTGATTTGGTCTCGCATGAAGCATCATCTTTTGCTGTTGAAACAAGGGTTGAGTTATACCTAAGGCGAACCTTTATGCCAATGCCTGTTTGCAAAAACATCTAAGACATTGAATTTAAACAATTAAATCTTTAATGGAATCAGTTGATTTTCTGCGCCTGCTCCCTTAGTGTCCATCCGATCCAGACCAAATCGGGTGAGCCTGCGCGCAGCTAGACCATAAGCTGCCCTAAAGCCACACCCAAATGGTGGATCGGTTACATTCAGCGATCAAAAGGAATGGCCGAAATGTCGGGTTGGCAAGAAACCAAAGCTACAGCACTTCTAATCTTTCAAGATGGAACAATTGTCGAAGGCTATGGCCTCGGCGCAACGGGTCATGCGGTGGGCGAAGTGTGCTTCAACACCGCCATCACAGGCTATCAGGAAATCCTGACAGACTTGTCCTATGCCGGGCAAATCATCACCTTCACCTTCCCGCATATTGGCAATATCGGTGCAAACGCGGAAGATGTGGAAACAGTGAAAATGGCTTCGGCTCCTGGCGCACGCGGTTGTGTGCTCAAAGCGGACATCACCAACCCGTCAAACTATCGCTCTGCCGAACATTTGAACGACTGGCTGATCGCCAACAATGTCATCGGCATTTCAGGGGTCGACACCCGCGCCCTCACCGCCATGATCCGCGACAAAGGTTTTGCCAACGCCATCATCGCGCACGATCCTGAAGGCAATTTCGATATCGACATTTTGAAAGCCGAAGCGGCGAAGTTCGCTGGGCTTGAACATCTTGATTTGGCCAAAACCGTCTCCACTGCACAGACCTATAAATGGAATGAACGGTCGTGGGAGTGGGAAGAACGGGTCATCGATCCAAAAGAAGCCGAATTCCACATCGTTGCCGTTGACTATGGCGCCAAAGCCAACATTTTGCGCTGCCTCGTTGATCAAGACGCGACGGTCACCGTTGTGAATGCACAAACCCCAGCTAAAGATATTCTGGCGCTCAACCCTGACGGCATTTTCCTGTCTAACGGTCCCGGCGATCCAGCCGCCACTGGCGAATATGCCGTACCCATCATCAAAGATTTGATTGATAGCGGCTTGCCCATTTTCGGCATCTGCCTTGGCCACCAATTGCTGGCCCTTGCCCTTGGCGCCAAAACCAAAAAGATGCACCAAGGCCATCACGGCGCCAATCATCCGGTGAAAGATTTGACCACCACCAAGGTTGAAATCACCTCGATGAACCACGGCTTTGCCGTGGATGGCGACAGCTTGCCAGCAGGCGTCACAGAGACCCACACATCATTGTTTGACGGATCAAACTGTGGCCTGATGGTCGACGATAAGCCGATCTTTTCTGTGCAGCATCACCCAGAAGCCTCACCCGGCCCGCACGACAGCCACTATCTGTTTGCGCGCTTTATGGACAATGTGAAGGCAAGCAAAAAAGAAGCGGCATAGCCGCAACTCAACAATCTTGATTTTGAAGGCGAATGCGACTTGCTCTCATTCGCCTTTTTATCAACCAAGTGTGTCGCAAGCGCTAACATTTCCTGTTTCATAGCCACGTGAAAACCACTCCATGCGCTGCGCTGATGTGCCATGGCTGAATGTTTTCGGCACAGCAAACCCTTGCGTGCGCTTTTGAAGCGTATCGTCACCAATTTGCTCCGCCGCATTCAACGCTTCGCGAATATCCCCGCGTTCCAGCAAATTCTGCTCACCGACATAGTTGGCCCAAATCCCCGCATAACAATCTGCTTGCAGCTCAATCCGCACCGAATATTCATTCTCTTCGTCTTGAGGCAACGCCCCGCGCAACCGATTAAACTCAGGCAATGTGCCAACCAATTGCTGCACGTGGTGGGCAACTTCATGCGCCAACACATAGGCTTGGGCGAAATCACCACTCGCCCCGAATTGATCGCGCAATTGGACGTAAAAAGCTGGATCTAGATAGATTTTTTTTGGTCACCCGGACAATAAAACGGGCCGGTGCGTGCGCTGGCGACGCCGCAAGGTGAAGAAGTTTGCCCCGAAAACAAAACAAGCTTTGGCGGCACGTAAGTCATGTCGTTTTGTTCAAACACCAATGTCCAAAGGTCTTCAGTTTCCGCCAAATTGACAGCAACAAAATCAAGCAATTTGTCTTCACCCGCATCCGCCATGGGCAAATTATCGCTCGGGCGCTGGCTGTATGACCCACTGTTGCCGCCAAGATCACCGCCGATCAGGCTAAGCGGATTGATGCCCAGAAGCCAGGCCACGCCGAGCACCACGAGCAATATCAACAGTCCGCCGCCGCCGCCGCGCGCTGTGCGGCCGCGCGGCATGGGGATGCGCATCCGCCGACCAGAATTGCGCCCAGATGAGCCCGATCGACGTCCTCGACGATCCTCAACATTGCGACTACGCCGCCGACCTTCCCATTTCATCTTCTGCCCGCCTCTACTTAACCATCTAATTTAATTGCCACTTTTTCTGGGGCCTGTCCACTTATCCACCGGGGCAAAATAAAATTTTGACCAAACTGTCAAAAATCGGACATCATTCCTTCATCGAACCGCGTCAAATGTGCCCGCCAACGAAGGCTCAAGCGATCGAAATATACTTACACCGCATTTTTCCAATGGAGGGAACTATGTCTTACTCTAACTCAATTTCTCGCCGCGCATTTCTTGCTGGCGCGGCTGGTGCGGGCACACTTATTGCCATGCACCCCTTTTCGGCAATGGCAAACAGCGCCCAAGCACATTTGCGCTTGATGGAGACGACAGACATTCACGTCGCAATCCATCCTTATGACTATTATGCCGACCGTCCAAACGATACGATGGGCTTGGCCCGCACCGCGAGAATTATCGAGAACATTCGCGCGGAAGCCACCAACACCATGCTGGTCGACAATGGCGACCTGATCCAAGGCAACCCAATGGGCGACTATGTGGCCTACGAACGCGGATTCAAAGAAGGCGACCTACACCCCATGATCGCCGCCATGAACACGCTTGGTTATGACATTGCCACCGTGGGCAACCACGAGTTCAATTACGGCCTGCCCTTCTTGGAAAAGGCCCTTGCAGGCTCAAGCTTCCCCTTCGTGTGTGCCAATATCGTGATGGGCACCACATTGGGTGACGATCCCACGAAAGACAAAACCCTGTTGCCGCCTTTCAAAATCCTGGAAAAGCAAATCACCGATGGTGCCGGTGAAACCCACACGGTCAAAGTCGGCTTTATTGGCTTTGTGCCACCACAAATCATGGTTTGGGATTACCAACATCTGAACGGCAAAGTCACCACCCGGGACATTGTGCAAACAGCTAAAGCCTATGTGCCCTTGATGAAAGAGCAAGGCGCCGACTTGATTGTTGCCCTGTCTCACTCTGGCATCAGCGGCGAACCGCAAACCGACATGATGGGCAACGCGTCGCTCTATCTGGCGGGCGTTGAAGGCATAGATGTCGTGTTCACGGGCCACCATCACAATGTGTTCCCCAGCTCACAATATGACGGCATTGATGGTGTAGACACCACCAACGGCACGCTTCAAGGCAAGCCGTCCGTGATGCCCGGTTTCTGGGGCTCCCACATGGGCCTGATCGATTTGTTGATCGAGAAAAGCGGCAATGAATGGAAAATTATTTCGCACACCTCGGAAGCCCGCCCGATCTATGAACGCGTCGAACGCGAAGTGAAGCCGCTGGTCGAATCTGTGCCTGCTGTACTGGCATCGGTGCAAAAGACACATGACGAAACCCTTGAATATGTGCGCACCGCGGTGGGTGAAACTGCCGCCAAATTGCACTCTTACTTCGCGCTAGTGGCGGACGATCCATCTGTGCAAATCGTTTCGCAAGCGCAGCTTTGGTACACCGAGCAAATGATGCGTGGCACCGAATGGGAAGGATTGCCCATACTTTCTGCCGCCGCGCCGTTTAAAGCCGGTGGCCGTGGCGGTCCCGACTATTATACCGACGTGCCGGTGGGGCCTGTTGCCATTAAAAATGTGGCAGATCTCTATCTCTATCCAAACACGGTGCGGGCGGTGCTCGTTGATGGACGCGGCGTCAAAGAATGGCTGGAACGTTCGGCAGGCATTTATAATCAGATTGAACCCGGATCCAAAGACCAGAAACTGACCAATGATGAGTTCCCTTCCTACAATTTTGATGTGATTGACGGGGTCACCTACAAAATCGACGTCTCGCAACCATCTAAATATGGCCCGCGCGGCGGCGATCCGATCAACCCCAATGCCTCGCGTATTGTGGATCTGCGCTACAATGGCGAACCCATCGATATGGAACAAAAATTTGTAGTCGCCACCAACAATTATCGCGCATCCGGCGGCGGCAGCTTCTCAGGGCTTGGTGACGACGTCATCATCTTTGTGGGGCCAGACACCAACCGCGACGTGATCGTGCGCTACATTGTTGAAAAAGGTACAATCAATCCAAAGGCTGATAGCAATTGGTCTTTGGCGCCGCTCAAAGATACAACAGTTTTGTTTGAGACCGGACCAAAAGCCAAGGAACATCTGGATGACGTCACTGCTGTGGACATTGATTATGTCGGCGAGGCGGAAAGCGGCTTCGGCACCTATCGGATCACGCTATAGCGCTTAAGAAATCAAGCATCCTAACCTAGCTTGAAGGGCGGCGTTTATTGCGCTGCCCTATTTTTATGTTTGCGAGCCAAAGTATCGAACAGTCCTTTTATTGATACGCCCTTTGTTAACCTCATCCAATCGCCACATTCCTGCGTAATAGTACAAGAATCACAAGGGAGGCCTAAAATGCAATTTTCAAGAAGAGACTTTTTACGTTCAGGCGCGATTGTCGCCGGCGGTATCACATTTATACCTTTTAGCGCGTTGGCCGATGGCCACAGCATGCATGAATTCAAGACCGATAATGGCATGGTCAAAGTTCACCCGATCAGCCATGCGTCTCTGGTGCTGGAAACACCGGAAGGCGTGATTTATGTCGATACGGTGGGCGACCCAGCGCAATATGCTGACCTGCCCAAGCCAGACCTTATTCTGATCACCCACGAACATGGTGACCACTATAACGCGGAAACACTGGCGGCGCTGAAAAGCGACGACACCCCAATGATCACCAACCCGGCTGTGTTTGATATGTTGCCGGACAACCTCAAAACCAACGCCATGCAAATCGGCAATGGTGGGGTGACCAGCTTCAACGAGGTGAATATTGAAGCTATTCCGGCGTACAACACCACGGAAGAACGGAAAAACTTCCACCCCGAGGGCCGCGACAATGGCTATGTGCTCACCCTTGATGGATTCCGCATCTATATTTCTGGCGACACGGAAGACATTCCTGAAATGCGCGCACTGGAAGATATTGATCTGGCCTTCGTGTGCATGAATCTGCCCTTTACCATGGATGCCAACGCAGCCGCCTCAGCCGTGGCCGAGTTCAAGCCAAAAGTAGTTTACCCCTATCACTATCGTGGCCGTGACAATGGCACACAGGACCCCGCAGAATTTGCCAATTTGGTTGGTGCCGCTGCGGAAGTCAAAATGGGCGATTGGTACTAAGCCTTCACCCCCTTCTTTTACGACATCACCGCACCCAAGGAGACTTGGGTGCGGTATTTTATACCTGAACCTGCGCACTTCACGCGCAAGAGAATGATCGGCATCGCTGCATAATTTCCAACTTGACGAGTCACTTTTGTTCACTTTATGTTCATAATGAACACTCAACCAGTTCGACCAAAATCCAAAGTGAAAGAAGAAGCTATGATCAGTGGGAGCTGCTGTTGTGGCGCAGTAAAATTCGAGCTTAAAAACAAACCTTCAATGTTGGGCACATGCCATTGTTCGCGCTGTCGCAAAGTCGGCGCCAGCGCCATCATCTTTGTCAAAAAGGAAGATTTGGTGTGGATTGCCGGCAAGGACCAAGTGCAAAAATACACGCCAGAAGCGCCCTATAAATATGAACGCTGCTTTTGCAAACATTGCGGCACGTCACTCGGCGAAATCCTCTCAGAGGACGACAGCTTCCCCATCGCCGCCAATGCCATCGACAGCGAGCTTGATCTCAAAAATCAAATGCACGAGTTCGTCGCCGATAAACCATCATGGTATGAGATTTGTGACGAGGCGGCCCAAACCGCCGAGCATCCGAGCTAAAGCAAAAGGCCCGACGCAATGGGATGTTGCATCGGGCCGTTTCAAGCCAAAGTCTAAGGAGGATTTGGCTAAATAGCGCAAATCTCGGATCGGGTGAGAAACCGTTTCTCGCGCCCATTATCAAGTGAAAACATGCCGCCGCGCCCCGGCACCACATCAATGATCAAATTGGTGTGTTTCCATGCCTCATATTGATCGCCTCCCATATAGAACGGCGCACCACCAATCTCACCCAGCAACACATCATCGTCGCCGAGTAAGAAGTCGCCCTGCGCATAGCACATGGGCGACGAACCATCGCAACACCCCCCCGATTGATGAAACATGATGGGGCCATGGTCTCGCTTGATTTCTTCAATCAATTCAAGAGCAGCGTCCGTTGCGGTTACTTTGTGTTCGGTCATAACGCGCCTCCGGCATTAAAGGGGCTGATTGCTCAGCCCCCATTTAAGTTGGATCAAAAGAATCCTAGTTTTTGCGGTGCATAGCTCACCAGCATATTCTTGGTTTGCTGATAGTGATCGAGCATTTTCAGATGGTTCTCACGCCCAATGCCAGATTGCTTATAACCGCCAAATGCCGCATGGGCCGGATAAGCGTGGTAGCAATTGGTCCACACGCGACCCGCCTGAATGGCGCGACCAAAGCGATAGCAAGTGTTGGCCTCACGGCTCCATACACCAGCGCCAAGGCCATAAAGCGTATCATTGGCAATCGACAATGCCTCTTCGTCGTCCTTAAAAGTGGTCACAGAAACAACAGGCCCAAAAATCTCTTCTTGGAAAATCCGCATCTTATTGTTGCCCTTGAACACGGTTGGCTGAACGTAATAGCCGTTCTCCAGATCGCCGCCCAAATGAGCTTGGCCACCGCCGGTCAGCACTTCCGCGCCTTCTTGACGGCCAATATCGAGATAGGACAAGATTTTCTCAAGCTGCTCGGAGGACGCCTGCGCACCGATCATGGTGGCAGAATCCAACGGGTTACCCTGCACGATCGCATCCACCCGCTTCAAAGCCCGCTCCATAAATTCATCATAGATGTCTTCATGGATCAGCGCCCGGCTTGGGCAGGTGCACACTTCACCCTGGTTCAGCGCGAACATCACAAAGCCTTCAATCGCCTTGTCGAAATAATCATCATCTTCGCGCGTCACATCTTTAAAGAAAATATTTGGCGACTTGCCACCCAATTCCAACGTCACCGGAATAATGTTCTGGCTGGCATATTGCATGATCAAGCGGCCAGTTGTGGTTTCACCCGTAAAGGCAATCTTGGCGATCCGCTTGCTGGATGCCAAAGGTTTGCCAGCTTCAAGACCAAACCCGTTCACCACGTTCAACACACCTTTAGGCAGAATGTCAGCGATCAGCTCCATCAAGATCATGATGGAGGCTGGCGTTTGCTCGGCGGGCTTCAACACCGCGCAGTTGCCTGCCGCCAGCGCTGGAGCCAATTTCCATGTCGCCATCAAAATCGGGAAATTCCACGGGATAATTTGACCCACAACGCCCAAAGGTTCATTGAAATGATAGGCAATCGTATCATTGTCGATCTCGGCGATAGAGCTTCCTGCGCCCGGATCACACCAGCGAAATAGCGGAAGTGATCGATCGCGAGGGGCATGTCAGCTGCCGTGGTCTCGCGGATGGGCTTGCCATTGTCCCATGTCTCCGCTTCCGCCAACAGGTCGAGATTTTCTTCCATAATGTCGGCGATTTTATTGAGCATTACCGCGCGTTCAGCATGGCTGGTGCGGCCCCATGCGTCTTTGGCCGCGTGCGCGGCATCCAGCGCAAATTCAACATCCGCCTCGTTGGAGCGCGCAACTTCGCACAGAACTTGACCATTGACGGGCGATGTATTCTCAAAATATTTGCCTGATTTCGGCTCTACAAATTCACCATTGATGAAGTTGCCATATTTTGCCTTAAAAATACGCGACGCAGATTTGGTAATATCAATCTTGTTCATTCTATCCTCCTCAAATCCCTTTCTCCCAAAAGGGGTGGAGGTCACCATGCATGGCGCACGGATCAAGGTCAGCCCACCCGCGCCATCGCGCCCCACCAACCTGTCTCACTTTCGCGACAGATTGGGTCGTAAATCGCGACGGACCCCACCGGGCGCTATTTACCCCCCTATTGTGCCTCAAACTCTTCTGCTAATCTTTTGAGTGGGAGGACTTAGACTATGGCAACCACACGCTCTCATGCGGATTATGTTCGCTCGATTGTGGACGAAGATCAAAGCGCAACGCAGTCAAGTTTGGCCGCGTCTTGGCGGCGGTCGCTGCTGCATTACGGGCTAGTGCCGGAGCAGCAATTGCGGGCCGAACACGTGTCCAGCAGCAAGCTCAATGAAGCGCGCGGACAGCTCGATTTTTTGTTGCATGTGGCCAATCCGACCCTCGAAAAACTATTCAAAACCGTCAGCCAATCTGGCTGCTGCGTGGTGTTCTCAGATGTGGATGGCGTTATCCTCAACAGCCACTCGCAGGCCGGCGACGACATGATGTTCAACCAGTGGGGATTGACCACAGGTGCGATCTGGAGCGAGTCCCTGCAAGGCACCAATGGCATTGGCACCTGCGCCGCCGAACAGCGCCCCGTTGTCATCCACCGCGACCAGCATTTTAAAAGCCAAAACACCATGATGAGCTGCATGGGCGCGCCAGTTTTTGACAATGAGGGCAAGCTGATCGCCGTGCTCGACATTTCAAGTTGCCGCAATGATATGACCAGCGGCATTGCCCATGTTTTCGGCAAAGTCGTGGCCGACACCGCCCAGCGGATCGAGCAAGATTATTTCCGCGCCTCCTATAAAGATGCCCGGGTGATGATCGCCCCAACGGAAGACTTAAACGCCACTGCTTTGCTCGCTGTAGATCAAGATGAATTGGTGATCGGCGCCAACCGCCACGCCCGCAAAAGTTTTGGCCTCGACAATGCCGATTTGGGCGCCCCTAAACCCCTTGCCGATATTGTCGGCACCACACACTCAGGCGCCAGTCTCAAAAACGCCGAAAAATCAGAATTTAAACGCGCCCTCGCCCGCACCAAAGGCAACGTTTCTTCCGCCGCAAAAGAATTGGGCATCAGCCGCGCCACCATGTATAGGCGCATGCAAAAGCTGGGCATTTCGGCAAACTAAGTCGACATGCGCCGAGTCAAATTGCGTTTTGCACAGGCCCGAGTCTCATTTTTGAGACAGTTTGGGGCATCAAAATAGCTTCAGCTTTTTAAAGATCAAATACTCGATCCCGAACACAATCAGGATAAAACCACAAACGACCGCGAACCCATATGGACTATCCATAAGTGGCAGCCCGCCAACATTAATGCCCAAGAGGCCGGTAATAAAACCAACAGGCAGAAAAAATGCGGCGACAACAGTCAACACGAGCATCTGCCTATTCATAAACTCGGCGCGTTCATCCATCATTTGATCATGAATGATCTGCGCGCGGTCTCGGATAGAATCCAACTCCTCGCACACGCGCGTGATCCTTTCCACTGCCTCGCGCAAATGGCTCAGTGTCAACTTGTTGAGCCAACTGAACCCTTCCAATTCGAAGGTGGTTAGGGCATCGCGTTGCGGAAACATATAGCGGCGCAAAATGATGGAGGAGCGCCGAATTTCCGCCAAATGACGGCGCACCGTCGATATGTTGTCAGCAACGAGATTTTCTTCAACGTCGTCGACTTGCTCATTCAGTCCGGCCACCACCGGCTCCACGCGATCGGCCAGTCGCAATGCAAAAAGCGCCACCAGGTCGCCGGAGGTTTTTGGCGCGCGACCTCCCTCGATCATGTCCACCACATCATCTGTGGCGCGAAGCGATCGAAAGCCACAACTGATTACGCGGTTTTGTTCCACCCAAATGCGAATGGAAATCATGTCCTCGGGCTGAGCACCTTCATTCAGATTCACACCGCGCAAAATCACGATGGCGCCATTTTCGGTCGGCGTGCACCTTGGCCGCGTCTCTTCGGCAGTCAGCGCGGTGATGACCAGCGCATCCAGCTTTTCATCAGTGAGCGCCGTTCGAATATGCGCCGCATCACCATGAACATGAATCCATTGAAAGCTGCGCGCCGATGGCCTGTCATCAGCTGAAGCAGGGGCCGCTAGATCGCGCTTTTCTGACGTGCCATCTTTAAAAATATTATACGCAAATGCGAATTTTTGATCAGATACCATCACAAAAGAATAGCAACTAAATCTTTATTTGAAATGACAAATTGCGCCAGAAGACATATTTTTTCGGTCTATCGGTTTGTGCTGTCGGGCTTCGACTGAACCGTTGCGCGCACGCCCACACCCATCTATCAACATCGTGCAAACATCCGCTAACCAGCATTCAGGTCTGACCATGTCCAAACTTTCCATCCGCCCCGCCTCCCGCACCGATATCGCCACCATTCTAAAGCTATCTATTGGCGGCAACGCCCCGGGTCGGGCAAATATAGATGATGCGGATCAGGCGGATGCCGACGCATATCAACGCGCATTTGACCTCATTGAACAAGATCCCAACAATCTGTTTTTTATCGCAGAGCTGAATGGCGACAAGGTCGGCTGCATGCAAATCAATTTGCTACAAGGGCTCGCGGGCCGCGGCCGGTTGCGGGCGCAGCTTGAAGGCGTGCATATCCGCGCCGATCTGCGCGGCCAAGGGCTGGGCGGCGAGATGATCCAATGGGCAATTACCTTTGCCAAATCCAAAGGGGCTGGCCTGGTCCAACTGACTTCCTCTAAAAATCGCTCTGAAGCCCATCGCTTTTATGAGAGATTGGGCTTTGAACGATCCCATGAAGGTTTTAAATTGGCGCTCTAATTCGGTATATCGTCAAAGGATATTTTTATGAAGCTCCTCTTTTCCCATGCCTCTCCCTATGCCCGCAAATGCCGTGTGACGGCATTGGAGAAGAACATTGCCGATCAAATCGAGGAACTCCTCGTCAGCCCATTGGATGAGCCGGAAAAACTGAATCACCTCAATCCGCTGGGCAAAATCCCCTGCCTCATCTATGGCGAAAACAAAACCTTGTTTGATAGCCCGGTGATCTGTGCCTATTTCGATGAAATCGGCGACGGCCCGCGCCTGATGCCGAAAGATGGCGCCCCCCACTGGGCGATGCGTCGGCATGAGGCCTTGTTCGACGGACTGCTGGACAGCGCCCTCAACATCGTAATCGATCGACGTAAACCCGAGGAACAACAGTCAGCTGAATGGCAAAAACGCTGGAGTTGTGCCATAGACCGCGCCTTGTCCCAAGCACAGAACGAGCTGGATAAGATTGCAGGTGATATCTCGGCAGCGCAAATCGCACTGGGCTGCGCCATCGGCTATTTGCATTTTCGTTTGGGCGAACAAGACTGGCTTGCCCCCTATCCCTATCTTAATGAGTGGTATGAAACCTTCGCCCAGCGCCCCTCCATGCAAGCGACCCAACCCAGATAATGACCCGGAACCAAGCCACCCTTATTGGTGCCACCTCCATTTTGAGCTGGTCGTTTCTCGCACTCTTCACAGCCGCCAGCGGCCAAGTGCCGCCCTTTCAATTGTCGGCCATGGCATTTGCCGTTGGCGCATTGGTCGGCATCACAAATTGGATCAAAAAACCGCAAGCCATCCGCCAACTCAGACAACCAGCCGTGGTGTGGATGCTCGGCATCGGCGGCCTGTTCGGCTACCATTTTTTCTATTTCACCTCGTTGCGCAATGCCCCGCCGGTGGATGCAGGGCTGATCAACTATCTCTGGCCATTGCTCATCGTTCTCTTTTCCGCGCTATTGCCGGGAGAACGGCTTAAACCGCATCACGTTCTCGGTGCGCTTTTGGGCCTTGGCGGCGCAGTGCTTATTGTCACCAAGGGGCGTGGCATTGATATTGAACCGCAATATGCCTTTGGCTATGCCATCGGCATATGCGGCGCGCTCACCTGGTCGAGTTATTCCGTGCTGTCGCGCCGGGTTGCGCACGTACCAACCAGCGCGGTGACTGGTTTTTGTGCCGCAACAGCGATCTTGTCGCTGCTGTGCCATATCATTTGGGAACAAACCATTTGGCCCTCTGACCTTGGCCAGTGGCTAGCGGTGCTGGGTCTCGGACTGGGCCCTCTAGGCTCAGCCTTTTACACTTGGGACCTCGGCATGAAAAAAGGTGACATCCAATTGCTTGGCGCGGGCGCCTATCTGGCACCGCTCCTTTCAACGCTGATCTTGATTGGGTTCGGCTTTGCCGAATTTACATGGGCAATCGGAGGTGCATGCGTCTTGATCACCGCTGGCGCGCTCATCGCATCAAAGGATATGATCCGCCGCAAAAAGCCAATCCCGCAACCACCTAATCTGCAACAGCCCCCAACTTAGCGGCCACCTGATCACCCATAGTGCGTCCCAAATAGGTGCTATTGGCCAAGGCAATCACGGCCTTTTTGGCCTCAGGATAATATCGAACCATGCCACATGCCCATGCCACCGCCCCCGTGCATAGCCACGGCCCCTGATCTGTTTGCTTGAGATAAAAACTTAGCCCAAATTCGATCTTTTCATCGCCGACTGCAGGGCTGGAGACGGCTGCACGATGGGTTGCGTCATGCGATCCACATGCGCGGCCTCAATTAACCTGTGACCATCATGCTCACCTTTGTTCAACAACATGCGCATGAACTTTTCCAAATCTTCAATTGGGCCGATCAAGCCCGTCGCCCCTTTTTGATCGCTGTAAACGTGATTGAAACTCATTTTGCCTGCATCGCGAGACCTAATCGCGTGGTCCATATTCACAAATTGGCCCGCCAACAGGCCCATAAAGTCTCGTGGATGGGTGCCAATCGCTTCATCTTCGAGCATCAGATCTGAGTAAACAAATCCCGTCCGCCCCATACCCAGCGGTTCTAAAATTGCTTCGGTGATATACTGTTCGTAAGGCATGCCCGCGGCCGCTTCAATTACTGCGGCCAGCGCTAAATATCCCATATTGGAATAGTGACCTTCAGCCCCCGGTGCAGCCACCATACCATTGTGTGCTGGCAGTTTTTCAGCCAAGAATTCTGTTTGGTTGGGGTGTGGATCGCCATCAAAATGAATCCACCCAAGAATAGCTGGCCCCACATCACTGAGGCCCGACGAATGCGACAACAGATGTTCAATAGTGACGATTTGCGATGCTGCTTTGTCTTCGAGTTCGAAAAAGGGCACAAACTTTTGCACACGATCGTCAAATGAAAGTTTGCCTTGCTCTTCCAACTCGACAATGGCCACCATAGTGAACAGTTTTGTCAGTGACCACCACTGAAACACAGATTGTCGCGTGATCTCACGACCATTTGCCAGATCTGCCACACCAAATTCGGCGGCATAACGTACGCCGTTCTGATCGATAACCGACACAGCGAGGCCCGGCGGCGATTGCCGATCAACAGCTTGTTGCAGCTGTGCGCCAATCTGTTCATATGTGGCTGCTCTGTCAGGCAGGTCCAATTTTGGGGGCATAAGCGGATAGCGCAGCGCTAACCCACCGATGGCGAAAATCAGAATTGCCACGATTGAAATCGCGATATATTGCCAACGCATCACTTGTCCCGCCCTTGGTTCATTCGGTTTAATGGAAGTGGGGGCAAATTTGAGTTTATCAAGTGACAATGATGGCCACCGTTTTTCACGGTCCCTCAAAATACACCAATCTTGCTGCACTTTTTGCAGGCGCAATAACGTTACATGACAGCTCGTCGTGCTTACCAAATAGTCAAAAAGCGGCTCGATCCGCGCAAAAACGGCAGCAATTCTAAAAATTTCCCAAACTAATCCGACAAAACAAAAATTTTCTCTATGTTTGGGGTTCCCCTTTTGTGATTTTGCGCCTAAAACGCCCGCTTAGCCACAGACCTATGAATCGCAACCCAGCACTTCGGCCCCTTGCATGCCTAAGTGCTGAATGATGCCGAGTGATGCTATGCCAAAACGTGAAGATATCTCCTCCATTCTAATTGTCGGCGCCGGACCCATTATTATTGGTCAGGCCTGCGAATTTGACTATTCAGGCACCCAAGCCTGTAAAGCCCTGAAGGCGGAGGGATACCGAATAATTTTGGTCAACTCCAACCCGGCCACGATCATGACCGACCCGGACATGGCCGACGCCACTTATATGGAGCCAATCACACCAGAAGTTGTGGCCAAGATTATCGAAAAAGAACGGCCTGATGCGATTCTGCCCACCATGGGCGGCCAAACCGCACTGAACTGTGCCTTGTCCTTGCGCAAAATGGGCGTTTTGGAAAAATACAATGTAGAAATGATCGGCGCGACAGCCGAAGCGATCGACAAAGCCGAAGACCGCGAATTGTTCCGCGCCGCCATGGAAAAGATCAATCTTGAAACCGCAAAATCCATGCTGGCGCATAACATCACCGAGGCGATGGAAGCGCTTGAGACCATTGGTCTGCCCGCCATCATTCGCCCGTCTTTCACCATGGGCGGCACTGGCGGTGGCGTGGCGTATAACCGGGAAGAATATCTCTCCATCGTAGAAGCCGGCATTGACGCGTCTCCCACCAATGAAGTGTTGGTGGAAGAAAGCATCATTGGCTGGAAAGAATATGAGATGGAAGTTGTCCGCGATAAGAAGGACAATTGCATCATCATCTGTTCCATCGAGAACATCGATCCAATGGGCGTGCACACCGGCGACAGCATCACTGTAGCGCCTGCACTTACCCTCACGGATAAAGAATATCAGATCATGCGCGACGCCTCCTTGGCTGTGCTGCGCGAAATCGGTGTGGAAACTGGCGGTTCAAACGTGCAGTTTGCCGTCAACCCAGCCGATGGCCGGTTGATCGTGATTGAAATGAACCCACGGGTGTCGCGTTCCTCTGCGTTGGCGTCCAAAGCAACGGGCTTCCCGATTGCGAAAGTCGCAGCACGCTTGGCGGTCGGATACACGCTCGACGAGTTGGAAAACGACATTACAGGCGGCGCAACCCCAGCCAGCTTTGAGCCGAGCATCGATTATGTGGTCACCAAAATTCCACGCTTCGCGTTCGAAAAGTTCCCAGGCTCAGACAATCGCCTTACTACAGCCATGAAGTCTGTGGGTGAAGCCATGGCCATTGGCCGTACCTTCCAAGAAAGCTTCCAGAAAGCCTTGCGCTCTTTGGAGACAGGCTTGTCCGGCTTCAACGAAATCGAAATCAAAGGCTTGGGCGCGGGCGATGACAAAAACGCCGTGCGTGCTGCATTGGGCACACCGACCCCAGACCGGATTTTGGTGGTTGCCCAAGCGATGCGGCTTGGTTTTGACGATGAGTTCATTTTCCGCGCCTGCGCCATCGACCCATGGGTTTTGGAACAAATCCGCGGCATCATCGAAATGGAAGCCAAGGTGCTTGAGCACGGCCTGCCCGAAAACGCGCAGCAAATGCGCAAGCTGAAAGGCATGGGCTTCTCTGATGCGCGCCTGGCCGATCTGTCTGGCAAAAAGCCACGTGAGATCAAAGCCATTCGCGATGAGCTGGACGTACACCCCGTTTACAAACGCATCGACACATGTGCGGCCGAATTCGCCTCACCAACCGCCTATATGTACTCCACTTACGAAGTGCCGTTCGCAGGCGAATTGGTCAATGAAGCGCACCCAAGTGATCGCAAGAAGATCGTGATTTTGGGCGGCGGTCCAAACCGGATCGGCCAAGGCATCGAGTTTGACTATTGCTGTTGCCACGCTTCTTTTGCGTGCTCGGATGCAGGCTATGAAACCATTATGGTCAACTGCAACCCGGAAACCGTATCGACAGATTATGACACCTCAGATCGCCTCTATTTTGAGCCGCTGACCAAAGAAGACGTGCTGGAAATTCTGCGCACCGAACAATCTAAGGGCACATTAGCTGGCGTGATCGTGCAGTTTGGCGGGCAAACGCCGCTAGGCTTGGCCAACGACATTAAGCGCGCGGGCTTCCCTATTTTGGGCACTCAGCCTGAAATGATCGATTTGGCGGAAGACCGGGATCACTTCAAAAAACTGTTGAACGATCTTGATCTGACCCAGCCATCAAACGGCATTGCCCACTCATTGGAGCAAGCCCGGATTGTCGCCGAGAACATTTCGTACCCCTTGGTGATCCGCCCCTCCAACGTGTTGGGTGGCCGCGCCATGGTGATCGCGCACAATTCAGATGAGTTTGAAGACTATGTGCAAGGCACCCTAACCGAGCTGGTGCCACCACATATCCGCCAAAAATATCCAAACGACAAAACAGGCCAGATCAACTCTGTGTTGGCCGAAGGCCCATTGCTGTTCGATAGCTATTTGGGCGGCGCGATTGAGATTGATGTGGATGCGTTGTGCGACGGCAAAGACGTGTTTGTTGCGGGCATTATGGAGCACATTGAAGAAGCTGGCGTGCACTCAGGTGACAGTGCGTGTACGTTGCCGCCGCGCTCGCTCGACGATAAAACCATCGCCGAAATCAAACGCCAAACCACCGAACTGGCGCTTGCGCTTGGTGTTGGCGGCTTGATGAATGTGCAATATGCCCTCAAAGATGGTCAACTCTATGTGCTGGAAGTGAACCCGCGCGCCTCGCGTACGGTGCCATTTGTCGCCAAGGTCATTGGCTATCCCGTCGCCGCGATTGCCTCGCGCATTATGGCTGGCGAGAGCCTGGCCAGCTTTGACCTGAAAGAGCGCAAGCTCAAGCACATCGCGGTTAAAGAAGCGGTCTTCCCCTTCGCCCGTTTCCCAGGCGTCGACACGGTGCTTGGACCCGAAATGCGGTCAACAGGTGAAGTGATCGGCTTGGACAATGATTACGCCATCGCCTTTGCGAAAAGCCAATTGGGCGGCGGCACCAAGGTGCCAAAATCAGGCACGGTGTTTGTTTCGGTACGCGATCAAGACAAAGCCGCCATCCTTGCTTCGATCAAGAAACTGGAAGAGATCGGTTTTAAAGTGATTGCCACCAGTGGCACCAAGCGCTTCCTCGATGAAAACGGCATTGCGTGCGAAAAGGTCAATAAAGTTCTCGAAGGTCGACCCCACATTGTCGACACCATGAAGAACGGTCAGGTCCAATTGGTGATCAACACCACCGAAGGGGCACAAGCCTTGCGCGACAGCCGTGATTTGCGGCGTACGGCCTTGTTAAACAAAATTCCTTACTACACAACAATTGCGGGCGCAGTTGCTGCGGTGGAAGGCATTGTCGCGTACTCGACTGACAATGTGACGGTTACCTCGGTGCAAGACTACTTCGCCGCTTAAGGCCAAAATTAATGGGCAGCCCCAATCGGGACTGCCCATCTCGCATGCACAAAACCAACGGCGTGAGATCTTAAAGGGCGCCTATCTAGTCATTGCCAACCATGCCCGTCATGGCAGGGTACAAATCCCCACGGCATCACCCGCAGGGTCATCAGAGCAAGCCGGTGAAAGTGAGAATGCGCCACCTGCCCTAATTCCAAGGAGGGCTGCCCCCTCATCTATCGCCGCGCAAGCAAGATGTGCCTTGCCGTCACAGCTTCTTCAAAGCTAACCGCCCTTACGCGCTTCAAGCCCGCTGGCAAAAGCCTGGGCGCCCAACTGCAGCTCCGCTTCCGGATCATAAAACATGCCCATCATAAGGCTACGTGCGATATTGCGGGCACGGTCCTGAAAAAAGGCCTTTGCTTCCGGGCTCGGCGCAACCTCATCCAAATTCTCATCAAACAGCTCCAACCAGCGCGCGAAATGCGCCTTGGTCACATTCTTCAACTTTAAGTGCGCCGGCATCGGGCGCCCTTCATATTCCCCAGTCTTTAAGGCAATGGCGCGCCAAAACTGTTTCATCTTCACCAAGTGCTGTTCCCATTGATCCTGAATGACGGCGTCAAAAATCGGCCCCAACTCGGCGTCATTGCGCACTTTGGTGTAAAACCCATCAACCATTTGCGACACGAAATCCTCGTCGATGCCATAGGCGTTGGCCTGACGTCGATAATTCTCCCGATGCACTTGCGCAAAACTCATTTGAAAAACTCTCCAAAAGATGTATATAAAATGCATCTTTACAAAAACGGGCTCAGAACGCAACCTCAAATCTGGCCAAATCGACAGAGTGAGACAATTTGTGCAATTAACGTCACAAACAGATTACAGCCTTCGCCTCCTGATGCTTTTAGGCATGGTGGCCCCCAACAAGATGACGATTTCTCAGGTCGCTAACATCTTGAAGCTCAAGAAAAATCATCTCACCAAGATTGTGCATCACCTCGCGAAGCACAATATTTTGCACACTGCACGCGGCAAATCTGGTGGCATATCCTTAAGTGAAGATGCGCCAAACAAAACAATCACCGAGCTTATTCGCATTTCTGAGCCGAATTTTTCGCTCGTCGAATGTCTCGACCGAAAAAATTGCGCCTGCGAGTTTGCTGGATATTGTGAATTGACTGCACTGTTTACTTCGGCCCGCACCGCTTTCTTTGATGTGCTGAGCGATAAAACTTTGGGCGATATTATTAAAAGCAAAAAGCAATATTCGCCGTTACTTAATAAACGAATTGTTTCCGAAGGCTTGTAAATTTTATTCGTAATTTCAGTCTATTTTGACTTGAAAATGTCACGAATAACTCTTACCCTTCCTTTCATCGACTATTGGCCGAACGACCTGGCCGGAGCTACCTCCGCGAACGAAACCGTTTCTACCAACATCGATTACAGCCTCAGTGCAATCGATGCATTGGGAAAACTGGCACTAAATTCGCGAAAGGAATACATTATGCCTCAAGGTACAGTTAAATGGTTCAACACCCAAAAGGGTTATGGATTTATTCAACCAGATGATGGCGGCAACGACGTGTTTGTGCACATTTCTGCTGTTCAAAAAGCTGGCATGGCTCAGTTGGACGAAGGTCAAAAATTGTCTTACGAAATTTTGCAAGACCAACGTTCTGGCAAATCTTCTGCCGGCGAGCTGGTTGCAGCTGACTAAATTTGGCGTTTTGCCAGATTTATGCCACCATTGACATATTATGGTGGTGACACCAGATTTAATCGCGGCTTGTCACTTGGCTAGTCGCGGTTTTAAATTTAGTAAGTAATGCGGCTCCAAATGAGGGGCCGATTTTTCGTTTAGCGACCGTTTGCAACAGACCAATTTGGTCGGGCTTGCCCGGCCAGAGAAAAATTTGTGTAAGCGCAACTAAAAGGATGTGAGCTTTATGGATAAGATCCCTATGACCGTTTCTGGTCACCAGGCCTTGCGCGACGAACTGAAAAAGCGTTTGTCAGTTGAACGCCCGCGCATCATCCAAGATATTTCTGAGGCGCGCGCCCATGGCGACTTGTCAGAAAACGCCGAATATCATGCGGCAAAAGAACAACAAAGCCTCAATGAAGGCCGCATTCAGGAGCTTGAAAGCATCCTAACGCTTGCGGATGTCATTGATGTGTCAAAATTGAGCGGAAACACCGTCAAATTTGGCGCCACAGTTTTGCTGATCGACGAAGATACAGAATTAGAAAAGACCTATCAGATCGTGGGCGACCCGGAAGCGGATGCCAGCGCAGGCCGAATCTCTATCTCCTCACCAATCTCACGTGCCCTGATTGGCAAAGAAGTTGGCGACAGCGTTGAAGTCACGGCCCCTGGCGGTGCGCATTCATACGAGATCTTGGAAATCAAATATATCTAATGCCACTGGCATTATGAGACAAATTGCCCCGGCTTTTCCAAAAGCCGGGGTTTTCTTTTCTCTTTTTGTGCACGCCGCCCTCGCCCTGCTTGCAACCGGGCACGGCGATACCTAAACTATACCCAACATTAATGCTTAAAAAGAAGGTTGCGCTTATGCACGCTCCTGTCATGATCATTGGCTCCGGCCCCGCTGGCTATTCAGCCGCCATTTACGCCGCTCGCGCCATGCTTGAACCCGTTGTTATCCAGGCATTCAGCCCGGTGGCCAGCTCACCATCACAACGGAAGTGGAAAACTATCCCGGCTTCGCTGAAATGATCCAAGGCCCATGGCTTATGGAACAAATGAAAGCGCAAGCTGAGGCGATGGGCACCAAAAATATTACCGACACCATCGTCAATGTCGATCTGGACAAGCGCCCGTTCACCCTCACCGGCGATAGCGGCACCATTTACACTTGCGACAGCTTGATCATTGCCACAGGCGCACAAGCCAAATGGCTTGGCATTCCGTCAGAACAAGCGTTCCAAGGCTTTGGCGTTTCAGCCTGCGCCACCTGCGATGGCTTTTTCTATCGCGATAAGCATGTGATTGTGGTTGGCGGCGGCAACACCGCCGTTGAAGAGGCCTTGTTCCTCACCAACTTCGCCTCAAAAGTCACCGTAATTCACCGGCGCGATTCATTCCGCGCGGAAAAAAATCCTTCAGCAACGTCTGTTCAAGAACGAAAAAAATCGAAGTGCTTTGGGATAGCGAGCTCGAAGAAGTCACAGGCACAGATGGCTTCCCAAAATCCGTGACGGGTGCGAAGATCAAAAATCGCAATACGGGAGAAGTGACGGAAGTGGATGTGGATGGCGTGTTCATTGCCATCGGCCACGCCCCGGCCACCAGCCTGTTTGAGGGCAAACTCGACATGAAACATGGCGGCTATTTGATTACGAAACCAGACAGCACGGCCACCAACGTACCGGGCGTTTACGCTGCGGGTGACGTGACAGACGATATTTATCGTCAAGCCGTTACAGCGGCGGGTCTAGGCTGCATGGCCGCTTTGGAGGCCGAAAAGTTCTTGGCTGAACAGGAAATCGCCGAGGCGGCTGAATAATGGCCATTGATTGGGACCGCCTTCGGGTTTTTCATGTCGTCGCCGAAGCCGGCAGCTTCACCCATGCGGGGGAGCGTTTGGGCATGAGCCAATCAGCGGTCTCCCGTCAAGTATCCTCCCTTGAGGACAGTTTGGGTCTAAAGCTGTTTATTCGCCACGCCCGCGGCCTGGTGATGACAGAAGTGGGCGAACAATTGTTCCGCACCGCCCACCGCATGGCTTGGGAATTGCAATCAGTTGAAGCGCAAATGACCGAAAGCCAGGACATGCCGTCCGGCCCGCTGTTGGTCACCACGACGGTTGGTTTTGGCTCCACATGGCTCACCTCGCGCATCGATGAGTTTTTGGATCGCTATCCCACCATCCAGATGGAAATCAAACTCAATGATTCTGAGCTGGACCTAGCCATGCGTGAGGCGGATGTCGCCATTCGATTGCACCGTCCCAACCAGTCAGAACTGATTCAACGCAAATTGTTCACGGTGCATTTTCACCTCTATGCCGCCACATCCTATTTGGAAAAGTTTGGCATTCCCAAATGTGTGGACGATTTAGACAATCACCGCATCATCACCTTCGGGAATCCCAGCCCCGAATATTTGGGCGACGTGAATTATCTGGAGCGTTTGGGCCGCCCTGAGAACAATCCGCGCCAGCCTATTTTGCGGGTCAATGCCATTTATGGCATGATGCAAGCTGCGCGCGAAGGCATCGGCATCGCCATGCTGCCAGATTACATCACCGAGGGCGAACCAAGCCTGGTCCAAGTGCTAGATGATGTGGAAACCCCTGAATTTGAAACATATTTTGTTTATCCCCCCGCGCTAAAAGCGTCCAAACGTGTTGGTGTTTTCCGCGACTTTTTGGTGTCAAAAGCCCGCGATTGGTCGTTCTAATTTGGGTAAAAATCCACATATGCATTAAACGCATATCTGATATGTGCAATTAACATTTGCCAAACGTTAATCCGATCTTCATAACCCGCCTCAAGAAAAGCGAGACAGAAAGTTGTTCCTCCTCCCTCAACTTTTTTTCGCTATTCCCTCCTTGTAAGAGGTTTCCTCTTGAATTCTCTAGCCCCATCTTCGGATGGGGCTTTTTTTTGCCCAAAATTCGACAACTCAAATATCGCTGTCTTGCAGCTATGCATTTTGCGCATACCCCATATGCGCATACCCCTATTGGCAAACTCAGTTCAATGGGCCATATAACGGTCATAGCGAGATGACAACACCTCCTCCTCCCAGTTGTCAGAACGTTTTAAGGCAGACACCGTCCCTCCTCCCTCGATGTCTGCCACACCTATTCAAAGAAGACCTCGCCACCTCCTCCCGGCGAGGTCTTTTTTTTGTTTAAAGGCGCGAAAATCCTCCACATTCGCGACTTGCCGTCCAGTCTTTTCCAATTCATATTGCGCCAACTTGATAAGGTGGAGTTTCCATGGCGTGGTCTGAAATTATAACGTTCACATTTGTGGCCGCACTGCTGGTTGCCTCTCCTGGCCCCAATGGCGTCCTCATCGCCAAAACCGTGCCGACATCTGGCAAGGCCGCCGGCTTTGCCAACGTGCTGGGCTTCATCACTGCCTTTTATCTTCACGGCACCCTATCTGTTTTGGGCATATCGATCATTTTGGTTCAATCCGCGACGGCGTTCACGCTCGTTAAATATCTGGCGCAGCCTATTTGTGCTGGATTGGCATAAAAGCGCTCTATGCCGCTGCCAAAGGTGTTTCAGCACCAGCAAAAGTGTCCCCCGCAAAGCATAAGAGAACATTGCGTAATGCCTATTTTGAAGGGCTGTTCACCAATGCGTTCAACCCCAAAGTGTCGATGTTCTACCTTGCAGCGTTTCCGCAATTCATCACCGTCGAAGAAACAAGCGCCGCCAGTTCATTCTTGCTGGTCTTTATTCATTCCACCATGAATGCGATTTGGTTTGGCGCGATGGTTTTGTTGCTCGCGCGCCTCAACCGCTTCGCCCGCAATGGCAGCTTCCAACGCTGGCTAAAGGGTCTAACGGGTGTGGTCTTTGTTGGATTCGGCGTCAAACTCGCCAGCTATCGCCCCAATATCTGATCAAATTCAACGATCTAGATGGCAATCCGGCGACCCATGCAAAAAATGCACAGCTCCCATGCGCATTCGCCTCTTGTAAAAGCGGCGCCGATACCTCATATCCCCCTTCATAAGAGTTGAGTGTGTTTCCTCCTCCCTACACATAACGCTCTTTTGAAAATGGCAAGCAACGTCCCTCCTCCCTCGATGTTTGCCAAAACTATTTAAGGCCTCGTCTTTATGGCGAGGTCTTTTTTTTGCCTTCTCAGTTGATCTAAAATCCAAGTCGCTTGCCAACAGCAGCGCGTAAAATTTGAAACACGAGACTTGGCGGGAAGCTTTTATAGGTCGGCACCTCCGCAGACAATTCATCCGCACGCTCAAAGAACTTGGTTTGAATGCGCATTTTCACGGGCAGCAAGCTTGGCTTAATGCGATCGGCGTAAAAAGAGGCCCAAAATGGGCCTTTGTCAAAACCGATATAAAGCGGCGTGCCGCAGCATGTTGCAATCATGCGGTTTGTTGGCGATTGGGGCTTTAATTTCTCCGGCACAACGAGGCCTTCACCCTTGGTTTGGTGAAAGCGATCTGTTCGGAACAATGCAACTTGCGCACCCGGGTCCTGCGGGTCCCAACCTGTTCCCGCATATTTTTGCGCGAGCTGCGCGCCGGCCGCTTGGCAGTCGTCGCAATAACAACCCACGCGCGTAATGGGTTTGCCTTAAGGCATATTCAACTTCGCCGCATCTGCAAGATGCCGTGTATTCAATCGCCATCAGAAATTTCTCCATCAAAACATAAAATCAGTATACCAAACGCGCAGCCAGTTTCCGAGCAAATGCAAAGGCCACACGCACCCATGCAAAAAAACGCATCCCCCATATGCAATCTGAACGCTTGTAAAAGGGCGCAGGCACACGCATATAAAGAACATAAGAGTTGAGAACGCATCCTCCTCCCAGCGAACTCAGCTCTCATAAAAACAGCAAACACGTCCCTCCTCCCTCGTTGTTTGCTGTACCAATTAAGGCTTCGCATTGCGCGAGGCCTTTTTTGGTTTTGGGGCCAATAAAAAAGGGCCTGCACAATGTGCAAGCCCTTGCGGTTCCCAATTCGGTTAATCTAGCGGTATAGCGCGTCGCCCAAATCATCCATGCCTTCATAAAGACCTGCAACCTGCTCGCCATAGCCGTTGAACAATAGGGTCGGCACGCGGTCGCCCGTATGCAACACGCGCTCTGTGGCTTGGCTCCAGCGCGGATGTGGCACCTCAGGGTTCACATTGGCCCAAAAACCATACTCACGCGCCTGCAATTGCTCCCAAAAGCTGATCGGGCGTTCATCAGTGAAGGTGAATCGCACGATCGATTTGATGGACTTAAAGCCATATTTCCACGGCAGCGCTAAACGCAAAGGCGCCCCCATCTGGTTGGCCACCACTTTGCCATAAGCCCCTACCACCAAAAATGACAGATCATTTTGGGCCTCGGCCATCGTCACCCCTTCCACATAGGGCCACGGATACCATGGCTGGGTTTTAATGCCGCGCGCCACGTCTGGGTCGTTAAATGTTTCCATGCGTACAAATTTCGCACCCGATGTTGGGGCGGCCATTTCAACCAGCTTGCGCAATGGAAAACCAATCCAGGGCACAGTCATGGACCACGCTTCCACACAACGGAGACGGTATAGACGCTCTTCCAGCGTCATCTTCGCCATCAATTCATCAACATCCATCTTGATGGGCTTTTCCACCATCCCATCAATGGTGATTTCCCAGGGGCGGGGGTCAAGGGCTTGCGCTGCGCTGGCAATTTCTTTGTGCGAACCAAACTCATAAAAGTTATTGTAATTAAGATTCACCTCTTCTGGCGTTAACTCACGATCAAGCTCAAACGCTTCATTGCGTGTTGCATCCAGCGCCGCACGCCCTTCTTGCGCAAATGCTTTGGACAAATTCAAACCGCCGCTTGCAGCAACGGCCCCAGCGGCCAACCCGCCCGCCATGATTTGGCGACGGTTGAGAAAAACGGATTCAGGCGTTGCCTCCGCTTCACTCAGTTGCCAGCTTGGCGATTTACGAATATGCATGAAATCATCTCCCATTTGTGCTTTGGCCAGTTAAAACGGGTTTTCGCTCACGGGCAAATGATCAAAGATAAATTCCTCGTGAGGATTGGGCAAAACCAAAGCGAGATATTTTTTGACCGATAGGTAAAAAAAATATATGATCAGCCAAAAAAGGTAAGGTTGGATATGAGCATCATCAATTTTGGGTCGATCAATATTGACTATGTGCACCGCGTGCCCCATTTCCCCCAACCGGGCGAAACATTGGCCGCGACGTCGTTTGAGAAGGGCTTGGGCGGCAAAGGCGCCAATCAGTCCATCGCCATCGCCCGCGCCAATGGCGACATCAAGCACTTTGGGCAAATCGGTGCCGACGATGGTTGGGTGCTGGATATTCTAAAAACGTCTGGTGTCGACACAGGCAAAGTCGCCGTTACAGACACACCCACGGGCCACGCCATCATTTATGTTGATGATAGTGGTGAGAACAATATTGTCCTCAATGGCGGCGCCAACCAAAATTTCACCAACGAGTCGATTGACACAGCGCTGGCCGATGCCACCTCGAACGACTGGCTGCTGTTTCAAAACGAAACCAACAATATCGACCACGCCCTGAAAGTAGCGCAGCAAAATGGTTTAAAGATTGCCTATGCCGCTGCCCCGTTCGATGCCCAGCGCGCCGCCAGCATCATCCCCCATGTGGATTTGATCGCGGTCAACGAAATCGAAGCCCAGCAATTGGCGCAAGCCTCTGGCAAGACCATTGATCAGCTTGAGTGCGACTATGTGTTGGTCACAAAGGGCGAAAAGGGTGCAGAATTGCGCACGCCCTCCGGCACCTACACCAGCACCAGCTTTAAAGTCGACGCCATTGACACGACGGGTGCAGGCGACACCTTTTTAGGCTATTTTCTCGCCGAACTCGATAAAAGCACCGCCCCAGAGCGGGCCCTTAAAATCGCCAGCGCCGCCAGCGCCATACAGGTCACACGCCTGGGCGCAGCAGGCGCAATCCCAACCTATGACGAAGTTCAAACCTTTTTGGAGACCCATTCATGAGCCAACATAAAATCATTCTGGATACCGATCCGGGCATCGATGATGCCATGGCCATCCACCACATTTACGCAGATTCGCGCCTCGAATTGCTGGGCATGACGACGGTTTTCGGCAATGTGCCGGTCGTAACCGCCACCCGCAATGCGTTGCATCTGGCAGAGATGGTTGGCGCGGACACGCCTGTTGCCGAGGGCGCGCAGGTCCCCTTGGTGCAAACACCCAACCCCCACGCCGATTTCGTGCATGGTGTTGAAGGCTTTGGTGATTATCCCCGCACTAATCCGTCACGCAAAAAAAGATCCGCGCAGCGCCGCACAGTTTCTTTGCGAAATGACCGCCGAACACCCCGGTGAGATCACCATTTGCGCCGTCGGCCCCTTGACCAATTTGGCCCTTGCTCTCGAGCATGATCCAGCCATCGCCAAAAACGTAAAAAAAAATTGTGATCATGGGCGGTGCGGTCGATGCACCGGGCAATGTCACCGAATTCGCAGAAGCCAATGTGTGGAACGATCCTCACGCCGCCCAAAAAGTGTTTGATGCGGAATGGGACGTGACCCTCGTCGGCCTTGATGTAACTCAAAAGATCGTTTGCACTTTGGACGACTTTGCCAAAGTCAGTGAGAGCTCTCCGGAGATTGGCGAATTTTTGAGCCAGATTTCGACCTATTACATCAACTTCTATGTGAACAATGTTGGCCTGCAAGGCTGTGCCTTGCACGATCCAGCCGCCATCATAGCGTTGACGGATCCTGAGCTGTTTGAAACCAAACATGTGCCCTTGAACACAGTGCCCGATGGTACAGAGGTGGGCAATACGGTGGAAGTGGCGAACGGAGATCGCCGTGTGCACGTGTGCACTACCGCCGACAGCGATGCGGTGCGTAAAGTCTTCCTCGATACGTTGGCCAATGCCGACGCCCGCAAAGCTGCGCGCCAATAGAGCGAAAACGCAGCACACAGATTGGCCCCGGATCAAGTCCGGGGCGGTCGCGTGGCTGATCCTCCCAATAATCCATCCTGGCCTTGATCCCCGATCAATCCGCATTGCACGAATTTTGCACCAATGTCCCTCGCCTCGATGCGGCGGGATTACCGGCGGGGGTGCCGGGGACGGGAGCGCAGCGACCGGTGGCGGCAAGAAAAAAGCCACCACTCAACCGCGAATGCAAATAAACGCCCCCTATTTCAGCCCCTCACAATAGGCTTCAATCCGATCACAGGCCCGCTCCAACTCCGGCAGCGAGAGCGCATATGACACACGGAAATAGGGCGACAAACCGTAGGCACCGCCATGAACCGTCGCCACATTGTGGTCAGCCAGCAGTCCCTTGGCAAAATCTTCGTCCGACTCGATCTTTTCGCCATTCGGCCGTGCTTTGCCGATAAAACCTGCGCAGGACGGGTAAACATAAAACGCGCCCCCCGGGGTCAGGCAGTCTATACCCTCAATTTTGTTCAAACGCTCAACCACATAATCGCGCCGGACGCTAAACGCGTTGCGCCACTCATCCAAAAAGCTTTGATCGCCCTCCAGCGCTTCCACGCTTGCCCATTGGGCAATGGAGCAAGGGTTGGATGTCGATTGCCCCTGCAGCTTGTTCATCGCCGCAATCAGCCAACTTGGGCCCGTGCAATAGCCAATCCGCCAGCCGGTCATCGCATAGGCTTTTGATACGCCATTCATGGTCACGACGCGGTCCTGCAAATCTGGCGCCACTTCCACCATCGTGGCGAATTTCATATCGCCATAAATCAGGTGCTCATAAATATCGTCCATCAACACCATCACATGCGGATATTTGCGCAACACTTCCGCCAAGGCTTTCAGCTCATCAGCGCTATAAACAGCGCCCGTGGGGTTAGACGGACTATTGAGCAGCAGCCACACAGTCTTGTCTGTGATTGCATCATCCAATTGCGCGGGTGTAATTTTAAATCCTTGCGTCGCATCCGCCGCCAAGATAATCGGCGTTGCCCCCGTTAAGCGCACCATCTCAGGATAGGACACCCAATAGGCGCCGGCACAATCGCCTCATCCCCTTCATCCAGCGTTGCCATAAGCGCATTGTAAATGATCTGTTTGCCACCAGTGGCAACAAAACAATCGGCAGGGTCGGTTTTGATTTGGTTGTCGCGGGCAAATTTGCGGGCAACTGCCGCTTTTAACTCGGGAATGCCGCTTGCCGCCGTATAGCGCGTTTTGCCCTCATCCATGGCCCGCTTGGCCGCATCGCGAATAGGTTCAGGCGTATCAAAATCCGGCTCCCCGGCGCTTAGGGCAATCACGTCCTCGCCAGCGGCCTTCTTTTCCAACGCCAATTGCGAAATGGCCATAGAGGCAGAGGGCTTGATGCGGCGCAAAGCGGCAGAGATTTTTGTCATGTTGAGAAACCATAATTAGAATTGGAAGACACCCGATATGAGCAATTTCGTTGCAGTTTAGCAACGCATAAATCGTTAAGTATTGTGGCGGTCACAAATTAGCCCAAATTTATACCGCATTTTTTCTTATTTCACTCAAATTTCTCCCGCAGTTAGCCCCCATAGTCGGCCTTGTTCAAAGGAGCGAATGAATGAAAAAGCAATCAAAAATCCTAACAGCCCTCACCATTGGATTTGCCGTATTTCTTGGCGCCGGTGCTGTCGTCAGCCCAGCTTTGCGGTATCGCACAACCCTGCTGATCAAGTTGCCTTGGGCATCATCATCCCAGCCTTGGTTATTTGCTTGGCGATCATTGTTGAATTGTTCCGAACGACAAAGAATTCCTCGCGCAACACCTCCCCCGTGCGTGTGCGAGAAAACAAAAAACCGAGCCACGAATAACTCCCCCTCCAATTCGGTTGTTTGTTTCACCAGCCTTTATCAAAGGGCTGGTTTTTTTATTGTCTGAAGCAAAAAAGCTCCAGCCAAGACCTTACCAAACTTACCGAACTTTCATTTTGCGGCAAAGTTCCGGCAACTCAGCATTGTTTATCTTCAAACTCGATCAGACGCACTCTATGGATCGAAAGGAAGATCAAAATGAAAAAACGAACAACACTCGCGATGGCTGCTGCTTTGGTTGCCACAATGTCCGTTTCCGCCTTGGCCCCGGTTGCCGCATCAGCCAATAATCATGGCGACGGCGAACGTGCCGAACAACATCAAAAAGGCAAAAAAAGGCGGTCACCAGCGTATGGCACGTGGCGGTCATGGCTTCTTGGGCATGGCCTGCGCACCAGACGGTGCTGAAAAGGCTGCTAAACGCCTCGACAAAATGGCCGAGCGTTTGCAGCTGACCGATGGTCAGACAGCCGCATTTGAAACGTTCAAAGCCAATGTGACCGAGGCGCAAACTGAAATGTCCGACGCCTGTGCGCCGTTGAGAGACAATGCCCCGGCGACACCGCTCGACAATATGGAGAAGCGTTCCGCCATGCTGCAATTGCAGTTGGATGCGCTCAACCAAATCACCCCGGCTTTCGCTGATTTTTATGACACACTCGACGATGCACAAAAATCTGAGCTTGCCAAAATGGGGGACAAAAAGGGCAAACGCGGCATGCACAAACGTGGCGATAAGTCTGATGATCGGCGCGGCTCAAAAGCACCCGCCAGCACAAATGGCAGCGCCAATGACGGCGACGCATAAATCCAACCCGTAACTTTATGTGACGTTGTCGCTGGTGGCCCAACGTGCCCCGGGCCGCCAGCACCTCTCTCCCAACGCCGCATATTTCTCCCGATTGGGCTGTCCGCATTAAATATTGTGGGCAGCCCATCAATAATTTTCACTGTTCCCCGCCTTGCCAAGCCTGAGCCAGCCCGATACCACTTTGGTACAACCAAATGAGGGGGACTCCATGAATTTGCCTGTAAACCCATCTGTTTTCCGAAAGCATTTTCCAGCTTTTGCCGAAAATGACCTAAAAGGCTGGGGCTTTTTTGAGAATGCGGGCGGCGCATATATGTGTCAGCAAGTGATTGACCGCTACAATCACTATTTCTCAGCCCATAAATTACAGCCCTACGGCCAATATCCTGCGTCGAAAGAAGCAGGCTCGGAAATGGATGAAGGCCACGAAGCATTGGCCCGTTTGCTGAATGTGCATGTCGATTGGATTCACTTCGGCCCCTCCACCACCGCCAACACATACACACTTGCCCACGCCTTCGCACCAATGCTGAACGCCGGCGATGCGATCATTGTCACCAATCAGGACCATGAGGCCAACACAGGCGCCGTGCGGCGCATGGCGGCCGAAAAAGGCCTTGAAGTGCGCGAATGGCAAGTAAACCCAGCCACGGGATCTCTCGAGTTTGCTGCGTTTGAAAATCTGCTCGACGACAAGGTCAAACTGATCACCTTCCGCATGCCTCAAATATTGTGGGTGAGATCAACCCGGTCGCCAAAATTTGCGCCGCCGCGAAAAAGGTCGGCGCAAAAACCATTGTCGATGGCGTCGCCTATGCGCCCCACTCCATGCCCGACCTTTCGGCGCTGGGCGCAGACGTCTATCTGTTTTCCACATACAAAACCTTCGGCCCCCACCAAGCTTGATGGCCATCGATCCCGAATTGGCCAAAGCGCTGCCCAACCAAGGCCACTTTTTCAATGATGGTATTTTGCGCAAGCGCCTTGTGCCCGCCGGGCCGGACCATGCGCAAATCGCCGCCAGCGCAGGCATTGCCGCCTATTTTGATGCGATTGCAGAAGAATTGAACATCGCGGCACCCAACAAGGGTGAACGCCAGATCTTCAATGCCTTGCGTGACCAGGAGAGCGCACTCCTCGCCCCGTTGATGGACTACCTAAAATCCTCCAACAAAGTACGCCTTGTCGGCACTGATGATTTAGACGCGCGGGTGCCCACAGTCTCCATGATTTGCGAAAAGCCCGGCCTTGAGTTGGCCCGCGATCTTGCCGCACATAAAATCATGGCGGCAGGCGGCCACTTCTATGTCTATCGGTTGATGGAAGGCATGGATGTGGACCCCAATCACGGCGTCTTGCGCACCTCCTTTGTTCACTATACAGAGGAAGCCGAAATCCAACAATTGATCAGCGCACTCGATCAGGTGCTCTGACTTTTCTGCTGACAGTACGGAATATGCCTATGTCCCGCTCCATGGCGACCTTTATTATGCTTATTGCCACCATGGTGTGGGGCTTTGCGTTTATCGCGCAAAAATCCGCGATGGATTCCATGGGCCCCCTTACCTTCTTGGCGTCGCGCTATCTGTTGGGCGGGCTGGTAATTTTGCCGCTAGCTTGGTTTGAGCACAAGCGTCAGGCTGAGCCAATCTCCAAGCGCGCCTGGGGCCTCATCTTTATCCTCAGCGCCGCGTTCTTCCTCGGTTCCTGGTTGCAACAGGCCGGGCTATTGACCGCCACGGTCACCAATGCGGGCTTTTTGACCGGGCTGTACGTGTTCTTTGTGCCCTTCATCCTCACCCTCTTCTTCCGACAAAAGCTGCATTACATCGTCTGGGTCTGCGCGCCACTGGCCCTATTGGGCCTTTATTTGCTGAACGGCGCCCGCCTCGACAATTTTGTTGTCGGCGATTTCCTGGTGATGGGCAGCGCCATCTTTTGGGCCGTGCATGTGATGTTGCTGGGCTACACCGCCGCGCTCACCAAACGCCCGATCACCGTATCCGCATTCGTGTTTATCCTCGCAGGCCTTTATACTTGGCGGCGGCTTTGCGCTGGAAACTGTCAGCTTTGAAGTGCTGCAATTGGGCTGGAAAGAAATCGTCTATGCGGGGCTGTTGTCCACCGCGGTCGGGTTCACCCTGCAAGCCATCGGCCAGCAACATGTGCCTGCGGCAAATGCCGCCATCATCCTGTCGGGTGAAAGCCTGTTTGCCGCCATCGGCGCCGCCCTTGTGTTGGGCGAACGCCTCAGCTTAGTGGGATATGTCGGGGCAGTGTTGATTTTTGCTGCCATCGTATTGGTCGAAACCGTGCCGATCATTCAGGCGAAGCGCAAGCAAAAGCACCCGATCGACCCGGTCACCAATCTCGAATTATAGGTCTGAGTATTTATCCAAAGTGATTTCTTCGCACCAAATCAACATGCAGGCGCTCACCTTAAGCTTATTCGGCGACAATTGAGTCACGTTGCCGCGAATGGTGTGGCCTTGAAGTGTGATTTTACCGCGCCATTTATTTTCAGCGCGCATTGGCAGTTCTGAAAACAGATAGGTGCCCAGCAGCTGCGTGTTTTCAGCGTTCCGGTGCTCCGGTTGAATCCAGTGCACAAGGCCACACAACTTGGTGTTGTCGTCACCGCAATAGGTGATCTTGTAGCGCGACTCTTTGTTCGCTGGTTGCCAGATCCCCTCTGGTTCATGTCCTGCGCCATTGCCGCGCCCGAAGAAATAAGCCCGAAAAGACCTGCAATAAATATCGATTTAATTCCGCGCATTGAATGCTCCTTGTCCAAGCGCCGCCCGCATGATGATGATTATATAGGATCATGGCGCGAATATGAAGAGGACAACAAACAACTAAGTGACTTGTTCCATCCATTACCTATTTATTGGCGACGCTCTGGCACCCAACACTACAATGAATTGATGCAGTTTCGCGACATCACAAATATCGCAAATTCACTTGGCATCTGCTCGCGACGCACCACCATACCCTTTTGCCATAAGGGCCGCCTAATACGCGCGCGCATCGTGGTGACGTGCCTTGTCTACCAAGTGTCTCAATTGCAACAACGGCTTGCAGCAACTTTTTCCCACAGCTGTCAAAACGCCATGTAAGTGCCAAGCGACATGTTGGAGTAATTTCGATGGTGGATATCTACAAATGTATTTTGCCTGTGAACAGTCACAAATCCGACACATTGCCGACACCAAACTGTAATGGTCGACACATAAAGTTGTCGATGTTGAACACACCATTCCCGTATTCAACAAAATAGTTGCAATAGCCCCAAAAATTGCAACAGGCATGCGCCCCCGAATTGCATGCCTTAGGCCGCTCCGCCAGCGGCCTTCTTTTTTTTGGCAAATGTTGTTGCGCGCGAAATCTGTGGCGAACTCTGCTTTTCCCACCCGCACACCCTTCATTTTCCCGTCGTCTCAGCCATAATGGGGATATCGAATCTTATTTGAGCGCCAGGATAGGACCACGAGCATGGCCAAGCTTTATTTTTCTTACGCAGCGATGAACGCGGGTAAATCCACTATCTTGTTGCAGGCCGCTCACAACTATCGAGAACGCGGCATGAATGCGCGGCTTTACACCTCAGCGCTTTATGCGGACGGCGGCGTTGGCAAAATTTCATCGCGTATCGGGTTGGATGTGCCTGCCAATCTCTATCGCGCCGAAGATAATCTGCTCGATCAGATCATCACCGCCAACAAAGACAAAAAAGTCGATTGTATCTTTGTTGACGAGGCGCAGTTCCTCACCGCGCAGCAGGTTTGGCAGCTGGCCCGCGTTGCCGACCATATGAACATTCCAGTGATGTGCTATGGGCTTCGCACAGACTTTCAGGGCAAACTGTTTGAAGGCTCAGCCGAACTCCTGGCCATTGCCGATATTCTGCGCGAAATCCGCACCATTTGCGAATGTGGGCGCAAAGCCACGATGGTTGTGCGCTATGATGAGAATGGCCAGCCCATGCGCGAAGGCGATCAGGTTGCCATCGGCAAAGAGATTTATGTCTCCATGTGCCGCAAGCATTGGGAAGAAAAGATGCGCGATCCCGGCGTGGTGACCAGTTTTCGGCTTGAGCCCAATCCCAGCACAGCGCTAACCTTGAACGATGACGAAGACGAAGACGATTCTTTGGCCAAATTAGGATAGGTTGGACGATACGATGCCCCATCAAGAAGAACCCAAGGGCGAACTGACCCTGCGGACTGTTGCGATGCCAGCGGATACAAACCCTGCAGGCGACATTTTCGGTGGCTGGGTGCTGAGTCAGATGGATATTGCGGGCGGCATTGCAGCGTCCGAACGGGCCAATTCCCGTGTGGTCACCGTCGCCATTGAGGCGATGACCTTTATTTCTCCGGTCAAAATTGGCGACGTTCTGTGCGTATATACGACGATCGAAAAAACCGGCACGACCTCCATAACCGTCTATATGGAAGCGTGGGCGCGCCGAAACCGGGCGTCTGACCGCGTTAAAGTGACGGATGGCACCTTCGTTTATGTGGCTCTAGACGCAACAGGCAAGCCCAATTCGGTCGACAAATAAACCCTTCGACCAAAACTTTTGCCAAATGCGCGCAAGCCCGCGCGCAAGCCGTCGGCCCTTTCACATCAAAGAGACATGCATTTCATTGTTTTGCCTGCCTTTGGGCCGCCAAATGGCACCTTTTGCGTTGAAAATGCCCACATTTTTAAGATGAACAGAATATTAACGATGTTGTTCAGCAACCATTCAGACGCAATATCGTCTTATCTCCCTACGAATTGAAACCGGATCATTTAAGGGAGAGAAAAAAATGAACCTCTGTAAATTTGTTAAAACCACCAGCTTGGCCCTTGCTGGCGTCACGATGTTTACCGGCGTTGCAATGGCTTTCCCTGCAATCTCAAAAACGGCATTGAATGTTCGCTCTGGTCCCAGCACTGGCTATCGTGTCGTCGACGCTTTGTATTCTGGCGAACGTGTAAACGTAGAGCGCTGCACCAAATCGCGAAGCTGGTGTTATGTCACACACAACGGCCCAGATGGATGGGTAGCCGCAAAATATCTCAAGCGCACAAATCGCAGCGGCAATAATGGTGGAAACCACGGAAATAGCGACCCGAGTTTCAGCTTCCAGTTTGGCAGCGACGGCAATTTTAGCTTTAGCTTTGGCAATCGCCGCCCGACCCCCGAACTAACCGGCAAAGCATGTTTTATACGAAACCAAACTATCGCGGACGCAGCTTCTGTCTTGAAGAAGGCGAAAGTGTTCGCCGCTTGCGTCACCGTTGGAACGATTCCATCAGCTCTATGCGAATTTATGGCGATGTTCACGTCACAGCGTGTAAGCACGCTGGCTACCGGGGATTGTGCCGAACTGTTGACCGCAGCTTCCCGCGCATTGGGCCCCGTTTTAATAACGAAATCTCATCAATCAAAGTCCATTAGACTTTGGAGATAGCGTGAGCGCTGAGGCACCCCCGATCTTCTTGGTCGGGGGCGTCTTATCGTCGATGTTGCGATCAAAACCCAGCATATGCATTTCCTTTTTCGCGTCGAGCCATCGCTTTGGCACCCGCCGCCAAGCGGAATCCAGAATTTACTACGCCAACCCGTTTATTCACACTAAAAATATCAGTTGTGATCCAGCTATGCTTGGCACCTGAAATAAAAATATAGTTTTTAATTTATCTATACTGCAACTTTTCGGCTTGAATTTCGTTTAGACTCTTTAAGGCAGCCCACATTTCAAAAAAACAAGGGAGACAGAAATGAACTTGCACAAATTTTTCCGTGCCGCCTGCTTAGCAGTTGTCGGCATAATGATATACACAGGCGCTGCATTCGCATATTCAGCCCAAGCAACTGTTTCGCTAAATGTGCGCTCTGGCCCCAGCCCAAGCTATAGTGTGGTCGATACACTTTACAGTGGCGAACAGGTCAACGTCGAGCGCTGTAGCGCCTCACAAAACTGGTGCTATATCACCCATTCTGGCCCAGACGGTTGGGTATCTGCCAAATATTTAAGCCGCGCCAACAGTGGTGGCAATTCGGGCAGCGAAAGCGGCAGTAATACCGGCACAAAGGTCGAGTACAATGCCCGCGCGACCGTCGCGCTTAACGTACGTTCAAGCCCCAGCACAAACGCGCCTATTGTTGATGCGCTCTACTCAGGCGAACGTGTAAAGGTTTCACGCTGCACCGATAGCTGGTGTTATGTCAGCCACGACGGCACAAATGGCTGGGTTTCTTCCAAATATCTTAGCCGAACAAGCAGTGGTGGTGGTGCCGCTGAAGAAAACAAAAATCCAGGCTTTAGTCTACAGTTTGGCAGCGATGGTGAATTCAGCTTCAACATCGGCAATCGCCCAGAACCAAAATTTGAGGAAGAAGGACAAGCCTGCTTCTATCGCGATTTCAATTATGGCGGCAAAAGCTTCTGCCTCGCAAAAGGCGAAAGCGTGAGCTTGCTTGAAGGCAGCTGGAACGACTCCATCAGCTCAATTCGTGTTGAAGGTGACATTCAGGTTACTGCTTGTATGCATGAGAATTTCGGCGGCACTTGCATTTTCACCGAAGATGACATCGCCAGAATTCGATCAATTATGAATGATGAGATCTCATCAATTCGCGTTCGTTAGAAAAAACGAGTTGATGCAACCTGCGACACCCCAGGGAACATTCCCCTGGGGTGTCGTCGTATTTTGGCCGCGTTTATAGACTTTGCTGAACCAAAGCTCGGGAGGAGCCGTCCATGCGTATTGCCATCATTTTTTCCGCTATTTTGCTTGCCATCGGCGTGTCCGGCGCTGGCTGGTTAGCCGGGCAATCATTAGAGCGTTCCCGCGAGCCTATCCGTACTGTCACTGTGAAGGGCTTGGCCGAACAACAAGTTAAGGCCGATCTTGGGTTTTGGCCTATTCAGTTTGTTGCCGCGGGCCCAACACTAGATGCAGCTCGAGCTGAATTGGAACAGGCCGAACAAGCAGTTCGGAGTTTCCTGGGTGAACAAGGTTTTAGCGCTGAAGACATTCAAGTACAAAACATCAAAGTTGAAGATCGCTTTACGGGCTATAATGGCGGAAATTACCCTGCAGAGGCCCGCTTCACGCTAACCGAAGATTTGCTGGTCACGACCAATGAAGTGGATCAACTGGCTGCAGCGGCACGCAACATCACAGAATTGCTGCGCGCTGGCGTTGTCTTTTCATCGGACGCCTGGTCAGGCGGCCCCTCCTTCGTTTTCACCGGCCTTAATGATTTGAAAGGCGACATGCTCACCCAAGCCACCCAAAGAGCCCGCGAAGCTGCTCAACAATTTGCAGTGCAATCCGACTCCAAGGTGGGCAACATCCAAACCGCGAACCAAGGCATTTTCCAAATCCTTCCCGCGGTTGAGATTCCAAACGACCGTCCCGACCGGCAAATTGAGAAGAAAGTGCGCGTCGTGACAACCATCACCTATTTCCTGACGGATTAATGCCCCGCGGCAGGCTGAACAAGAAAGCCGCAAACGGCCCAGTACTTGCGAAGATGTCGCACCCATGCATTGATTGATTTGCTGATTGGGGCAGCAGCGGGCAACACGCCATTCATTTGCCCCTCATGATTGGGGAAGATTATGGCAGAAATCACATCAAACATAGGCTGGCTTGCCGTCTTTGTTGGCGCTATTGTCGCCTTTTTTATCGGCTGGCTATGGTACTCGCCGATCCTTTTCGGCAAAAAATGGGCTGAGGGCAGCGGCGTTGAATTGGGCGACGCTTCATCAATGCCCATGGGCGCAATGGCTGCTCAAGCCCTTGGACTAATCGTCGTGGCGTGGTTCGTGGCGATTATGGCCGCGCAAAACCTATTGCTCACGACATTGTTGTCTGTTGTCGGCTTCACACTGTTGCAATATGCAGGTAACTCATTTTCAGGCAAAAGCAGCTACGCAAAATTGGTTGATGCAAGCTACTGGTTGGTGAGTGTCATAATTATGATCGCCGTGCAGTTGGTTCTCTAAAGCAAGCGCCCGAAAAGGGGCGCTTGCAATTCGCCTTTGCAGTTGCTTAGCCTAATGGCTGGCAGCTGCAACTTCTTTGGCGTCAGCAGGACGACGCACGAATAGTGCCGCGACAACTGCAAACATGAAAATCACAGCACCGCACATAAATGCCCAGCGTATGCCGCTGGTAAGTGCTGGCACAGCGTCTAGGCCCGCTTCACTTGCCGCTCGCGTTTGAATCGTCATAACCGCGATGAACAATGCCACCCCGGCTGCGCCGGACACCTGCTGGATGCTGCCCAACATCGCACTGCCGTGTGAATAAAGTTTTGGTGGCACCGCGCCCAGCCCTGACGTGAACAAGGGCGTAAACACAAGCGCCAAGCCAAGGCTCAACACCATATGCCGGCCAAAATATTGTATACACTTGTGGTCTCGCCTACCTGCGTCAGTGCCCAAAGTACGGCGGACACCAGCAATGTGCCAGGAATGACAAGCGGACGCGGGCCATAGCGGTCGTAAAGCCGACCAACCGTTGGGGCCGCCAGGCCCATCAGCAACCCGCCCGGCATCAGCAGAAACCCGGTTTGCAGCGCGTCGATGCCCAACACATTCTGGGTATAGATCGGTAGCAAAATCACCGTGCCCAACAACACAGCCATGCTGATCGCCAGCATGGCAACACAGATGGTGTAAAGTCGAGACTGGAAGGTTCTGAAATCCAACAGCGCCGCATCTTTTTTCTGCAACGATAATTGCCGCAAAACGAACACGACCATAACGACGACGCCAACAATTAGCGGTGCCCAGCTTGGCACTCCTGCAATGTCGCTCGTGCCTTCTCCGCTCAAGCCGGACAAGCCATAAACGAGGCCACCAAACGCTATCGCAGACAGGATCACGGACAAAATGTCCAAAGGCGCATAGCGCGGCTCCGTCACATTCTTCATATATTTGGCACCCACCGCCAAGGCCAACAGCGCAATGGGCAGCACCAGAATAAACAGCCAACGCCACTCCATAAAGTTCAGCACAAAGCCGGAGATGGCTGGCCCAATGGCGGGCGCAACCGAGATGACAATCGAAATATTGCCCATGGTTTTGCCACGACCTTCAGGCGGCACAAGGGTCATCACCGTGGTCATCAACAACGGCATCATAATCGCCGTGCCCACTGCCTGGATCACACGCCCAAAGATCAAAAGCTCCAGCCCCGGCGACACTGCACAGATAAAGGTGCCAACGCTAAAAACGCTCATCGCCAAAATAAAAATCGGCCGCGTGTTCATCCGCTGGATCAAAAACCCGGTCACCGGAATCACCACCGCCATTGTCAGCAAAAAGGCCGTCGTCAACCACTGCACGGCACCAGCGGTCACGTCCAAAGCTAACATCAAGCGTGGCAATGCCACGGTCATGATGGTTTCGTTCAAAAACACAACGAATGTTGAAATCAGCAGCAACGCAATCACCAACCGATTCCGACCTGAATGATCCGGTGCGATGGCTTCTTGTGCAAGTTTACTGGCATCTGCTTGTATGTCAGTCATAATGGCCTTTTCGCATAAATGCGTTGGGGTAGCAGGAAATGAGCCGCCACCAATGCACCCGGGTGCGACATTCTGTCAACAATCTTATCAACTTTTCCTGTTGTTGCGGAAATAACCTTGTTCTCTTTACGTTCCCAAGATGATTGCCTATATTGATCTCAACAGACTCGCGGCCCGTACCCCGTTCAATTCCGCATCAAGGCAGTTTTCATGAGCGACGACAAAAAATCTCAACGGCCCCAAAAGGCCGATTTCTCCATTGACGATTTCATTACAGAAATTGAAAAGGCAGAGGAGATCGAAGCGTCAAAGCCGTTGCCGCAACATCGATTGCGGAACAAGCGTGCGCTCGATCGCGCTGACGCAGACGCGGCCAAGCGCAAAACCACAAAAACATCGAACCCAGATACCAAAACCGGCATGTCAAAACGCTCGCCCAAATCCAAGGCGAACGCAGTGGAACGTCCCACCAATCTGGACGGGTTTTCCGAATCTCCACAGGCGGGGTTCAACCACATCCCCGAGGCCAAAGCCAAAAGCAAGGCCAACGCGGAATCCCTCACCGGTTCATCTGGCGGCGTCACCGCAACCGTGCAAGCGCTGCAGGATTTGATCGAGCATGGCCGCAAGGAAGTGGAAGGCACCGACGCGTGGCAGCCCCACCGCCCAACACGCCCCCCAAAGTTGGAAGGTGGCCAGCGCTTTGAGTTGGCAACAGATTTCACACCCCAGGCGACCAGCCCACCGCGATTGCCGAATTGGGCGAAGGCATCGAGAACGGCGAAACCGATCAAGTGCTGCTTGGGGTCACAGGTTCAGGCAAAACCTTTACCGTCGCTTCACTGATCGAAAAAACCCAGCGCCCGGCGCTGGTGCTTGCGCCCAACAAAACCTTGGCAGCGCAGCTTTACGGCGAGTTCAAAAGCTTCTTCCCCAACAATGCGGTGGAATATTTCGTATCCTATTACGACTATTACCAGCCCGAAGCCTATGTGCCGCGCACAGACACCTATATCGAAAAAGAATCCACCATCAACGAACAGATCGACCGGATGCGCCACTCGGCCACCCGCGCCGTTTTGGAACGTGACGATGTGATCATTATTGCCTCCGTGTCGTGCATTTATGGTATCGGCTCGGTGGAAGGGTATACCTCCATGATCGTTGATCTGTCCGAGGGGCAACAGATCAACCAGCGCGATTTGCTCGCCGAAATGGTGGCACTGCAATATAAACGCAACGAGGCCAGCTTTCACCGCGGGACTTTCCGCGTGCGCGGCGACACCATCGAAATCTTCCCGGCCCACTACGACACCGCCGCTTGGCGCGTCACCCTTTGGGGCGATGAGATTGAAGAAATCGTCGAGTTTGACCCGCTGACGGGCAAAAAGGCCGCCAAGCTGAAGCATATCCGGCTGTACGCCAACTCACACTATGTGACCCCGCGCCCAACCCTGACCCAAGCATCAAGCACATCAAAACCGAGCTGCAAGGCCGGTTGCAGGAATTGAATGGTGCGGGCCGTTTTCTTGAGGCGCAACGGCTGGAGCAGCGCACCCTGTTCGATTTGGAAATGATGGAAGCCACCGGCGCCTGCGCCGGCATCGAAAACTATTCGCGCTATCTCACAGGCCGCAAACCCGGCGAGCCGCCCCCAACCCTATTCGAATATCTGCCCGACAACGCCATGTTGTTCGTCGACGAAAGCCACGTCACCGTTGGCCAATTGGGCGCCATGTATCGGGGCGACTTTCGCCGCAAGGCCACCTTGGCCGAATATGGCTTCCGCCTGCCCTCGGCCATGGACAACAGGCCACTGCGCTTTGAAGAGTGGAACGCCATGCGGCCGCAATCGGTCTATGTGTCGGCCACCCCGGGCAATTGGGAAATGGAACAGACCGGCGGCGTGTTCGCTGAGCAGGTCATCCGCCCCACCGGCTTGATCGACCCGCCAGTGGAAATCCGCGCGGCCAAAGATCAGGTCGACGACGTGATCGACGAGGTGAAAAAGGTCGCCAAACAGGGCTACCGCACCTTGCTCACTACGCTGACCAAAAAGATGGCGGAAGACCTCACCGAATATATGCACGAGCAAGGCATTCGCGTGCGCTATATGCACTCCGACGTGGACACGGTGGAGCGCATCGAGATCATCCGCGACCTGCGCCTCGGCGCGTTCGATGTGCTGGTAGGCATCAACTTGCTGCGTGAGGGGTTGGACATTCCCGAATGTGCCCTGGTCGCCATTCTCGATGCGGATAAGGAAGGCTTTTTGCGCTCTGAAACCTCATTGATCCAAACCATTGGCCGCGCCGCGCGGAATGTGGATGGCCGGGTTGTGCTTTACGCCGACAAGATCACCGGATCGATGGACCGGGCGATTGCCGAAACCAACCGCCGCCGTGAAAAGCAAGTCGCCTACAATGAAGAGCATGGCATCACGCCGCAATCGATCAAATCGAACATTAAAAACATCATGGATTCCGTCTATGAAGGCGACCGCGTCACCGTGGGCACCGGCAAAGACAAATTCTCTAAAGGTGATGTGCATGTGGGCGATAATCTTGCGGCCACCATCAAAGATCTTGAGGCCAAAATGCGCGACGCCGCCACCAACCTAGAGTTCGAAGAAGCCGCCCGCCTCCGTGATGAGGTGAAACGCCTGAAAGAAATGGAACTCGACACAATGGACTCACATTTGGGCGAGTAGCTTCCTGAGCTTGTGGAAGGGTTAAGATCAGGCCCCAATTCTGTGGCCGCCCCGGACTTGATCCGAGGCCAATTGCAGTTACCCCACGGCAGATATTGGTCCCGCATCAAGTGCGGGACTGCCCCGAGGAAGTGGCCAATGCCCCCGTCATTGCAAGACTGATCTTGCAATCCATTTGCTGCGGTCTAACGGCAATCCGCTAAATTCTTTGCATCTGAACAACCGCCAAACCGCACGCGTCGTTCCCGTGAAAACGGGGATCCAGTTATGCGCACCCCTGGGCGCACAACCGTGTCAATCTGGCTGTGCACATCCGCACCGCAGCGAAACAGTTGAAGAAGGTGACGCTGCATATCAATTAAGCTCCACCTGGATTAAGATGATCCCGAATCTTCGACCAAATTCTCATCTGACGTTTGAGCATATGACAAATACCCCCATCTCCATTCTGCGCGATTATTACGGATATGACGCGTTTCGCGGGCAGCAAGAGGCTGTCATCAATCATGTGGTGGAGGGCGGCAATGCCTTTGTGCTCATGCCAACAGGCGCCGGTAAATCGCTGTGCTATCAAATCCCGGCGCTTTGTCGCGAAGGCGTCGCGATCGTGATTTCGCCGTTGATTGCGTTGATGCAAGATCAAATCACCGCGCTTGATCAAATGAACATCAAAGCCGCCGCAATCAACTCGACCATGACTTTTGACGAGGTCAGTTCTGTCCGGCAACAGGTGCGTGAAGGTGCAATCGACCTGCTTTATGTCGCGCCCGAACGGCTGATGATGCCGGACTTTTTGTCATTTCTGGATAACTGCAATATTGCCCTTTTTGCCATCGACGAGGCACACTGCGTATCAGAATGGGGTCACGATTTTCGCCCTGATTATGCGGCGCTTTCGATGCTGGCCGAGCGCTTTCCCAATGTGCCCCGCGTCGCCCTCACCGCGACTGCTGATGCACAAACGCGTGCGGATATCGTACACCGCCTCGCGCTAGACGATGGGCGCAGTTTTATCGGTGGTTTCGATCGGCCCAACATCAAATATTCGATTGCTTTGCGCAATTCGCCCCGAAATCAAGTCTTGCGGTTCATCAAAGAAAAGCACCCCGATGAGTGCGGCATCATTTATTGCCTCTCGCGCAAAAACGTCGAAGAAATGGCCACTTGGTTGTGTGAGCAAGGCATTGAAGCATTGCCCTATCATGCTGGGCTGTCAAGCGAGGTCCGCGCGCAAAATCAGCAAGCCTTTTTGCAAGGCGAACGCGTCATTATGGTCGCGACTATCGCCTTTGGCATGGGCATCGACAAACCCGATGTGCGCTTTGTCGTACACATGAACACGCCGAAAAACATCGAAGCCTATTATCAGGAAACCGGCCGCGCCGGACGGGATGGACAGCCTTCAAATGCGTTGATGCTATACGGCTTGGAAGATGCCGCCCAACAACGCCAATGGATTGAAGCCTCCACCGCCCCAACCGAGCAAAAGCGCATTCAACACCAAAAGCTCGGCGCCCTGTTTGGCCTGTGCGAAACCGCCCAATGCCGCCGCCAGGTGATGCTCAACTATTTCGACGACAATTGCGACCCATGCGGCAATTGCGACACCTGCGAACAGCCCCCCGAAACCTTCGACGCGTCCATTCCTGCACAAAAAGCCATTTCTTGTGTCTACCGCACCGGCGAACGGTTCGGCGTTGCCTATTTGATCGACGTACTGCTCGGCACAGAAAATGACCGCATCACCCAATTTGGCCACGATCAGCTCCCCACCTTCGGCATCGGTCAGGATTTGACCAAACCTGAATGGCAAAACGTCTTCCGCCAATTGATCGCCAGCAATCTGCTATGCCTCAATCCCGAGGCCATGGCGGCTTTATGATCACCCCGGCGGGCCGCAACTTCATCAAAGAAAAACCGGCCCTGCCCATGCGGCATTACGTAAAACCCCTGCGCACCAAACGCACAAACACAAGCCGCAACCGTGCGGCCTCCGCCGACCTCAACACCGAAGATCAAACCCTTCTCGACACCCTAAGATCCGCGCGCAGCGACTTGGCCAAAACCAACAAAGTCCCCGCCTACGTCATCTTCCACGACCGCACCCTTGTTGAACTGGCGCAAGCCAAACCGAACAATTTGGATGCCATGCTCGAGATCAGCGGCATCGGCAAGTCCAAACTCGACCGCTATGGCCAAGTCTTTCTAGACGTCATCGCAAATGAGGGAAGTTCAGCCTAATCAACAAGGCACTGCCCAGTCTCCCTCCTAGATGGGGAGGGATTAAGGGTGGGGTGCCACCACTACCAAATTGCCAAGACGACAACTCAATTGGATTACCGGATCAAGTCCGGTAATGACGACGAAAGACTTTGCCCGAGCCTAAAGCTAACTTCACAGCATAAACCCACCCACCATCGTCACCCTCGGGCTTGACCCGAGGTCCATGCAGTATCGTTAACGTTGCACCGCCTCAACACACGGCCACCATGTCATTGCAAGAATTGATCTTGTAATCCATTTGCGTGCAATCGCTCGACGATGCGCCAAAATGCAACATAATAGTCACGACCATGCCAGTGTGTTATTCTTCGGACACGTCTGCAAGACGTCAAAACTGCAATTGAAATGGCAAATATATCAGCCAATGTGAACGATGAACTAATTCGAAGTTGTTAGACCTTTCTCGTGCAAATCAACCTTGAGCAAATGGCCTTCAAAATCGAGCTCAAAATCACAATCACTCGTATCCTCAAAGTACTGCTTCAGTTTTTTATTGCACCTTCGCAACCAAAAAGGTCTCATATATTTAAAGAATAGCTCAAAACCGAAAATAGGCGCAATAAACGAGTACGCAGTCAAAACTCCAAATAGACCAAAGAAAATTGCAATCAGCAGGTTTTCTATTCCAAGTAGTGTGGGCCCAAAAAAGCCGACAAGAATTACAACAAGACCAATAACAGCGACAACACGCCGAAACCATTTAATCTCCTCATTAACACCTGCGACGATCTGTTTTGCGAATGATACAACAACATCACGCTGTTGATCCCTTTCACCCTTAAGACTTTCTATCTCTTCAGTTTTCTTTCTAACTTGCTCCTTATGCTCTTGTTCCTTTTCTTCTATTTCTTTTTTTGCGCGCTCACGTTCTTCGGTGGTAAGACTCTGCTTCATGGCATCAAGAATTTTTGCACCTGACTGCTCATCTAGCATTTCAGGCATGCCGTATGTGGAATTCATAACCACTCTGGCACACCGCGAATCCTGCATTAATGCCTTATATTCTTCAAACTCCTGATCGCCAATCTGTGCTATTCTATCTGCTACATCATCCAAAACTTGTTTCGAACTTTGCAATATGGAAGTGCAAGCGGCATATAGAATATTCTTAGGAATATCATTTGATGAAAAAAGCCCAGTGTGTAGCCAAACAAGTGTTGCCAATTGACGCCGCAAAATAACGGCGCTGACATGCCTTTCTTGCACAATTCCTTGCTCAAGTTGCATCCTCCACGAAGCGGCAGCAAATCTAGAGTTTTCAGTTACAAAAACATAATTAGAATCAAATAGATCTGTAAACCTCTGTCCCTCACGTTTTCGGATGATATTAGTGAGCGCGAAAGCATCATGTTGCTTTGCGTTCTCTCCCTCTACCCAATTCGACCTTTCTACGAATGATTCGAACTTCTCCTGATCGAAATACTTTTGCCTGTTTGGATAGTCCTCGAGACGAGTGTTATCGATGTAGATGCCCTTATTTTTAACAATCGATTCAGGGTTCCGTCTAATTGCATTTATAAAGTCGATTGATACCTGTCGCGCGCGCAATGCATCTGCTGTCGGACCATACCTTTGCTGAGGTTGAAGACTCAACATTTTAGAAAGACTTGCTTCGACCTCATCCAAAGTTCGGCTGTGCACCGCTACCTTACCACCGACCTTTTTAAGGCTTTCAAGGGCGGTTTCCATATTTTCCTTATGAATGTCACCATTGGCGCCGAGGTAAGCAAGTAATGGTCCGGTATCTAGGTAAACCGTCAGGCTTGTCTTCATTTCTGCCGTAGTAGGCTGCCTAAGGTCTTCGACAACCTCTGCAATCAAGCCGATTTTTACGATTGAAAGCAACGAATCCATCATTTCTGGATGAGATTTTGATAGGTAAATTATGAAGGAGGCACATATAAATCGTTCTTCAGGAGTTACACTTGAAACTGAATCCACTTCATCAAGGATAACTTCATCGTCTTCAAAATTCTTTTTTTATATATTCCTTTGCACTTCGGCGTATCTCGTCAGAACTAAAGGAGTCTATCGTAACCAACCACTTGGTCAGCAACTCCTTAAAATCAGTGTCTGTTCTGTGATAATGCAAGAGTGGAGATATCGACGGAACGAACTCTGCAAACTCTGATACGACCTCATCGTAATTAGTCGAAAATGAATCTTGCCCCCTTGACTCTTCTTCAAAGTCTAGCACTTTGTAAGTCTTTGACTTACCAACTTCCACTTCTTCCAGAAAACCGTTCTTGGCTAGCGTGGAGACAACTCTTCAATAACATCGCTAGTTATATGCCAGCCGTATGCGGCAACCGCTGCCTTAGCAATCAACTCCGCGGAGAGAATTCTGCCTTTAAAAGGCTTTAGAAGCGGCAAGAAAAAGGGTGTCAGCGCATCCAAAAAGTCATCAGCTTCACTTGAAAAACCTTCTAATGTAGCGGCGACACGGAGCGCCCGTTCACTAAATTTCATGCTTAGACCAACCATCCAAAAAATAGCATGGTTGCGCCATTAGTCTTTTATGTCAATGGGATAGCCTTGATACAATCTATCGCGCCCTATAACCTCAACGGCCCGCTCAATATCCGCATCATTCGTGCGCCCAGACGATACCGACAGCCGAAACACGCTCTCCGTCTCGTCCATTTCGACGGTCCAAACCAAATCTCCCCACCAGAGCTTTCTTTTTGTCAACAAACTACAACTTTGGGTAGCAGCGCGTCCCGTTTAAGAGGCAATTAAAACTATTACGTCATCAACATAACTATTTGAAATCACGTACTGTTTAGAAAGCCGTCAGTCTTCGAACGTTCCTTCGCCCCACAAAAAACTTATCCCCGCCCCTCAGGCCCGTGGTAAACTACCCCCACTTTTTGCACCAACGCTTTCCAGCGGCTTGTTGACGGACAAGGGGGAAGATGGAAGCCCTGCTTTCATGTGCGAAAGGAGCAAGGCATGCCGCCGGACGCGAGGGCATGGCCAGCTTACCTCGCTTTGCCCGCCACCAAGGGCGTCAGGCGTTCGCGCTTGATGGAGATATTAGGGTCAGCCCTCTGAAAGCGGATAAGCCAGGGAAAAATCCTTGCTGCATGAGGTGATGTTGAACTCACCCCATTTCCTAGGATGCCGAGTTGAACATCACCTCGTGCCCCGTAAATGCTTCACCTCGACGGCAGTCGCCAGTCGTGCAACTACGCGTGTTTATTGCCCAAAATCAGATTTGAACTTTCTGCCTGCTATTTGATTTATATCAAATAACGACCCAAACACTTCAGTTAAATTCAAAGAAAGGGTAGGAAAAATGTTTGAAAAACCTTCTTTAATCAGGCGAGCGGCGATTGGTAAAACCATCGGACTTGTCTTTGGTTTGATCTCTTTTTTCATTTTGCCGATGATCACACCGGAAGTCACACTTACCTTCCGATTTGGCGTGGCACTCTACCTTATTATGATGGGCGGCTTTATCGGGATTATGGGTGTGTTCACCTACCATCCGGTGCTGCACATGCCAATGCCCTGGTGGGTGCGCGGGCCAATGATCGGCGGCTTTATGATGCTGGTCTTGTGGATGATCGCGCAACCGCAGTTCGATGCAGTGGCCATCGCCATATTTGGAGAAAATAGCATTTTCTCTTCCGGCGCGTGGTCTATTGTCGACGGGCTGGTCATCGGCGCCCTAATGAGTTTCCTTGCCACCCGGTTTGGAGGGGAAGGCAAAGAAACTGTCGGTCGGTAATTGAGTAGATTATGGGTCGACAGAATAGACGCAACCCCGGCATAGGCTGGGCGGCATTCATCTCATGCCTCGCAAGGGCCCAGAATATCCGGGTTGCGTCTTCTTTATCGGACAGGTGGTGGGCATGACCACGCGATCATCCCCTATCTGATCTCTCCGCGAATGCTACCGCCTGTCCGTATTTTTTTTCTTCCGCTCACGCCACCAAACGGTGAGCCCCGCCCCGACCGTAATTGTCGCGCCGATCAAACTGATGCCGTCGATCAAATGGCCGAACGCGATAAAGCTGAACACGATTGCCACGGGCAGCATCAAAAAATTGAACGGCTGCAAAATGCTGGCAGGTGCCTCGCGCAAAGCCATAGTGAACAGCGTATGCGCAATGTTGGCCGTGATAATGATCAACCCAATCAGCAGCCAACCGCGCGGCGTCATCATTTCTAACTTCGTGATCCCCACCGCGGTGGACAACACGATGCCCACCAGGGCCATATACGCCAGCGAGGTCGAAGTGCGGTCTTTTGAGGACACCATGCGGGTCAAAATCGTATAGCCCGCAAAGCTAAACACCGCTCCCAGCTGGATGAACACGCCGACATTGATTTCTTGAAAGCCGGGCCGGATCACGATCATGGTGCCAATAAAACCGGCAATAATCGCCAACCAACGTACCAACCCCACCTGCTCGCCCAGCAAGGGAATCGCCAACAAGGTCGTTACAATGGGAAACAGCATGAAAATCGCCTGAAGGTCCGCCAATGGCATCAGGCTCAGCGCCGCAGAAAAGCACCAAATGTCCACAACCAGCAGCGTGGCGCGGGAAAGCTGCAGCATCGGCACCTGGCTTTTCAACGCAGTGAGCAGCGTGCCTTCACGCCACAACCACGCCAGGATAAACACGCCGACGCCCCAAAACCGGATCATCACGACCTGGGTAAATGGATAGTCCGTCACCAGCATTTTCACCGCAACATCTTGCACCCCGAACACAACAATCGCGATCAGGGTAAGCGTGATACCTTTGGCCACATTGGCCTCTGCAGGCACTTGGAAAACTGACATGTTGAAAATCCTATTCACGACGAGCAAATCCGCGATATGATCACGGCACTCAACGGGGGCAGAACCCCTGAGGCAAGATCATGACGCTAACAGCGAATTCAAAAATTGCCTACGTCAATTTAGGCTACCGGGGATGACATTTTCAAATGACCCCATCACAAAAGGAAATCTTTTATGCCGCACATTATCGTCGAATATGCGCAAAACCTTGCGGGTGATCGTGACATTCAAACATTGTGTCAGGACATTTTTGATGAGATTGCACGTCACAAAACCTTTCCCGATCCAAGCGCCATAAAAGTGCGCGCGCTGGCATACCGGCACTATATTCAAGCGTTAGACAATGATCGGTTTGTCCACGCCACCATCAAGCTATTGCCCGGGCGTGATGACGCCACCAAGAAAGAGCTGACGACAGCGCTGCATGCTTTATTGCGCGAACGCTTACCCGAGGCGGCCAGCCATTCTGTTGATATCGAAGATTTATCCAGCGCTTATGTGAAATCAGCGCGATAGAAAGGACTTGTTATGAGCGCTTCGTTCAAAAAAATAGCCTTAATTCTGTTGGTCCTGTCAAGCTGGTTGCCTATCGCAGCCCACGCCGAGACCTTCGGTGAAAAACGCGCCTACTTTAAAGACTGGTTGACCGCGTGCCGCCCCACAACAGGCTATTGTTCGGCCACGACCTACATCAACCCCAATCCCGCAAGTGGCGCAGTTGCTGATTATATCTTGCGGGTAGGCCGCGCAAAGGACGCATCCCATTGGGAGCTTTCACTCACCACAGTTGCGACGATGCCCACCAGCGAAAGCTTTTGGTGGTGGAGGGCGAACGGGATTCGCTTTATTTCAATCGCCCACAAAGCTTGGTTGCTTTTGGTGCGATCAATGACCTGTTTTTTCTCGGCAACGACGCCAGTCACTTGCTGCAAAAAATGCTGAAGGATCAAACCTTAAATATCGAACTCGACACGGATGCTGGGCGAAAGTCACTTCAATTCTCTCTCAGTGGCCTGACGGCTCCATGTTGTGGATCGATGACCAACAAGATGCCGTTGGCAGTCCGCGCACTGCTGGCTATGCCCCCGTTGATCAACAGCGGGCCTTTGCATTGCCGAAACCTACGAAAGAAATTCCGCAAGCGATTGCCGATCTGCATTTCGCCGGCGATGTGTGTGATTTTGAACCCATCGACGTGGACGGCGCAGGTTGGGAAGCAATGCAACTTGATCAGGATCGGACTTTGTTCAGCTTGCCCTGCTCTGCGGGTGCCTATAATCTGCTCTCCCGCTTTTACGTTTGGGATCAGTCCCAACAGACCGCAAGTGTGCAGCATTTTGTCGATTATGGGGACACCACCGGCTGGACCGCAGTTGATTATTTGGTCAACGCTTATCTGGATCCGCACAGCCTCACCATATCGTCGTTCTCAAAGTTCCGTGGTCTAGGCGATTGCGGCAGTGCTGGCACTTGGCAGTGGGCAGGATATGGCCTGCAATTACGTGAATATTATTATCAGCCAACCTGCGCCCTCGATTATGATGAAAACGCTGATCTCACCTTCCCGCAAATCTTTCCAAAGGACTAAATGTGCGCCTTTTTTTGCTAACAAGCGCCGCGATGCTCGCATTCGCGGCCAATTCGCTGCTGAACCGCGCTGCCTTGGCGGAAAACGCCATCGATCCGTATAATTTTACCCTGATGCGCCTTGCTTCTGGTGCGCTTACCCTCGTCATCATCGTTTTGATCGTGAACCGCAAACCAATTCGCGAAATAGCAAATGCAGGCACATGGCTCAGCGCGTTCGCACTATTTGCTTATGCGTTGGGATTCTCTGTTGCCTATTTGTGGTTAGGCGCCGGGATGGGTGCGCTTATGCTGTTCGCAACTGTACAAATCACAATGCTGGGCACAGCAATTGTAAAAGGTGATCGGCCCTCAAGGATGGAGGTTACCGGCCTCGTATTGGCACTAGGCGGCTTCGTCGCACTGGTAAGCCCTGGCTTTGATCAAGCGCCCAATTTGCTCGCGGTTGGCTTGATGACCATCGCAGGCGTTGCGTGGGGCGCATATTCCCTATGGGGACGCGGATCAACAACTCCGACGCTGGATACGGCTGGAAACTTTTGGCGGGCCTTTCTGATGGCGTCATTGGTTATTGTGCCCATCATGGTGCTGCAGCTTAGCCCAGCCGTTATGAGCTGGCAGGGCTTGGCGTTGGCAGTTGCCTCAGGGGCGCTGGCCTCCGGCGTTGGTTATGCAATTTGGTACACCGCATTACCTGGCCTCACTCGAACCCGCGCAGGCATCGTGCAGCTGAGTGTGCCCGCCCTTGCTGCTATCGCAGGCGTCATCGTGCTTGGTGAACCACTGACTATAAAATTTGCGACCCTGACCCTGTTGATTTTGTCGGGCGTTGGTCTGGCCACTCTGGCCAAATCCAAGTCAGTTTAGGAAAGTACGAAAAATGAATCCCAGCGAAATAAAATAGGGCAGAACCAGAGCGATAATGAAGACCCGCGCCCAAATATTTCGGAACCGCCACAAAAGCAACGCGGCAAGACCAAGGCCGACCACAATTTCAACGCCGCCGACTATGTCGCCATAGTTGGCACGTTGATAATAGGAGACCGGTGAAAAAAAACCGCCAGTCGGTGATTGGCCAAAAATGCACATGCGCGTCGTCAGTGTGAACTGGGAAGTCAGCCAAGACATGCAAAAGCGCGCCGATGGCAAACACGCTTACCCACCGCCAATAATAGCGGTAAAGCGGCACATACATGGTCGAAAGCCACGCCGCGAGTGCAAGGGCTGTGTATAGAGGAATTGAATTTGAAATGGCCGAAAAGCTTTGCCAAGGCTCCTGCCAATAAAGCCCATCTGGCTGCCCCACATATTGCCACGACCAACACTTGTGATGCTGGAATAGGCGACCATCAAAAACACGGAAAAGTCGGGAAAATAGCCACCAAAAAAGGCCAACGCATTCTGCCGTTTCGGCGCATTTCGCCGTGTCAAAAGTGCGCCAGCAATCAATACATGGGTGGTGGTTAGCATTCACTTCTCCGCAAAAAATTACTCTAATCGCAAAACCAAAGCTGCGGCCAGTGCGTTAACAAAATTGTGAGAAACAATACTGGAAAAAATCTATAACAAACAAATTTTGATGAAAAGGTTGGAAACTCAATTCAATACCTTTAAATCTCTTCCACACTTACCATATCAAGTGCTCTTGTGTTTTGCGGCGTTTCTTGTCACTACCTGTCGCGAATAATCATACGAAAAGGTTGAAATGCCCTATTTTCTCCTCATCTTAGGATTGGCCACGCTAGTCGTAACCGGCGATCTGTTGGTTCGCGGCGCTGTTGGCGTATCGACGAATGGGCATCCCCCCCCTTGTCATTGGCTTGACTGTTGTGGCGTTCGGCACATCAGCGCCTGAGCTCGTGGTGTCAATCTCAGCCGCGCTTGATGGCGCCTCTGGGTTGTCGATCGGTAATGTTGTTGGGTCGAACATCACCAATATTTTGCTTGTTCTGGGTTTCCCAGCATTGTTTTTCGCCATCGACTGCAAGCAAACAGGTTTGCGACGCTCCGCTACTTTTATGATCATTGTTTCAGCGCTGTTGATTGTGCTGAGCCTTGATGGGGTTATCAACCATGTCGACGGCCTAATCTTTTTGGGGCTGTTGGCTGGCTACCTTGTTTATAGCGGTGTTGAGGCCAATCGGATGCGCAAGCGCGGCCAAAACATCGATGAATTGATGGAAGAAATCGACGATGCGCCTGATGACCTGAAAAAGATTATCATCTATTTGATCATCGGCACGATCGGCTTGCCCTTGGGCGGCAAACTCACGACAGACAGCGCGTTGGACATTGCCGCTATTTGGAATGTGGCCGATAGCGCTGTGGGGCTGACCATTGTGGCGTTGGGCACATCTTTGCCTGAACTCGCTGCTGGTATGTCGGCGGCGCTGCGGCGACAGTCGGCGGTTGCGATCGGCAATGCCGTGGGGTCGAACATCTTCAATATTCTGTCAATTCTGGGCATCACCTCTTTGATTGTGCCATTGCAGGTTGCACCAAACTTTATCGCCTTTGACTATTGGGTGATGTTGTTTATAGCCATCGGCCTGGCGCCAATCGTGTTTATGCACCGATCAATCGGCAAGATTGAAGGTGGGGTGATGAGCGTTGCTTATCTTGTTTATCTTGTGGTTGTCTTTCAAATTGGACACGAACTGGCTGAAGGGCTACCCATTGGATAATGCAAAAACAAACTTTTCTCATCACAGGCGCTGCTAACCGCATAGGCGCGGCCATGGCCAAAGGCATGGCCGAAGACGGACATAACGTGGTTATCCATTATAACCACTCTGATACAGAAGCGGCGGCGCTGGCCGACAAGCTGGCAAAACAAGGTTACAATACCGCCATTGAGGGCGCAGACCTGACCGCCCCTGAACAATATGACAGCTTGATCGACCGGGCGGCGAAACATTTCGGCCCGCTCACCGGATTGATCAACAATGCCAGCCTGTTCAAACCGGACAGCATCGACGACTTGACCCATGAACTTTGGCATAAGCACTTTAGCGTGCATGCCGAAGCCACAATGTTTTTGGCCAAACATTTTGCAGCGCAATTGCCTAAAGACCAGCATGGGCTGATCGTCAATATGATTGACCAGCGGGTGTGGGCACTCAAACCAAGCTTCTTCAGCTATACGCTTTCCAAATCCGTGCTGTGGACCGCCACGCGCACCTTGGCGCAGGGCCTTGCACCCAACATTCGCGTCAACGCCATTGGCCCCGGCCCCACACTTCAAAATGAGCATCAAACTGAAGATGACTTTAAAAAAGAATTGGAAAGCCTGCCGCTGAAAACGGGGCCGGCGCTGGATGAAATCGTCGACACCATCCGCTATTTCTTGATGGCAAAATCAGTCACGGGGCAAATGATCGCAATGGATGGGGGACAACACCTCATTTGGACCGATCTTAGTGAAACCAATTAGTTTTTGCGCTATATTTGAGTCGCAATGAGTGAAGCGACCCCGTCCCCCGGCCCAGAGATCATCAAAAAAAATTTGTGAAAACCCTGCCCGCCGGGCCTGGGGTTTATCGCATGCTGGATGATCAGCAAAACGTGATCTATGTGGGCAAGGCACGCAACCTCAAAGCGCGTGTAACCAACTACACGCGCTATGAGGCAATTCGGTGCGCATTGGCCGCATGATCGCCGCCACGCGCTCTATGGAATTTGTCACCACAAATACCGAGAGTGAAGCGCTGCTGCTTGAAGCCAATATGATCAAGCGCCTGCGCCCGCGTTACAATGTGTTGCTGCGCGACGACAAAAGCTTCCCCTACATTTTGCTGGCCACCGAGCATGAAGCCGCGGAGCTCACCAAACATCGTGGCGTGCGCCGTAAAAAGGGGCATTATTTCGGTCCCTTTGCCTCGGTCACGGCCGTGAATCGCACGATTGCCGCGCTGCAAAAAGCGTTTTTGCTGCGCAACTGTTCCGACAGCTATTATCAAGCCGCACCCGCCCTTGCCTGCAGCACCAGATCAAACGCTGCGCCGCACCGTGCACCGGCGAAATTTCAATCGAAGATTATCAAAAGCTGGTGCAGGACGCGGTGGACTTTTTGTCCGGCAAATCCAAGACCGTGCAGGCCCAATTGTCGAAAGAAATGCAACAAGCGTCAGAGGATTTGGATTTTGAACGCGCCGCCCTGTTGCGCGATCGCATATCGGCCCTCGCCTGATTCAATCGCAAGGCGATATGAGCGCGCAAAGCCTCTCGGAGGGCGATATATTCGCCATCCACCAAGAGGCTGGCCGATTCTGCATTCAAGTCTTCTTCTTCCGCGCGCACCAAAATTGGGGCAACCGCGCCTATTATCCGCGCGCTGATAAAAGCCTGGAAGAATCCGAAGTATTGGAAGCCTTTGTGGCCCAATTCTATGAAAACCGCACGCCGCCAAAAGTCGTTTTGCTGTCCCACCCAGTGGACAATCCGAAGCTGTTGCAAGAAGCCCTTTCCATCCGGGCCGACCGTAAGATTGAGTTGCAAACCCCACAGCGCGGCGAAAAACGTCAATTGGTGGAACACGCCCTCGACAATGCGCGACAAGCCTTGGGGCGGCAATTGGCAGAAAGCGCCTCCCAATCCAGCTTGCTTGAGGGCATGGCCAAAACCTTTAATCTGGATGAACCACCCAAGCGCATCGAGACATATGATAACTCGCACATCCAGGGCACCCATGCGGTTGGTGCGATGGTGGTGGCGGGCCGCGAAGGGCTCTCCAAAAAACATTACCGCACCTTCAACATCAAATCAGAAGAGCTGACCCCCGGCGACGACTTTGGCATGATGAATGAGGTGCTGACCCGCCGCTTCAAGCGCTTGGTCACCGAATATGAAAAGCCCGACGAAGAACTCGCAAAAGACCCCGCCTATATGCCCGACTGGCCAGACGTGCTGCTGATTGATGGGGGCAAAGGCCAGCTGAATGCTGTGCGCAAGGTGATTGAGCAATATGATTTGCCGCAAAAAGTCACCCTGATCGGCATCGCCAAGGGCGAAGAGCGCAACGCTGGGCGCGAGACGTTTTTCATTGAGGGCCGCGAGCCGTTTATGCTGCCCGCCCGTGATCCGGTTTTGTATTATGTGCAACGCCTGCGCGACGAAGCGCACCGCTTTGCCATCGGCACCCACCGCGCCAAACGTTCGAAAGCGATTGTCAAAAATCCATTGGATGAGATTGAAGGCATCGGCCCCAGCCGCAAGCGCAACTTGCTCAATCACTTTGGCTCTGCGAAATCTGTGGGCCGCGCAGCCTTGTCGGATTTACAATCTGTGCCCGGCATATCAAAACAAATGGCACAAGCCATTTACGACCATTTCAATAGGTCATAAACTCCGGCCATATTTTCGAATACAAAGGCGACATGATGAATTTGCCCAACCTATTGACCATATTCCGCATCGTGGCGATCCCAGCGATCATCTGGCTGGTGTTCATCGAAAATGATGTGGCCCGCCAAGTGGCATTTGCGCTATACGTCATCGCTTGCCTCACTGACTATCTGGATGGCTACCTCGCCCGCAAAATGAATATTGTGTCAGACCTTGGCCGCATGCTTGACCCCATCGCTGACAAGCTCCTGGTCGGCACCTTACTGATCGCCTTCGCTTACAATGGCGAGTTCAGCCAAATCGAAACATGGCTCGCCATCGCCATCATGTTCCGCGAGATCGCCGTGGCAGGTTTGCGCGAATATCTCGGCAATGCACAAATCACAGTGCATGTTTCCAAACTGGCTAAATACAAAACCACAATGCAACTGGTGGCGTTGGCCATATTCATGGTCGTGCCTTTGGTACCGAGCGTGGCGTTGGCCGCTAATGGCTTACTTTGGGTGGCGGCGCTTTTGACGGTATACACTGGCTATGAATATTACGCCGGCGCCTGGCCAAAGTTGACGGCAGGGGCGAGCGGCAAATGATCATTCGCTATTTCGCTTGGATTCGGGAGCGGCTGAACCGCGATCAGCAGGAAGTAAAGCTGCCGGACGGTGCGAATACCGTGCACGATTTGCTAGAGCATTTGCGTCACACCGACGAGGACTTCGCAGCCATCGTCACACCCGACACAGTGATCCGGGTCGCACTGGATGACGAACTCGTTGAGCTGGAGACGCCACTCGCATATGCAAAAGAAGTTTCCATTTTCCCACCCATGACAGGTGGGTAATGACGATCAGCGTCGCGATCCAAGCCGAACTATTTGACCCCGGCACCCTGCTCAATCGCTTTACCGTGGATCGGCCGGAGGCAGGCGCAATAGCGACCTTTACTGGTGTGGTGCGCTCAACACCTGACAAGCCGATTGAAGCGTTGATTCTTGAGCATCACCCCACCATGGCGCAGAAACAGATTGAACGCTTCGCACAGGAAGCGACTGAGAAGTTTGATCTGCTGGCAATTGAGGTGGTGCACCGCTTTGGCGAAATGAAAGTGGGTGAACCCATCGTGCAAGTGATGACCGCCAGCGCCCATCGCCAGGCCGCGTTCGACGGGGCCAACTATGTGATGGATTGGCTGAAAACCGACGCTCCTTTTTGGAAAAAGGAAGTCGGGCCAGGCGGTACCCATTGGGTAGACGCGCACGACAAAGATGAACGAGCCAAAGACAAATGGACAAAATAAAACGCCGCCTCAAATGAAGCGGCGTTTTTCAAATAACTTCAGCGCAGTGCTTATTCAGCAGCAGCCTTTTTCGGCTGTACCGCAGCCGCATAAGCTTCGATCATTTTTTGGCAAATGTCGCGCTTTTCAAAGATGGTACCTTCAATCTCAGCGACTGGGGTGACTTCCGCAGCCGACCCGGTCAAAAAGCACTCTTCAAAATCACCAATTTCTTCAGGCTTGATGATCCGTTCAATAACGTTGATGCCCTGCTCTTTCGCCAAACCAATCACGGTCCGGCGGGTAATACCGTCCAAGAAACAATCAGGCTTTGGCGTATGGATTTCACCGTCTTTAATGAAAAACACGTTTGCGCCTGTCGCCTCTGCCACATAACCGCGATAGTCGCGCATCAGCGCATCGGAAAATCCTTTGGCTTCCGCTGCGTGCTTGGACAGCGTGCAGATCATATAAAGACCCGCAGCCTTGGAGGCAAACGGCGCAGAATCAGGCGCGGGGCGCTGCCAATCAGACCATGCCAGGCGCACGCCCTTGAGCTTTTCTTCCATGGAAAACAGGCTTGGCCATTCCCAAGCTGCAATCGCCAAATGGACAGGATTATTGTGGGCACCAAGGCCCAACTCGTGCGAGCCGCGCCACGCCAAAGGGCGCATGTAGGCATTGGTCAAATTGTTCTTTTCCAAAACCTCGCGGCACGCCGCATCAATCTCGTCAGCAGAATACGGGATTTCGAAATCCAAAATATTGGCGGACTTGCGCAAGCGCTCTGAATGCTCATGCAGCTTAAACACTTCGCCATTATATGCCCGTTGTCCCTCGAACACGCTCGAAGCGTAGTGCAAAGCATGGGTCAACACATGCACCTTGCACTCTTTCCACTCGCGCATCTCTCCATCAAACCAGATCCAACCATCGCGTTGTCTAAAGGTACACCGGCCATTTTCTTCTCCCTCAAATCGGCTTTTGGCCCGAAATTTTGTCTGAAATCACTTATGCTGAGCCATAAAGCGGCAAATTTTGCATTTGGCAAGCTACCGATCTTGGCAAATGGCCTCAGCTTTGGGATAAGTGTAAATCAAACTGCGAACAGGGTGAAGCATGACAGCCAATAAAATAAATGTCAACAAGGCTGACATAAATTCCGCAAGAGATCATACTTCTAAAGATATTATGGATGCTATGCCCCTTGATTTGATGGGGCTTTTGTTCTTCGCCTACCGAGATTTTGTTCATGAAGCAGATGAGCTTTTGTCGCGGCAAGGCTTCGGCCGCGCCCACCACCGCGTGCTCTATTTTGTCAATCTGCGCCCGGGCATGACCGTAGCTGATTTGTTGGACCTGCTCAAAATCACCAAGCAAAGCCTCGCCCGCGTGCTACGGCAATTGATTGACAATGGCTATATCGAACAAAGAATGGGGAAGCGAGATCGGCGCAAACGCCTGCTTTATCCAACTGATCAGGGCGCAGACTTTTTCACGGCGCTTTCCGCTAACCAATCACAGCGCATGCGCGAGGCGCTTGATGAACTGCCGGCTGAAACCAAAAACACTGTTGCAAGATTTTTAGTAGAAATGATCGACCCGGAAGATCACAAAAAACTTGAAGATTTGGGGATCATCAACACTGATGAATGAAGCCAGCAGACCGCTGCGCAGGTTAAGCGACGCGCTGGCCTGCCGCATAAACCTTGTGCTGACTGCGTCCGGCTCGTTTTGCACCATATAGCGCTACGTCCGCTTCGGCGCGTAAACGCTCAATATCAATATTGGCTCCACACCCAGAGGTTATGCCGATACTCACATTGCAACTCACTTCATGCCCTTGGTAGATTAGGGGCGCTTGCAAGGCAACATTTAGGCGCTGCGCCAATTGTTCGGCTTGTGCTATTGTCTCCAACCGTTTTGAAACGATAGCGAACTCGTCGCCGCCCAAACGTGCGACAAAGTCAGTCTCATCGATTACTGACCGGATCACTTCTCCGGTGTGGCGCAGCAAGGCGTCACCAGCATTGTGACCAACGCTGTCATTGACCTGCTTGAAATGATCCAAATCGATAAAAAACAAAGTAAGCGGCTTGCCCGCGTCATGCGCCAATTTGGCTTTGCGTACGATCTCGCGATCAAAATAGCGCCTGTTCGGAAGCTCCGTCAAAGGGTCATGTGTCGATTCGAAGGCCAAACGCTTTTCCAAAACCCGCTTGTCCGTGATGTCTTCGTGCGTCGCAATCCACCCACCAAGGGGGGTGGGTGAGTGAACAGATTTAATGATCCGGCCATCGCTCAGCACGGTCTCTGCAACATATTCTTTCCCTGCCTGCAGCGTGTCCACGATGCTGTTGCGCAACTGCGTTGCGACCCCGACAAAATTGCCACTTTCCCGTTGAATTTCCAGCAGGGTGTAAAAGGAAACGCCAGCATAAAGATCAGCCTTCTTCATGTTGAACATCTGCGCAAATTTTTCGTTCCATACGGTCAATCGATCATCCGCATCAAAACAGGAAACGCCTTGGTTCATATTACCGAGTGTTACCGAAAATTGCATATTGCTTTTGGCAATCTGTGCCTGTGAACGTGCAAGGTTTGCGATCGAAATCGCAATCGGATAAGCAGGCAACACGGCCAGCAAAGTAAGCAGTTGCACCTCAAAAACTTTGTCGCGCAAACTTAATGCTTCACTTACCTGCGGCCACTGACCAAATGCGACTGCAGCCGAGACGCCGATTACGAGCGCAGAGCCAACCACAGCAACTTTAAATGGCTTGCCTTGCAATGCGAGCCAAAAACTCGGCACCATAAATGCCAATGCCAGCGGCAAATTGAGTGCGTAAAGCGCGAACATGCTCAAAGCTGAACATAGCGAAAAGATCAACAAAGACTTTAAGACGCGCGTGACCGTTCGGAGTTGAAATGTGCGCCCCCGCAATCGCGGCCACCCTGATGAGAGCATAGGCAACAAGACGATGATGGCGCTAACACTGTCGCCAACCCACCAATACATCAAACTTTTTGTGTACACCGCGCCGACACCAAGATTGATCATCGCAGCCCCAATCAGGCGCCCGGCAAGGTCGCCGCAATCAAAACGCCGAGAAAAAAACAAAAATTTCTTGGGTGTCTCAATGGGTGTTACGTCAAGTTTCAAGGCATGCAGCCCGAGACTAACCAAAAGAATTTCGAGAGCATTGGCGAAAGGCAAGCCGAATACCAAAACGCTGGGGTCACCGAAAAATAGCAACGTGCAAAAATTGCCCAAGAGCGCCCCAATCAGCACTGAAGGCAGGTTGCGCAACCCATAGATCAAACAAAGGGCGACCATCGCTGCATTGGGGGGCCAAAAAACGGCTATGCCATTAGAAAGCCGCGCCAGAATGACGCCAACGACGGCCAGTGTCGCAAAAATGAAAAACGAGGCGACGAAGATATTGCCGCCCGGTACGGCCCGCAAAGACTTCAATCCCAATCCCCTTACCCCAACCAATATGCGCACCCTGCACACACACGTGAGAGTAGTGACAAATGATTGAATAGAGGTTACCGCAAACCCTTGATTTACGGGATTTTCCCTAACTGATACTGATATTTTGCGAAATCATGAAGATTGGTGCGCCGCTGCTTCACGGCTGTGGCCGCAACAGCCACCAACCATGGTGCTACATCAGGCGTTGCCCGTTGGGTACTTTCTTATCAGTCGTCGCGAGCACGATATCACCATTTTCATCTGCGAAACCAAGGGTCAATACTTCTGATTTCAGCGGCCCTATTTGGCGCGGCGGAAAATTAACGACGGCCATAACCTGCCTGCCCACCAAATCTTCGGCTTGGTAGTGCACTGTAATTTGCGCTGACGATTTTTTTTACGCCAATTTCGCCGCCGAAATCAATCAACATGATATGCGCTGGCTTGCGTGCTTCGGGAAACGGACGCACTTCAACAATCGTGCCCGTGCGGATATCGACTTTCATAAAATCGTCAAAGCCGATTTCCGGCGCGATCGCATCACTCATTTTCGCCCAACTCCCGTGCCCGCGCCATGGCGGCGCGTACTGTTTTTTCCATCAAGGGCACCAAACCATCTTCGGACATAAGCACCTGCAATCCGGCATAAGTTGTGCCGTTTGGTGACGTCACATTTTCGCGCAACTGCGCCGCGCTCGTTTGGCTATCATATTCCAGCAATCCCGCCGCGCCGACTATCGTTTGCCGCGCAAACCGCATTGCCATTTCCGGCGGCATGCCATTGGTTTCAGCGGCCTCAGCCAAGGCTTCAACCATATAAAACACATAGGCGGGACCGGACCCAGCGACCCCGGTCACCTTATTGATGTCGTCTTCTTCGTTGAGCCAAACCACATCACCCGATGCCTCAAGCAGATTGTCGGCGATCATACGGTCTTGCGGGTCCACAGCTTTGTTGGAAAACACACCTGTGATGCCCTTACCAATCTGTGCTGGCGTGTTCGGCATCGCGCGGATCACTTTGGCGCAACCGGATAGCGCTTCCATTTTGGCAATGGAAATACCAGCCATAACCGAGATCAGCACCGTATCATCACCAATCGCTGGTTTGATCGCAGCCAAAACATTAGCTGAAACTTGTGGTTTGACGGCCAACACAATCACGTGCGCGTCTTTATCCGGCACAGATTGAAAAATGGTCAGCCCGATGGTTGAAGCCTTGTTCCGTACGGAGGAGGATGGATTAGGGTCCACCAGAATCAAACGATCAGGAGACAGGCCAGCATCAAGCCAACCGTCGGCCATCGCCATCCCCATTTTACCTGCGCCAACAAGAACGACCGGACCGACATCACCTAACATTTATGCTTCACCCACTGTTTCAAAAATCACATGTGAAAGCGCTTCTGAAGCGGGTTTGCCTGCCCAAACCACAAACTGGAAAGCCTGATAATACTGATCGCAGCTCTCAATGGCTGAGTTCAGCAAAGCCTCGCACTGTGAAGGGGAGACTTCTGCACCGCCGCTCAATAAATGCGCGTTTCGGAACAACACCATATTTTCTTTGCTCCAAATGTCAAAATGACCAATCCATAATTGCTCATTGATTTGGGCGATCAACTGTTTCACTTCTGCGCGGCGTGCCTCGGGCACTTTGAGATCGAAAGCGCAGGCAATGTGCAAAGATTCCAGATTTTCCATCCAGGAAAAGGAAACGTGATAATCGCTCCAGCTCCCTTTGACGGAAATCGAAATCTCGTCGGCATCTTGCCGTTCAAACACCCAATCATTGATGCCAGCAATATGCTCAATAATATCCACCGGGTGCACCACCCGGTCGTGTTCCATCTCTAATAGCGACATAATGCGCCTCGCAATAAAGCTCGTGTTGCAGGGGGCAAACGAATTTGCCCGAATTAGATACGCAAAGATACTCAAGATTTTTGGGTCTGCTTCTGGACCCACGCGCCTTTAAAGGTGCGCCGCTTTTGCGAATCTACCGCGTTACACAAAGCGTAGCACCGACCATCAAATGCGAAACCCGCCAATTGGAGAATCCCACATCATTTTCAGGGCGTTGGCCTCATGATCGGCCCGCGATGGTTAATGAGGCGTTAACAATGTCCACTTATCCACCGGAAACCCGGGTCAAATTGGAACAATCCTATTACTTTTTAAGCCCTTCAATGTCTTTACGCAGCTGCTCAATCTCTTCGTTTTGCGCCGCCAATTGGGCTTTAACCGCCTCAAATTCTTCGCGTTTGACCAAATCAAGGTCGTTCACCACGCGCTCCATTTGCGATTTGACCGCCACTTCAATCTCGCGGCGCACACCGTCCGCCACACCCGCAGCGTCATTCATTAGCTTGCTCAAATCGTCAAAAAACTTATTGCCATCACGCATTTTTGTACCTGCCTTTCAAAAAGGGTACTCGATTTCTATATAGAGCTTATGTAAGCACGCAATCGCTGCTTGACCAGCCCCTTATGGGGCGGCAAGCTGTCGCCAGTGTTTTAAAAATGGGCGTAAGCACAATCGAAACAACATAGGAACGTGAACCAACGTGCCCTTCCCCGATATTGATCCCATCGCCTTTTCCCTCGGCCCCTTGGCCATCCGTTGGTATGCCCTTGCCTACCTGGCTGGCATTGGCTTTGCCTTCTTCTATGGCCGCTTGTTGATCAAACAAAAGCCACTTTGGCACCAATCTACACCGCCGATGACCGCAACCCAACTCACCGACTTTGTGTTTTGGGCGATCATTGGCGTTATTCTGGGCGGGCGTTTGGCCTATGTGCTGTTTTATTCGCTTCTGGTCGGTGGCGATTATTATCTCAATAATCCCCTGTCGATTCTCGCGGTGTGGGAAGGCGGCATGTCGTTTCATGGCGGCTTGGTCGGCGTCGCGCTTGCCGCCGTATTTGTCGCGCGTCACCTCAAACAAAGCGCCCTATCGGCCCTCGATCTAATGGCCGCAATTGCCCCCATTGGTTTGTTGCTGGGCCGCGTTGCCAATTTTATCAATGGTGAACTTTATGGCCGCGTCACCACCATGCTTGGGGCGTGGTGTTTCCTGACGGTGGGCCGTTGCCCCGTCACCCGAGCCAGCTTTATGAGGGTCTGCTGGAGGGCTTGCTGTGCTTTATTATTTTGCGAATCGCGACCCATAACCTGACGGCATTGCGCAAACCAGGCTGGTGGCCGGCCTGTTCGCCATCATCTATGCCCTGTCGCGCATTCTGGTGGAATTTGTGCGCGAACCCGATGCACACATTGGTTTGCTTCCCTATGGGATGACCATGGGCATGGCGCTTTCGATTCCTGTAGGCTTGATCGGTGCGGGACTTGTGATTAATGCGGCGCGCAGGAAAAAAGGAGGCCGCGCCATATGAACGAACAGCTTAGCCTATCTGACTTGATCGATGTACAAATCAAGGCCCAGGGCCAATGTCCTTGTCAACCTATATGAATTTGTGCCTCACCCACCCGACACTGGGCTATTATCGCAAAGCCGACCCACTCGGCCGTAAAGGCGACTTCATCACCGCTCCTGAGATCAGCCAAATGTTTGGCGAAATGCTCGGCGTCTGGGTGGCCCAAATCTGGCAACAGATGGATAAACCAAAGAATTTCACCCTCGCCGAACTTGGCCCGGCGCGGTACGCTGATGGCCGATATGGTGCGGATTTTTCAAGGTGTGCCCGATATGCTGGATGCACTAAACATCCAATTGCTGGAAACCAACCCAATTTTGAAACAGGCGCAGGCTGACGCGGTGAAAGGCACACCGCTCAATTGGGTGGAAGAGATCCACCAACTTGCGCACGTGGACGGACCACTTATTGTGGTCGCCAATGAATTTTTTTGACGCGCTGCCGATCAAACAATTCCAATTCACCAATGGCGGTTGGTATGAACGCGTTATTGGGCTGAAAGAGGGGGAGCGCGTGTGGGGCCTATCGCCAACACCAATGCCAACCGACGCTTTTCCCGCAAAAATCGCCAAGCCCGAGGAAAACGCCATTTGGGAAATGGCCTATCCGGCCCAAAAGAATATGGAAGAACTCGGCGCGCTGGTGGCGGAAAAAAACCGGGGCCATTTTGGCTATCGATTATGGCTATGCCGAAACCCAAACCGGCGACACATTGCAAGCGCTCGAAAAGCATAAAATGGTCGACCCGCTGGCCCATCCGGGCACAGCAGACCTCACCAGCCATGTGGATTTTGAAGCCCTGAGCGAAAAGCTAGATCGCAACACGCTCAATATTTGCCCGCTGATCAGCCAAAAAGACTTCCTCAACGCCATGGGCATCGAGATGCGGGCGCAGGCGATCATGGACCATATCCCCGATGCCAAGCAAAAGGTTCAAGCCGACCTCGATCGTCTTATTGGCGACAAACAAATGGGTCAGCTTTTTAAGGTGCAGGCCATTGGGTCGAAAAATATGGTACCCTATCCATTTGAGGCGAGCTAAAACGAGTGAGGCAGGCTGATGACAAAGATTGCGCTGGAAGCAGACCACTTAGATTTTGACGGAATCGCCCATGGCTTTTTTTGGCCGTGAAGGCGGTGTTTCTCCCGCACCATTTGACAGCCTGAACGTGTCGATCAAACAAGGCGACAGCGAAGAAAATGTCGCAGAAAACCTCACCATTATCGCAGGTGAACTCGGCATCAAACCAACGCACTTTGGCCTATTGAAACAGGTTCACTCTATTGATGTCGTGCAGTTCGATGGCCAAGCTGATTGGAACAACAGGCCACGCGCGGATGGCATTGTGACCAACGTGCCGGGCGCAGGCATCGGCATCCAAACGGCAGATTGCGGCCCCGTCTTGTTTTGCGACCCAGACAACAAAGTGATTGGCGCGTGCCACGCGGGCTGGAAAGGCGCGGTAGGCGGCATCGTGCACCGCACCCTTGATGCCATGGAGAACCTTGGCGCAAATCGCCACAAAATTCACGCGGTGCTCGGCCCGTGCATCCACCCCGAAAACTATGAGGTGGGGGATGAATTTAAACAAAATGTGCTCAAAGATTGGCCGGAACTCGAAGGCCATTTCCCCTATCCACCTGGCGCAATCAAACCCCACTTTGACCTACCCGGCACCATCATGCATCAACTCGAATCGGCACACCTGCACACAGCTGCCCATCTCGACATTTGCACATATGCGAACAATGGCACCTATTTCTCGCACCGCAAAGCCACACATTTGGATACAAAAACCGGCCGACAACTGTCTGCCATTGCAATTTTGTGACAAAAATTAAGCAAAACACACGATTCAACTTTTGACTGTGTTGAACCCAAGGCCCGTGGGTATAAGCAAACTTTAGGCGTGGATCAGAATTATCTCAAAGGGCATGGGCAAATGAAACTGGTAACAGGGAACTCCAACATTCCGCTGGCCAAGGCAGTCTCCGAATATTTAGAGACGCCTTTAACAGATTGTGTTGTAACAAAATTCGCTGACAAAGAAATCTTTGTTGAAGTTAATGAAAATGTGCGGGGGGAAGACGTTTTTGTTCTTCAGTCAACATCCTACCCCGCAAACGACAATTTGATGGAATTGCTGATTGTAATCGACGCGCTACGTCGCTCATCAGCACGACGCATCACCGCAGTAATGCCCTATTTCGGCTATGCACGGCAGGACCGTAAATCTGCACCCCGCACACCAATCTCGGCGAAACTGGTCTCCAATTTGATCACCGAAGCAGGCGCAAATCGAGTTCTGACCTTGGATTTGCATGCCAACCAAATTCAGGGCTTCTTCGACCTACCGACAGACAACCTTACATCTGCGCCTGTCATGGTGCGCGACATCAAGCAGCATTATGACACCAGTAAAGTCATGGTTGTTTCGCCCGACGTTGGCGGTGTTGTGCGCGCAAGGAACGTTGCCCGTCGCATTGGCGCGCCTTTGGCGATTGTCGACAAGCGTCGTCCCAAAGCTGGCGTTTCCGAGGTGATGAACGTGATTGGCGATGTGGAAGGTCATTCCTGCATCATGATCGATGACATCGTGGACAGCGGTGGCACCCTTTGTAACGCAGCTGAAGCCTTGCTGAAGCAAGGCGCAAAAGAAGTTTCTGCCTATATCACCCATGGCGTGCTGTCGGGTAAAGCTTGCGAGCGAATTGGCGGTTCCAAGCTGAAAGAATTGGTGATTTCAGATTCGATTTTGGAAACTGATGTGGAAGCTGCAACGGCCAATATTCGTCGGTTCTCCATTGCAGAATTGATGGGCGAAGCCATTGCGCGCACCGCGTCCGAGCAATCTGTTTCTTCGCTTTTCGACTAAGAAATCTCCATCATTTCACTCTTTTAAGGGGCGCAATCATCGCGCCCCTTCTTTTTTTGTCCATTTGCACCAAGAATCTTGGCCCTACCCCATTGCCCAAACGGGATAAACCCAGTATACACCGGGCCTTGAAACGCCGCGTGCACCCCTGGAGGACGTCGGCGTGCATTCAGGACATGGGGTTCTGATGCATCAAACATTTTGGAGAATATCCATGAGCGCTGAGCTTAAAGCCAAAGCGCGGGACCGGGTTGGCAAGGGGGCCTCTCGTGCACTGCGTCGTGAAGGCCAAGTTCCTGCCGTTATTTACGGTGACAACAAATCCCCGCTTTCAATTACAGTGACCTACAAAGATGCCATGAAACGCATCCAGCAAGGTGGTTTTCTGTCTCAAGTGATCACGATTGAGGTGGACGGTAAAAACCACCGCGTTATTCCACGTGATTATCAACTTGAGCCTATCCGCGACTTTTTGGTCCATATGGACTTCTTGCGTGTTTCTAAGACATCAGTTCTTAATGTTGAAGTGCCTGTACACTTCATCAATGAAGAAACAAGCCCTGGCTTGAAACGTGGTGGTGTGTTGAACGTTGTGCGCCACACAGTTGAATTGAGCTGCCCAGCTGACAGCATTCCAGAATTCTTGGAAATCGACCTCGCGTCTGCTGAAGTTGGCGATAGCTTGCACATTTCAACGGTTGAGTTGCCAGAAGGTGTTAAACCGGTCATCACCGATCGTGACTTCACCATCGCAACAATCGCTGCGCCTTCCGCCCTCAGATCTGAAGAAGGCGAAGAAGACGAAGAAGAAGTTGTTGCACCTGACGAAGTGCCTGCCACTGAAGTCAAAAGCGACGACGAATAAGACCTTTGATGTGAGGCGGCCTTCTGTCGCCTCACCTCTTTTTTGGTAGTTTTATGCGCTTAATTGTCGGTCTCGGAAATCCCGGAAGTAACTATGCCAAGAACCGCCACAATGTCGGTTTCATGGCCGTGGAAGAGATCGCCGCGCACCGCAATTTCCCGCCCTTCAAGAAAAAAATTTAATGGCCTGTTCACCGAAGGCATAATTGACGGCCAAAAAACTGGTCTGCTGCTGCCGCAAACTTTCATGAACAAGTCTGGCGATAGCGTGATCGCCGCCATGAGCTTTTTCAAGCTGCACCCCGAAGACATCTATGTGCTCTATGACGAGCTGGATTTGGCCCCGGGCAAAGTGCGCATAAAAAAAAGGTGGCGGCAATGGTGGCCACAACGGCATCCGCTCAATTGAAAGCCATGTGGGCAAAGAATTTTTCCGTGTGCGCATTGGCATTGACCATCCCGGCCATAAAGACCGGGTGCATGCCCATGTGCTGGGTGACTTTGCAAAAGCCGATCAGGATTGGCTTGCCCCGCTATTGGATGAGATTGGCCGAAATGCAGATTGCCTGGCCAAAGGCGATGGGGCTAACTTTATGAACAAACTTGCGCTGGCGCTGCAATCTGACCAGAACGAGGACACGACAAAGCCAAGCAAAGCAGCGGACAAAAAGCCTGCGCCAAAAGGGCAAAGCCATATCCGCCAAGCGCGCCAGGCCAAAAAACCAAACGTGCCCGAAAAGGGCCCAATGGCCGACATGTTGAATAAGCTGTTTGGCAAGAAAGACTAGGCCGACCGCCCCAGCGACAGATTGGGCTTTGAATTCGCCCCAATTCTGCATATGGTCGCGCCAAATTTGAACAAACGATAAACTAAAGGACAGCCACTCATGGGTTTCAAATGCGGTATTGTTGGATTGCCCAATGTGGGCAAATCCACCCTTTTTAACGCCCTCACCCGCACCGCCGCAGCGCAAGCGGCCAACTTCCCGTTCTGCACCATTGAGCCCAATGTGGGCGAAGTGAGCGTACCTGACGAGCGGTTGGACAAGATTGCAGCCATCGGCAAATCGGCTGAGATCATCCCCACGCGCCTTAGCTTTGTAGACATTGCAGGCCTTGTTAAGGGCGCGGCGCAAGGCGAAGGATTGGGCAACCAATTCCTGGCCAACATCCGCGAAGTGGACGCCATTGCCTATGTGCTGCGTTGTTTTGAAGACGACGACATCGTGCACGTCTCCGGCAAAATCGATCCACTCACCGACGCGGAAGTGGTGGAAACCGAACTGATGCTGGCCGACATGGAAAGCTTGGAAAAGCGCATTCCAAACCTTGAGAAAAAGCTGCGTGGCCAAGACAAAGACGCCAAGCAAACCATTGAGTTGATCAATCGCGCCCTCGACGTGCTGCGCGAAGGCAAACCGGCCCGCCATGTAGAAGTCAGCGATGATGAGCAAAAGCTCTTTAAAGAACTCAATTTGCTCACGTCAAAACCTGCGCTCTACATTTGCAATGTGGACGAAGATTCGGCGGCTGAAGGCAATGAACTGACCCAAAAGGTCGAGGAATATGCCAAGGCGCAGAACGCGCGCATGGTCGTCATTTCAGCTGAAATCGAATCTCAGCTGAGCCAGCTGGACGATGATGAACAGGCTGAGTTTTTGGAAAGTCTTGGTCTGGAAGAGCCTGGCCTAAACCGCATTATCCGCGAGGGCTATAAGCTGTTGAAGTTGCAAACCTACTTCACCGTCGGCCCGAAAGAAGCACGCGCTTGGACCATCACCGAAGGCACCAAAGCGCCCCGGGCAGCTGGCGTGATCCACACCGACTTTGAACGCGGTTTCATCCGCGCGCAAACCATCGCCTATGATGATTTTGTCGCCCTGGGCGGTGAAGCGGCGGCCAAAGAAGCCGGCAAGGCCCGCGACGAAGGCAAGGAATATGTGGTGAAAGACGGCGACATCATGCTGTTCAAATTCAACACGTAAAGCCGCAATAGATGGGGGCGTTTAGCGCCCCCTACTGCCTGCAATAATCAGCAAACGCATCCAAGAATGAGACAACGGCATCGCGGTTCTCTGGGATCGTCATTCTTTGCGCAATCTCGTCTGGCGATAGCGCCATAAACTCAAACCGCCCAAACAGGTCTTGCGCGAATCTGTGACTGACCGTCGACAGCACCAGGCGGAGCTGGGCCAGCATATCGTCGCCCCGGTGCGAGGCATGCATCAGCACGATCGGTTTGCTGATGATCTCCTCGCGCGACACCAGCCAGTCGATGGCGTTTTTTAATCCTCCGGGAATCGACCGTACATATTCCGAGCTTGAGATGATCAAGCCATCACTTTCGCGGATCAGAGCAGCAAAGCGCTGCACCCCAGCGGGCAGCGGTGCATCCTCAAGATCTGGTGAAAAGACTGGCAGCTCAGCAACATCAGCAAACAAAGTGACCTGGTGCTTTGGCGCCGCTATATCGACGACCGAACCCAACAATGCTGTGTTTGTAGATATCCGCCGGCCGCTGCCGGAAATCGCAAGAAACTTCATCGCTAAGGCTTATACGATTCCCGTCGACCCGACCAAGCGCACAAACCCGCCCAGAGAACTGACACCAACTAGACTGCATCGTGCTTGCGGCTACTGCCCAACATTTGCCAGCAAATTGTCGACCATCAAGGCCGCGTCAGCCCATGGATAATCAGCAATCGTATTCAAGCAAAGGGCAATTCCAATCATGCCGGCAATCAACGTGTCGGTTTTCACTTTGACATCTTGAGCATCGGGCATCACGTCGCCAACAAGGTCCTGAAACAAGGCAAAATGGGCCAAGGTTTTATCTTCTGCCATAAAGGTGCGCACATCATCTCGGCCAACGTCGTTGGACATAAACACCAGGCGAAAATGATCCGGATGACCTGTCCAATAATCAACAAACATCAAAGCCGCTTGCCGTAGGCGGGCATCTGACCCCGAAATCGTGTCCAACTGAGTGCGAATTTCATCTGCCATCTCCGAAAGAACCACAGCCATAGGTGCCTTAGAATATCAATTTTGCCCTCAAAATGCGCATAGATCGTCATTGGTGCGCAGCCAACTTCTTTGGCCAATCGCCGCATTGAAACGGCAGAAAACCCTTCCGCCCGATAGATAGCCAATGCCTGTTGCGCGATCTTGGATCTAAATTCCAAAACCTCTTGTTCGCTCCGCGTTGGCCGCCCGGCAGTGCTTTTGACCATCAACTCTCTCTCTCCAATTATATTTTATAACGCGTGCCAAATAAAGATTGTATTGTCAACCAGGCTATTATATAGAACGCGTTCTATTTAAACAAAGGAAGACACAAGTGAACAAGCTCCGACTGTTAAATCTGATCATCGCGTTGATTGGCATAGCATCATGTTTCTCGGCCTAAACATTGGCTTGGGCGGCATAAAAACATTGGGGTGGCAAACGGCGGGGGACTTTGTTGCGATCTCTGATATTCAGATTTTTAACGTACAAGACAATCACATTCGGTTCGTTGGTGGCGTCTGGTTTGGCGTGGGGGCAACATTTTTGCTGGGCGCATTCGCAATCAATAAGCTGCGTCCCACTTTGATTGCCCTGTCTTTGATCATCGCAATTGCAGGCCTTTTCAGGCTTAGCGCCGCAAATATGGACGTTATTCTCAGTCCAAATATCCTGCCATCCCTTGCGCTAGAGCTTGTTGCCTTTCCGCTGTTGGCATGGTGGCTGGCAAAGTCGCCTGCCCAATAGCTCCCGGGATGACACACAGCGGCGTCCCTGCATCAATTGCCATCGGAAATGACAACAAATTTCGGGTTGCCGTTATCGTAAATTGATGTACCATCACGTCAACCAAACAAACCACTCAAAATGTGACTGCGATGACCTCAAAAAACCGCCTGCATTTCGAAGACCTTGAAGAAGGCACTGTGATCCAACTCGGCACACATACCATCAGCAAAAAAGAAATTATCGAGTTTGCCAAGGAATTTGATCCGCTGCCATTCCACCTAGACGAAGAGGTGGCTAAAAAATCGCTCTTGGGCGGGCTTGCGTCTTCAGGTTGGCAGACAGCCGGGCTAACGCTACGCATGTTGGTGGATGAATTCTTGAACAAAATCGCCTCTATGGGGGGGCTGGGCTTTGAGAATTTGAAATGGAAAAAACCCTTGATGAAAGGCGACACGCTTACGGGAACGGCAACGATTTCCTCGCTGCGTCGGTCACAAGGTCATCCTGAAAAAGCGGTCATGATCCTCGATTTCGACATGCGCAACCAAAAGAACCAACAAATCATGACCATGAGCCTGGCCAATCTCATTGCCGTGCGCGACCCAGATCAACCAATCGAAGGAGAAGACGCATGACCCTTTGGTTTGAAGATATTGAACCCGGCACCAGTTGGGATTTGGGCACCCACAAATTCACGCAAGATGAGATCATAGCGTTTGCCAAAAAATATGACCCGCAATATTTTCATGTGGACCCTGAAGCTGCCAAGGACGGACCGTTTGGCGGCTTGGTGGCCTCGGGCTGGCACACCGTTTCTATGGGCCACAAGATCATGGTCGACTATCTTTATGACCATGATGATATGATGCGCGCCAATGGCGAAGAGCCTGGCGTCTCCGGCCCGTCCCCCGGCGTCAACAAGATGCAGTTTAAGGCACCAGTACGCCCCGGCGACAAAATACACTTCATGATCACAGTTGAGAACAAGCGCAAATCAGCTTCCCTGCCTGGCTGGGGTGTTTTGCTCAACATTATTGAAGCCCACAACCAGGACAAAGAACTGGTTTATCGCTCTGAAATCGCCAGTTTCTCAAAGCTGCGCGACTTCAAACCTGGTTTGCGCATGCGTCTGGGCATGGCACTCGCGGCCATGCCGATCATCGGCAAGATGATCCGCGGCAAATAGCCATAAAATAGGTGTCACTTGACGGTGTGGCGAAGATTGTGCATCTTTGCCACCTCCAACCATGAGGTGACGCCTAAAATGATCAGCTAAGATTTTCCGACGCGACCAATGCTTTTGCGCCTGAGTGCTTTGTTCCAAAGCGCGATGCGAGCTTATAGCACGACGAAAATCTAACACGATCATCCTGACGAAATTCGTCGGCCCGCGTCCTGTTTTCAAAACAAGTAAATTGATATGAGCGCCTTCCGGCGCCCGATGACCTATTTCTAACTCTCATGGAGAGCGACATGATTTTTATTCCGAAAACACATCAGAACCCACAATTTTTCCAACTGCGCCCGGCCTTCGCGCCACGCAGTCTGATGAGAGGAATAACGCATGAAAGCGCCTTTTACCCATGCCAACCCAAAGGTTGGCAAAGCACCTAAACACACAAACATTTTCAACAATCAGTCGCATTTTGGGACGAAAAAGCAGCAGTCCCGCGTGCCAAAACCGAAGCCCACTAAGCTGCCCAAACGCTTGAAGGATTTGCTGGAGAAATAACAAAAAGCCCCGCGCGATCCTGTCGGGCGGGGCATCTCGATTTCAATATGATAAACGTGGATCAATCGCCTTCAAACTCAATCAAAAAGTGCGTATCGATGTTTTGCGCTTGGACTTTTTTTTCGCCCCACCAAGGTCCGGCAAATCAATAACAAAAGCCGCGTCCTCAAGCGTGGCGCCTGAGCGCCGGATCAAGGAGATTGCAGCGATGGCGGTACCGCCAGTGGCCACCAAATCATCAACCAGCAACACTTTGTCACCGGCCTTTACCGCACCGGCATGCATTTCAATGGTGTCTACGCCATATTCAAGAGCGTAGTTCTGCCCCATCGTCTCGCCGGGGAGCTTGCCCGCTTTCCGGATCGGCACAAAACCCACACCCAGTTCAATGGCCAAACCGGCGCCAAAGATAAATCCCCGCGCCTCAATACCTGCAACATGGGTAATGCCTTGATCCCGATATGGCGCCGCGAGTTGTTTAATGCTTTCGCGAAACCCCTCCGGATGTTCAATCAGGGAGGTGATGTCTCGAAACTGCACCCCGGCTTTAGGATAATCAGGGATGGTGCGAATAAGAGATTTCAGGTCCATAATGCGAGCGCCTTTTTCGGTTGGGCTGATAAATTTAACAGTGACCGATAGCTTTTTTAACAGGCGATCTGGCGCAATACCACCGTGAAAAGCTTTTTTTTGAACAAACAATAAAAAGCCCGACCAAAAGGCCGGGCTCTTTAAAAAAATCTATGCAGCAGATCTTAGTGATCTACATTGCTCCAAAGCTTGCGCTTCACCATGTACATCAAACCAGCGAACAAGAACAAGAACATCAAAACATTGAAGCCAAGTTGCTTGCGAGAGGTCATGTCAGGCTCGGCAAGCCACATCATAAATGCGGCCACGTCTTGAGCGTACTGATCAACCGTTTCAGGCGCAGCGCCTTCATAATCGACCATCTCATCATATATTGGTTGCGCCATGGCCAATGTACCACCAGTACCGTGGAAATGATCATTCCAATATGTGCCGGAACCAACCTCTACGCCTTCGGGTGGCTCATTATAGCCAACCAAAAGATTGTAAATATAGTCAGCGCCGCCCTCTTGATAGGCAGTGAAATAGTTGCCTACCCAGTTCGGGAACTTTTGTGGCACATTCCGCGCCTTAGCAAGCACAGAGAAGTCTGGCGGATAGACACCGCCATTGGCATCTTTGGCATCCTGCAAAGTGTCAAACGGATTTGGCCAAGCGTCAGCTGGCACGCCGGAACGTTCGCCATCAATGTGCTCAGGGTCCTGAATGGTGTAGCTAGCGGCGAGCGCTTTCACTTGTTCCTCAGAATATTCAGGACCGCCCTCTTTTTCCAACATGCGGAATGAAAACAATTCCGCGCTGTGGCAAGAAGAACAAATCTCCTGGAACACCTGAAAACCACGCTGAAGCTGGGCTTTGTCATAAGTGCCGAAAACGCCACCAAATGTCCAGTCAATCAACTTAGCGTCCGGCCCTTTATAGTCGCCCGCACCAGCGGCATAAGCGCCGCCAGCGAACAATCCAGAGGCAGCGATAAGAGCTGCACCGATGATTGAATTCAGTTTTTTCATCATCTCAACTCCTATTCTGCAGCTTCTGTTTTGTGTTTTGCCAACACGCTTTCAGAAATGCTTGCAGGCAATGGCAATGTGGTTTCAATCCGCGGCAAGAAAGGCAGGATGATCAAGAAGTAAGCGAAATAGTAGAATGTCGCTGTCTTAGACAAGATCACATAAACGCCTTCAGCTGGCTGCGCACCCAGATATGTCAGGCCGATAAAGTTGACGACCCAAATCCAGTAGAACCACTTGAACATCGGACGGAACGCGCCAGAGCGCACTTTTGACCGGTCCAACCAAGGCACCACAAACCAAATCGCAATCGAGCCAAACATAGCAATCACGCCGCCAAGTTTACTGTCGATCGGACCGATGTTGAAATCGACCGCACGCAGAATGGCGTAGAACGGCAAGAAGTACCATTCGGGCACAATGTGCGCTGGTGTGACTTGCGGATCTGCAGGAATGTAGTTGTCTGGGTGGCCCAAAATGTCAGGCGCGAAGAACACGAACCAAGCAAATGGAATCATGAACACGACAATCGCAAACAGATCTTTCATGGTCAAATAAGGGTGGAACGGCACAGTGTCCGATTTCGTTTTCACTTCCACGCCCGTCGGGTTGTTGTTGCCCGGCACGTGCAGCGCCCAGATGTGCAGGCCAACAACGCCAGCAATCATGAACGGCAGCAAATAGTGAAGTGAGAAGAAACGGTTCAATGTCGCATTGTCTACCGCAAAGGCACCGCGCAAGAACACCATCAAGCCTTCGCCAACCAATGGAATGGCAGAGAAGAAGTTGGTGATCACAGTCGCCGCCCAGAAGCTCATTTGGCCCCAAGGTAGAACGTAGCCCATAAAGGCTGTTGCCATCATCAACAAGAAGATCACAACACCCAAAATCCATAGCACTTCGCGTGGCGCTTTATACGAACCGTAATAAAGGCCGCGGAAAATATGAATATAAACCGCTAGGAAGAAGAATGATGCGCCATTGGCGTGCGCGGCCTGGATCAACCGGCCCCAGTTCACATCGCGCCGAATGTGTTCAACTGAATTGAACGCCATATCTGCATGCGGCGTGTAGTGCATCGCCAGGATCACACCTGTAACAATTTGGATCACCAAGAAGATGGCCAGGATGCCACCGAATGTCCAAAAATAATTCAGATTCTTTGGTGATGGAAAATCAACAAATGAATCATAGCCCAAACGGATGATGGGCAAACGCTCATCCATCCATTTTTCAAAACCGCTGTTCGGTTTATATGTGCTTTTATGTGACATAAATGTCCCCCTTACCCGATCTGAACGACAGAGTCGGACAAGAATTCATATTCCGGTACGACAAGGTTCTTCGGTGCTGGACCCTTACGAATACGGCCTGCCGTATCGTAGTGCGAACCGTGGCATGGACAGAACCAGCCATCATATTCGCCAGATTCGCCCACTGGCACACACCCAAGGTGCGTACAGTTCGCGATCATGATCAGCCACTCTTCATGGCCTTCTTTCACGCGTTGCGCATCTGTTTCAGGATCCTTCAGCGCATCCAACGGAACGGCGCGTGCTTCTTCGATCTCAGTTTCCGTACGGTGACGCACAAATACCGGGAAACCCCGCCATTTGATCGTTACCGACTGCCCCACCTCAACAGAGGACAGGTCAAACTCGATCGACGCCAACGCCAAAACGGAAGCATCTGGATTCATTTGGTCAATGAGGGGCCATGCCACTGCGGCAGCGCCTACAGCGCCAACGGCACCCGTTGCAACATAGAGAAAATCTCTTCTGTTTGGTTCTTTTTCACTTTGTGTAGCCAAGGTCTTTGATCCCTACCTAAGATCGTTGGTCCGCCCTAAAAACTCCTACATCTAAGATTACAATGTAACCTTACATGTCAGAATCGCCCCCACTTGAACGTCAAGTGAAGCGGAAATCGAGTTCTTTTTGCACTCATTGCGCCGCTTGTCCAGCCTTTGAACACATTCCTTGGGGAAAGTGCGACACTATACCGTAAAAAAAGAGGGCATTTGCCGTCAATTTCGATTAGGTCTAAAGCATGCCACCCCCACAAACGCCTCAAACACAGGCTGAATTGCGACATGACCATTTCACTTGCCCTCTACCAGCCTGATATTCCGCAAAATGCAGGCACATTGATGCGCCTTGGTGCGTGCTTGGATATTGAGGTACACCTCATTCATCCCACAGGCTTTTTGTTTACGCAAAAGGCCTTTCGCCGCGCAGGCATGGACTATCTCGACCAGGTGAACCTGAAAGAGCACAATAGTTTTGAAGCTTTCAACCAATGGCGCACATCTGAGAAAAAGCGACTAGTGTTATTGACCACCAAATCGTCCGAACGCCATGTTGATGCCCAATTCACCAAAAATGATATATTGATGGTGGGCCGTGAAAGCGCAGGCGTGCCGGATGACGTTGCCGAAGTCAGCGACCTCAACGTGCGCATCCCGATGCGGCAAGATACCCGATCGCTTAATGTTGCTATTGCGGGGGCAATCGTATTAAGCGAGGCGGCAAAACAAACAAACCTTTGGGCGGATTTAGTATGACCAGCACGGATCTAGAGAGCAAAAAACAAAAGGCAAGCGCGTGGTTCAAACAATTGCGCGATGAAATTTGCTTTGAATTTGAAAATCTAGAAGACGAGCTGGCTGCCCCTTTGCGTCATGCCCCTGCCGGGCGTTTTGAACGTAAAGAATGGAACCGCATTGACCAAACCACCGAACAACCCGGCGGCGGTGGCGAAATGTCGATGATGCATGGCCGCGTATTTGAAAAAGTTGGCGTGCACATCTCAACCGTGCACGGCGAATTCAGCGAGGAATTCGCCAAAGGCATGCCCGGCACTGAAAAGTCCAGGAATTTTTGGGCCAGCGGCATTTCGCTAATTGCCCATTTGCACAATCCACATGTGCCAGCCGTGCACATGAACACGCGCATGGTGGCCACCGAAGAGTGGTGGTTCGGCGGCGGTGCCGATTTAACACCCGTTTTGCTGGATCGACGCAATCAAGACGATGAGGACAGCAAAGACTTTCATGCTGCCATGAAACAGGCCTGCGATGATCATGCCTGCGCTGACTATGACAAATATAAAAAAAATGGTGCGATGACTATTTCTATCTGCCGCACCGCAACGAGCCGCGCGGCATCGGCGGTATTTTCTATGATCGCCACAATTCTGGCAGCTGGATGATGATTTTGCCTTCACCCAAGATGTGGGCAAAGCCTTTAAGGACATTTACCCCGCATTGGTGCGCCGCAACTTCAATATGCCGTGGACCGACGAAGAGCGCGATGAGCAACTGGTGCGCCGCGGCCGCTATGTGGAATTCAATTTGCTTTATGACCGCGGCACCACCTTCGGCTTAAAGACGGGCGGCAATGTGGAATCGATCCTTTCATCCATGCCCCCCGCAGTGAAATGGCCATGATTTAAAAAAGTTTTCCGCCCCTGTCGAAATAGCGAGTTCCCAATCGTCATGTTAATGTAAGCGCAAATAAGCGCGTGATGAGGAAGGAAACAAAATGCAATTTATGGCACTTATCTATTCTGCTGAGGGTGCAGAACAAAGCTATCCCGGCGGCCCAGATAAAATGATGGCAGACTATTTCGCCTATACGGAAGAAGCCAAAAAGGCTGGCGTCATGTTGGCTGGGGATGCATTGCAACCCATCAGCACCGCAACGTCCATTCGCGAACGCGACGGCAATGCCAGCCTGACCGATGGCCCCTTTGCCGAAACCAAAGAACAATTGGGCGGCTATTATTTGCTGGATTGCAAAGATCTGGACGAGGCGACCAAATGGGCGGGGAAAATTCCCACCGCCAAATATGGCACGATCGAAGTGCGCCCCGTGATGATCTGGGACAATTGATCCCAATTGAGGCTGAACTGACCCGGATAGTGCGCGCCAATTCGGGTCGGATCGTTTCAGCACTTATCAAAAGCACCCGAGACTTTGACCTGGCCCAAGATGCGTTGCAGGACGCGATTACGCAAGCGCTGCACCAATGGCCGGAAAAAGGCTTGCCGCAAAATGCGGGGGCCTGGCTTTACGTGACAGCAAAACGTCGTGCCATCGACTTGATGCGCAAGGAAAACCGCCACAATGCAGAAACCACGCAGCAGATTTTGGCCGATTTAGACGCCGACCAACCCGACAATGCCGAATGGGATCAAGATATTCCCGACGAGCGTTTGCGGCTGATCTTCACCTGCTGCCACCCTGCGCTCAATATTGACGCCCAAGTGGCGCTCACCCTGCGGACGTTGGGCGGGCTGAGTGTGCGCGAGATCGCACGCGCATTTTTGGCCAGTGAAACGACCATCGGCCAACGGATTACCCGCGCCAAGCAAAAAATCAAAGCCGCGCACATTCCCTATGAGATTCCCGCGCATGAGGACATTCAAGTGCGTCGAACCGCTGTGCTCAAAACCATCTATTTGATTTTCAATGAGAGCTACAGCGCCTTGGAAGGTCAAAGCCTGACGCGTGACGATTTGGCCAATGAGGCCATTCGACTATGCACGATATTAGAGCAGCTCGACCCAGACCCTGAAACCTCGGGCTTATTGTGCCTAATGCGCCTGACCCACGCCCGGCGACATGCCCGCATCGATGATGACGGCGAGTTTGTCCCGCTCGAAAAACAAGATCGAAGCCAGTGGGATCATCAAGAAATCGAAACGGCACACACACATTTATTGCGGACCTTTTCTCATGGGCAATTTGGCCCGTTTCAATTGCAAGCCGCCATTAGCGCGCTGCATTGCTTGGCAGAAAACTGGACAGACACGGACTGGCAACAAATCTATGCCCTTTATGGCGCCCTCGCCGCCTATGATCCGTCGCCCGTGATCGCGCTCAACCAAGCGGTGGCCTTGGCCAATATGGGCGGGACCAACAAAGCACTTGAGCAGATGCAGGCGCTTGAAAGCGCTTTAAGCCAATACCAGCCTTTTTATGCGGCGCGCGCAGACCTTTATGGCAGGTTGGGTATGAGCGAAGCGGCTGCCAAAGATTACGCAGAAGCGATCAATTTAAGTAAAAACCAAGTTGAAAAGAGGTTTTTATTTCAAAAACGTGATGCACTGGCATTTTCACTTGGCCAGAAAAAGTAAAAATTCAAAACTAACTACTTATTAACGAATAAAGGCGGATGATCGAACCTATGAAAATTCAACGCTATGGTTCGAAATTATCGCTATATAAAACCAACCAGCTTTGGCGTGAGAACCGCGCAAAGCACAACCAACGCGACTTTAATATCAACCAAACCATGAACCGCGAGATTTTTGGCAGCATGATCAATTTTACTTACGGGCAAAACTCGCTGATCATCAAACAGGCCACAATGCGTACCCTTAAATCGATTTAACGCGCAGCCGCGGCGTGAACTGGTTATTAACCTTTCATTCACCATAATATAGAGAACGTACTCAAGTGGGTCTACACCATGAAAGCGCAACTCTATGGCACCCGCGTGCCACTTTATAAAGCGAACCAGATGTGGCGCGCCGCGCGCGCAAAACATATCCAGCGCGATTTGCAAACGACGCAAATCATGACGAATTCAATTTTCGGTAGTATGACCAACTTCACCTATGGCCAGAATTCACAGATCATCAAACATGCAACACTCAGAGCGCTGAAGTCAGTTTAATCGGCCAATTCGTCTTTTGCCTTGTCCAGCAAGTCTTGGCGACTAGGTTGAAATCCCCCACCGACCCAGATCTTTTCAAGCTTTTCCAGCAATTTGCCCAATTCTTTGCCCGGCGAAACACCCAGCTCAATCAGATCTTTTCCCCCAACTGGAAAATCAGGCTGCTGCCATGCAACCGCCCGCTCCACATGCTGGTGCAGTGCGCCGATTTTGGCCATCAATTCCATGTTCTGGTCTTGCTTCAGCTTGTGGCGTATCGCTGCCAAATCCAGGCAAAGCCGATCCAGAATTGCTGTTTGATCACCCCAATAGAGCTTCTGATCTAATTCATTATTGCTCGTTTCCGGCGCAATAGGCGTCAATTTCGCCCAGCTCATCAGGCGCTCCGCCTCGCTATTTGAAAGCTTGAGCCGTTTGGCCAAGTTTTTCACTTTATCAGCTTGCGGCGGGATGATTGAAATCAAACGAAAGAGCGGATCAATGTCCCAATCAAGTTCATTTTCAGCATCGACAATACCATGAATGGCGTCCATGCCCCATTTCTCGCCTTCGGGCAACACCAGTGCTAAAATGCCCGTGGTCCGCATCCATAAAAGTGATCGCGATGGATCGGGCGCCGCCAAGATTTTCTTGAGTTCCGCCCACACACGTTCTGCCGAAAGATTTTTCACCCCCTCCTTCAGCTTCGCCGCCGCTTTCAAACCACCCGTTTCGGGGCGGCCCGAGCCATAATAGGCAAAGAAGCGGAAAAACCGCAAAATCCGCAAATAATCCTCTTCGATCCGCTGCCCCGCATCGCCAATAAAATGCACGTTGCGGTCCAGGCAATCCTGCAGCCCGTGCAAGGGATCAAAAAGCGTGCCGTCAGCCAGCACATAAAGCGCATTCATGGTGAAGTCGCGGCGCTTCGCATCCTCTTCCCAATCTGTACCAAAGGCGACTTCGGCATGTCGCCCATCGGTTTGCACATCCTTGCGCAACGTTGTGACTTCGATGGTCTCATTTTCAAAAACCAAGGTCACCGTGCCGTGCTCAATTCCTGTGGGCACTGCTTGATGCCCGCTGTTTCTGCCCGCTTCATCACATCTTCTGGCGTGAAGATACTGGCCATATCCACATCGCCAGTGGGGTCTCCCAATATTGTGTTTCGGACAATGCCGCCTACGGCTCGCACATGGCCTAGGTCACCGTCTAGCAGTTCATAAACAGCGCGCACGGCAGGCCGCTTAAGCCATGCCGCTTGCTTTACGGTTTCAAGCGCAGCATTGGGGTCGGTCATTCATAATCCTTTGAAGTCAACGCCGTGTCGCGGAACATACGTGTCATCGAAGCGGTGATGCCCCAGATGGCTCGATCTTGATAGTCGATGCGCCATGTTTCCCGCTGCGCTTCATCGCCACGCACAAAGCGAATTTTTGAATAGTGTGTTGAAGGAATAAGGTGGGGCAAAGGCACCTCAAAGAAGCTTGCAACTTCATCCGGGTTGGCCACAAATGGCCTGCGTGGTTTAATCGTGGCAACAACCGGCGTAATCAAATAGTTGGTGCCCGACAGGTAATTCGGTAAAAAACCCAACACATCCACATCATCCTGATTGAGGTCAACTTCTTCTTCTGCCTCACGCAGCGCTGTCATCACCGGGTCAGTGTCGCCCTCTTCCACTCGGCCACCGGGAAATGCAATTTGCCCCGCATGGGCCCGCAAATGGGAGGATCGTTCAATATAAAGAACATGACTGAGCGGCCCGCGCTCCACCAGCCCGATCAAAACCGCAGAGGGCTTGGGCGGGCGTTTCGCATTGAGTGGTTCCACGCCATCCACCTTATGACAGCCAACATCTTCACTGCCATCAGGCTGATCCAACAACCGATGCTTGATCTGCGCCAACAATGTTTCGTCTTGCATAAAGACTATTCCGAAATAGAATCCTACTTGTCACCGCTCCAAAATGAGATCGGACCGGTGAGTCCTTTCTTCACTTTAGCACTTTTGACAATCGCCAACACCCGCATTGGGTCAACTGGCGCCGGAAAATCAATTTTTTGTGGGGAAATCGCCTCAAAACCCAACGGCTCGTAATATGCCCGATCCCCAACAAGCACGACGAACTTGCAGCTCTGCTTTTCAAGCGCCTTTTGCGTCACATGCATCGTAAGCAACCGCCCTGCACCCAGCCGACGCCGATGTGGGTCGGTGACCAACGGTCCCAACAAATAACCATTCATGCCAGACAAATTGATTGGCGCCATTTTAACGCTGGCAACAGGAGTACCTTCATGCTCGGCCACAAAACTTAAACTCTCATCAACACCAAACCGCTCACGAATGCGAAATGCGGCGCGGGCAAACCGCCCCGGACCGAAGCAAAGCTGGTGCAAATGCTCAACCCAATCTTCATCGCTGGGCGTTTCCAAACGGATGTCGAGCTTGTTCATATTTTGAGCGAGTTGAGGTGATAGCTGAGACGCAGGCAAAGTTTGGGTCATAGGTAATGATCAGTTCTTTTGGTTGGGCGGCAGAAATTGGAAACGGGGGCGTTAACGCACTCGTCGATTTCGTCGCAGCAAAAGAAAGCTCAAATCATGTCTCATACAAATGCATAAACACCGAAATGCAGATATTGTCGAGACATTTTTTACATAAAATGCATCAAATTGAGCATAATGAAGCCACAATATGCGCAAAATGATCAAATCCTGTACATTTTGACAGGTGTCGACTTGGCTGCACAACTCATTGTTCACATTTATGGGGTTTATCGTAGATAAAATACCCTTATTTTAACGTTCAGATGAACAAACAATCACATGGGGTAAATAATGGGACTTCTGATCGACGGCAAATGGTCAACCCAATGGTACGACACCAAAAGCACCGGCGGCAAATTCAAACGCAAGGATGCGGCATTCCGGAACTGGGTGACCAAAGATGGCACCGCAGGCCCGAGTGGCGAAGGCGGCTTTGAAGCCGAAAGCGGCCGCTATCACCTTTATGTCTCGTTGGCTTGCCCATGGGCGCACCGCACCCTGATCTTTCGCAAGCTCAAGGACCTCACCGATCATATCGATGTAACCGTGGTCGACGCGAAAATGCCCGACGAACATGGCTGGACCATCCCAAAAGGCGATGATCCTGTAAACAATGCTGAGACCATGTGGCAAGTCTATGTAGCGGCCAAAAGCGACTATACGGCCGTGTGACCGTGCCGGTATTGTGGGACAAAAAGCGCAACACGATCGTCTCAAACGAAAGCGCCGAAATCATCCGCATGTTCAACTCTGCCTTTAACGATCTCACGGGCAACACTGACGGTTATTATCCAGCAGAACTGCATGATGAAATCAATGCCGTAAACGAGCGCGTGTATCACACCGTCAATAATGGCGTGTATAAATCCGGCTTTGCAACGACCCAAGAAGCCTATGACGAAGCGGTGACCGATTTGTTCGACAGCCTAGAATGGCTGGAAGAAAAATTAGGCCAGCAAAAATATTTGGCAGGCGACAAGATTACCGAAGCCGATTGGCGCCTATTCACGACCTTGGTGCGATTTGATCCAGTTTATCACGGCCACTTTAAGTGCAACATCAAACGCATTGCCGATTATCCAAATATCAGCCGTTTGGTGCATGAATTGGTCGCGGTGCCCGATGTGAAAGAAACCATTGATATGGACCACATCAAAACCCACTATTATTGGAGCCACACCAGCATCAACCCACACCGGATTGTGCCAAAGGGCCCATTGATCGATTTTTGATCACCAATATTGTGATGGCGGTGCGGCGGTAAAATATTCTTCAACCCGCCGCCGTGCCCCATCATTCATTTCTTCAGGCAGGGCATCTCGTTTGAACCATTTCATTTCGACGATCTCGGCGTTTGGTTCGAAAGGGTGTACCTCGTCGAACGTGTCCGCAACATAAAGGCACACATGATCGCGAATGCTCAGCCCATTGTCGTTGTGGAAAACACCGCGCAACTTGGCTTCTCCAGTCACTTGAAGACCCGTTTCTTCAAATGTTTCGCGCATCGCCGCCGCCAACGCCGTCTCCCCGGGCTCCACGCCCCCGCCGGGAAATTGCCAGCCGCGCACATAAGACTGTCGCACCAGCAGCACGTGATCCCCATCCACCAGCATCATGCGCGCGCCAATGGTCATGCGTCGCCACATGCCAATCACGGCCAAATAGATTTTCATCCGCCAACGGCTATAGAGTTTTTGCTGCATAATTCATGCTCCTCACTTATGCTGCCATAAACCATCATTGGGTGAAAATTGTGCAAACTGCCCCTTTTTTTGACCTACAATTTTCGCCATAGTGCGCCCAACCCGAGGGAGCCAGCCATTTCTATGACCACAATTGCCCATATTTCTGATGTGCATTTGCCATACCACGAAAAAATTACCCTGCCGCAATTGCTCAATAAGCGGATCACTGGCTATCTCAATTGGAAACTCAATCGCGGTCACGCCATCGAGAATACCACCCTGCAATCTTTGATGGCGCACCTTAAAACCCAGCATTACGACCATTTGGCGCTGACCGGCGATTTGATCAATTTGTCGTTGGAGCAAGAGTTTGCGTTGGGACAGCAATGGCTCAAGACCATTGAAAAGCCAAATAAGCTGATGTTTGTCCCCGGCAATCACGACATTTATGTGCCGTCTGGCAAGGGCTATATGACCCACTATTGGCATGAATATATGCAGGGCGAACGCGCCGAAGAGAAATTCGCGTTCCCCTTTTGGCGGCAAGTGGATGACGTGGCGCTTATTGGTTGCAACAGCGCCATCGCAACGCCCCCATTTTTCGCTAACGGCACCTTTTCGCGCCGCCAGGAACGTTTGCTGGAAAAACTGCTGATCAAAACCAAAGAAATGGGTTTGTTTCGGATCGTGATGATCCACCATCCTCCCCATGACGATGTGATGAACATTTGGCGCCGCGGCCTCACCAACCGTCACCGCTTTAAGCGGGTGCTCAAAAAGCACGGCGCGGATTTGGTTTTGCATGGCCATTTGCACAAATCTGAAATCAAATCATTGCCGGGACCACATGGCGAAATCCCCGTTGTGGCATATCGTCCGCCTCCATGGGCCAAATGCCATTCAGCCACCAGCCTCTTATAACCTTTATAATATTGAAAAGCAGGGCGATAAATTTGCCTGCACGTTGCATGAATATGGCTACCAGCGTTTTGGCGATGAGATTGAAAAGCGCGCTGAGCTGGTGCTGGCCTAGTCCAAATCCGAACTTGTTTTTAACATATTTTTGGTGATCCTTGCTGCTATGAGCACCTTCATTATCGATTCTGCCGAATTCAACGCTGAAACCGGCGAAGCTAAATTCAACTATCGTCTCGACGAACATCGGTTTACCGAGCGCCTGGAGCTGGGCGTCGGGTTTGACCTTGCCCGCGCGCAAAGCAACAGCTTTGCGCACCTACTGGATTTGGCTGCGGCAATTTTAGGCGTGTCCTATTATAAGCTGAAAGCCCCGAAAACCATTGATTTGACCACGCTCAATCTGAGCGAGACTGATCGGTCTTTGGTGCAGGACGTTTATGAAAACGGCTTGGGGGAATTCTATACCCGCAACAACTTAAAACGGTTTGGCCAAATTGACTATAGGTTTGCACCCGCCCTGACACCTGACAATGATCTAGATTGGCCGAAACAAGCGTTAGTGCTCATTGGCGGCGGCAAAGATAGTCTGGTCTCCGTCGACCTGCTGGCGCGCGCCGGCATTCCTTTCACCCCTTTTGCGGTGAACCCCAAGGGACCTATCGTCACCTCTACCAAACAAATTGAACAACCGCCGCTTTTTGTGCGACGGCACCTGTCGCCCACCCTTTTCGAGTTGAATGGACAATCCGGTTATTACAATGGCCACGTGCCCTCAACCGCAATCAATTCAGCCATCGCCAGCCTAGTCGCTGCGCTCTATGGCTACAATGAAATTATCCTGTCAAATGAACGTTCGGCCAGCGAAGGCAATGTGACTTATGACGGTCGCGAGGTGAACCATCAGCATTCGAAAAGCTACGATTTCGAGCAATTGCTTGCGAAAAGTTTTATTGCCGCCAGCGATGGCCAACTTGGCTATTTCTCTTTGCTGCGTCCATTTTCCGAAGTCAGGATTGGCCAGCTGTTCGCGCGCACGGAAAAGTTTGACCGAGACTTCTCAAGCTGCAACGAGAATTTTAGGCAGCACCAGGACGGTCCGAAACGCTGGTGCACCAATTGCCCTAAATGCCACTTTGTTTCGCTAATTTTGGCGCCATTTATGTCGCCTGAACGCTTGACCAACATTGTGGGCAAAAACGTTCTCAGCGATAGTTCGAAGCTCGGCGCATTTCGCGAACTCTCTGGCCTCACCGGACATAAGCCATGGGAGTGTGTGGGCGAAATATTGGAGGCGGCGGCGTCCCTTTGGTATTTGACCCAACAAGCCGCGTGGAAAGATGCGACCGTCATTGTACAGCTCAAGCCTGAGCTCGAGGCCTTCTACGGCGGTGCCACCCTTGAAAGCGCATGGGAAGAATTGCTTCAAGATGCGAACAAGCATAGTGTGCCTGAAAAATACGATTTGAGCGAGATTGCCCGTGCAAGCTGACCAATATTTCAACCGTGCCGTTTTGTTATACGGCGCAGGTATTGAGGCGAAATCAACCGTGATTTTTTTTGGCACAACACGCCCCCAACATCAAAGTTTATGTAACCGCGGACCAAGGCGAAATCCACCTTCCAGACAGCACAATCATCGCGCCAGAAGAGATCGAAGCACTTTGCGAAAAAGGCGAAATTGGCACGATTGTGCGCTCAGCTGGAGTTTCAATTTACAAGCCGGAATTGTTGGCCGCAAAAAAGATCGGGATTGAAATCACAACCAATATCAATTTGTGGGACAAATTTAAGCGCAAAGGCGCAAAGCTGGTGGCGGTGACCGGTACTAAGGGCAAGAGTACCACGGTAAAATTGACCGAAACCATGTTGTCTTGCGCTGGGATTGATGCCCGACTGGGCGGCAACTTCGGGGTTGCACCGCTTGACCTCGACGAGCACGACATCATTGTGATGGAACTCTCATCATATCAAGTAGCTGACCTGACCGCGCAACCTGATTTTGTCGGCTTTACCAATCTGTTTCCCGAACATGTGCATTGGCATAACCATTCTTTGCCGCAATATTTTCATGACAAACTGAATCTGCTGCGCCGCGATGGCCCCTATGCCTACGCCTTTGGCGCACAAGCGGCGGTAAACCAAAGAGTGCAAGACGCACTTCCGAAATACGCTCATGAACTGGCCGCCCCTAGCGCGGAACTGGTGGCAGCTCTGCACGCGACAATGCGCAAATCGCGCCTCAAAGGCCCCCACAATGCCGACAACATGATCATCGCGGCCAAACTGGCACTCGGTCTGGGAGCAAGTGAAGAAGGCATTCTAAAAGGCCTTGAAACCTTTGCACCACCTGCGCATCGGCTGGAGGAGCACAAGATTGGTGACATATTATTTGTCGACGATTCGATTGCCACGACGCCAGAGGCCACCCTCGCCGCCATTGCCGCCTATCCGGACGAAAAAATTGCGCTCTTGGTTGGCGGCTATGATCGCGAGCAAAACTATGCCGAATTGGCGCGAAAAGTCGCAGACAGCAATGTCACTACGCTTTGCTGTTTGCCAACCACAGGCGCGCGCATGCATGATGAGATGCAAAAGCACGATCACAAAGTGGATGTGTTTGTCGCTGACGGTTTGGAAGATGCCCTTGAGGGCTTTAAGCAACGGCAGGCCACTTTCGACACGGTGATTTTGTCGCCCGCCGCCCCCTCCTTCAACCAATATGAAAACTACATCGCGCGCGGCGACCATTTCGTCAAACGCGCCAAGGAATTGTTCGCCTAAATGTGCGGCATTGCCTTTGCAACGCCGATTTTTTTTCCTCGACAACCAGCCACCTTTCTTTTAGGAGCGCCCAATGTCACCAGGATATATCTATCTCGCGCTCGCCATCTTGGGGGAAGTTGTAGGCACCTCTGCTTTAAAAGCTGCAAATGGTTTCAGTGAAACCGTACCGACCATTTTAGTGGTGGTTGGCTATGGCGTAGCGTTTTACTATTTGAGCCTATCCCTAAAAACAATTCCGCTCGGCATCACCTACGCCATTTGGTCAGGCGTTGGTGTTGCAGCAATCTCGTTGATCGGCTGGGTCTTTTACAAGCAGGCTCTGGACCTTGCTGCTATTGTTGGCCTTGCTATGATTATGGGCGGCGTACTGGTCATCCATCTGTTTTCCAACACAACTGGCCATTAGTGTGGGCGCGGCGCAAACCGCGCCCCTTTGCCTAATCAAAGTTCAAATCAATATAGCCTGCAGCCCAATTGTTTTGGTTGGTACCACCGTCAGACGTTATAAATATTGGCATATTTTCCACTTCACGCGTGACGCGATAGCAAAACTCGCCCCAACCTTCTGCTGACCAGTCTTCACAATACTGGCCGATGCCGCCTTCTTCCTTTACTGACCAAGGAATATTGCGGATTTTGTCGTCTTTGACGACCACAACCGCCACGCCATCTGGATGATTGTTTTGCTTATATTCCGTCACCCCGTCGGGAAATGTTCCCCAAATGGAATTGCCCGACATCAGCGCTTCTACCTCTGACGCAGAAAGCATTGCCGTGTCAGCTTTCGCTGCGCCATAGCCACCACACCATATCAAAGTGGATACCAAAGCGATTTTAACCAGTTCACTCTTGTTCATATTCCCTCCCAGGACGATCACTTTTAGCCGATGGAATCAAAAGATTCATCGCGCTTGCCATTGTTGGCGCATTTGCTGCTGGTTCCCTGTGAATATTCGTGCCAAAATTTCGCAATGACGGATCCACAAGCCACCCAAAGTCGCAATGTGAATGCACCACTTGGTGAGGCCTATAGCGCCTATTGGGATAAATGGTTGAGCATTGGTGCAGCAACAGCACGCAAACAATTTGCGATCAAATCATATGATACTTCGCCGATTGGAATCTTCGATCAACTCTATGAACAATATGGCGGGAATGCCGTTTTCCATTTGGTACGGCAACAAGGCACGATGGATGGCCTGGATGTGCCTTCACTGATGTTTGCCACATCATCCAACCACAACATTCTTGTTCAGCGTTGGCAAAAAATTGCCCAAGCGCAAACTGAAATCAGATTTGGTGCGTCGAGCTCAAAGCCCGACTTTGTGCAACAACTTGCTTCTGGCGAGTTGATCCTAAGTCCAAGCCGAATTAAACCAGCTAATCTCTCGCGGTTTGGCACGGCGATGCTGGCAGGCGTGATGGTCCATGCCTTGGAACAAACTTCGGCGGAAAAAATTGAAATTTTTGAAGCGCAACGTGCCGGATGCACCCGGTCAATCAATGACGGGCAAGAAGTTGGAACGCTAGATTTTGATCTGACCAGCGATTTGATCTTCAGGGCTGGGTCGCTGGAAGCAGGTCGCGACCTAAAGGTCTGGGATGCGCCCTGCTTACGACTCAACCACCTTTTGATCATCAAAAACACCCGTTATTCCGACAGCTGGTGCTGTTTCTTGATCAGCAATCCGGCGGACATGCCGGAATCGAAGAAACGGCGCAAACCTTAGGGGTTTCCGTGCGGACGCTATCGCGGCGTTTGCAAGAACGCCAAATGAACTTCGCCAAACTGACAAGATTTGTGCGCCTACGCAAAGCTTTGCGCCTGATCATGACAGGCACGCAACAAATGGACGATATTGCTTTTTTCGCCAATTATGCAGACCGCCACCACATGGCACGAGACTTCAGGAAAATGGTGCAGCTTTCACCAACATTTTTGCGCGACCTCATCGCCTAGATCGCCCAAATCGACTAAATTCAATAATTAATTTACCACGTATTCTAAAAAAAATTATCCTAACACACTGAAATTAAATCCATTTAATCCATTAGCTAAATATTTATCTAGTTTATTGGCGATTGAACAATGCTCCACTTCTAAACTCAGATTGTTCGCAATGATGCGGCATTTTGGGAGTGAGAATAATGGAAGCAATCGCTTTAGCATTCACATCAGCAATGATTTCCTGGGGGCTCTTCACATTGACGCCAGACCAAGAAGTACGCGCCAAGGCCAAGCGTCGGCGCTAGCACAGATTTAGAAATCAAGTTCAGGGGGTAATTATGAAAACTTTAGTCACAGCGACCATCGCATTTGTTCTGGTATCAGCAGGTTTCGCATTGGATATCTCGGTGTCCAACAATGTAGACCCGGTTCATCCGACGACAATAGTGAGCAACATAGCGGAGTAACACCATGCGAAGACACCACAAATTGCTAGCATCCCAATTGATCGCCGTAGCAATTATCTTTGGTGTCATCACAATGGCCTCAACGCCTTTGGCGTTGTTTGAAAGCAAATCTGATCCACAATATGCCATGATACGCTAGGGTTTCGACCCATAATGGCTCAGACGAGGAATTTTATGTCCGTGAGTGCAAGAGGACTTCGGTCCTAAACGGCAGTTCTTTTAAAGGACTGCCGTTTTTTATGCAGATGTTTGTTCCAGCTCGATCAACGTGCCATCAAAATCTTTCGGGTGCAAAAACAGAACGGGAAGACCATGCGCACCGATCTTTGGTTCGCCATCCCCCAGTACTCGCGCGCCCTCATCAGAAAGTTTTTGCGCTGCCGCGCGGATATCCTCTACCTCAAAGCACATATGATGCATGCCGCCTGATGGGTTCTTTGCCAAAAATGCCGCAATCGGTGAGTTCTCCCCCAAGGGATGCAAAAGCTCCACCTTGGTGTTGGACAGTTTTACAAACACCACCGTCACCCCATGTTCAGGCAATTCCTGCGGCTCGGACACAGCAGCCCCCAGCTGATCGCGATATTTTGCTGTCGCTGCGGCCAAATCTGGCACCGCAATGGCAATGTGATTGAGATTACCGATCATCGGATTAACTCCTATTGCAACTTGATTTCCAAGACACGGGTATTTTGCAAAGCGCTCGGCCAACTTTTTGGCCGCGCCATCGCAGGCGTGAGTACAGCGAACTGCCGTGAGATCAATTAAGGCTCATTCCTCAATTTACCCTCAATGCGCGACATCACCGCATTGGCCGCGTCGAGTACATTGGTGCCCGGACCAAAAATGTCGGATACCCCCGCATCGCGCAGCGCCTGATAATCCTGTTCCGGGATCACACCGCCTGCAAACACGGAGATATGCGCCGCATTTTTCTGGCGCAGTAAATCAACCAACTCGGGAATAAGCGTCTTGTGCCCCGCCGCCAATGAGGACGCACCGACGGCATCAACCTTCAGATCGACCGCTTTTTCGGCCACCTCGGCAGGCGTTTCAAAAAGTTCGCCAATATGCACATCAAAGCCCATATCCGCAAAGGCAGTGGCGATGACTTTCGCGCCGCGATCGTGGCCGTCCTGCCCCATCTTACCAATATAAATAGAGGGTTGCCGGGATTGTGCGGACTTAAATTCGGCAATACGTTGGGTGATCGCCTGATATTCGGGATCATCCGCATATTGCTCGCTATAAACGCCCGAGATCACCTTGGTGGTGGGGCGATGGCGGCCAAATACGTCTTCCATGGCGTCCGAAATTTCGCCGAGCGTGGCACGGGCGCGTGCTGCCTCAATCGCCAACGCGAGCAAATTGCCCTCACGCGTTTCCGCCGCGTTTCTCAATGCGTTCAACGCCTTATAGCAAACATCCTGGTTGCGCGTTGCGCGAATTTGCTTCAGCGTTTCAACCTGACCAGCCCGCACTTTTTGGTTGTCGATATTCAGAATATCCAAACCATCTTCTTTATCGAGTCGATAGCGATTGACGCCAACGATCACGTCATCACCTTTATCAATACGAGTCTGGCGGATGGCTGCAGCGCGTTCAATCTCGAGCTTGGGCAACCCATCCTGCACCGCTTGGGTCATGCCGCCCTGAGCTTCGATCTCGGCGATCATCTCGCCTGCCTTCGTTACCATGTCCGCCGTAAGCCGCTCCACATAATAAGACCCACCCAGCGGGTCGACCACGTCGGTAACACGGGTTTCATGGTTGAGGATTAACTGCGTATTCCGCGCGATACGCGAGGAAAACTCGGTCGGCAGCGCAATCGCTTCGTCAAACGAATTGGTGTGCAAGCTTTGCGTACCGCCCAAAATCGCCGCCATGGCTTCATATGCCGTGCGCACCACATTGTTGTATGGGTCTTGCTCGGTCAGCGACACGCCGGAGGTTTGGCAGTGGGTGCGCAACATCATGGAGCGCGGGTTTTTTGCGCCCAAATCTTTCATGATGTCGGCCCAAAGTTTCCGTGCCGCGCGCAGCTTGGCCACCTCCGAAAAGAAGTTCATGCCGATGCCGAAAAAGAACGACAGGCGGCCAGCGAAGGCGTCAATATCCAAACCCCGCGCCTGCGCCGCGCGCACATATTCCACGCCATCAGCCAGCGTATAGGCGAGCTCCTGCACCGCCGTCGCCCCCGCCTCATGCATATGATAGCCGGAGATGGAAATGGAGTTAAATCGCGGCATAAATTCAGCCGTGTGCGCAATGATATCCGCAATGATCCGCATGGACGGTTCGGGCGGATAGATAAAGGTGTTGCGCACCATAAACTCTTTCAAAATATCATTTTGAATGGTGCCGGAAAGCTTGTCTTGGCTGACGCCCTGCTCTTCCGCCGCCACCACAAACATCGCCAACACCGGGATCACCGCGCCGTTCATGGTCATGGACACAGACATCTCGTCCAGCGGAATACCGTCAAACAACAGCTTCATATCTTCGACGCTGTCGATGGCCACCCCGGCTTTGCCCACATCGCCAACCACCCGTTCATGGTCGCTGTCATAGCCCCGGTGGGTCGCCAAATCGAAGGCAACCGATAGACCCTTCTGGCCTTTTTCAAGCGCTTGCCGATAAAATTTATTGCTCTCCTTCGCCGTGGAAAAACCCGCATATTGACGAATGGTCCATGGGCGATTGGCATACATGGAGGCGCGGACACCCCGCGTGAATGGCGCTTCGCCCGGCATCGCCTCATGTGCCTCTTCCGGCAAATCTTCAGCAAAATAGGCGGGCTTAATCGGCAAGTCGCCATAGTCAGTTTCCAAATCGGCCGGCTCACGGTCCCGCAGCTCCTTGGCGGCTAGGCTTTGCCATTTTTTGTAGGTGTCCTTGGAGATGCTCATTGGTCTTCAAACTCCATGATCACTTCATCCACCGCCAGCACCGAGCCAATTTCCGCGTTGATCTTTTTCACCACGGCTTTCTTTTCAGCCCGCAACACGTTTTCCATTTTCATGGCTTCAACAATTGCCAGCGGCTGCCCGTCTTGCACTTCGTCACCTTCGCTTACTTCAAGGCGCACCACCTGCCCCGGCATCGGCACAACAGGAATTTTGACATGTCCGGCGGCAATTTCACCGGCATGTGCGTCATCAAATCCGCCACATGCGGCTCAAACACTTGCACATTCATATCCGCCCCGCGATAACGCACCCGGAACCCGGTGGCCTTGCGGGTCACTTGCGCCACTACGTGATCATCGCCAACCCGGGCCCGGATCAAGCTATCCCCCGGCGCCCAATCAGTTTCGATGCGCATCAGCGTTTCAAAATTGTCTTCTCGATCTTGCCAAATGACGGCCTCTTCCAGTACGTCAAAGTCAAATCGATCATCACCTATCAACACAGACCGCGCCGCATCTTTGATCGACAAGTCCAGCGTGTCTGCCTCAGCAAAACCGCGATGCTGCAAATGGAACCCAATCCAGGCGGAGATCGCGGCGATGTTCTTAAGGGCAGCCGTGCCCAGCTTTACACCATCAAAGCCATCGGGAAATTCTTCAGCGATATAGCCGGTGGTCAACTCCCCTTTTTTGAAGCGCTTCTGCTCCATCACGGCAGCGAGGAACGGAATATTGTGGCCAATGCTTCCACTTCAAACGCGTCCAACGCATCTGACATGGCCAAAATCGCGGCGTCGCGATCTGGCGCCCATGTGCACAATTTGGCGATCATCGGGTCATAGAAGGTGGAGATTTCTCCCCCATCAAACACCCCGGTGTCATTGCGCACCACAAGGTCTTCAGTTTCAATTTCTGACGGCGGGCGATAGGTCGTCAATCGTCCAATGGAAGGCAGGAAATTGCGATAGGGGTCTTCGGCATATAGTCGAGACTCAATTGCCCACCCATTGAGCGTGACCTCATCCTGAGCGATTGCTAACTTCTCGCCCGCCGCAACGCGGAGCATTTGCTCCACTAGGTCAATCCCTGTGATCAATTCAGTGACAGGATGTTCCACCTGCAACCGCGTATTCATCTCAAGGAAATAAAAATTCTTGTCGCCATCCACGATGAATTCCACCGTGCCCGCGCTGGCATAGTTCACAGCCTTGGCCAACGCGACCGACTGTTCGCCCATTTTCTTGCGGGTTTCTTCATCCAAAAAGGGCGATGGCGCTTCTTCAATCACCTTCTGGTTGCGGCGCTGAATGGAGCATTCGCGCTCGCCAAGATAAATGCAATTGCCATGCTTATCCGCCAAAACCTGAATTTCAATGTGGCGTGGGTCGGTGACAAATTTCTCAATGAAAATCCGGTCATCGCCAAAGCTGGATGCCGCTTCCGATTTGGACCGCTCAAAACCTTCGCGGGCCTCATCATCGTTCCACGCGATCCGCATGCCCTTGCCACCGCCACCAGCGGAGGCTTTGATCATCACCGGATAGCCAACTTCATTGGAGATTTTGACCGCCTCGTCCGTGTCTTCGATCAAGCCCATATAGCCCGGCACGGTGGACACATTGGCTTCCTTCGCCAGCTTTTTGGAGGTGATCTTGTCCCCCATCGCCTCAATGGCGTTGGGCGGCGGCCCGATAAAGACAATGCCCGCTTTTTCCAGCGCTTCGCAGAACTTGGCGTTTTCGCTCAAAAACCCATAGCCCGGATGCACCGCTTCCGCACCTGTCTCTTTACAAGCCGCGATGATCTTTTCGCCCACCAGATAGCTTTCGGACGCCGGCGACCCACCAATATGCACCGCCTCGTCCGCCATGCTCACATGCAGCGCTTCCCGGTCCGCGTCGGAATAAACCGCAACGGTTTTGATGCCCATTTTCTTGGCCGTTTTGATCACCCGGCAAGCAATTTCGCCCCGGTTGGCGATTAGGATTTTTGAGAACATTGTGTCATCCGTTCCTTCTTCGTTTTATGCGAAGACTTTAAATCTTGCCGTCCCGGACTTGATCCGGGACCATCCTGCAAACAGATCCCGGATCAAGTCCGGGATGGACCGTGGGGAAGCGCGTGTCCCTCAATCCGGCCGCTTGCAAATAAAATCAATTTCCACCAGCGCGTGCAGCGCCAAGCCAGTAACCCCAATCGTAGTACGGGCCGGGCGACGCTCTTTGGGGAAAAAGCTCTGATAAGTTTCGTTGAACTGGGCATAGTCGCGATAAAAATCAGTGAGATAGCACCGCGCCATCATCACATGCTCCAACCCCATATCAATGCCGCCCAAAACAATCTTGAGGTTCTCCATCACCCGCACAGTCTGCGCTTCAATCCCCTCCGGCAAAGGCGCATCCGGCGCATCGGGAAATGTTGGCATCTGCCTGTGACAAACACCCACCCATTCGCCTCCGTCGCGTGGGAGAATGGTGCAACTGGCCGTGGCCCGTCTGAAATCATATGAAATAGTGGATCAGTCATTTTTTACTCCTATTGGAGGGTTAGCCGTGCTGCGACAAAAAACACTAGTGCAAAATATGAACCGCCGAGAATTATTGGATAGATTTTAAACTGCCAATGAGATCTAGGAATCGAATTTGCATAAATTTCTTCCGCTGTTTTTATAGAAATGTCTGGAAGTCTACTTTCATCACGCCGCATATCAGCAATGTTTATTAGCGCTTGATGAAAGATTAGCACCCTATAGAACACCAACACTGAAGCAGCTGAAAATGAAACCAGAGTGAGGATGAACAAAAACGCTGCACCAGAATTGTTAAGGCTCAGTCCGCCAAACAATGACGAAAACATTATCAACATCGGCGAAACCGACAAAACGAGGTAGAGTTTCGCAATACGCAATCGTTGCTCTATCGCTTCTACAACTCTTTCCGCTGAGGACACAGTCACCACCCCCTACAACGGAATATTGTCGTGCTTTTTGATCGGCATCGACTGTTGCTTATTCTTCAACGTTTCAAACGCCCGCGCCACGCGGCGTCTTGTGTTGTGGGGCATAATCACATCGTCGATAAAGCCGCGCTCGGCTGCCACGAAGGGGTTGGCGAAGCGGTCTTCATAATCTTTGGTGCGTTTGGCGATTTTGTCTGGATCGCCCAGCTCGGAGCGATAAAGAATTTCTGTCGCGCCCTTGGCGCCCATCACGGCGATTTCCGCTGTTGGCCACGCATAGTTCACGTCGGCGCGAATATGCTTGGAGGCCATCACATCATAGGCGCCGCCATAGGCTTTGCGGGTGATGACGGTGACTTTCGGCACCGTGGCTTCGGCATAGGCAAACAGCAATTTCGCGCCATGCTTGATGATGCCGCCATATTCCTGTGCGGTGCCGGGCAAAAAGCCGGGCACGTCAACTAGAGTGAGGATCGGAATATTAAAGCTGTCGCAGAACCGCACGAAGCGCGCCGCTTTTTTCGCCGAGTTAATGTCCAAACACCCGGCCAACACCAAAGGCTGATTGGCCACCACGCCCACGGACTGGCCATTGATGCGCACAAAGCCAGTGACGATGTTGCCGGCATGGTCTTTTTGAAGCTCCAAAAACTCGCCTTCATCGGCGATTTTGTGGATCACTTCTTTCATATCGTATGGCACATTGGCGCTGTCAGGATGATGGTATCAAGGCTCATTTCGGGCCGGTCAACCACATCGCTCACATCCACCTTTGGCGCTTTTTCCTGCGCGTTCAGCGGCAGATAATCAAATAGTCGACGGACCTCCAACAAAGTCTCAACATCATTGTCGAAGGCCGCGTCGGCCACGGAGGAAATCTTGGTGTGCGTGCTCGCGCCACCCAATTCTTCTTGGGTCACCGTTTCATTCGTCACGGTTTTCACCACGTCCGGCCCGGTCACAAACATGTAGCTTGTGTCCTTCACCATATAGATGAAGTCGGTCATCGCCGGAGAGTAAACCGCGCCGCCCGCGCACGGCCCCATAATCACGGAGATCTGCGGCACCGCACCCGAGGCCATCACATTGCGCAAAAACACATCGGCATAGCCGCCAAGCGAAGCCACGCCTTCCTGAATGCGCGCACCGCCACTATCATTGAGGCCGATGACCGGCGCGCCATTTTGCACCGCCAATTCCATAATTTTGCAAATCTTTTGCGCATGGGTTTCCGACAAGGACCCACCGAACACAGTGAAGTCTTGCGAAAACACATAGGTTAGCCGCCCATTGATGGTGCCCCACCCGGTCACCACGCCATCGCCCGGCACAATATTTTCTTCCATGCCAAAATCGGTGCAGCGATGGGTGACGAACATGTCATATTCTTCAAAACTGCCGGGATCGAGCAACACAGAAAGCCGCTCCCGCGCGGTGAGCTTGCCTTTGCCATGCTGGGTATCAATGCGGCGTTGGCCGCCACCAAGCGTGCGCCAGCGCGCTTTTGTTCAAGCTGCTCGATAATTTCCTGCATGTGCGCCCCCAAAGAGATAGAATAAAATCGCGATGCCATGACCCTAACAAAGCGGGCGGAACTTTAAAGGGCTGAAAGTGTAAACAAGAACACGCTTTTAACATTGTAAATTGTAAACTTGTGTATTTTGTGTAATTCTGATGGCAAGAAGTGCGAGGCGCTGACACCGACCTCAGCCGTCATTCCCGCGAAGGCGGGGATCCAGATGTGAACGTCCGAACGCGCGCACTTTGCGCCTTGGCCCGCTCCTATCTGGATTGTCGGGTCAAACCCGACAATGACGTAAGGGTGAGTAGAGCTTATGGGGAATAACTGACGCTTTGCGGTGAGGAAATGTGAATTGGATTGCAAGATCAAGTCTTGCAATGACGGGGAGGGGAATAAATGCCAAACAAGGCGGCCCATTTGAGCGCCGGAACATATGGCACCTAAACATGGCTTGGGCGGTCAGCCCGAAACCTTCAGGTTTCGCGCTCGCACAGGTTAGGCGCAAAAAGCGCCGCTCAACCGTGAGCGAAATAAACCTGCCGGGGACGGGCGCACAGCGACCGCTGGCGGCGGGAAATATGGCGGGGTGCCGGGGTAGCGAACGAAGTGAGCGACGGCGGCGCGTAATAACAACGGGAGCGCGATTGCGCGAACCGGTGGCGGCATGAAAAGAGAGAAAACCGATGGCACAACGCAAAATCTTTGCCGGAATAAAACTGCGCGCCCTGCGCGAGCAGCAAAAGCTCACCCAGGCCGAATTTGCCATGCGACTGGATATATCCACCTCTTATGTCAACCAGCTTGAAAACAATCAGCGCCCCGTTACCGCAGCGATCATGTTGCGCTGGCCGAAACCTTCAATGTCGATGTCACCAGCCTTTTGGCCGACAAGTCTGACCGGATGATCATTGACCTGAAAGAGATTTTTGCCGATCCCCTGTTTGCCGACAACCCACCTGGCCTGCAGGAAATGAAGTCCCTCGCCACCAACACGCCACAAACCGCCCACGCCTTTATGCGGCTTTATGAAGCCTATCGGAAATCTAACGAGCGTATGGCGGGCGTGGATGATGTGCTGATGCGCGAACAGGCTGGCAATTTGCAAACTTCATATGAGGAGGTGCGCGACTTTTTCCATTACGCTGACAATTACGTTGACCCGCTGGACCGCGCCGCCGAGGAGCTGGCGAACGAGCTGGCGCTGATTGGCCACAACAAAATTGAGCGCCTGATTGATTATTGCCAGCGCGTGCATGAACTAAGTGTAGAATTTGTGATGCCCAACAAGCGCGACATGATCCGGCAATTTGATCGAACCCGCCGCGTGATCCGCATGAACACCACGCTAGAAAAATCCACCCAGTTTTTCCAACTCGCCAACCAATTGGCGCTATTGGAACAAACATCGCTGATCAACCAAATTTTGGCCGACGCCAATTTCAAGCGCGACGAAGCCCGCGCCATCTGCCGCATTGGGCTGGCCAATTATTATGCCGGGGCGTTGCTCATGCCCTATAGCCAGTTTTTGAAAGAAGCACAGGCGGTGCGGTACGACATTGAAATTATGGCACAACGCTTTGGCGCAAGCTGGAGCAAGTGGCCCACCGCCTCTCCACTTTGCAGCGCCCGCAATTGCGCGGCATTCCGTTCTTTTTTGCGCGGGTCGACCAGGCGGGCACCATCACCAAACGCCACTCGGCCACCGCCCTGCAATTTGCGCGATTTGGCGGCGCTTGCCCTTTGTGGAACGTGCACCGCGCCTTTGAATCGCCCCAGCGGATCATCCGCCAACGCGCCGAAACGCCGGACGGAAAGCGCTATTTATGCTTGGCATGGGCCAGCGAAAAACGCGCCGGCGGCTTTCGCCAACCCACGCGACGCTACGCCTATGCCTTGGGCTGCGAAATAGATCATGCGAGTCAACTGATCTATTCAGACGATCTGGATATTTCAGAAGATGCCGCGTTCGATCCCATCGGCGTCTCCTGCCGCACCTGTGAACGCCGAAACTGCACCCAACGCTCCGTACCGCCGATCGCCGCTGAAATCTCCATCACGCCCGATGACCGCAATGTCGTACCCTATGAGATTAACTAGCTCATAGGTGATACACACAGCGCACAACCTAAAATGGCAAAATTCCACCCGCAATGCGCGAATTATGTTGCAAATCACGCAAATGTTTGGCACACTTATTTTAGGGATTACGGCCCTTAGAAACGTAGAAACTATCAACGAATTCAATTGGTTGAAGCCTTTTTGCACTTACACTGAGCATAGTTTTACGTTCTGAGATTTTGCCCCGCCCGCACATCATTGAGCTTTATACAGAATGTCGACTTCTGGATGATTTAGTGCGTCCGCCATGACAGTGCTTTCACGCGCAAGAAGCGCCCCTCAAAAAGAAGGGCGCGACTCGGCTCAATCTTCTAGATATTTATGCGCTTCAGGCAATCGTCGCTTATTCTTGATTTCGCTAATGCGGGCCTGATTCACTTCAAAAAAGGCTGCAACTCTACTCTGAATATACCCCTGTTTGAGCATTTTCAGAACTTGGATTGCATCGTCTAATGTTAACTGTCTACTTGGCTTTTTCGGAGGAAGCATAGCTTCGATCCTTTCAAACGCGCCGAGCCCGTTGTCAAATACACTTTTCTATGATTAGTGTGCATATGTTAGATGAACGAGCCGAGCTCGGCTGGTTAAAATTATGGCTCAAGTAGCGCCAACTACTTGGGCCATTTTTATATCTAGATTTTTCCAGAATATTGATCAAGCAGGTTTTCTTGGGTTTTTATTCAAAAAAACAAAGTAATCAGAGAAAATATAGCTGACAGGAATATTTTTGTTGCATGTTGTGCAACTAATATGCATACTTGTTACCAAGTTGATCATCAATTTTTGTTGATTATACTTCTAAAATCAAAGACTTACCCCGAATCATCACTTGGCAATAGAATTCCTTGTATTTTGACGCGCAAGTCAATACCCATTATTCTTCGTATTTCGCTATAAAATGCATTTTCCTGTGGTTTATCAACACATCAGCGCTAGTTTGGCGCAACTCACACAAAAAAAGCGCGGGAAAATCCCGCGCCAATCGATTGATTTTCCAAAAACTGTCTCAGGCCTGAAAATCCACCAGACGTCCGGTGCCGTCGGCCAATGGGGCTTTCGTCTCATCAGTTTTGCTCTTGGCAAACTCTTCAACGGCGTTCTTTTTCACCTCAAGCTGTTCCACTTCACCTTTTTCTTTGGCGGGTGGCGCGGGTGGCTCTGAACGTACATAGTCTGCGGGCTGGTTCACCGCTGTTACTGAACTCATACTGCGTCTCCTTCGATCGGCATTTTGGGTTGCCTTTTACTCAAGACAAATGTCCACCGCTGAGCATATGCGGTGCGGGCTAAGGCCCGATTAGAGAATTAGATAAGATTTGTCGAAAATCTTATCTATCACCCGATCCATCCCTCACCGTTGGCCAGCCCTTGCATCTTCTCCTCGATAAAGTCTTTGAACGCCCGCACCCGGGTTGGCATCAACCGTCGATCTGCATAGACCATAAACACATGTCGCATCTCTGTTTTGTACTCTGGCAGGATTTGCACCAAACGCCCGTCCCGCAGCGGATGTTGCAGATAAAACAAGGGACCATACATGATGCCCAAGCCCTTGATCGTGGCATCCACGACTGTGCGAATGGAATTAATGCTGTAGCGTGGCGTCGGGAAAAATTCATATCGTTCACCATCCGTCACGAAGGCCCAGCCTTTTTGTGCATCGGATGTGAGCAGATCAAAGTTTAACAAATCTTGTGGTCGCCCGGGCGTCCCCTTCTCTGCCAAATAGCTGGGCGCTGCCGCCACACACATCTGTGTATCCAATAATTTGCGCTGCACCAGGCTGGGTTGGGTTGGTGGCACCACCACCAAAGACAGATCCAACTGCTCATCAACAAATTGATGGTCCGAAATGGCAAAACTGATTTGAATATCTAGCTGCGGATGCCGCTTCAAAAACTCAATTGACCAGTCGTGCAAATAATCTATCGCCATGCTTTCCGGGCAGGAAATGCGGATGGGGCCGCTTAAAACATCTGCCCGGTCGCGCAGTGCCGCAAGCTGATCTTCTAGGTGAGAAAAATCGCGTTCCAAATTATTGAAGTAGCGCTCACCATCAATAGTGAGTTTGAACTGCTTTGCGTGACGATGCACCAGCTTTTGTCCCAAATGCTCCTCCAGCTGCGCCAAATGGCGCGACAATGTCGGCGCAGAGGTGCCAAGCTTTTTCGCCGCCTTAGTGAGGCTGCCTTCGCGCACCATCTCGCAAAAGCTATTGAGCGCGTTCAAATCCAATGATTTCATTTTTGAAAACTTTTCTTCCAATATTAGGCGTTTACCGGTCATTTTTAAAATCTTATATCGAAGTGAGTTTGATAAACAAGGATTTTTGACATGAACAAATTGCCCGCAAAATTTCGCCAGCCAATCGTCGGCTTGGCCATCATGTTGGTGATGCTCTCCAGCCTCCCCGCAATTATGGTGTCGCAAAATCTGCCGCCACAAGCCGACTTCTGGGCAGCCTATCTAAGCGCAATTGTCCAGACAGTGCCTTATGCCCTGCCCCTCGCCATCGGCTCGGCCATTGTGTTCAATTTGCTGGCTAACCTATTTGTCGAAAAAGTTGGATAGCGGGCCCAAGGCAAGAGCGACAATGCACCGCTCTTGCCTTTGGTGCCGATTGAGGGTAGCGCTAGGGCCAAATTGTCTGACAAGGCGTGAAAATGGCTGACCCGCAAAAAACCGACCAACAGCACAAATGGCATGAAGACCTACAGGCTCTATTGCTGGGCACACTTTTGATTGCCCTTGGCGTCAATATGTACAAAACGGCCATGCTAGGCACAGGTGGCATCAATGGTTTGGCACTGCTGCTCTCTTACATTTCTCCACTTGAATTTGGCCTGCTCTTCTTCGCGCTTAATTTACCATTCTATTGGTTTGCCTATGTCCGCATCGGCCCTGCATTCACCATAAAAACCTTTGCGTCCGTTGCACTTATGTCGCTTTTCGCGCAGCTCACACCCAACTGGATTAGTTTTGATCTGCTGCATCCAGCCTATGCCAGTATCATTGGTGGCGGCATCATTGGCGTTGGCCTGCTTATGTTGTTCCGACACAAATCCGGTCTTGGTGGCGTCAACATTCTGGCGGTTTATTTACAAGATCGCTATGGCATCCGCGCCGGATATCTGCAGATGGGCGTTGACGCAGCAATACTTTGCGGCTCGTTCTTTGTGCTAAATTGGCAGCAAGTTTTGTGGTCTATCCTAGGCGCTGTGGTGCTCAATTTGGTGATCGCCACAAATTTCAGGCCCGGTCGCTATGTTGGTTTCTCAGGCGCATATTTTGCCCAAAGCGAAAAATCAAAATCCTAGGCTTCGCCTTCAAAAAGCGGCAAGCTCACGCGAAAACATGCACCGTCTCCTTCGCCCTTGACCAACTCTATCTTGCCTTGCAAGCGCGCGATGATTTGCGAAGAAATGGCCAACCCTAAGCCGGACCCTGTTTGGCCGCTGGTCGCTCCACGCTGCCCCCGCGCGAACTTTTCAAAAACGCGCCGCCGGTCTTTGGCAGCAATGCCCGGCCCATTGTCCTGAAAATCAATCAAAAGCCGCTTGCCGCTTTTGCTAAAACGCACCTCAACAAAAGGGCGGTCCGCGTCATTATATTTAATCGCATTGGTAATCAGATTGATAAAGACCTGTGCCAAACGGTCCGCGTGTCCCAACACAAGAGCTTCGGCCGGCACATTATGACGCTTGATGTTCATATTTTTTTTGCCGTGCCAAACTTTCACATACCGACACCGCACGGTCCATCGCTGACACCACATCGACCGGCGTGTTGGTCCACACCTTTTCGCCGCGCTCAAGCGCACTCAAATCCAAAATCTCATCCAGCAATTGGGTCAGTCGCAGGCTTTCCGTATGAATTGTCGAGAGGAAGCGTTGCCGTTCTTGCACATCCAAATCATCGGGCTCCAACAAAATCTCTGAGAATGACCGGATCGAGGTCATGGGCGTGCGCACCTCGTGGCTCACTTGTGACAAAAATTCGTCCTTTTGCTGATCCAGCTCGCGCAGCTTGGCGTTGGCGTCTTGCAGCTTCTCTGCTGTCAGCCGCAGCTCTTCAGACTTTTGCTCCAATTGCTGCGAATATTCGATCACCTGCTGGGTTTCATCAGCAATTTTCATCACTTCTTGCAGCGAAATACTCTCACCCGAAACCACCTGCGAAATCATCACGTGAGCGGACGCCGCGCCGATTGACCCCGCCAGCTCTTTTTCCAGCAACGCGATAAATTCGGGTGTAGGTTCAAGGTTGGTTCGGCTGCGCCCCTGCTCGCGCGCAAAGCTATCAAAAACCGCCCCGGCTCGCTCTGCCCCCAACACGCGTTGCGCCACAAAAAACAAGTCGTTGGTCGCCGCCGAGGTGCGCATAAAGCGGGTTTCGATGCCCGGCATCCGCCGAAACGCATCGACAAACAAGGCGCTTTGAATGCGTTCCAACACCGACTGAGATGTACTTAATGACACAAAGATCAGCGCAATTGTGTTCGAAAACAAGCTCCAAAACACGGAGTGCACGAGCGGGTCCATCCCATCCCAACCAAAAAGAGCCTGCGGCTTTAAAAACGCAATTCCATAGGGGCCATTTTGCACCCACTGTGCCACCCAAACACTTGATTCTTCAAAGCTGGGCAGAAACATGGAATAGGCCCAGACGACAAAACCGATAAACAAGCCCGCCCCTGCCCCTTTGGCCGTGGCATCACGCCAAAATAATGCCGCAATGATTGCGGGCAGAGTTTGGGCGACGCCGGCAAATGAAATCAGCCCAATGCGGGCCAAGGCACCCGAACCGTTGGTGAGCCAGAAATACAAAAAGCCCAACCCCAAAATCACACAAATTGAAATGCGGCGACTGGTGAGCAGCAGTTCGGTCACCCCACCGCCTTCATCTTCGTCGCTGCGGCCCGGCAAACGCAAGGCAATCGGCACCACAATATGGTTAGACACCATGATGGAAAGGGCAATGGACGCGATAATGATCATCGAGGTCGCAGAAGAAAAGCCGCCGATAAAGCAAACAGGGCCAGCCCCTCCTGCCCAAAATTCAACGGCAATGTCAGCACAAACATGTCTGGATCACTGCCAGGCGGCAGCATGGCCGTGCCGACAATGGCAATCGGCAAAGTGAAAATGCTCATGGCAAACAGATAGAGTGGAAACGCCCAGCTGGCGGTGCGCAAATGATTTTCGTTGGAGTTTTCCACCACCGTGATCTGGAATTGGCGCGGCAAACAGATGATCGCGGCGGCAGACAAAATGATCATCGCGACCCAGCGCGAATTAAAGCCGCCATATTCAAATGCATTTATCTGCGCCGCGTCAGCACGCGCAAACACATCGCGAAATCCGTCGCCCAATCCAAAAACCACAAAAATGCCGATGGCCAGCAATGCGATCAATTTGATGATGGCCTCGAATGCGATCGCGGCGACAACGCCATGGTGCTGCTCTTTGGCGTCAACATTTCGCGTGCCAAACAAAATGGTAAAGATCGCCATGGCTACGGCCACGCCTAGCGCCAACCGCACGTCATCAACATTCAACCCGGGCTGATCCACATTGTCACCCAAAGTCATCACATTCAGGCTGGAGGTGATCGCCTTAAGCTGCAACGCGATATAGGGCGTGGTGCCGATCACAGCGATGAGGGTCACCAGCACCGCCAACCGCGACGACTTACCAAACCGCGATGAAATCAAATCGGCCAGCGAGGTAATCCGCTGCGTGCGCCCCACCCGCACAAGCTTGCGCAAGCCAAACCACCACCCAACAAAAACCAAAGTTGGCCCCAAATAAATGGTGAAAATTTCATAGCCGGTGCGCGCCGCGGAACCAACGGCACCATAAAAGGTCCAACTGGTGCAATAAACTGATATCGCCAAGGTATAGATCAGCGGCGAACGTAAGAATTTTCCCTTTTCGCCTTGCGCCCATCGCTCGCTAAAATAGGCCAACGCAAACAGCAGGATGACGTATCCCAGCGCAATCAGAATGATTAGATTGGTCGCAATCATAGATCGCGATCCCGCTCGCCATGGCCGACCCGCGTGGTAGGATCGGATTTTGGCAGCAAACGTGACAACACAAATGAAGCGACGATCAAAAACAGCCAGACGCCGAACAAATAAACGAAAATAATCGGTAGCCCGAAAACGCCACCACCGCGATCAAACAAATGGACAATTGGCGGCATGATTAGAATCGCACCCAAGACCGGCAAGAAAAAGCCAAACCCTTCGCTGCGCCGCCGGTTCGCCATCAATCCACCCTTTGCTGATCGCCAATCAGCGCCATTACCGCGCCCACGACATCGCTATTAGCATAAGGCTTAGTCACAAAACTGTTGGCGCCAAGTTCTTCTGCGATACGCCGATCTTGCGCCTGCCCTTTTGCTGTCAACATTAGTACGGGCAAATTGGCTGTCAGCTCATCCTGGCGCAAAAGCTTAAGCACCTCAAAGCCAGACTTTTTTGGCAACATCACGTCAAGCACAACAACGCGCGGCTTGATTTCGCGCACAGCGCGCAACGCCTCTTCGCCATCTTGTGCGGATTGCGTCGACCAACCGGCACGACGCAAAATAAAGTCGAGAGAGTCCAGAATACTGGGCTCGTCCTCAACAATTAGGACATCAATCGTCACAAATTCCTCCTCCACACAACCAAACCTCCCAATTCGGTTGTCCCCGAAACATAGGGCGAAAATTAACTTCCGCCAATATCGAAATTGATTTCTGTCAACGGCAAGCGCACCGTATGCTCTCCACCCGCTCCCGTAAACATTTCTTCTTGTCGACTTTCGCATGACCGCCTGATGCACATGCGGCACGTGGGACCCACAGGCACATCCACTTGTGGATTATCAAGGCTCAAACCTTTGCCATAAACAGTTTGATCAGCATAAAGCACGTCGCAAACCAACATCACGGATGTATATAGTGGCCGCGATTGAAAGCGGTCCGCACGCTTGGCAAAAGACTTGGCCAACATCAAATAGCGCCCGCCATCCGGGTAGCTCACTGTTTGACGCACCACATCATTTGGATGGCGAAACGCGTCGAACAATGTCCATAAAGGGCAACCATGGCCGGCATTTGGCCAGGCCATACCCGGCAACGGAAAATGCTTCGATAATCGCCCAGAAGGGTCTGCCCTCAAAAAGCCAAATGGGATCCCCTCCGCCCCCGACTGACGCAATGTGACCAAGCGGTGGGCCACCTGTTCAAAGCTGGCTGCATAACGTTGGCTCAAATAGTCAATGTCATATGAGCTTTGCTCGGCCTCACGTAAAAAAATCTTCGTATGGAAAAATAATCGCACCCGCCAGATAGGATCCCAACGCACGTATCGCGAGGCGCCGAGACGCAGAGGAACTCAAGCGCTCATCCTTAGCCAGCGCGATCAACTCGTCACGACCTCTCAGCTCGCTATAAAGTCGCGCCATTTGAAACTGTCGGGTCGCCAGCGTAGCGCTGCCCTGAAACCAAAGCACCTTGCCCTTCGCGTCAAAACGATATTGCATCGGAAACCCGGTTTCTGTGCGCCCCAAATCGGCAACCCGTTTGGTGGTAATGCCAAACTCACTTTCCAACTGCACTGAGAGTTCCGCCTCAACGACGCTACCGCGGCGTGCAAATCCCGCGCGCAATTCTGCGGCCTTTTCTTCCAATGTCGGAAAAAAATTCTTTTCATCCACAATCAAATCGTCCAGCTCACGCGCAGGGGTGAGCGATCGATTTCGCCCTGCCTCACCTTCAAACTGATCGATCAAGGTTTGAGCCACATCAGAAAGCGCCCGACTTTCACGGGACACCATGCCATGAAAGCGCTGTTGTTCAGCGGCCTCAAGGTCCGGCACATCGGTCAAAATTTCCGCAGAGGACCGCACCGCTGTTATTTGCGAAAGCATCTGGTGCAGCAAATCAGCCAAAAGCGGGTCCGATTTAATGCGATTGGAATAGGCTTCGGCCTCAGCAACTGCTTCGGCGAATGCACGATAAGTTTCGTGCAAAGCGCGCGCTGCACGCGGATTGGTCGCCACCAAATCTCGCGCGTCTTCGCTATTCATTTTTAGTGATTCTAACGCGGGGTCCGAAAAGATCTCTTCAAGTGCGCTGAGCAATCTTTGCTCACTTTCACCTGTTAGCTCATCCAACGCGATGTTCAGTTTTTGCGCAATCGTTTGCAAAAGAGTTCCACCGACATCGCGCTTATTTGCCTCGATCAAGTTGAGATAACTGTTCGATATACCAATAATTTTCGCGAAGTCACTTTGGGAGTAACCTAAAGATTTCCGCATGTTACGGATTTTCAAACCGACAGGCGCGCGCATACAACCAGCTCCAATACCTAAGCGTTTGTAAACAAATTTACAAGCATTTGTAAATTTAGGTTCATATTTTTACAAAATTATCTTTATATTACAAGTCACTATTGAAAAGTTTTCAATTTTGACGCTTAATCAACCGCGATGTAGCGCATGGGAGTTCATTTTATGAAAGCGCGCATCAATTTAAAGGAGGAGAATAATGACTGAACGCAAGGACGGCCCTTCACGCCGTCGAGTTCTTAAGGGCGCTGCCGCTGGTCTCGTGACCGCTGGTGTTGCCCCGACCATCATCACCAGCAGCGCCTATGGCCAAGAATTCCGCAACAAGCCAACTGGCGACAGCGTAACCTTGGGCTTTAACGTGCCTCAAACTGGTTCTTATGCCGATGAGGGCGCCGACGAATTGCGCGCTTACGAACTGGCTGTTGAACACCTGAACGGCGAAGGCGATGGCGGCATGCTGAACACCATGCAACCTTCAAGCCTAAAAGGTGCCGGCATTTTGGGCAAAAAGGTCGCCTATGTGACCGGTGATACCCAAACCAAATCTGATGCCGCGCGGGCTTCCGCAAAACGGATGATTGAAAAAGACGGTGCCTTGATGATTACCGGTGGTTCATCATCAGGCGTGGCCGTTGCTGTGCAAAGTCTTTGCCAGGAAATGGGCACCATCTTTATGGCTGGTTTGACCCACTCGGACGACACAACCGGTAAAGACAAGCGCCGTTATGGTTTCCGGCACTTCTTCAACACCTATATGTCGGGCGCCGCTTTGGGTCCTGTTTTGGCTGATGAATACGGCAATGAGCGCCGCGCTTATCACCTGACAGCCGACTATAACTGGGGTTACACCCAAGAACGGGCCATGAAAGACTCTACCGAGGCCATCGGCTGGGAAACTGTTAACGCAGTAAAAACCCCTGTTGGTGCCGGTGACTTCTCACAATATATCACCCCCGTTCTGAATTCAGGTGCAGACGTATTGATCCTGAACCACTATGGCCGTGACATGGTGAACTCACTGACCCAGGCCGTTCAGTTCGGCCTGCGTGACAAGCAAGTAAACGGCAAGAACTTCGAAATCGTTGTGCCCTTGTTCTCCCGTTTGATGGCACAAGGTGCTGGCGACAACATCAAAGGCATTTTGGTTCAGCAACTGGAACTGGTCGTTGCAGGATGAAGGCTCACAAGCGTTTGTGAAGTCATTCGGTGCTAAATATGGCTTCCCGCCCTCAATGGCGGCCCATACTTGTTACGTGCAAACATTGCTTTATGCCGATGCATGTGAACGTGCGGGCACCTTCTATCCGCCTGATGTGATCCGTGCGCTAGAAGGCCACAAGTTTGACGGCATGGGCAACGGCCCAACCGAATACCGTGCGGCTGACCACCAGTGCTTCAAGAGCGTGCTGGTTGTGCGCGGTAACGCCAACCCAACCTCACAGTTTGACTTGCTCGAAGTGGTACAAGAAGTGCCGCGCGAGCAGGTTGAGTATGATCCCGCGATCTTTGGCGGCGAGTTGGGACCTTACGAAGTCGCTATGTAAATTAGACTTTTGGTTTGCCGGGGCGGCTCTGTCGCCCCGGCTTCTGGGGCTTATGTCGGTGGGGGAGTAACCACATGGACGCGATATTTCTACAGTTTTTAAACGGGTTGGATAAAGGCGGCGCATATGCGTTGATCGCCTTGGGTCTCACCCTTGTTTTTGGCACTTTGGGCGTCGTTAACTTTGCGCATGGTGCTTTGTTTATGCTCGGTGCGTTTTGTGCAGTGACGTTGCGCAAAATCCTGACCATGCAAAAGGTTGTTCTGGATACAGAAAACTTGACCGCGTGGGGCACGCCAACCGAAATTCGAACCACCTATGTGGAAACCTGGTTTGGCGAATTTGGCACCCAGCTGATCAATTTTTCCGTTCCCCTCGCCATTATATTGGCGATCCCCATCATGTTGGTCGTGGGCGTGGTGATGGAACGTGGCCTCATCAAGCATTTTTATCGCCGTCCCCACGCCGAACAGATCCTTGTGACATTCGGTCTTGCGATTGTGTTGCAAGAGGTTATCAAGCATTTCTTTGGTGCTAATCCGATCCCGCAGCCTGCCCCCGAAAATTTGTCAGGCGCGGCCGACATTGGTGTGATGCTGGGCATGGACCCGAATGTGATTGTTTACCCATTGTGGCGCCTTGTCTATTTTGCCTTCTCAATCGTCGTTATCGCCGCAGTTTTCGCCTTCTTACAATTCACTACGTTCGGTATGGTGGTGCGCGCCGGTATGGCTGACCGCGAAACCGTCGGTTTGATCGGCATAGATATCGACAAGCGCTTCACGGCGATGTTCGGCCTTGCTGCTGTCGTCGCTGGCGTGGCTGGCGTGATGTACACCCCATTGCTGCCGCCCGATTATCACTTGGGCATGGACTTTTTGGTTCTGACCTTTGTCGTGGTGGTTGTTGGTGGCATGGGCTCGCTGTCCGGTGCCGTACTTGCAGGCTTCCTGCTTGGTATTTTGCAAAGCTTTGCTTCCATGACTGAAGTTAAAGACATCATTCCAGGCATTGACCAAATCATCATCTATTTAATTGCCGTTGTGGTTTTGCTGGTGCGTCCTCGCGGGCTTTTGGGCCGCAAAGGCGTGATGGAAAGCTAAGGGAGAAAAACAATGAACTTTCGAAGCGCTTTTTCCATGTCACGTAAAGACGTCACCACGCTGATCATCTTCACGATCGTGGTCATGGCCATGCCAATCTGGTTGCAGCCCTTTGGCGCGGCCTATCCTGACCTGATGCAAAGATTCGCCATCTTCGGGCTTTTGGCCATTGGGTTTAACATCCTGTTCGGGCTCACAGGCTATCTCAGCTTTGGCCATGCCGCGTTCCTGGGCGTGGGGTCTTACACAGCCGTGTGGACATTCAAACTGTTTTCAATGAACCCGGTGCCGGCCCTGATTTTTGCAATCATCATGTCGGGTCTATTCGCCCTGGTCATCGGCTATGTGAGCTTGCGTCGCTCCGGGATTTATTTCTCGATCCTCACCCTGGCCTTTGCACAAATGTCCTACAACTTGGCCTATTCCGTGTTGACCCCAATCACCAATGGTGAAACCGGGCTGCAACTAGAGGCCAGCGACCCGCGGGTGCTGGACAGCCTGTTTGTTGAGCAGCAGCCAGGACTACCGGTTTCCAATATGTTCGGCATTGATATGACCGGCATACCTGGGTTCTATTTTTGTGCAGTCCTCTTGGTCCTTGGGTTCTTTATCACCCAACGCATCTTTGCCTCGCCTTTTGGCATGATGCTACGCGGCATTAAATCCAACCAAACCCGGATGAACTATACCGGCTTCAACACACGCCCCTATACCCTCACTGCATTTGTCATCTCTGGCATGTATGCGGGTCTGGCAGGCGGCCTGATGGCCGTAACCGACCCACTTGCAGGTGCTGAGCGCATGCAGTGGACGGCATCCGGCGAAATCGTGTTGATGACCATTCTGGGCGGTGTCGGTACGCTTGTCGGTCCTATCATCGGCGCATGGCTGATCAAGTATTTCGAGAACATCTTCTCTAGCTTTAACGAGAATGTACTACACAATCTGTTTGCCTTCCTACCAGATGGCGTAGAGAGCTTTGTCGTCGAAATCGTTTCCATGTTTGTTGGCGAAGGTTGGCACCTGACCCTTGGGCTTGTGTTTATTCTCGTCGTGACATTCCTGCCTGGCGGCATGATGGAAGGATATAGACGCATCACAACCCTATTCCGTGGCGGAGGCGGTGATGGCGATAAAAAAGCCAAAGCTGACGACACCAAAACACAACCAGCCGAATAGCCGAAGGAGCACATATTATGACGACCAATAACGAAAATGTCGTTCTTCACGTTGCCGATGTGCATAAAACCTTTGGCGGTTTGCACGCGCTCAGCGATATCGATTTGCAAATCGAAGAGGGCAAAACCCATGCAATTATCGGCCCCAACGGGGCAGGCAAATCTACTCTCCTCAACGTCGTGGTGGGCCGTTTGGCCCCCACGCGCGGGGCAGTGGTGTTTGATGGGCAAGTGCTAACAGGCAAGCAACCCCACGAAATCAACCAGGTTGGTGTCGCGCGGGTGTTTCAAACACCTGAGATTTTCCCGGAGCTCTCAGTGCTTCAAAATGTAATGGCGCCAGCCTTTGCCAAGCGTGATGGTGCGTTCAAATTGAACTTCCTTTCGTCACTTGATGACGAGCATCAAATCCGCAAAGAAGCTGAAGATATGCTGCTGGATATCGGTCTTGGTGAACAGCAAGCCATGAAGCTGGCTCGCTTTCACGCGGCGACAAACGCCGCATGGAACTGGCCATGTGCCTGATGCAGCACCCAAAATTACTGCTGTTGGACGAGCCAACCGCTGGCATGTCGCGACATGACACCAACACCACGATCGAGCTTTTGAAAAGGATCAAGGAGCGCGGCATGACCAAGGTGATCATTGAGCATGATATGCATGTGGTGTTTTCACTTGCGGATAAAATCTCGGTGCTTGCAGGCGGTCGAATAATCGCCGAAGGTACGCCTGAAGAAGTGCGCAACAACCCCAAAGTACAAGAAGCATATTTGGGAGGGGCACACTAATGAATGCAATGACAACAGAAAGCAATATGATGAGCGATGCACAAGCCAAACAAAAAGAGGCACGGCCTTTTCTGTCGGTCAAAGATGTGCACGCCTATTATGGCGAGAGTTACATCGTTCAAGGCGTCAGTCTAGAGCTGCCCAAAGGTGAAATTTTGGCACTGTTGGGCCGCAACGGGGCCGGCAAAACCTCCACCTTGCGCACACTGGCGCGCGTGGATGATCCGCAATTGACCCAGGGTGAAATCTGGCTAGATGATCAGCCGCTTCACGAGATGCGCGCGTTTCAAGCGGCACAGTCCGGCTTGCAAATGGTGCCTGAAGATCGTCGGATCATTCAGGGCCTCACCGTGGAAGAGAATCTGACTTTGGCCCAAGTTGCCCCGGGCCATGGTTGGACAGTTGAACAAGTTTATGAGCGTTTCCCGCGTCTCGCTGAACGCCGCAATCAGGAAGGCGTGACCCTTTCTGGTGGTGAACAGCAAATGTTGGCCATTGGCCGGGCATTGATGCGGGATGTCAAACTCTTGCTTTTGGACGAGCCCTATGAAGCTTGGCCCCTGTTATTGTGCAAGAGATTGAAAAGATCCTGTTGGAGATTAAAAAACTCGGGATCACGACGATTATCGTTGAGCAAAATGCGGTTGCCGCACTCAAGCTCGCCGATAAGGCCGTTATTTTCGACACAGGCATGGTGGTGTTTAGCGGCTCCGCCAAAGAAGTGCTGGATAACGAGCAATTGCGTCACGAGTATCTCGCCATCTAGGCGGGCTACCCGAGCGCAAATGGTCGACCGGGTGCGATAGGGACCGGCCACCATTTTGAAGATGTTGTAACTTTAAAAATGGGCATTGCTGACACTAAAATCGGCAATGAGAGGGAAACTATGTCCGGCAAGACCTATCCGGTGTTTGAAAAATGGGCGCATGACGCCCACATCAACCCGCAAAAATATGAAGACATGTACACACAATCGGTGAATGATCCCGATGGATTTTGGGCTGAACAGGCCAAACGCCTTGATTGGATCAAGCCACCGAGCATCATAAAAAATACCAGCTTTGATCCCGTATCGATCAAATGGTTTGAAGATGGTGTGCTCAATGTGGCGCAAAACTGCATTGATCGGCATTTGGAAAAGCGCGGCGATCAAGTCGCCTTTTATTGGGAGCCTGACCACCCGGATCAGACCGCCCAAGCCATTACCTACACCCAATTGCACGAACGCGTGTGTCGGTTTGCCAATGTGCTCAAGCAGCTCGGTGTAAAAAAAAGGTGATCGGGTTACGCTTTATCTGCCCATGATCCCGGAAATTGCCTATGCCATGCTGGCCTGCGCCCGCATTGGCGCGGTGCATTCTGTGGTTTTTGCGGGCTTTTCGCCAGAAGCACTAGCCGGGCGGATCAACGATTGCGACAGCACAATTGTCATCACCTCTGACGAGGGACGCCGGGGCGGCAAAACCATCCCCCTGAAGAAAAATGTCGACGATGCCCTGCCCCATGCTTTGGGCGTTGAAAAAGTTTTGGTGGTCGAACACACCGGGGCCGACATCAAAATGAAGGGTGGCCGCGATGTGTGGTGGCACGAAGCCGCTGCGGGCGTTGATGAGTTTTGCGACTTTGAGCCAATGAACGCAGAAGACCCGCTGTTTATTCTTTATACCTCCGGGTCTACAGGCCAACCCAAAGGCGTCGTGCACACGGCTGGCGGCTACCTCACATATATCTCCCTCGCTCATGAAACCATTTTCAACTATGAAGACGGGGATATTTTCTGGTGTGGTGCCGATCTGGGCTGGGTGACGGGCCATAGCTTCACGCTATATGCGCCCCTTTCCAATGGCGCGACGTCTGTGATGTATGAAGGGGTGCCAAATTTCCCTGATGCGTCACGCTTTTGGCAAATCATCGACAAATATCAAGTCAACCAGTTCTACACCGCGCCAACGGCCATTCGAGCCTTAATGGGTGCAGGCGACGAGTTTGTCACCAAAACCAGCCGCAAATCGCTCAAACTGCTGGGCACCGCCGGTGAGCCGATCAACCTGAAGCCTGGGAATGGTATTTCCATGTGGTGGGCGACGGTCGCTGCCCCATTGTCGACACCTGGTGGCAAACCGAAACCGGTGGCTGCATGCTCACTCCCTTCCCCGGCGCCATTGACATGAAGCCCGGCGCGGCCACAAAACCATTTTTCGGCGTTAAGCCGCAATTGGTGGACAATGAGGGCAACGTGCTGGAAGGCGAAGCCGAGGGCAATTTGTGCATTCTTGACAGCTGGCCTGCGCAAGCCCGCACCATTTACGGCGATCATCAGCGCTTTGTGGACACCTATTTCACCACCTATAGGGGCAAATATTTCACCTCGGATGGCAGCAAACGCGACGCTGATGGCGATTATTGGATCACCGGACGCGTTGACGATGTTCTGAACGTTTCTGGTCACCGCATGGGTACCGCTGAAGTCGAAAGCGCGCTCGTTTCCCACGACATGGTGTCCGAAGCCGCGGTTGTGGGCTACCCGCACGCCGTGAAAGGACAGGGCATTTATGTCTATGTCACTTTAATGGCAGGGGCCGAGCAAAGCGACGAATTGGCCAAGGATTTGCGCCAATGGGTGCGCAAAGAAATTGGCCCCATCGCAACGCCCGACCTGCTTCAGTTTGCACCAGATCTGCCGAAAACGCGGTCCGGCAAAATCATGCGACGCATTCTACGCAAAATCGCAGAAGACGATTTTTCAAACTTAGGCGACATCTCAACGCTGGCCGACCCATCTGTGGTCGATAAGCTGATTGAAAACCGCCAAAACAGATCGGCCTAAAGCAACTGTCCCCACATTGTTTGGGTCGTATATGGGGCGCTTCCGACATATCGGAGCGCCCCTCAATTTTTCAATCGGTGAAAACATCCGACCATTCAGGATGACGCTGATATTGTGCCTTAACGAACGGACAAAGCGGTATGATTTTGGTGTTTGTTTCCCGCGCATCCGCCACCAAATACTCAACAAGCGCTTTGCCAACCCCCTTGCCTTTTAGTGCCGCGGGCACGCCCGTATGATCCGCAATAATGCGATGCGGGCTCATGCGAGAATAGGTGAGTTCCGCCTCTTCGCCGTCAATTCGAGCGACATAGCGTCCCCGCTATCGCCATCTAGCTTTTCGATTATAATCTCAGCCATTATTCAGACCTAAACCCAACTTCTTTGTGGCTGCCATCACAAAAGGGCTTGTTTTTTTGACGCGCCGCACCGGCACATGGCATGTTTCTCGCCAGTTGCAACGCGACGGCCCGAACCTGACACAATTTCCAAACTGCCCATCACCATTAATGGGCCGTCTGTGATGGGTTTAAGCACCAGTTCACCCCCGCGCTCATCTGGCGTTTGATCAGCCCCTTCCGTTGCGGGGACTTCTCCGGTGGCTTGAAACGCGCCAATATGACTGTTGTCGCAAAACGGTTTGTTTTTAGATTTGCCGCACCGGCACATTACGGCGCGCGTCATCTTCTCCTGATCAGCGATGTTCAACTGCCCCCGATATTCAACCGGGCCATTCTCCCACAGCTTCGCCGTATTCACCTGCGGCTGGCTCTCGGTGACATCCACCGTTTTGGCTTGATATTTCAGGGCGCCGGAAGGACAGCTTTCAACCACTTTAGCGATTTCGGTTGCATCAGCCTGATCCGGAAAAATCCATTGCCCCTTTGCCCCCGGATTAAATACCGTTGGCAAACCAAGCACGCAACGTCGCGCGTGAATGCACTTTTTACCGTCAAATTCGACACGAATATCTTTGTTTTCAGCAACACCCATTGCAACCTCCAATTGCGTTGAACTTCAGGCAGTCTGCCCACAGTTCAACGCGAGTGCAATGGCGTGGCGTTCACTAAAGCGTTAGACACCAGCAAATGTGTTTAGCCCGAATTTGGGATCGCAGTTAAACCGCCTTCGAATGCCGCGCTTCGCCTTGGCCAAAGAAGCTATCAAATTTGGCAGCTATGGCGCGCACAAAGGGTTTGCCCATGCCCACAACCGCAAAACGGTGCTCATCATTGTGCACAAACCCATCCTGATCCTTCGCCGCAATTAAATTGGCTTCCCGCAAGACCTGACGGGCAGGTTCACCAAATCGGGTCAAAAGCTCATCCTTGTCAAACTCGAACTGACACATCAGCTTTTCGATCACATGCCCGCGCAAGCATCTTCATCAGTCAATTCATAGCCTTTGCCAACGGCCAGTTCGCCTTTGTCGATCATCGCCTGATATTGGCCGGTGGGCACCACATTTTGAATATAGCCGTGGCGGTTTTGACCAATGGCCGAGCCGCCAAACCCGATCATCGCGTCCGCAGGGTCAACAGTGTAACCCTGGAAGTTGCGACGCAACGTGCCATCATGCGCGGCAATCGCCATTTTGTCATGCGGCAACGCAAAATGGTCAAAACCGACACGGTCATACCCTGCGTCCACAAGCGCATCCGCTGCTTTCATCGCGTGCTCAAACCGTTCAACAGTGTCTGGCAAAGCCGCCTCATCGATCATCTTCTGATGCGTTTTCATCCACGGCACATGGGCATAGCCAAACAAGGCAATCCGATCTGGTTGCAAATAGGCAGTCTTGGCCACCGTATCCATCAACCGCTCAGTTGTTTGATGTGGCAAGCCATAAAGCACATCAAGATTGACAGACTTAATTCCATGCGACCGCAACGCCTCGACCACATCACGAGTGATTTCAAAGCTTTGTGGCCGATTAATCGCTTTTTGCACCACTTCGGAAAAGTCTTGAACCCCAATGCTGGCCCGCGTCAAACCAAAATCAACCATGCCTTTAATCTGATCCGAGGTCACGTCACTCGGGTCAATCTCGATTGAGATTTCAACATCATCGGCAAAATCAAAATGGGTCAGCAGCACTTCGCGCAATCTCGCGAAATCGTCGGCTTGCAACAGGGTTGGAGACCCGCCCCCCAAATGCAGCGACACGACGTTGAGCCGGTGGGGCAATTTTGCCGCCACCATTTCAATCTCTTTATACAAGCGTTTTAGATAGGCCTGAACCGGCGCATATTTGAGCGTTTGTTTGGTGTTGCAACCACAAAACCAGCACAGCCGATCACAAAACGGAATATGGATATAAAGCGAAAGATTGTCGTCGGCCTTAAAGCCGGACAGCCAATTGGCATAAACATCATTATCCACTTCCTTCGTGAAGTGTGGTGCGGTTGGATAAGACGTATAACGCGGCACGGGTGCGGCATATTTTTGAATGAGTGCGTGGTCCATTTTTATCCCCTATTCTGTAGCCCTAATCTAGCGGACGGGAAAATTCCTTCCTTGATCAAGGTCAAAAAGGGTGCAACAAAACAAACTCAAAAACTGCGCCGTTCTGGTTCGCAAAAAAGACGTACATTAGGGGATATATATGACCGACCAGCCGCAAAAGATTTTTGATGGCCACAACGACATTTTGCTCAAATTGCTAGATGAGTGCAAACAAGATCCGGTAAAGGGATTTTTCACGCCACGTGAGGGGCAGCATATCGACTTGCAATCTGCGCAGGAAGGCGGCTTTGCGGGCGGCCTATTTGCGATGTTCATCCCCCCTGAAGATGGCAAATCCTACGACAAAGCGCCCAGCCAAACCTACGCCATTGGCGAAACCAACAAGATGATCAAGCTTTTGCGCGACATCCAAAAAGCCTCTGACGGCCAGGTGAAAATTTGCAAGAGCGTCAAGGAGATCGAAGAGGCGTTTGCGGGCAATCAAATCGCGCCCGTGTTGCATATTGAAGGCGCCGAAGCGGTAATGCCGGACATGTCCAACTTGGAAAATCTTTATAAAGAAGGCTTGCGCTCGCTTGGCCCTGTGTGGAGCCGCGAAAATGACTTTGCCTATGGCGTGCCGTTCAAATTTCCTGCCTCACCAGACACGGGCCCTGGCCTGAAAGACGCAGGCGTTGAGCTGGTCAAGGCCTGCAATCAGTTGGGCATTGCCATTGATTTGAGCCACATCAACGAAAAAGGCTTTTGGGATGTGGCCAAGCTTAGCGACAAACCCCTGATCGCCAGCCACTCCAACGCCCACGCCCTGTGCAAATCCACGCGCAATTTGCTGGACAAGCAACTCGACGCGATTAAGGACACGGGCGGCATTGCTGGGCTGAACTTCGGCACCATCTTTTTGAATCCGAAGGGCGTGGCCGACCGCAGCGTTCCGCTCTCCATTATGGTGGACCAAGTGCGCTACATGGTCGACAGAATGGGCGTTGATCATGTGGGCATTGGTTCTGATTATGATGGCACCGGCGTGCCAAATGAGGTGAACAGCACGGCCAAGCTTCCTAACCTGGTCAACGCGCTAAAAGAAGCCGGCTTCGACCAGGACGAGCTGGACAAGATCACCCACAAAAACTGGTTCCGCGTGCTGGATGCGAGCTGGGCCGAATAGCCGCCCACGCTCCTGATTTTTTTAAAGGCGCATCCCTTCAATGGGCGTGCGCCTTTTTTTGTAAATTGTATTTAGATCGGCTCCGGGGCTTTGGCTTGGTGTGGCGCGCCCTCTTCCGAGGTGAAGTGCACAAATCGGATCAGGATCAATGTGATGACGCCTAAAACAAATGACAGGCTGCCCCCCAGTATAAACGGCACCGCCAGTTCATAAACTGTTGCCAGCGTTGCGCCAATAAACGGGGCACTCATCATCGCCACGATGGTGGTCATTTCATTGACCGCGGTCACCCGCCCCATCTTTTCAGGCGGCGTTTCCAACTGAAGCACCATGCGCAACGGCACAAAAGTGCCCACGCCAATCGCACCGACCATAAAAAAGGCCGCAACAAGCATATAGGGATGAATGGTCCACCCATTCAGGGCAATCAGGCCAAGGGTGATGGTGAAACAGGCGACAATAAGGATGGACGGGCCGATCATCCAATATGGATGTATTTGCCTTTTTACATTGCCAAGCAGCACGGCCCCCAAAACACCGCCGCCGCCCACCGCGGCAATTGACGCGCCCAAGATCGTCTCATTAAAGCCCAATTCGCGAGTCAGCGGGCCTATCAGTGTATCGTGCAAGAAGATCGCAAAAAAGCCGACAGCCGCCAGACCAATGGTGACCCATAGTGCTGGTTTTTGCAGCACAACAGAGAACCCCTCCATAACATCCGCCAGCATCGAGCGCTTTTCTGATGCGTCACCCTGTTCAATAGGTCGGATATTTGCGGGCAACGTTAGCAAAATGAACATCGCACAGAGCGACACAGCACCATTGACCACAAACACCGTTTGCGGGCTTACAACCAACAACAACGCGCCACCCACGGCGGGGCCCACCACTTCGATGCCTGATTAATGATATGGCTGATGCTGTTTGTCGCCAACAATTCATCGGGAAGCCAGCGCCTGAATCGCCACTTGTTTCGAGGGGGAGAAAAAACTGTCCACCGTACCGCGCAGCGCCACAAGCACCAGCATGATTTCCGGCTGCCCAGCAAAGGCCAAGGCAAAGGTGGACAAGGCCCGCCCCAAATTAGATAGGACCATCACTTTTTTGATGTCCATCCGATCCACAAGTGTGCCCGCGAACGGGCCAATAAAAACATAGGGCAGCGTCAAACAAACAATGAACCAGGCAAAATAAACCGGATCGACATGCCATGTGTAAGTCAGCAACGAAATGATGGCCACGTAATCAAGCCAATCGGCAAAATCAGCAGGCAATTGTGCGGCCAGAATGCGCCGCATATTCTTGTTCTTAGGCAATCTCACTTTAAAATTCTCCCCAAAATATACCTTCAGATATAGGTCGGGGAGAATTTACGTCAATGTTAGATCAGTTGAACTCCGAGATCTGCTGCAACACTGCAAGCGATCCCAGACACGCCGCGACAGCTTCGCGCCCCTTGTTCTCCGCATCCGCGGAACTCCGCACCACGGCCTGCTCTTGCGTATAGGTGGTCAAAATCCCAAAGCAAATCGGCACTTCAGTCTCAAGGCTGGCTTCCATGATCCCCATTGTTGCCCCAAGCGAAATAAATTCAAAGTGCGCCGTATCCCCCTTGATCACGCAGCCCAAACACGCCACGCCGTCATAGCGGCCAGATTGAGCGAGCTTTTTTGCAATCAACGGCATTTCAAAAGCACCTGGCGCTTCAAACACATCTTCTTCAGCAAGCTTTAGCCCGGCATCGGCAAGCTCCAAACGCGCCCCGTCAAGAAGGCCATGGGTCACTTTTGGGTTAAATTGACTCACCACAACCGCCACACGGGCATTATCGATAATTGTGGTTTTGCCTCGGGTTTTAATCGTCTCGCTCATATCAAACATTTTCCGGTAGATTGTGATTTAGTTTTTCACGTTTGGTTTCAAGATAGTGCGCATTCTGCGGTGTCGCACCAACATGCAACGGCCGCACCTCTTTTAATGCAATGCCCATATTTTCCAGCGCCTTAGCCTTAGCTGGGTTGTTGGACAAAAGGCTGATATTTTTCAGCCCCAAATCTTTCAAAATCGCCGCTGCAATATCAAATTGCCGCGCATCGACAGGCAGGCCAAGTGCCTTATTGGCGTCCACCGTATCCATGCCGTTGTCTTGCAATTGATAGGCACGGATCTTATTGCCGATGCCAATGCCGCGTCCTTCATGGCCACGCATATAGATGATGACGCCGCCATCTGGATGCGCGTCGATTTCGGCCATCGCGGCCTGCAATTGCGGCCCGCAATCGCAGCGTTTTGATCCAAAGGCGTCACCGGTGAGGCATTCTGAATGCACCCGCACCAGCGGGTTGTCGCCAAAGGGCTGGTTGAGCAACGCCACATGCTCTTCGCCGCTCGCAAGTTCGCGATAGGCCATCACTTCAAAATCATGGGCGGTATGGTGGGTTGGCAATTGGCTGGAAGCCACGCGCGAAACCAAGGCATTTGATGCGCGCGCTGGCCCGCCCAAATGCTCCACCAACTCGGCAATCGACAACATCGGCAAATCATTCGCCTTGGCAAAATTCTCAAGTTCATCGCCAACGGCCATGTGCCCATCTTCGCCCATCACTTCACAAATAACAGCGGCGGGGTTTAACCCGGCCAGCTGCATCAAATCCACTGAGGCTTCCGTATGGCCATTGCGCACACGACTGCCGCCCTCTGCCGCGCGCAGCGGGAAAACGTGGCCGGGCGAAACGATCTCACCGGGTAACACGTCTGGCTTGATCGCGGTCATAATGGTTTGCGACCGGTCATAGGCTGAAATGCCGGTGGTGATCCCTTCCCGCGCCTCGATGGACACGGTGAACGCCGTTGAGCGGTTGGCGCGGTTTTGCTTCACCATCGGTGGCAATCCAAGCTTGTCGATCTGCGCGCCACTCATGGGCAAACAGATCAACCCACAGCCCTCTTTGGCCATAAAGCGAACCGCTTCTGGGGTGGCAAATTGCGCCGCAATCACCAAATCGCCTTCATTTTCGCGGTCCTCATCGTCGGTCAGAACGATCATGCCGCCATTTTTCAAGTGCTCTACTGCGCGTTGTAACCGAGACATAGCCGCTCCACATATTTGGCAATAACATCATTTTCCACATGGATTTTGTCGCCGACCTGCCGGGTCTGCAAATTGGTGTGCGTCCATGTGTGGGGAATAATGGTCAGCCCAATGCGGCTGCCCTCTGCGTGATCTTCAAGATTGTTGATGGTGAGGCTGATCCCATCCAATGAAATCGACCCCTTTTCAACACAATAGCGGCCCAAAGCCTTGGGCAACTCAAGCTCAATCAGGTGAGCACCCGCCTGTTCTTCAATGGAAGACAGCGTCGCAATGCCGTCCACATGGCCTTGCACCAAATGGCCGGACAACTTGGTCTCCAACGCCACGGCCCGTTCCAAATTCACACGGTCACCGGTTTGAATGGTGCCAAGTGCCGTGCGCGACAGACTTTCGGGGCTGACGTAAAACTCGGCTTTTCCAGCTTCATCAAACGTGACGACTGTAAGGCAAACGCCGTTGATCGCAACGCTTTCGCCCAAAGCGAGATCATTATAGCGCGTATCGATTTCAAAAACGCGCGCGCCATCGTCCTCTCGCACGGACTGCACAGCGCCCAACCGATCAATTATTCCCGAAAACATCGGCTTCTCCTTTGGGGTGTAGGCTATTGAGCGATGGGTCCGCATAGATTGCGCTGATGCGATCTGTGTCGGCCAAACGCTCAATGGTAATATCAAGATCAACAAGCTTGAGCGCGCGGCAGGCAGCAGCCAATTCTGGGCCCGCTTCCACCAGCACTTCCATACAACCGCGCTGACCCAAGTGGGTGAGTGCCGCTTGCAAATCCCCGGAAGTGGTTGGCGCAAAACCGCGCGCTTGCGCTTGCCGCATATATTCAGACGGCACGCGCCCACGACGATCCAGAATAACGAGCGGACGCACTTTGCCGGGCACATCATCCACATGCCGCACGGTGAAATGCGGATTATCCGCCAAGATGGTGCCAGAACCGGTCACAATAGCATCAGCGCGCCGCCGCAACTTATGGGCAAATTTAAGCGAGGATGCGCGTGTAAATGTTTTTTCACCGACGGGCGGGATCATGCTGCCTGAGGCATCTATCGCGACTTTGAGCGTCACAAACGGACGTTGGAATTTGGCAAAATGTAAAAACGGGGCGATCAACCGTTGGCAGTCCAAATGCAACGCTTTCGCAGCGGCGTCGTTCATATCCGCCAAGAAATGCACCTCAATACCGGCATCGCGCAACCTGGCCGCCCCGCCGCCCGCCACACGCGGATTAAGGTCTTTGGCGCCAATCCAAACGGCTTTGACGCCAGCCTCAATCAAGCCATCAACGCAAGGGGGTGTGCGGCCGAAATGGGCACAAGGCTCTAGGGTGACCACCGCGATTTGTGCTTTGGTGCCAGCAGGCAATTCTGCCAAGGCCATACGTTCAGCATGGGGCTGCCCCGCTGCCTGATGCGCGCCAATGGACAAAATGTCTTTCGCGTGATCAAGCAAAACGCAACCCACAGGCGGATTGGGCGCCGTCGCCCCATCAAACAAGCGCGCAGACTTCAGCGCAAAGCGAAAGGCTTGCCCTATCGGCGCAAATTCTGACTTCATTTTAACGACTGGTTCTAAATCCATTCGCCCACCTCAACATCATGATAGGGCGAAACACGTGTCAAACGACACGAACGGCATGCGTGAAGACGCATGTCCGCTAAGACAATAGGCGCAAAACCCCACTACGGGCGTCGCCTGTCTTTGTTCTCTCACATCCGGACTTTAACCGTCGGCTCCGGAATTACACCGGATCTGCTAGACCCTTCTGGCAGGTGCCAAAAGGCGCTCGCGGGCTGATGGATTTCTCCAATTACCGCCGGTGGGGAATTGCACCCCGCCCCGAGAACGGCCGCACTGCGGCCAAGTGGCTAGAACTTAATCCATTTAACCGTTGACGTAAAGACAACAATAGATCAGCAAAAAGTGAACAGGTCAGGCGGGCTTAACCGGTTGGCGCAAAATGGTTTTTAGTTTTTCGGGTGCCATGCGGCGTGGATCATTTAAATAAATTTCATGGTGTTTCATATGCATCTGAAACCCATTTTCGGGAATAAACTCATGATGCATTTTATGAAGAATCGGCCCCTCATCATCATATGAGCCGACGTGCAAAACCTGCACGCAATCACCCTCATGATAGGTTTCCAACCGCACCTTACGCAGCAATTCTTCGGTGGCCGGCGGTTCCTTTTTCTTGGCATTTTTGGCGATGGTTTGCGCTCGCACCTGTTCAAGATGTTCTTGGGTCAACCACTCTGGTTGGCGGATCATCATGGTCCAAAACCACTGATCCTTTTGCCGCGTGAGAAAACTATCCATATCCTTGGCCCACCACAGTCCCTGCAGCGGCCCCACCACATGATCTTTTTCCACTGTGGTTTTAGACAGAAATTTCAAGCCATAGCTCATGCCATAGAGCGCGGCGAGTGATGGGGGATAACTCTCCCCAACCGGGCCACCGCTGCCATCAATCATCAAGTAATTCATCGGCGGCACCTCAACCCGGTCAAACCGCCCCACTTTGCCACTGTAGTAAACCTTTTCTCGCTTTTTGAAATCCAGCTTATCCATGATCAATCCTTTTCCAATGGCATATAGATGTCAGTAAGGAGATCGGCCGGTGCGACTTCTCGTGGATTATTGAGATAATCTTCGACGCATGGCGCGTGGCGCAGCTCCACCCCGCTATTGTTCAGCCACGTGCCAAACAACCAGCGATAAGCGGCGGACATATCCGCATAGGGCCCGCGATAGCGCAAAACGGCATATTGACCGCCTTCAATCGTGCGCCGCTCAAAATGTTCTGGCACTTCGACCTCGCAGGCAAAAACAGCGCCCGCGAACGAACGCAATTCCGGCTCGGGCACACTTTCCGGGTCGTCATAATATGTGGCCGTGGCATGGCGCAGCTGAGGCAATAAACCGGCTTGCCCTATCCAGCCAAAAACCGGCTCAAATACGCGGCCGATATTCATATAGTCGCCTTGATGCGGCAAGCCAATCAAGGTCATGGGCGCAATAGACTTTATCTGCACTGGAAACAAATCTGCCTCCCCTCGCGCTATTGCCGATTGTAATTTGGCGTGGGCGCCGGTACGGCGATAATACGCCGGTGGCTGGCCATACGCTTTAGTGAAAGCGCGGGTGAACGCGGCCAGGCTTGAGTAACCGGATCTGTCGGCAATCTCCTCGATAGAGATCTTGCTATGCGCCAACTGCCCCGCTGCCCGGTGCAGTCTTAACCGCTTCACCGTGGCGGCGATGGTTTCCCCCTGGATGGCCCGATAAACTCGATGCCAATGATAGGGCGACATACACGCCACCTCAGCTAGGAGCTGCAAATCAATCGGCTGATCTAGATGATCGTAGATATAATTCACCACCCGATCAATCCGCTTGCGATAGCTCATTTGCTGTTGGCTCATCTGCATTGTGTTTTTCCACTTGCTAAAAGGCTGGACTCAGGCTCAGCTAAGAAGTAACCCAAGAACACTTGATAAATCTTGCGCACTTTCGGCCAAAGGGAAAGATACATGTCGACCTATTTCTATTTTGCGTATGGCTCGAACCTATTGAATGAGCGGCTGCAGAATAGGTGCCCCACGGCACGGCCCGTCGCAAATGCCTACGCCCCCGGCTATGGCATCAATTTTGGCAAAATCGGCATGATGATCATGGCGGCTCCGGCAAAGGTACAATTTTCAAAAGCGACAAGGTTGATGAACGTGTTTATGGCGTGGTCTATGAAATGCACGTTGAGGAGGCTTCGATCTTGGACCGGATTGAAGGCATCCACCTCACCCTGCCCACCACCTATATTCGCGACGCAAACTTTTTGGTGCACACCGATCAGGGCGACCAGTTTCAAACTGTGACCTATATTGCTGAGCCGGATCAAACACCGCCAAAGCCTTACCAGTGGTATTGGGCACTTTGCTTATCCGGTGCCATTCAAAACGACCTGCCCAAAACCCATCAGGACTATCTGGCCAGTTTCGACCATATGCCCGACCCTGACCCACAGCGCCCTGGCAAACTTGAAGCGGAAATGCTGCTTAAGAAGGCAGGGTTCGAACACCTACTGGACCCCGAAAACGCCTAATGCCACCGCGCCCCGCATTTGATTATCAGCCACCCACTGACGCGCTTGATATCGTTTTTGAAGATGATCATTTGCTGGTGCTCGACAAGCCGTCTGGCCTGCTCACCGTGCCGGGCAAGGCCGACAATTTGTGGGATTGTCTTGAATACCGCGCCACATGCCATTTTGCGGACGCCCGCATCGTCCACCGTTTGGATATGGATACCTCTGGCATTATCGTCTTGGCGAAAAATGCCGCAGCGCACCGGCAAATCGGCCTGCAATTTGAGCGTCGACACACCGCGAAAATCTATCAGGCACTGGCTTGGGGCAAGGCAACAAATGACCAAGGAATGATTGATTTGCCTTTGCGATGCGATTGGCCCAATCGTCCGCTGCAAATGGTGGATTTTGCGCAAGGCAAGTCGGCCCAAACCAAATTTAAAGTGCTAAAGCGCGGCGATCACACAACCCGCTTTGACCTTTACCCGATAACGGGCCGCTCACACCAACTCCGCGTCCATTTACTTGCCCTCGGCCACCCGATCCTTGGCGATGATTTCTACGCGCCCGCATTGGTGCAAGCCGCCCACCCTCGCTTTGCCTGCACGCCCGATATTTGGAATTGCACCACCCGATTGGCGGCGAACGCATCCGCTTTGAAAGCGATGTGCCGTTTTAAGCAACCTGCATCGCGGCCTGACTTTCAGCATCCGATATTTTCTGCCGCGTCAGGCGCGCCATCGCATAAAGCCCCAACACGCCGCATATAACCGAAGCGAATAAAAATGGACTGCGCAAGGCCCATTCTCGCCCCCAAAATAGTTCGGCAAGTTGTACGCAAAGCCACCCAATAAAGTGCCCAATGGCATCATGCCCCAGCCGAAAAACCGGTAGACAGAATTCACGCGCCCCAAAAGCGCATCAGGAATAATGCGCTGGCGAAACGACACGGTATGAACGTTCCAAGCTACAATGCCAATCCCGCCGATAAAAATCACGACCCAAGCAAAAACAAAGCTGGTGGCTAACCCGATGGCGGCGTTTTCAAACACCATCAGCAACATGGCAGCCAGCAACATAAACCGCATATCAAGCCAACGCGCGAGCCACGGCACAATGAAACTACCGACCAACCCGCCCAATGCCCCCGCGGTGAGCAGCAGGCCATAACCAGCCGCATCGAGCCCCAACACCTCCTGCGCGAACAGTACATAGATGGCAACCCCCATCATAAAGGCGGCATTGACCCCGCCCAATATAAGCGCCAAATCCCGCAAAATCGGAAAGCGCCATAGCCAGCCAAAGCCGCTTTTCAGCTCGAACCAAAACGAGGTGGGATTGCCATTCTCAGCCGATTGCGTTTTCGGCACGGATGAGGAAGGTACTATCGCCAGCACCATAATTGCAGCGAATAGGAAGGCAGCCGCGTTCAAAGTGAGCGGAAAAAAACAATGCCATTGCAATAAGAAATCCAGCCAGCGGTGGGCCTGCCAATCCATTCAGCACCATCTCAACAGCCGACAACTTGCCGTTCGCCGCCTCCAATTTATCTTTCGCCACCAGACTTGGCAAAATGGTTTGGCCCGCATTGTCGCGCAAAACCTCGCACATGCCAAAAATAAGCGCGGCACAATAAAGCAAGCCCAGCAAGGACAGGCGCGTCGGCTCATGGACAATATTGGCAATGTCACCTGCGAAAAACACGATAAGAGCAAATCCGGACATCACCGCAAATCGGATCAGGTCCATCAAAGCCATGGTCCGACGGCGATCAAACCGATCAGTCAAAACGCCCGCAGGCAATGAAAAGAAAAACCAGGGGCCACGCAAAAACACAGCCACCAGCGCCACAGCGATGGGATCACGTGTGATGAGAGAAGCTATCCAAGGGAATGCAACCAACCCGACGCCATCGGCCAGATTGGACGCGCCGGACGCAAGCCAAAGCTTAGAAAAATTACGATTTATGAGTACTGAACAGAAAGCTCGTTCAAAAATTCTGTAATATCATTTGTGGTAGAGAGTATGCGCACACACTTATCCAGATCAAGTAGTTTTTCCCTGATCCTGGGCGCACGCTGACGACGGAAATTCAACACATAGCCCAAGAATTGCGGGTCAAATCGCTCCGGGCAACCGGGTGCAATGTCTTGGCGCACCCTTCCCCAGCCTAAAGTGGTGCGCTTCAGCACCCGCCAAAAGCATCGCCATGTTGGAAAATCGAGAAAGACGATCAGGTCCGCGCGGGGCAGCCGGATATCGTGAGTTTTGCTGTAATTGCCATCCATCACCCATCGATCCTCAGCGCACATCACCGCCACCTTCTCGCGCCAGGCGTCATGATCGGGCTCCACCCAACCGGGCGAAAAATAATGCTGATCCATATGGACGATCGGCAAATCTAGTATGTCGCCAATCATGCGCGCCAGTGTGGATTTGCCGGAACCCGAACCACCCAATATCGCAATGCGTTGCATCTTTTCCTCCCCCAAAAAGGAGGTGGCTTGTAGACTATTGCTTAATTGTTGGCAAGCTGCACTACGGATTTGAACCGCGGTTGATCTTGTGGCACAAGATTGACCACCTTGTAGCCGCGCGCTTCCATGTCCTTGAGCAATTGCGGCAGCATTTTCACGGTACGATTGTGAATATCATGGAACAAAACGATGCCACGACCAGCCTTGACCATCCGGCTCAGCGTGCGGGCACGTACTTGATCTGCGCTATCGCTGTAATAGTCCTTTGAATCGATACCCACATCCATAATCACATAGCCAGAATTCTTGACGGCTGAGCGCAACTGGGCATTTTGCGCCAGATAAGGGAAACGGAAGAATGGTGCGGGTCTTTGATTAATCGGAGATAGAGCGGCCACAACGGGACGTTGGCCGCGCTCAATTTCGGCCAATGCTGCAGCTACATTCATTTTGGTTAGGTCACCATGAGAATGAGTGTGCAGACCAATTGTATGACCACGTTTGGCCACCTCGCGCACCAATCCAGGATGCGATTGCGCTGAACGCCCCAACATCAAAAACATGGCCTTAACATCATGTTCGTCCAGAATATCGAGAATTTTTTCGGTCTTTCCCGGACGGGGACCATCATCAAAGGTGAGGACAAATTCGCCCTTGGCCAATTGAATATCTTTTTGGAGTGAAACAGAAAGGGTGCGCCCCTCAAGGCTTGACCGCTCCTCCGCAATTCATATTGCGGCGATAGTGACGCCGTCTTTATGGAATCCACTTTGGGATCAGAATTGCCGGTCAACAGTGTGCTTGCGACCTGAACTTTTGCATCAGCTTTCGCAGGCATTTCTTGAGTATAGGCAGAGCGACTTGTTGTCGGTCCATTTTTTGGTGGCTTTGCACATCCACCCAGCATGGCAAGCACTGCCAAACCACAAATTACGCCACGCAACTGAACCATCACTCAAACCCAAAATCATGTAATCACATAATTTTTAGTTCGATTATGGTTAAGAATACGTTGCGTTCGACTTAGATTTGAACTGTTTCGTTCAACACAACTACATCGTTGCTCTCAATTGCCGCCATTAATTTCTCAAATGCGCGTCGCTCGATCACATACATTTGGTCGCCTGATGCGTATATATGATTTGCTTCTCCACACGCGCTAGCGCGTCGAGTAAATTATTGTGTACCATTTCGATTGCCTCGTCGTCGAATTGTAATAGGTCTAGGGAAAAAATCGTCAAGTTCGATCAACTATTGCCGATATACCTTAGTAAAAAAATTTTACCAGTACAAAAACTTATGTGTTTGGACAATAATTTTATTTGTGACAAAAATGTTACGAACCGGATATTACGGTTACACTTTGGTGCCGAACTTGATTTGAGCGAACTTGAACTACAACTTTCTGGCTTCTTTGTGACCACTTTTTTTTGCTAGGCAAACAACATAGTCAATCAAGTGCCATTTTTGGCACAGTCCCTTTTTCGGAGGAAATGTCATGACGCGTCGCCAACGCTTGGAAACCCTGTTTGCACAAGCCGCTGGATATATCGACCAGCAAACGGGCGGCGTGGTGCCCGCTATCCAGCCTTCCACAACCTTTGTGCGCGATGAGCAATATGAATTGCTGCGTGAAAACAACATCTATGCCCGCGACGACAACGATATTGTGCGGCTGGCTGAACAAATCTTAGCCACCGCAGAAAACGCCGCCGACGCATTGGTTTTCCCCACAGGCATGGCCGCAATCGCTGGCCTTTTCCGCACGTTGAGAGCCGGGCAAACAGTGATCATGCAAACACAGATTTACTGGGGCACCACCAAGTGGGCGCGCGAGTTCTGTGATCGCCGCGACGTGCGTTTGATCGAACAAGACACCAGCGACACCTCAGCAAGCATCGCATTGATCGAAAAGGAAAAACCCGCCCTCGTGTTTGTTGAAACGCCATCCAACCCATGGTTGCGGATCACAGATCTCAAAGCGCTCGCTAAAGCCACCCACGGGGCAAATGGCTTGCTGGCCGTGGATTCAACTGCCGCCGGCCCTGCTATTTCCAATCCAATTGATCTGGGCGTCGACATCGTCATGCACTCAGGCACCAAATCCATCAATGGCCATTCTGACGTGTTGGCCGGTGTGTTGGCCGTAGACGACGAAACACGCGCTGTGTGGCAGGACATCAAGGTCGACCGCCACGATGCGGGTGCAGTGATTGGCAGCTTTGAAGCCTATTTGCTGATCCGAGGCATGCGGACATTGCCCCTGCGCATGGAACGCATGAGCGAAAATGCCATGGCCGTCGCCACCCACCTGGAAGCGCATCCCGAAGTGGACCATGTGTTCTATCCCGGCCTCGCCAGCCATGAAGCCCATGATTTGGCGAAGTCACAAATGCACAACGGGTTCGGCCCGCTTCTGTCCTTTACAGTGAAGGGCGATAAACAACGCGCCCTCGATGTGGTGGGCAAATTGAAGCTGTTCAAACGTGCCACCTCGCTCGGCGGCGTCGAAAGCCTCGTGGAGCATCGCTTCACTATTGAAAGCACCACGGGCATTCCCGAGACGCTGCTGCGCCTGTCTGTCGGCATTGAGCATATAGAAGACCTGAAGGCCGACCTAAACGACGCATTGGCCTAAGCCGTTTGCGCCAGCAATTGCTGTGGCGTGCGGCCCAATAGGGCCGAAAACGCTTTGCTGAAATGGGATTGATCAAAATAACCAAGGCGATGCGCGAGATCGGTTAATGATCGCGCTTCGCCTTGGCTGATGGCCTCCACCGCCTCAATCATGCGATAGCGATCAATCACCCATTTTGGCGATACCCCGACATATTGCGCAAACAATCGCTGCATCTGTCGAACGCTCATGCCATTTTGAGCGGCGAGCGCAGCAACACTAGTTAGGTCCGGATCCGCTTCAATCTGCATCACTAACTGTGTTGCCAGATCGGCCCGCTCATCGGGCGGCACACTCAAACCGGCAAACTGCGCATCAAGAATGCGCGCCATATCTGACGGCGCCTCCAACGCGACAAACTCCGATTCTAGCGCAGTAAGAACCATCCCCAAGCCATCCAAATCTCGAGCGTGTGTATCGGTAAGCACCGCAAGCGATTGCTGCCATAAAGGGTAAAGCTGTCCGGGGCGAAACTTCGCGCCGATCACCCTGCCTTTGCCGCCAAGCTCATAAAAAAACCGATTGGTTTGCACGCCGAACAGGCCGGAACCAGCCTGCGGGTCGAGAACCAAATGCGGGCTTGGGTGCGGCAGGTTCTCTTGCCGATAGATTGGCCGATCTCCACGGTCCCACTCAATCACCCAATAATTCTCGACCCAGCGCCCAGCGGCATCCGAAGGCGCAATGCGGGTGAGATCAAATTCAGCCATTGAGATTTTCTTCGCGATCAGGCCGCGCGAGGGCCCCAATTGCGGATCAGATTTTTCCATCAGCCTGTCGCAAATTTACAATTCATCTTGGGCCGAGTTTGCCAATTTAATGCCAAATCAACAAGGGAAATAAACATGAAACTGACTGGCACCTACACCCATTTGGCATGGGAAGAATCTGTGGTGGAACAGATCAACGACACGCAAAAACTTAGCGAAGCCCTCGTCAAAGAACAATTTGATGGCGATCTCAAAGGCAGCGCCAGCATCAAAATGCAGCTGTTTTACTGTGATGATGGCACCGCTCATTTTCACGGCTTTCGCCTCTTCAATGGCGAAATGAAGGGCGAAAGCGGCACCCTCACCATTCTCGAATCCGGCGTTTGGTCCAGCGACAAAGCCGTGACCAAATGGGAGATAGTTAAAGGCTCGGGCACCGGCGCATTCACTGGCGCGACAGGCACTGGCGGCTATGTAGCGGGCCACGCCAAGCAGGTGAATTGGCACATTGATTTAACGCTTTAATCGTCCTGTTGAGGCGTCAAATAAACCGACAAGAAATAGCAGCTGGCAAAAATCAGGGCTGCGCCTGCCCATTGCAGTGGGGTTGGCACATGTGAGAACAACACCAACCCCAACAGCGCGGCCCACACCACGCTGGTATTGTCGGTTATGGCAAACACGCTGACGGGCAATTGCTTCAACGCAATCAAAGACCAATACCCCGCCAACGCGCCGACCACACAGGTGACCGCCAAAATCGCCCATTCGTTCAAACTCGGTGCAACATAAGTGGCCAGACCCGGCGACAGGATCAGCGCCATCAGCGAAAGCTGGATCACCGACAACATAATCGGGTTTTCTCTTTGCGTGTGAAACTTCAAGAAGGCCAGTAACGTGGCCTCCAAGATCGGCACAGCAATCAACGCCAAAAGCGGCAGCAAGGAGAGGCTGATCTCGCTGGAAAACAAACCTTCGCTGATCAAAAACAGCAGCGCGCCCAATAGCCCGACGGCTAGGGCCAGCGCAATCTTGAAATCAAACCGTTCTTGAAAAAACACCACCCCATAAAGGGTGGAGATCAACTGGCCTGACAGTGCGAACGCCGCAACAGTGACCAGCGCAAAATGCGCCAGAGCGAAGAAAAAGCACAAGGTGACCAACGCCGCCATGGCCGCGCGCAACAGATGCAATCGCCACTGCACATTGGAAAAATCAAGACGACGCCCCCAAAGAGCGACACCCCAAAACAGCAACGTGCTGCCCAATGTCCGCAAAAACGCGACCTCCGCCACCGGCAATGTCACCACCAGCACCTTGACCAATGCATCCATCAGGGCAAAGGCAAACATGGCGACCAGCGCCAAGGCGAGTGCGGAGGATTTAACCCGAGCCCAATCCATCTATCGTTTGGGCGTGCGGCGCACTTGCCGCTGCCCCACTGTCAAACAGGCTGCAATAATCATGATCGCGCCAACCCACGTGGTGAGCGCGGGCACTTCCATAAAAAAAGATAAAGCCAAACAGAGCCGCCCAAAGCAGCGATGTGTTCTCGGTGAGCACAAACACCGAGGCGGGCAAATTGCGCAATGCCGAGACATAAAGCACAAAACCCAACGCCCCCAAAAGGCCGACACTTGCCAGCCGCAACCCAACTTCAACGCTGGGCACATCCAATTGGACAAGCGCAAACGGAGAAGCGACGAGACAAATAAACCCGGCCTGCAAAAAGGTAATGGTAGTGGCATCAGCCTGTCGGCTCTGGCTTTTCATCACAACAATGCTCAGGGCATAACCCCACGGGCCGAGCAAGGCGGCCGCCCAAGCCCAAAACTTGTCGTCACCACCGACGGAAAAGCCCTCACCGCCACCAAACACAATCACCATCGCGCCACCAAAGCCCAACAAAGTGCCAAACACCAAGGTCTTGCTGACCTCTTCCTTCAAAAACACAACGCCCATAATGCTGACCAAAATGGGCGCAATCATAAAGATTGCCGTCACCAACATCAGCGGCAATTCACCCACAGCATAAAAGAAAGAAAAGGCGGTAGCCCCGATAAGCATCGCCCGCGCAAAATGCAGCGGCAATTGTTTTTTTTGGTGGGGAATCTCGAGCGTTTGTAAAGGGCAAAGCTGCCCAACAGCACCGCTGCCACGCCCTGCCGGAAGAACAAAATGGTCAAGGTCGAGGCTTCGCCAGCGAGCGATTTCACGCTGGCATCCATCATTGAAATGACGGCAATCGCCGCCACCGCGAAAAGCAGTGCTTTTGTTGTCGACATGTCCATTGTGCGCCAGCCCGAAATTAGCGTGAACGACAATGGTTAGACCAATTCAATTGTTGCGGCAAGGGCCCCCTTCACATCCACGGTGCGCGCCCCCTCTAGCAAAATCTAAGACTTAGCGAAGCGAAGCCCTAAGATTTTGCGTCTCCGCCACCAGTGGGGAGATAAGTGAAGTGGGCGTATGGGTCCGTTTCCTTCCCCTTGATGGGGAGGGATCAAGGGTGGGGTGAAGCCTCAAAGTAATGAGTTACTTAGCCTTCAATTTCCTCGCGCAGCATTTCAATCTCCAACCACTCTTCTTCCGCCGCATCCAGCTTTTGCTGGGTCGCGCCCAATTCATTGGTTAGCTTTTGAAATTTCTCCGGCGATTTTGCATAAAGGTCCGGGTTGGCCAATTCGCTGTTCAGCTTTTCGACCTCAGCCTGCAACTGATCCATCAGTTTTGGCAATGTTTCCAGCGCGTGCTTATGCTTAAAGCTCAGCTTCTTCTGCGGCTTAGGTGCCGCAGGTTTGGGCTTGGATTTTGACTTATCCTGCTTTGGCTTTGCTTCCGTCTTGGGTTTGCCTACCCCATGGCCACGCAGCGCCACCATATCTGAATAGCCGCCTGCATATTCATGCCAATGGCCATTGCCCTCATGCACCAATGTGGACGTCGCGACACGGTCCAAAAAGTCCCGATCGTGACTCACCACGATCACGGTGCCATGATAATCTGCCAGCATTTCCTGCAGCAAATCCAACGTTTCCAAATCCAAATCATTGGTTGGTTCGTCCAAGATCAACAGGTTGGAAGGCCGCGCCATGGCTTTGGCCAATAAAACCCGTGCGCGCTCGCCACCGGACAATTTGCCCACGGCTGTGCCCGCTTGTTCCGGCGAGAACAAAAAGTCCTTCATATAGCCGATCACATGTTTGGTTTGATCGCCAATGACAATATTGTCGCTGCCACCGCCTGTCAGGCTATCTTTCAGGCTCGTCTCTGGATCAAGCTGAACCCGCTTTTGGTCCAGCACCGCAATATCGAGTTTGGTGCCCAATTGCACCTCGCCCTCATCCGGCGCCAATTCGCCTGTGATCAGTTTGATCAGGGTCGACTTGCCAGCCCCGTTCGGCCCGACAATGCCCAAGCGATCGCCCCGCATCACCCGCAGGCTAAAATCCTTCACAATGGTCAAATCGCCAAAGCTTTTGGATACGCCCTTTACGTCCGCCACAATCGCCCCGGATTGCTGACCCTCACTCGCCTGCATTTTCACATTGCCCGTCGGCCCACGATGATCAACCCGCTTTTGCCGCAGATCAGCCAGCTCGGACATCCGACGCACATTGCGTTTGCGCCGCGCGGTCACGCCATAGCGCACCCAATGCTCTTCGCGTACAATTTGCCGATCCAGCTTGTGCTGCTCCAGCTCCTCTTGCGCCAAAATATCATCACGCCATTGCTCAAAATGGGCAAAGCCCTGACTGTTTTGCCGGGTCTGCCCCCGATCCAACCAGACGGTGGATTGGGTCAAATCGGATAGAAAACGCCGATCGTGCGAGATGATCACCATCGCCGATTTCATCGACTTCAGCTCATCTTGCAGCCACTCAATAGCAGGCAAATCCAAATGGTTGGTCGGCTCGTCCAACAACAGCACATCAGGTTCCGGCGCCAGGGCACGTGCCAGTGCGGCCCGACGCGATTCACCGCCAGAAAGGCCCACCGGCGACGCTTCTGGATCCAGCCCAAGTTCAGCCAAAAGATAGGGCGCACGATATTGATCATCACCGTCCACCAAGCCATCTTCGACATAATCAAGAACGCTTTCATAAGCGCTTAAATCCGGCTCTTGCTGCAAATAACGCCAGGTGACACCCGGCTGCACAAAACGTGTACCACTGTCCGCTTCCACATCGCCGGCCAAGATTTTCAGCAAGGTCGATTTGCCCGAGCCATTGCGCCCGACCAAGGCAATGCGCTCTCCCGGCGCCACAAAAAGCGCCGCGCCTTCCAATAAAGGCGTGCCGCCAAAAGTGAGATAAATATCTTGAAGTGAGAGAACTGCGCTGGCCATATGAGATCTATATATTCCTGTTTAGGGTCTACTATCATTGATTGGCATAAATACAATGGCCAAATACCAGACCAAACCGCAAAGGCACCATCATGAGCGCACAAATTGACAATTACCTGATTGAAGCCGACGACCTTGCCGCAAAACTGGGTCAACCCAATGTGGTGATTTTGATGCATCGATGCATTTGCCCGACGCCAACCGCGATGCGGCCAAGGAATATCAAGCAAAACATATCCCCGGTGCGTTGTTTTACTCCATCAAGGCATTGTCCGACCCAAACTCCAGCCTGTCGCACACCATGCCGAGCGCCGCCTTCTTTCAAGACCAAATGCGGCAAATGGGCGTCAATAATGATGATGAAATCTTCGTCTACGACACCCAAGGGTTGTTTTCCGCCGCCCGGGCCTGGTGGATGCTGAAGCAAATGGGCGCATCCAATGTCCGCATTCTCAATGGCGGATTTCCTTACTGGGAGAAGCAAGGCCACCCCACCGAAAGCGACATACCAACGCCAAAAGCCAACGGCAATTTTACCGCCGCATTCGATGCGCAGAAACTGGTGCCATTTGATGAGCTTTTAGACCTGGTAAATACCGGCGACCAAAGCTGCAATATTCTCGATGCCCGCGGCCCCGGTCGCTTTAGGGGCGATACTGACGAGCCGCGCGAAGGCATGCGGGCGGGCCATATGCCGGGCGCAGAAAACTTACACTATGCCGCATTCTTAGATGCCGACGGGCGATTGCTGCCCGAGGCAGAGCTTACACGCATTGTGAATGAAAAGTTCGACGCAAATAAGCCCACCATCGCCACTTGCGGCTCGGGCGTCACCGCCTGCGTCATCTTGTTGGTGCTGGAGATATTGGGCCACAAAAACGCCCGTCTTTATGATGGGTCCTGGACCGAATGGGGCGCGAAAGCAGAGACGCCTATCGTAGAAGGCTAGCCAGCGGCCCTACCCGACGCGCACAAGACCATCCCGGGCTAGAGCCGGGATCTATCGCCGCAAGACCCCGCATCAAATGCGGGTGGTGGAGAGGAAGCCTGCTGCCTCCTCTTGACCGAAATTTTAGGTGGACAAATTCTAACACAACCTATATTGCAAATGTTCATCAGACAAACTTTTGCAATATAGGCGCTATGTCACTTACAGATCTGGAACAAAGATTATTGGCCGAAATCACGGCCCATCCTTATGCCAGCCAAAAAGAGCTTGGCGAGCGCCTGGGCGTGGCACGGGCAACGGTTGCCAATTACATTGAGCGATTGCAAGCGAAGGGTTTTATCCTCGGTCGTGCCTATATCGTGGCGCAAAAGCAAAGCATTTTGTGTATTGGCGGCGCGGTGATGGATCGGGTGCTCAAGCTGAAAGAGCCGGGCATCCTAGAAACCTCAAACCCGGCCAGCGCCGAAGAAACCCGTGGCGGAGTTGCCCGCAATGTCGCGGAAAACTTGGCGCGCCTGGGCGACGCAACCAAGCTCTTGTCCGTGGTGGGCGACGATGGCGCGGCGGACGCCTGATCACAGCAACGACGGAAAGTGGCGTCGATCTCAGCCATATGGTCCGCAACCGCCACTTGGCAACAGGCACCTACACCGCAATCATGCAGCCGGACGGCGGGCTATATCTGGGTGTTGCAGATATGGATATATTTGACCATTTGGATGCGCGCTTTGTGCAATCCCATCTGGGCCTGATCGGGGGTTCATCACTGGTATTTGCAGACACAAATCCACCCGCCGATGGTTTGGCAAAGCTCATCACCCATTGCCATGCGCATCAGATCCCGTTGGCACTCGATACGGTCTCCATTCCGAAATTCAAACGGCTGCCGGATGATCTAACGGGCATCACCTATTTGTTCTGCAATAAGGATGAAGCCCAAACCAACGCCGGCGAAACAACGCCTGAAAACATGATCAACGCCTTGATCGCGCGCGGTGCGGCAAATGTGATCATCACCGACGGCGGCAACGGCGTATATCTCTCGCACAACGAGACCATGCAACACTTGGCCGTGCCTGCAGCCGAAATCGTGGACGTGTCCGGCGCGGGCGATGCCTTTGTGGCCGGCACGCTGCATGGCCTCAATCAAAAGCTGCCGCTTGACCAAGCTGCACAGCTCGGCATTGGTGCCGCCCAACACACCCTTAAATCCACCCTGCGCAACAGCCCCGACCTCTCCCACGCGGCGGTTGAAACCTTTGCGCAGCAGCATTTTGCATCCAACTAAGGATTCCTCCCATGAATTTTGACCTTCAATTTGGTGCACATGTCGCCGAAGCCCTGAAAAACAAAACGCCCATCGTCGCTCTAGAAACCACAGTCGTGACTCACGGCATGGCTTATCCCAGCAATCTGGAAACCGCCCTCGCCATGGAAAATGCGGTGAAAGAAGCTGGCGCTTGCCCGGCCACCCTTGGCATTGTGGATGGACAGGTCACCGTTGGTTTAACCGAAGAACAGCTGAAAGATTTTGCCACGAGTGAACGCGGCTCAATCGCCAAATGCTCCCGCCGCGACTTTGCGCCGCTTTTGGGCAAAAACCTATCCGGTTCGCTCACCGTGGCAGGCACCATGATCGTGGCAGAGGCGGCCAAGATTGATATCTTCGCCACCGGCGGCATTGGCGGCGTGCACCGCGGCCATCCATTTGATGTATCTGCCGATTTGACCGAGCTGGGCAAAACACCCGTTGCGGTGGTATGCGCGGGTGCAAAATCAATCCTTGATCTGCCGCTGACATTGGAAGTACTTGAAACCCAAGGCGTGCCGATCGTTGGCTACCAGACCAAAAACCTACCCGCTTTTTACACCCGCGATAGCGGCATGGCGCTGCCGCATAGCGTCGATAATGTTGCCGAAGCTGCGGCCACCTACAACGCATGGCGCGATCTGGGTGCGGATAGCGGCCTCCTATTCACCAACGGTGCCAGAGGCAGATGCGCTGGGCAATGACGAGATGGAAGCCATTATCAACAAAGCCATCGCCGAAGCTGATGCCAACAACATCAAAGGTGCTGCGGTTACCCCATTTGTTTTGGGTAAAGTGGTGGAATTAAGCGAAGGCCGTTCACTCAAAGCCAACATTGCGCTATTGATCAACAACGCGAAACTGGCCGGAGAAATTGCCGTCGCGGCCAAACGATAAAAAATCATGGGGTTGAGAGCGACTTATGATCACCAAAAAAAAGATGATGTAAGCGTACCTCAACTGCTCAAATATCTACTGATTGCAGGCGTTGCCCTTTTGCTGGGGCTGCGCCTTTTCTTTTGGCTCAGTGGCAATATGGTGGCAGATGAAGCTTATTATTGGATGTGGTCGCAACATCCCGCCATATCCTATTATGACCATCCGCCGCTCAACGCATGGACCCTTTGGGCCTCGTCAAAAATTATTGGCTGGAATGTGTGGGCACTGCGCCTGATGCCGATTTTGACTTTCTTGGCAGACATTTGGGTGCTTTGGCTTATTTCCGAGCAGATCAGTGCTGCGCCGAAACAGCATTTTGCCCTGACACTTGTGCTGTTTCTCAGCACACCCATTTTTCTCACCATGACCATGCTGGCCCTGCCCGATCATCTCATGGTGTTTTGCTGCTGCTCGGCCTGCTGTTCTTCCTCAAATTCTTTATCCCGCTCAACAGCGACAAACCGCCGGTTTGGCATTGGCTTTACCTCGCCTGCATATGCGTTGGGCTGGCCACCTTGGCCAAATATAATGCGATATTGCTTGGAGCTGGGGTCTTTCTTTATGCCGTTTTCGCGCCCAACGCGCGGCAGATATTTCGCCATCGGCAAAGCTACATCGCCTTTACGCTTTTTCTCTTGGTCGTCGGGCCGGAGATTTATTGGAACATCAAAACCAACGCGTCCTCCATCACCTTCATCCTGCGCGACCGCCATGCGGGCTTGCCCACACAGAATAATTTCAGTGGTTTGATTGGCTATTTGGGTGGCATGATCGGCTTTCTCTCGCCGTTTCTGCTCTGGCCATTGGCCAAAAGCCTATGGCCCCAACGCACGGCAATTTCGGGTTTGAAGCTTGCCAAATTTGCCTTCTGGACCTCCAGCCTGTTGTTCCTGGCGCTCTCGCTCACCACAGACATCATGTTCCATTGGAACTTGGTCGCCTATATCGCGGTTTTGCCGTTCCTCGCCCACTTTATTCGGTGGGGCTGGTTGCTGTTTGCCCATATTGTTTATGGCGTGCTCCTTGCCGCATCATTGCCTATAATTTTGGGGCCTTGCCGATAAGGACCTATTTCAGCACAGCGGACTATTTCTCCGCCCGCTCCTTCGGCTGGGAGGAAACCGCCGAGCGGGTTGCCGCGCTAAACGATCAATATAGCGTTGGCTTCATCGCAGGCACGCATTACACCATTAGCGCGCCGCTTGGCTTTGCGCTGAAAAACACAGATGTGACCGATTTAGGCAGCGCCGCGTCACAATTTCGCTATTGGTTTGAACCGACGGACCATTGGGGCGAAAACGCGCTCATCCTCTCCCATTCAGGCAATGGACTGGGAGATACCCTCGCGGGTCGCTTTGAAACGGTAGAGCTGGTCGATACAATCGAGATTTATCGCCAAGGCTATTTGGTCGAAAAGCGCTATGCCTATTTGGGCAAAAATTTCAAAGATTAGGCAGGAAAAATGGGTACCCAACCGCTGTTGCAGGCACCCATTAGAGGTTAAAGCACCTCTATTCCGAACGCGCCTTAACCGGTGCGCGCCATGCAATGGCTTTGCTGGCGGGATAGCACCCCACCGCGACCTTCTTTGAATAGTTGCCAGATATAATTTTCACCTGCCCATTAGCACATTTACCCATAACAACGCCCACATGATTGCGCATCACCATAAGCGCGCCCACCTTGGCGGTTTTCGTGGTCTTGCCATAAGACGCAAAATCCCGCGCGCGGTTCGAACCGCGGGACTGAAAGCCCGCCCGTTTCAGGATTTGATCCATATAGCAGGCACACCATTTGGACGGACACCCGCCCGGGCGGCGCTGGCCAAGATCTCGTTCCATCAGTTTGATCAAAGGGGTGGCCTGTGCTGGTGCCACCGCAGAAAACGGCAACGCAAGCGCCAGCGCGGCAATCGCCGCGCGCAAAGTCATTTTGTTCATGTAGCTATTCACCAAACGGACGCGGTGCCTGGCACCGAAGCGTCCCGATTATCCTATTTGTTCGTCAAACGCGCCAACCCGCAGGCACGCTTAGATAAAAGCGCAAAAATCGCGAAGGGTCGCCACCTGCCGCCCGAATGTGTCAGAAATGTGGACCCCTTGACGCTGCGCTTCAAAACCAATCAAATGGTCAAAAATCCCTTCCCTTCGCGCAGCAATTGAGGCGTTTATGCAACATTATGATGTGATCGTGGTTGGCCTTGGCGCCATGGGCAGTGCAGCGGCCTACCAATTGGCCAAGTCCGGCACCACGGTGTTGGGCATAGACCAAAACACACCGCCCCACACCCACGGCTCAACCCACGGGGAAAGCCGCCTCACCCGGCAGGCCATCGGAGAAGGGTTTGCCTATGTCCCCTTTGCGCTGCGTGCGCACGAGATTTGGCGCGAGATTGAAGCTGAAACCGGAGAAGAGCTTTTGCACCAAATTGGTGCCTTGATGATCTCCAGCGATCAATCGGATCAAGCCACGGCTAAGAAAGGGTTTTTGGCAACAACCGAAGCAGCCGCCCAAAAGTTCGACATCGCCCATGAAATGCTCACCCCCAATGAGGTCCGCCAACGATTTCCAAACTTCTTAATCGCCGACAGCGAACGCGCCTATTTTGAACCCGGCGCAGGCTATTTGCGGGTTGAACAATGTGTCGACACGCAACTCACGCTGGCCCAAAAATATGGTGCAGATTTAAAATATGGCCAAGTTGTAGGCGAGATCACACCACAAGCCGATGGCTCAGTTGAAGTGCGCACCCAAAAGGGCATTTTTCGCGCAGCGAAGATCATTCTGAGCGCGGGGCCATGGGTCCGGTCATTCCTCCACCCCAAATGGCACGACATATTTCAGCCGACACGGCAGGTGCTCCATTGGCTTGATATCGAAGCCGAGCATCAAAGCGCCTGGGAAAACGGCCCGGCATTCGCGTGGCCCCATGGCGAAGAACCAGACGATTTCTTCTATGGCATGCCCTCACTGGCCGCGCCGCACCAATTCAAAATGGCGTCTGAATTTTATGGCGCGCCAACCTTGCCTGAAGAAACCAATCGAGATGTGAGCCGCGCCGAACAGGACGAATTTTTCCGCCGCCACCCGAAGGATCGCCTTTTGGGAATCGACCCTAAGGTGGTGCACTCCACGACCTGTCTTTATACGGCGGCGCCAGATGCCCAGTTTATCATGGATAATCATCCAGACTTGGACAATGTATTTCTGGTGTCACCCTGTTCCGGCCACGGGTTCAAGCACAGTGCCGCGATTGGTGAAATGTTGGCCCAACTCATGACAAAGGGCGAAACATCATACGACATTTCGCCCTTCGCATTATCTCGATTTGAAATGAATTAACTCGTAAGCATTCGCGTAATGTAAAAGCCAGCAGCTGCTGACGTCGCCGTCAGCGTTGCGCCCCAGATCATGTCGACAATGGCGACGCTTACCGGCCAATCCTTCAAGGTGGCATAATTTGTCATATCGTAGGTGCCATAGGCCAAGAGCCCCAACAATGCACCTGAGATAATCGCTGGCATCACCGAGCCACCCTTTAGAGCGGGCAAAACCGCGAAATACACGATACCGACAACATAAAACAGATAGAATACACCTGCTGCGGCAAAGTTTGGACTATCGGCCATTAAATGACTGATGCGCTCAAAATAGAAATTACGGGCGACATAGCTAAGCCAAACAAAGTCTATACCCAAAAACACCACTAATGTGGCAACGTAAGCGATTATATTGGTCATGTTGTTGCTCCTGTTGTAAGGCTTACGCCATGGCCAAGTCTGACGGATCACTCTTGACGCCCAAATTGACAACTAAATAAAGGGAACGTGTGTGATCCATTGTCGGCAAGTCCGCGTTTCTTCTACATCAGATTCATCGATCGGAACCGGACTTTATGAGTAAATTGAACATTGCCGTCGTCGGCTCAGGCATCTCGGGTTTAAGCGCAGCTTGGCTGCTTTCCAAAAACCACAATGTGACGCTTTACGAAGCCAACGATTACATCGGCGGCCATTCAAATACCGTAGAAGCACCTGTTCCCGAGGGCAACATTCCCGTCGATACGGGTTTCATCGTTTATAACGAGCCTAACTACCCCAACTTGTCGGCTTTGTTCGAACATTTTGGGCTGGCCACGAAACATACTGATATGAGCTTTTCATTCACCATGAATGGCGGCAAGTACGAGTACTCTGGTTCGGGCTTAAATGGCTTTTTTTGGACAACGCCGCAATGTGGCGAACCCGATGCATTGGAGCCAACTCGCCGATATTTTGCGCTTTTTTTAAATCAGCGCAATCCCGCATCGATACTTATGACAGCGAAATCTCATTGGGTGATTTTCTCGCGCAAGAGGGTTATGACCGGCCGTTCATCGATAATCACATTATCCCTATGGGTGCGGCCATCTGGTCCACCAAGGCGAGCGCGATGATGGATTATCCTGCGCAAACCTTCATCAATTTTTATCACAACCACGCGCTGATGAAAGCCATTCAAAAACCGGATTGGCGCACAGTTATCGGCGGCAGTCGTGAATATGTAAAGCGCATGATCGCTGATTCAAATATCGACGTGCATTTGGCAACGCCGATTAAAAAGATAATGCGGCACCCTAACTATGTGCATATCGAAGATGGAAACGGCGTGTTGCGCCCGTTCGACCATGTGGTAATGGCTAGCCACGCTGATCAAAGCCTTGCCATGCTGGATGATCCCAGCGCTGCAGAACAAAATCTGTTGTCGCACTTCCCCTATCAGCCCAACAAAGCTGTGTTGCACACGGATGAAGCGTGGATGCCGAAACGCAAGCGCCTTTGGTCATGCTGGAACTATTTGAAGCAAACAGTAAATGGTGAAGACGAACTGTGCGTCACCTATTGGATGAACGAACTGCAGCATTTGGAAACCAAAACCGACTTGTTCGTGACCCTTAATCCGACGCGCGAAATCCACCCCAAGGCCGTCATTCAAAGTTTCGATTATATGCACCCCGTTTTTGACAGCAATTCGATCGAAGCGCAAAAAGACTTATGGCAGCTACAGGGTAAAAACCGCACATGGTTCTGCGGCGCCTATTTCGGATATGGGTTCCATGAAGATGGCATCCAGTCTGGTTTGGCCGTGGCCGAACAATTGGGCGGCGAAGCGCGCCCATGGCAGGTTGAAAATGAATCTGGCCGCATCAATGTGATGCCATTGGCAGCACGCGAGGCAGCAGAATAATGGAAAGCGCGGTTTATGATGCCATCGTCACGCACAAGCGGTTACGGCCGGTTGAACATAAGCTGCGATATGGCGTGTTCAATCTGTTTATCGACGTGGACGATCTAAGCCGCACGGCGGAACATTTAAAGCTGTTCAGCCACAATAAACTCAACCTTTTTTTCACTGCACGATAAAGACTTTGGCGATGGCACCGGCGAAGATCTGCCGGGCTATTTAAAGGGCTTGGCACAGCAGGCTGGCGTGCAATCCGAAAAGCTGCGCTTCTTCATGCTGGCATACCCACGCATTTTTAACTTCGCCTTTAACCCGCTGACCGTTTATTACGCCGTTGAACGCGGCGAGATCAAACTGATGATCTATGAGGTCCGCAATACGTTCGCGCAGCGCCATACCTATGTGATCCCGGCAGGTGAAGCGGAAGATGGTGTGGTCTGGCAAGACTGCGAAAAGCAATTTTATGTGTCGCCTTTCAACAAGGTCGAAGGCAATTATCGCTTTCATGTGACCAAGCCAAGCGAAGAACTAACCCTGGGCGTTGCCTTAAAGGACAAAGACGGCCCGTTGCTCAATGCCTATGTGCATGGGGAACAAAAGCCACTAACCGACCAGCAATTGCTCAAGTCGCTTGGTCGCACCGGCTGGATGACAATGAAAGTCGTGTTTGGCATCAATTATGAAGCGTTCAAACTTTGGCTCAAGGGTATGCGCCCGAAACCAAAGCCTAAAGCGCCAAAGCGTGCCGTCGCGATTTTCAAAAAGCCGCACAATGTGGACTAAGGCGCAGTTCCCGCCAAAATCACATAAAAGGCCAGCACCCCTGTTCGGATTTCTTTATCCCCGTCCCACCAGCTGCGCAGTTCCCGGAGCAATTCATCTCTACCACCAAGCTCCTCCAATTCGAGCTCAATCGCATGAATTAATTCAGGAAAAGTGGCGGCCCGAAAGATTTTGTCAATTTTTACAATCACTTTGCGTGAAGAATCTGTCGGCGCTGTTTGCCAACCAGTAAAGTCTTCCCAAAACTCAATGTGATCGCCAGGGTGAAGATCCTGCCACGTCTTTTCATCAAGACGGAAGTCCAGCGCCTCACCCCGCCGCAGCAGGTTTTCCATCGGATTTGTTGTGAGTTGAATAGACTTAGCGATCCTCATTTACCCATCCGCCGTTCTGCCCGTCGCCAAAGCGCACGAATTCATACGGCCTTGATGTGCATGAAACTGTCGGAAGATACAACAGGTGCAGAGAACTTCGTGATCCGCGCGGTTAGACCAGGTAGACCCTAGTCTATTGATGCCTTGATGCGACGCATCACAAACAGATAAAGCCAATTTGGCGCGACCCGCAAAAACTTCATCAAAAGCGTAAAGCCAAACGGGAACGAAATTTCAAACTTGCGCTTTGCCAGGCCCTTATACATAGCATCTGCGGCTTCTTCAGCGGAAATAATGCCAGGCATGGGAAACGGGTTGTCCTGCGTGAGTGGCGTGTCCACAAAGCCCGGATTAATGATGCTAACCCCGATATTGTGCGGCTCAAGTTCGACTTTCAAAATCTCAGCGACGTTGATAAGCGCGGCTTTGGTCGGGCTATAAGCGACCGACCGCGGCAAACCACGATATCCGGCCACCGAGGCAATGATTGCAATATGGCCTTCGCCGCGCGCCTTCATCATGGGAATAAGCTTATGAATGGCGTTCATGGTGCCAAAATAATTGACCTCCATGCCCGTGCGGATAGGACCCATTTCCATTTGGTCGCTATCCATAATGCTCCATGCACCGGCACCAAGCACCACAAAATCAATGGGCGCACGATCAGCAATCATGTTGATCGCAGCGTCCATCTTGGACTGATCAGTCACATCAAGTGGGAATGCGCTGATGTTTTGCCCCTCGGCAACAAGCGTATTCAACTTGTCCTCCGAGCGTGCAGAAACAGAAACCAGCGCCCCGTCAGCATCTAGCTTTTTCGCCAAAGCTCTACCGATACCGGTGCTGGCACCGGTGATCCAAATGTGCTTCCCTTTAAAGGACATAATTCACCTAGATCCGTACGAAAGGCTGCATAAGCCGCTCGATCAACCTTTGAACCGTGTTGGGGATTCGGTCGCCACGATACAAATGCACGGCTCTCCAGGCTCCACGATGGGTTGGTGTTCGATGTGCTCGTCCAAATCAGCAACATCACCAGGGCCGAAAACCCCCATATTGTCGCGATATGCGCCAGACAAAATCAACGTCATTTCGTCACCACCATGCCCGTGTTCTGGCACGGCCATGCCCGGCGAAATGTTCAGCATATAGAGCGCTGATTGCCCCTTTTTACCGGCTTGAATCTCATATTTGCGCACGCCTGGCGCAACCAAACGCCAACGCACATCGTCCATATGGTCACCGATCAACGACCGGAGCGGCAAAGGCACATCACTATCCGGCGCAGATTTTTCCGGCACATTGACCTCAATCTGTTCTTCATCGCCAGCGTCCAAACGGGCCATCATGCTATCAAATGCATCAGCAGCAACAGGCGCCTGTTCAACGCGGTCCATCATGTGCCCGCCAATTTCTTCCGCGTCCCGCGCCGCTTTGCGGCATGTGTCACACATGGCCAAGTGCGCCGCCACAACAACAGTGAATGCGTGATCCAGATCGCCACTGGCATAGCGCAACAAGGTGGCATCATCGAGATGGTGGTTGGTCTTCATCGCACCGCCTCCAACTTAGATTTCATTTTACCGTATGCCAGCCGCATACGAGATTTAACAGTGCCCAGAGGCAGGTCCAGCTTTTCCGCAATTTCGCTTTGCGACATGTCTTCTATAAATCCTAATTCGATGATTTGACGCTGCTCTTCAGGCAAATCAGATAAGGCTTCGCTTACCCGTTCTGCCCGTTCAGTTGCGAACATTTCGTCCTCGCCTGAAGCAACATCACTTTCCATTTCAATTTCATAAACATCATCATAAGGTCTAGAAGATGCACGTCGTAGCAAATCAATCCGTGCGTTCCGCGCCACAGTAAATACCCAAGCATTCACTGAACCACGGTCCGGGGCGTAGAGCCTGGCTTTACGCCACACGGTCATCATTACATCCTGCATTAAATCCTCAGCCTGGCTTTCATTGCTCCCCGCTTTCAGGAGAACTGCCTTAACCCGAGGGGCGAAGTACGAAAACAGAAACTTAAATGAATCGCGATCCTGAACCTCCGCAACACGCACCATGGCCTGCTTTAATAGTGTGGGATCATCCATCAATTGTATGTCGTCGTCATTCTGTGCCAAATTTAACGCCGTTCGCATATTTGGACCCTTTGTGACTGTTCTTTGCCAGATTTACGCTGGGAAAGTTGCATCGGTTCACAACCGGGTCAAAAAAAATTCACTTAATTATCAATTCACTTTAGCGGATAAGAGCGGCTTGTACATCCCCTTGCCAGCCAAGATATTTGCGCCCCTTATCTTCAATAACCGGGCGCTTCATCAAACTTGGGTTTTCGGCCAATAAATCAAGGGCATCACGCTGGCGTTGAGCCTCATCAAGCCCACGCCAAGTCGTGGATTTTTTTGTTGACCAATTTATCTTCGCCAAAAGCCTTTAAAAAATCCGCCAATTGCTCTTTAGGAAGCGGTTGCTTCTTCACATCGTGAAATTCAACATCGCGCCCATCCGCCTCCAGCGCTTTCAAAGCCTTGCGGCATGTGTCACAATTTTTAAGGCCATAAAGTGTGATCATTCCATTCCCTTTTCGTAAAAATCCCGCCAGCGTGGCAACATGCTACCATCAAATGCTTCATGCGGTTCACTGTGCCACAACGCATTCAATATGGCGTTTTCAGTGGCCTCCACCCCGGCGAGGAAAATCTGGTCCGTATGTCGGTCCGACACCCTTTGCTGAACAACAATATCTTCATCTGTGAGTTTACGGGCATTTTGCGTGGAGAAGGCCAAAGCAACATCACCGCTGTGATGGCCATAATGGCTACCCAACCGCCCCAGCGCCGCCGCTGCGCGCAGCGACAAACGCGACAGCTGCAAGCTGTCGAGCGGCAGATCTGTGGCCATCACGATAATGATAGAACCTTTATCTGGACTATCTGGCTCCTGTCCCTTGAAATTCTGTGGGTTTTGGCCAAACACACGGATATTCGAGCGCTGGCCAAAGTTCGACAGCACAAATGACCCAAGTGTATAGCTTTGATTGCCGATCTGAACTTTACGCGAGGCGCTGCCTATGCCGCCAGCAAAACCAAACGTGCACATGCCTGTGCCTGTGCCCACAGTGCCTTGGGCAAATTCTGTGTCGCACTGATCCAGCGCCGCCTCGACCAACGTGCCATCAATGCCAATACCCTGAATATCATTGACCCGGCCATCATTGCATTCAAACACCAACGGGTTGACCGTTGCGCTGCCGTTCCGACCGATTTGCGGATTCTCAGCAATGGCGCGTTCAATCAAAACCTGCGAGGCAATGCCCACGCCAAGCGTGTTGGTGAACACAATTGGTGTTTCGATTTCGCCCAGCTCGGGCACCTGAACCAGCCCTACCGATTTACCAAAACCATTAATGACCGCGCATCCGCTGGTAACTTATTGGCGTAAATATTGCCTTCCATCGGCAAGAGTGCAGTCACCCCTGTACGGGCATTGCCCTTCATGTTCTGCACATGCCCGACGCGCACGCCATCCACATCGCAGATCGAGTTGGATTGCCCCGTCGGCAATTGCCAATATCCAGTGGCGGCATCATCAAATGGGGCATAACTCATCGATCAGAATTTCCTGTTTACGGGGCGCTAGTTATTGGTTGCACCAAAATTTGTGCCATGCCAATCTCGCGCGGACCAGCCCCTATTTGCTTTTTCCAAACTAGATTGCGTGCCAAATGTACCAGAATCTCAAAACCCAAAATATCGATAACATCGCTGACTTCATTGATTTGCGATCTGACACTGTGACCAAACCCGACGCGCAATTGCGCGACGTGATGGCGGCTGCTGATGTGGGCGATGATGTTTATGGCGACGATCCGAACATAAATGCGTTACAGGACGAAATGGCGGCAAAACTGGGCAAAGAAGCGGGATTGTTTTTGCCCTCTTCGACCCAATCCAATCTGGTGGCTATGCTGACCCAAAATCCGCGCGGTCGTGAGATTATCGTTGGGCGCAAATACCACGTCTTTAAATATGAAGCGGGTGGCGCCGCCGTGTTGGGCGGCCTCACTTATGACCCCTTGCCAGTGCAAGAAGATGGTGGGCTGCATCCTGATGATATTCACGCCGCCATCAAGCCCGATGACAGCCATTTTCCCATCAGCTCGACGCTGGTCTTGGAAAACACCCATTCCGGCCAGGCCATCAGCATGGCGCGCACCAAGGCCGCAGCGGAGGCTGGCCGCGCGCACAATCTCAATCTGCATTTGGATGGCGCGCGCATGTTCAATGCATGTGTCCATTTGGGTGTAGACGCCACCACAATGGCCACCCCGTTCGACAGCATCAACATCTGCCTGTCCAAAGGATTGGGCGCACCGGTAGGCGCTGTTTTGGTGGGCAGCCAAGCATTTATCCAAGACGCCAAGCGCTGGCGCAAAATTTTGGGCGGCGGTATGCGCCAAGCGGGCATCATCGCGGCAGCCGGACGCTTCGCCTTGCACAATTATGTGGATGATTTGGCCAACGATCACCGCCGCGCCAAATCACTTGCGGACACGCTTTCTGAAACGGGCCGCTATGATGTAACTTACCAGGACAATCAAACCAATATGCTGTTTGTTCACCTCGACGCTGACCGCGCCGAAAAGCTCGGTGCCCATATGCGCGACAACAAGATCATTATGTCGGCTGGCACAGAAAGCCGCATTGTCTTGCACCGCAACATCACGGATGATCATCTGGACCAGATCATTTCAGCCTTTAAAAGCTTTAATGGGTAAATATGAGCGACACACGCGATCCAAATCTATGGCAAGACACGGCAACAGCGCCGAAATTTGATCAAACCCACGATCAATCCAACGTCGATTTGGCGATTATCGGCGGCGGGTTTTCCGGCTGCGCCGCCGCCCTTGAAGCTGCAAAATCTGGCCTGAACGTCATTTTGCTCGAAGCTGAATCCATCGGCTTTGGCGGCTCGGGCCGAAATGTGGGTTTGGTCAATGCCGGGCTTTGGACGCCGCCGCAAGAAGTTGAGGATACGCTGGGCCAACAGGCCGGGCAAAAGCTGAACACGGCCCTCGCCGCCGCGCCTGCACTGGTTTTTGACTTGATCGAGAAACATCAAATCGAGTGTGACGCTGTGCGGAACGGCACCCTGCACTGCGCCCAAAGCTATCGCCATAAAAAGGATTTGGATAAACGCCTTGCCCAACTCGCCGCACGCGACGCACCCGTGCAAATGCTGGATGAAGCGGAAACGCAAAAACGCCTCGGCTCGACGCACTTTGTCGCTAGCCTTTTTGATCCCCGCGCGGCACCATCCACCCACTCAAATTTGCTCAGGGGCTTGCAAAAGCAGCGCAGCAAGTTGGCGCAAAGATCGTAGAGCATTGCCCGGCGACCGCCGCGCGAAAAGGCGAAGGCTGGGAGATCGCGACGCGTCAGGGCAACTTCACTGCCAATCATTTAATTGTGGCCACCAATGCCTATGATTCTAAACGTGTGCGACACCCAAGCGACCAGTTTTCAACCGTAAAGTTCTTCCAGTCGGCGACTGCCCCGCTCAGCGACGCACAAGCGGCCAAGATTTTGCCCAACCGCGAGGGCACCTGGGATTGCGCCACGGTCATGACGTCCCTACGGCTGGATGCCCATAATCGCCTTATCCTTGGGGCCATCGGCAGCTTGGACAAGCCCACCGCACCGTTTCACAAAAACTGGGGCCGACAAAAACTGCGCGACCTTTATCCAGAATTGGCGGACGCGCCCTTCACCCATCAATGGTGCGGCAAGATTGCCATGACCGCTGATCATTTGCCCAAAATTCAAAAACTCGGTGAAAACGGCTACGCCCCCTTCGGCTATTCCGGCCGTGGCATCGGGCCAGGCACGCTATTCGGCACCCAAATGGTGAAGGCACTTGTCAACAAGGACGAGTCCCTGCTCCCGATCTCGCCGATCACGCAATATGACGAGACGTTTACCGGTGTAAAATCAGCCTATTACGAATGCGGTGCCGCCGCTGTGCATACCGCTTACCCAGTGCTGAAGCATTTAAATATCGGCTAACCCCATCATCATCCACAGGCAGATAGGAATATGTTCCGCTTTCTTAGAACCATTCTAAGTTATTGATTTTTCTGTTGATTTTTTTAAACATGACAAGATAACTCATATTTATTCAACCGCATATTCTATGCGATTGGCATCATTTTTGTTCCCAAACAGGAGGTCGGGCCTTGCCCCCGGCAATCAAACTTATGAAAACACTCGCGAAAATCTCACTCGCCGCCATGTTGTGCGCAAGCCCTGAACTCGCCCTTGCCCATGATGAAGCCCACGGCGTGGTAGAAACATACGCCGAAATCGCTCATTTGACATATGAAGATAGCTTGGTTGCCGCAATCGAGTTGCAAGATCAAATTGATGCGTTTTTGGCAGAACCCACCAACGCAAATTTGCAAGCGGCAAAAGACGCCTTGTTGGCCGCGCGCGTGCCCTACCAGCAGACAGAAGCCTATCGTTTCGGCAACGCCATCGTCGATGATTGGGAAGGCCGCGTGAACGCCTGGCCATTGGATGAAGGCCTGATCGATTATGTCGACGCTAGCGCCTACGGGCTTGAAAGTGACACCAACCCGCTCTTCAATGCCAACATCATCGCCAATAAAGAGATTTCGATTAACGGCGAGACGCTGGTTGTCGATCAAATCACACCAGAATTTTTGAACGAAAAACTACACGAGGCCGGCGGCGTTGAAGCCAATGTGGCCACGGGCTATCACGCCATCGAGTTTTTGCTGTGGGGTCAAGATTTGAACGGCACCGATGCAGGCGCTGGCACCCGCCCAGCCACGGATTATTCGCTCGAGAATTGCACCAACGACAATTGCGACCGTCGTCGCCAATATTTGGACGCTGCCTCTGATCTGTTGGTAACCGATTTGGAAGAAATGGAAGCCAATTGGGAAGAAGGCGGCGCAGCCCGCAAAGCATTGGCAGAAAAGTCTGAAGCTGAAGTGCTCAACACTATTCTGACCGGCCTTGGTTCGTTGTCCTACGGTGAGTTGGCTGGCGAACGCATGAAGCTCGGCCTATTGCTCAACGATCCGGAAGAAGAGCATGATGCTTTTCTGACAACACCCACAATTCGCATTATTACGACGCTAAAGGCATTCAAAACGTCTATTTGGGTCGCTATGAACGCATTGACGGCACTGTATTTGAAGGCACATCTATCGCCCATTATGTGAGCCATGCGGATGAGAAAATCGGCGAAGAATTGCAGGCCGACATCGCCGCGACCATGGACGCGTTTACCGTGATGGTCGAACGTGCAGGGACCGAAAGCTACGACCAAATGATTGGCGAAGGCAATGAAGAAGGCAACAAAGTGGTGCAAGACGCCATCGATGCTTTGGTCAAGCAAACCCGTTCAATCGAGCGTGCCGTTGCCGCGCTTTCATTGGAAGGTGTCGAGCTTGAAGGGTCAGATAGCCTGGACAATCCAGACGCTGTTTTTGAATAAACATAAGCCTGCCGATGCGGGACACCCCGCATCGGCCCCCACGGGATCATTTCCATGAAGTCCTTTTTGGCCACGCCGCTTTTAACTTTTGCACTCACCCAATTGGCCGGCGCCCAGCCTGTCCCGCAATATGATTGGGCTGAAAACAGCGCCGAGCGTGACCGCCTGTTGCGCGTTACAGCCCCTACCACCGATTTCACCCAAGCCGAAATGTTTGAAGCCAATCCCGGTGGTGCCACCTCATCTGACAAGACGGACGGGCGTGAGCGGCTGAGCCAGCCCAGCGCAAATCTGCCGCAAGAGCAGCGCATGAACTTCACTTTGGGCGAGGCCTTATTTGACAAATTCTGGGTTGCCGCGCCAAGCTCCACCAAAGCATCCGATGGTCTTGGCCCGCTTTTTAATGCCCGCGCTTGCCAATCCTGCCATATCCGCAATGGCCGCGGTCGCTTGCCCGAAAGCAATGACGAACAGCCCGTGGGCCTCGCCCTCAAATTGATCGACACAGCCCGCCAAATGGGCGACCCAACCTATGGCAATCAATTGCAATTGTTTGCCTCTGGCGTGGTGAAACCAGAAGCCAAAGTCGCCGTTTCCTATCGTACCGAACAGGTCGCGCTGAGAGATGGCGAGCATATCACGCTGCATCATCCCACCTATGAAATCCATGATTTAAGCCACGGCCCCATCGCCAATTCAATTGAAATTTCACCACGCATCGCCCCGCCGCTGATTGGCATGGGTCTGATCGATCAAATAGACCCAAATGACATTTTGGCACAAGCGGATCCTGATGATCAGGATGGTGATGGCATTTCGGGCAGAGCTAACCTGAAGGGCAAACAATTGGGCCGCTTTGGCCTGCGCGCTGATGCGCACAATTTGGTGCAACAGGTGGCCAACGCCTTCTCAGTCGACTTGGGATTATCCAACCCCCTGCATCAGAACGATTGGGGCGACTGCACCAGCGCCCAAACCGAATGCCGCAATGCGCCAGGCGGCACCCAGCTCAATCTGGCAGGCACGAAATACCGCAGAAGGTGCTCGACCTGACAGCGCTTTACACCGAAAATCTGGCCGTTCCAAAACGGAAAAAGACCAAGGATCCAGCAGTATTACAAGGCAAACAAGCCTTTTATGAAGCGGGTTGCGCCAGCTGCCACACGCCCAAATTTGTCACCAAACGAGGCAACGTAGCGGGGACCAATAGCTTCCAGTTGATCTGGCCCTATTCCGACTTTTTACTGCACGATATGGGCGATGCCCTGGCAGATCGAACGCAAGACGGCACCATCGGCACAAGCGAATGGCGCACGCCGCCACTTTGGGGCATTGGCCACACAAAAGCAGTTGCCGATCAGGAACGATATCTGCATGATGGCCGCGCCCACAGCCTGAAAGAAGCGATCCTATTCCACGGCGGCGAAGCAACAACTGCAAGACAGAATTTCATGGCACTCGACCGCACGACTCGCAATAATTTTATCCGGTTTTTAAAATCATTATGATGAAACGCGCTCTCAAAATTTCCGCCATCACATTGGCACTGTTCGTCGCGCCCGCAACTTTAGCCCAACCCCCCAGCGCGATGCTGATCGACTATGCGGTGCCGGCCTACCGGCAATTGGCCGCCAAGGCCGACGCACAAATCGACGCCATGGCCGCACTTTGCCAAACGCCATCGGAAGAGAATTTACATAGCGCCCGCAAAGGCTTTGCGGAACTGGTCACCGCCTACGCCTATGCAGAACCCGTGCGCTTCGGCCCCATCGCTACTAATGATCGGTTGGAACGGCTCTATTTTTGGCCAGACCGGAAATCCACCGGACTAAAGCAGATTCAAAAAGCGTTGGTAAGCGCGGATGAGACGGTTTTGCGGGTCGACAGTTTAGCCGACAAAAGCGTCGCACTGCAGGGCCTGAACGCTCTTGAATATGTGCTTTATGGCGCTTTGGCAGATAAGCTCACCGAGGAAGCCAACAGCCACGCCTGCCGCTATGGCAAAACCATAGCGCAAAATATATGGACAATGGCCGACAGCATGGTGGTCGGGCTCGTGGCAGAGGACGGCTGATTGCCCAGTTTGAGAACCCTCAAAAAAAAGTTCAGCATGGTTCCGGACCAAGGAAGATGTGCTGCGCATCAGCTTTGAAACATTTTCGCACTTTCCTGAGATCGTCAGCGCCACGCGACTGAACGAATGGGCCGATGAGAACCCCAATCTTAAAGTGATGCCGTTCCGTCGTGCCGGACTGACGATGGAATCCGTTCAGCGCAATCTTGAAGGCTGAATGCCGCATTCGACGCCTTTATTGGCGCCCACCAACAAGACGATCTTTTGCGCCTTGCTATGATGCCTATCGCTTTGAGCTGAACAACGCCCTGCGCGCCGCAACTGAATTGGCAGCGCACACCAATAATGAGATTCTAACGGACGATGACTTGCGCAAAAAGGTCGGTTATTTACGCATTGTGCTCGAATCATTGCGCGACGTGGCCAATGATCAAATCGCGCCGGAACTCGGCCTTGTGGTTGGATTTTCGTCACTGGATGGCGACTAATGTGGGACCGGCGCACCTTTCTCAAAGCCAGCGGCGCAGGCTTTTTAACCAGCCTTGCCCTGCCGGCGCAGGAAATCCTGGCCCAATCTGAGCAAATCTTTGCCTCCTGCGTCGCCTTTGCCAACGGCCAATTTGGCGCAGTGCTGCTGAATGAACAGGGCACGCTGATTTCTAAAATTGATTTGCCCGCCCGTGGTCACGACGTTGCCTTTTCAACGCAGAAAGACAAGCTGATCGTCTTTGCTCGCCGCCCCGGCACATTCGCCATCCTGTTTGACCTGAACGGCAAAATCTTAGGTGAAATCTCCACCGTTGAAGGCCGCCATTTCTATGGTCATGGCGCATTCAGTGTCGATGGTCGCCTGTTCTACGCCACCGAAAATGACTTTGAAAACGCCCGCGGCGTGATCGGCATTTACGATTTGACCGCCCAGCCCATCAAACGCATTGGTGAAATTGATGCAGGAGGTGTCGGTCCCCACGATTTGCTGCTTGACCCACATTCTGGACATCTCATCATCGCCAATGGCGGCATCGAAACGCATCCGGACTTTGCCCGCGCGAAGCTCAATCTGGCCAGCATGCGCGCCAATATTGCATGGCTCGACCCTGCGACAGGCGATCTACTGGCCCGATATGACGCCCCCGACCAGTTACAAAGACTCTCCCTGCGCCACATGGCGTTGGGCGGCGATGGCGATGTTTGGATTGCAGGACAATACCAGAATAAAAGCGAACTGCCGGAAAGCCTTTTGGCCAAAGCCAGTCCCGACCGGGGTTTAGAGTTTATCACCATGCAGGAAAGTGATCTGGCGGCCCTGCGCAATTATATCGGCTCGGTGGCGGCCAGTGGTGATGGTGAACAGGTGGCGATCACCTCGCCAAAAGGCGGATGCGCTTATATTTTGGATCGCAACGGCAATATCATCGATCGACGTAAACAGGGCGACATTTGCGGGGTGGACTATGGCCGTGGTTCATTCCAGTTTTCGTCTGGCCAGGGCGCCTTTGGCGATCAGCAACTCGATGATCTGCAGTTCGACAATCATTTGATTGCGCTATAGACGATGGTAAAATCTGGCAAGCGCTGATTGTGACCGCGGATCAAGTCCGGGGAGGCCCCACTGGGAGGCGCTGCCGACAATCATCAATTCACCATCCGGCCCTGCGCCGGGATCAACCAGCCTTCGCCAACACCTTATCCAGCGCCTGCAAGAAGTTGGATCGGTCTTTCGGCTCGAACGGGCGGTTATAGCCCTTGCTCTCGCCCGTTTCGCGCAGATGCTGGTTCAATTCGCGCATGCTCAAAGCCATGCCAATATTATGGGCGTCAAAAAAGCGCCCCGTTGGCCCCAGCGCCTGCGCGTCTTTTTCCAAGCAACGGCTGGCGAGCGGAATATCGGCGGTGATAACGAGTTCGCCTGCGCTAATATGCTCGGCAATCCAATCGTCTGCCGCATCTGCCCCGTGGGGCACAATGACATGCTGGATCATCGGATCGCGCGACGGGCGCAACCCGCCATTGGACACAATGGTCACCGGCACCTGATAGCGCTCAGCAACTTTCAACACTTCAGACTTTACGGGGCACGCGTCCCCATCAACGTAAATTCTCAATTGTCTTCAATCGCCCTGTCATAAGCATCAACCAAAGCAACGGCTCGTGTATGCACGATATTGGCGCTTTCACCAGGCTTATAAAGCCCACCGCCAATGCCCGCACCATCAACGCCCGCTTGCACCCAAACATCGAAGTTTTCTGCGTCCACGCCACCAACAGCATAGACAGGCATACTTGGCGGCAACACCGCCTTCATGGCCTTAATGCCACTCGGGCCGATCACTGAGGCGGGGAAGATCTTCAAGCCGTCAGCGCCAGCCCCGATGGCGGCAAAGCACTCGCTTGGCGTCAACACGCCAGGGAACGATTGAAGGCCAACCTCTTTGGTTGCGCGGATCACTTCAACATCGCAATTCGGCGACACAACGAATTGCCCATCAACCGACACCAAATCATTCACATCTTGATCGCTAAGCACCGTACCCGCACCAATAAGCGCCTTGCCGTCGAATGCCGCACGCATTTTGGAAATGCTTTGCAATGGCGTGGGCGAATTTAGCGGCACTTCAATCATGGTGATGCCCGCATCTATCAGCACGCCACACACTTCAACAGCTTCGTCTGGCGTAATCCCTCGTAAAATCGCGATCAAGTGGCGATGATTCATTGCGCCTCTCCTTTTCTGTGTGCATTTGCGACCAGGTTAAGCCCCAAGATGGTGAAGTTCTCCTCCACATCGCATAATGGCTCAATTTTAAATTGTGCAAACGCTTTATTATAAATATCCATCAGCGCATGGCCACCAACAATGGCCACCTGCCCCGTGGCGAAACTCGCCATGCCGGATTTGAGTTCCATGCCCATCAAAAGCCCGGACAACATCGAACGGGCTTCAACAGGCGTCAGGCCGGATAGAAGGCTCTTGGCCCGCAAACTAAACACCAAGCTGGTAAAATCTTGCGGCGCATCCATCACATCGCGCACGCCCTTTTCGAAGGCAGCATCATCCCATCCGTCGTCAGCCACACTCAAGCGCACTACCGATTGCTGCGCCAACAGGTTGAACATTTCACCAGTCATATAGGTTTTGAACCCGGAAATTTGGCCACCGCGCACCTCTGCCCATTTCGAATGGGTGCCAGGCAATATCACAGTCCCATCAAAATCCGGATATCTGGCCATCAGTCCAAAAATCTGTGTTTCCTCGCCCCGCATCACATCTTCGGGCGTGCTCTGGCAAAGCCGGGCATGATATGCACCTCAATGCGCGGATCATCAGTCTCAACCTTGGTAAGCTGCAACGCCGCGCCTATATCGTAAGGGATTTGGCCATAGGCGGCTTCTTTCCAGCCGCCGCGCGCACCAATCATGCCGCAAGCATAGATTCGCACCGTATTTTGTGGCGCAAGCCATGCGCCAATCAAATCAAGCAATGTCGGCTCAAACTCGTCGGGTTTGAGTTTGCCCATGCCCTTGTCGCTTGCCACTTCATCTATGATGCGGCCAGCGCCATCAATGGCATAGGCGCGTACATTCGATGTGCCCCAATCCAGGGCGATAAAATCAATCGCAATTGTCATCTAATACTCCCAAGGCCACTTATGCCCCAGCGAAAAAAATTTTCAAAGCCGAATTCAAAATTTTCCGTTCCCAAAACAAAAATGGCCGCCTGCCTCCCCCGAAGGGGAAACAAGCGGCCGCTCACGAAATCCAGGGAGGGATTTGGAGTCTAGGTTTTAGTCTTTTTCAACGAGACGGTAGAACACAAAGTCAGATGTGGCCCCGTTGACATAACCCTCAACATTTTCGCCCATCGCCACTTGGTAAGCGGCTTGGAACATAATGATGATTGGGGAATTTTCTTGAACGCGCTTCTGCAATTCAACGTACATTTCTTCACGTTTCGCAGGATCGCTTTCAGTCAAAGCCGCTTTGGTCATTTCGTTCAACTCATCAGGCACGGCCCATGCGTTGCGCCATGTTGTGGTCGCTGCATATGAATCGTCTGAGTTGTCAGAGTTATAAGCAAAGGCTTTTGCGTTTGAGTGTGGGTCCATAAAGTCTGGGCCCCAATACAAAAGCATGGCTTCGTGCTACGCTCACGATATTTCGTAATCACTTGTGAGCCTGTGCCCGGAATAATGTCGAAATTGATGCCAGCGTCCGCAAAGCTTGCTTGAAGTGACTGGGCCATATCAGTGAATGGCGCTGCATTGATCACGTCCAAATCTACAGTGATTGGGGTTTCAATGCCAGCATCTTCCAAGATTTGCTTGGCTTTTGCAGGGTCATAGCTATAGGGCGCTTCATCATATGAGCCAGGGAAGCCTTTAGGCCAAAAAGCCTGATGTACTTCCATTTGACCTTTAATGATTGAATTGGTCATGCCTTCGTAATTAACCAAATAGCGGGCAGCTTCCCACACCGCTTCAGGTGTCAGGCTGTCTGTTTTTTTTGGTTGAATGACAAGAAGTGCACAGCAGCTTGTGGGAAGGTTTCAACCTTCACATCGCCGTCCAAACCTTCAACCTGATCAGGTGTCAGATTGCGGGCCATGTCCACATCGCCTGATTGAAGCAACAATTGCTGTGTCGCGCTTTCAGCAACGTGACGCAACAACACTGATTTCATCTTAGGCGCACCTTTGAAGTAATCAGGGTTGGCTTCCAAACGCACCAATTCTGCTGGACGGTAAAGACCCAATTCGAAGGGGCCAGAGCCAGCTGAATTTGCGTTCAACCATGCATTGCCCATGTCGCCATCAACTTCATTGGCCATAACCAACTCTTTGTCGACAACTGACGCAGGCGCGCAGCCAAAACGTTCATCACAAACGCAGGTGAGAAATCGCCATCATACTTGATGGTGACTGTGCCATCGCCTGTTGTGACCATCTCGTCAACGTTCTCAGCTGTCCAACCAAGTTGCGCCAAGATAAATGCAGGTGTCAGGTTCAATTTGATCACGCGGCCCAATGAAAACGCCACATCTTCTGCGCGCACAGGGTTGCCAGAATGGAACACCGCACCGTCACGCAATTGGAAAACAATGGTTTTGTTTTCGGCGTCGATTTCCCAGCTTTCAGCCAAACCAGCGGCCAGAACTGTGGGATCTTCGGCATCATACTGCACCATACGATCATAAATGTTGGTGACCAATTCGCCGGACGTAAATTCATACGCTTGCGCAGGGTCAATCGCAACAATATCGTCGATATTTTGCGCAACAACCAAAGCGTTCTCTGGTGTAGCAGCTTGTGCCGCACCCGCTGCCATTGGCAGGGTGAAGGCTGCTGCCATCATTAAGGACTTGAGTATTTTCACTTCTGTTTCCTCCTTATTGGGCTTGGCACCAACGCGGTGCAAACCCGGTTTATTTTTTTTCGCCATGCTTAATTCGCGAAAAAGGGTCAATGTGCCGGTCCAGACAATCTTTGCAGCTTTATCGAAGGGGTTAGACCAGCTATGAGGAAGACCGCCGCGAAAATGCAAACTGTCCCCCACGCCCAGCACATAGCGGGCATCAGCAATAGTCTGCTCAATCTGGCCTTCCAGCATATAGATAATTTCTTCTCCTTCGTGTGACGCAACCTCAGATTCATAACCGGGTGGGATCGTCAAAATTAGAGAAGATAAATCGTTGGCGGGATGTTCGACGGCCAGCTTTTCATAAACCACCGATGAATCGCCAATATGAAATCTTGCACGATTGTTTTGGCGGGTGATGGCGTTGGTGGCCTTGGGTACCGAAACGAAATGTTCAATCTCCAAACCCAACGCCAATGCAATCTGGCCCAATGTGGCCAAACTTGGCACCGCATTCTCGCGCTCAACTTGGCTGAGATAGCCAGCAGATACCCCGGACCGTTCGCCCAATTGCGTCAAAGTCAGCTTCATTCTGCGACGTTGCTCGCGAATCAAACCCCCGACGGCAAATGTTTGTGGTGCTGCGATATTCAAGCTCGGCCTCCCTTTCCCAAGCGCATTCCATTAATAAAGTTATATACTATCAAAATAATTTTTGTATAGATAAAAAAATGTTTGATTTTGGACTTTCTTCTATGCAAGTTTAGAAAAATTCCGAAATCCTTGGGGGGTATATCCGTGTCTCAAACCGACACAGTCGATATTTCAGCACAAAGCTGGACCAACAATATTTGGCTCAAAAGGCTGATGACGATTGCACAGTTTTTCTTTGTGCTGTTCCTCACCTTTTTGGGCCTCTTGGCGATCACCTTCTTTATTGGCCGCGTGATTCCGATTGATCCGGTGCTGGCCATTGTGGGCGACCGCGCCACACAAGAGCTTTATAATGCCACACGTGAAGCCATGGGGCTAGACCAACCCTTGGTGATCCAGTTCTTCAGTTACGTTATTGATGTCTTTCGCGGCGATTTAGGCAATTCAGCGTCTACAGGACGTTTGGTGGTTGAGGATTTGAAACGGGTTTTCCCCGCCACACTAGAGATGGCCACCATCGGCATTATTATCGGCATTGTGTTGGGTGTACCCATGGGTGTCTTGTCCGCTGCCAACGAAGGCAAGTGGGTTGACCAAGTGTTCCGCGTGCTCGGCCTTGTGGGCTATTCGGTCCCGGCTTTTTGGCTTGGTCTTGTGGGCCTCGCCTTGTTTTATGGCCATTTGGGCTGGGTCGCAGGTCCGGGTCGGATCGGTATTTTTTACGAAGGCGTCGTCAATCCTGTCACTGGCCTCATTCTGGTTGACAGTCTGTTGGCTGGCGAATGGGAAATTTTCTATGATGCCATCCACCATTTGGTCTTGCCCGCAGCAATCCTTGGCTTTTTCTCCCTCGCTTATATCGCGCGGATGACCCGCTCGTTCATGCTGGATCAGCTCAGTCAAGAGTTCGTCACCACCGCGCGGGTGAAAGGCGTGCCCGAATATAAGGTAATTTGGAAACATGCCTTTTTGCCCATTCGTGTGCCATTGATCACCGTGATTGGCCTTTCTTACGCCGGCTTGCTCGAAGGCTCAGTGATGATCGAAACGGTCTTTTCATGGCCCGGCATCGGTAATTACCTCACCGTTGCGCTGCTGAACGCGACATGAATGCCGTTCTGGGCGCAACACTTGTGATTGGTGCCGTGTTTATTTTCATCAACAAGATCTCTGACGTGCTTTATCGCGTCCTTGATCCCAGAAGCCGGTAAGGAGCCATACAATGAGCAATATGACTGAATGGCTTTTATCCGATAGCCCCACCTCCAAAGGCCAAGCCTTTGCAGGGCGCACATGGCGCATGTGGTTGTCCTTGCTGGGCAACCCGCTCGCCATCACCGGCCTGATCATTGTGGTGATTTTGGTACTTATGGCGGCCTTTGCGCCGCTGATCGCCCCCTATTCGCCCATTGGGCAAGACCTTGAAAACCGCCTTTTGCCACCAAGCTGGGCCCACTGGATGGGCACAGATGAGTTGGGGCGGGATATTTTCTCCCGCGTTGTTTACGCTCACGCCTGACCTTGATGATTGTGCTGCTGGTGGCCGCCATCTCCGCCCCCATCGGCTTGGTGATTGGCGCGATCTCTGGCTATTTCGGTGGCTGGGTCGACAAGGTGATGATGGGCGTGACGGACATTTTCCTGTCCATGCCCAAACTGATCATGGCGCTCGCCTTTGTGGCTGCGCTTGGGCCGGGGATTGAGAACGCGATTATCGCCATCGCCATCACCGCATGGCCCGCCTATGCGCGGATTGCACGGGCCGAAACGCTCACCTTCCGCAATGCAGAGTTTATCGATGCAATCAAATTGCAGGGCGCATCGCCCGCGCGCATCATCATCAACCACGTGCTGCCATTGTGCACATCATCCATGATTGTACGCGTCACATTGGATATGGCAGGCATTATTCTTACTGCGGCGGGCCTGGGCTTTTTGGGCCTCGGGGCACAACCCCCATTGCCAGAATGGGGTGCCATGATCTCTCGAGGACGGGCCTTCATTCTGGATCAATGGTGGGTGGCCACCATGCCCGGCTTCGCGATTATCGTGGTGTCACTCGGCTTCTGCTTCCTGGGCGATGGCTTGCGCGACATTCTCGACCCAAAAAATGAGGCAAGTCATGAGCCAGAAACTGCTAGAAATCGAAGATTTGCGCGTCACCTTCCCCACCATCAGGGGGATGTAGAAGTGGTCAAAGGCATCAGCTTTGATCTGGGCCGCGAGCGATTGGCAATTGTGGGCGAAAGTGGGTCTGGAAAATCAATGACCGGCCGCGCTATCCTCAAATTGATCCGATCGCCGGGACGCGTGACCGCGAATAAATTCACGTTCGACGGCATTGATTTGAACAAGCAGTCTGAACGCCAAATGCGCAAACTGCGCGGTGCCCGGATCTCCATGGTGATGCAGGATCCTAAATTCTCGCTCAATCCAGTGCTGAGCATTGAAAATCAAATCGCCGAAGCCCTGCGCACGCACCAAAAACTCACCCGCAAGGAGCTGGACGAGAAGGTGCTGCACATGCTCGACCAAGTGCGGATCAACGATCCCGCCCGCGTGGCAAAGCTCTACCCGCATGAAGTGTCCGGCGGCATGGGCCAACGCATCATGATCGCCATGATGTTGATCCCTGAGCCGGATTTGCTGATCGCGGATGAGCCGACTTCTGCGCTCGACGTGTCGGTGCAAGCACAAGTGCTCGACCTGATCGACAATCTGATTCGGGAAAAAGGCATGGGCCTTATCCTGATCAGCCACGATTTAAACTTGGTTGCAAACTATGCGGACCGCGTCCTGGTGATGAATGCCGGTGAAATTGTAGAACAGCGCGACGCGTCTGACCTGCAAAATGCGACGCATCCCTACACGCAAGGCTTGCTCAACGCCATGCCGCGCCTTGATGAAACCCGCGAGCAACTTCCCACCCTTGATCGAACCCAATGGGCCGCAACATGAGTGCAATTGAACTGAACAATCTCAACATTGCCTATTCATCGGTGCAGGTTGTGCACGGGGCCAGCCTCACCGTTGAGGAAGGCGAAAGCTTTGCCCTTGTGGGCGAGTCTGGATCCGGTAAATCCACGATATTGAAAGCCATTTGCGGCCTCAATGACGAATGGACTGGCGAAATCAAACTCTATGGCGAAAAAGTCGATCCCCGCAAACGCGGCGACATTTCGCGCATTTCACAAATGGTATTCCAAGACCCTTATGGCTCTTTGCACCCCCGCAAAACGGTCGACACAACCCTAAGTGAGCCATTGGCCATTCATGGCATCAAAGACAATGGCGACCGCGTGGTGGAAATGCTCAACGCCGTGGGACTTGATCAGCGCTATCGCTTCCGCTTTCCGCACCAAATGTCTGGCGGCCAACGGCAACGTGTGGCCATTGCCCGGGCCTTGATGCTCAAACCGAAGCTGATGCTGTTGGATGAGCCAACCTCCGCCCTCGATGTGTCGGTGCAAGCAGAGATTTTGAACCTGCTCAAGCAATTGCGCAAAGATCAGAATCTGACCTTCCTGCTCGTCACCCATGATTTGCCGGTCGTGTCGTTCTTGTGCGATCGCCTTGCGGTGATGAAAAAAGGCAAGATTGTCGAAATAGCCACGCGCGATCAGTTGGCCAAAGGCACCTTTAACGATCCCTATTCGCAAGAGCTTTATCAAGCCAGCAAGCACGAGCATGTTGCATAAAAAAGGCGGCTCCAAAGCCGCCTTTTTTTTGTTCTGCCATTGTGATGGCTTAGAATTCTTGCCAATCTGGATCAATATCCACGGCTGCATTGCCCCGATAGGCTGGTGCGGCAGCCGCCCTTGAAGATGACTGAACCGCAGGCTTTATCGCTGCGCCTTTTGAGCAGGTCTGCTGCTCAACTTCCTATCGTCCAATTTAAACACAGCCACGATGCGATCCAGTTCATCCGCTTGGCCTTCAGTTTGTTCAATAGCTGCGTTGGTTTCTTCCACCAAGGCCGCATTGTGCTGGGTGGTTTCATCCATATCCCGCACCGCCTGATTGATCTCGCTGATTGAACTGGCTTGTGCTTTACTTTTTTCGGCAATGGAAACCATTAGATCATTGTTTGATCTTGCTGCCGCAAGCATTGTTTCAAGATTAGCTGCAGCATCGGCCACCAATTTTGACCCATCACCTACCTCTGCAACAGATTGCTCAATCAGTTTTTTTTCACATCTGAAGAAGCATTCGCCGCAGATTGAGCCAAGCGCCGCACTTCAACTGCAACAACCGCAAAGCCCTTGCCGGCTTCACCTGCTCGCGCCGCTTCAACAGAGGCGTTCAGCGCCAACAAGTTGGTCTGGAATGCAATGTCGTCGATCATGCCAATAATTTTTGAAATCTCATTGGACGACGTGGTGATCCGCTGCATCGCCGCGTTGGCTTGGCGCATTACTTCGCCGCCCTCTTCAGCAGTTTGACGCACTTTCTCAGCATTGGTGCTGGCGGCAGAAGCTTCTTTCGCATTTTCCAACACCGTGTTGGACAATTGCTCCATCGCCGCTGACGTCTCTTCAATAGTCGCAGCCTGGCGGGTTGTACGATCAGAAAGATCATTTGCACCAGACAAGATTTCACTTGTCGCCACTTTTAGCTGGCGAGATGTACCGCGCAATCGGCTGATTACATCGGCCAGCTTGTCACCCACTTCATTGGTATCGTTTTTCAATTGCAGAAACGCACCATGATATTCGCCTTGCACACGCTGGGTCAGATCGGTATTGGCCAATGCCGCCAAAACGCGCGCCACTTCGCTGATGCCATTGTCGACTGTCTCAACCAGGCTATTCACACCATGCGCAAGATTGTTCAACTCCGCATCCGGGAATTCTTTATCCACCCGCATCGAGAAATCACCAGTAACCGCCGCATCAACGACATCGCCGAAAGACGCGCCCAATTCACGCATCATCTCGGCGCGTTCGCGAATTCGATTATCCGCTGCAATTTTTTCTTCCTCAGTCATCTCGGTAATGCGATGGCCGTTCTGGCGGAAAATTTCAACCGCACGCGCCATATCACCAATCTCATCCTCGCGATTATCAAAGCCAACTTCAACGTCATAGTCGCCGCCAGCAATCTCTTTCATGCCTTTGGTCATCGATTTAAGTGGCCCAGTAATCACTTTTTGGAAAACCAGGAAAATCACGCCCACAGCTGCCAAAGCAGCGATAATTGTCGCGATCACCGCATCGCGACGGCTTGCATTTAGCGGCGCAAACACAACCGACTTATCCACAACAACGCCGACATACCAATCAACAGCAGGCAAGCCAGAAATCTTGTTAAAGCCGATAAAGCTCGCTGTACCCGCGTCGTTTACGTCTTGAACGCTGCCGTCGAACGCCAGCTTGTCGCCACCGTAAAGCGCCGTTACAGGTTGGCCGATATTGTCAGCGTTCCCGTGAATGATCACGTTGCCGTCGCCTGTAGCCAAAAACGCGTATGTGCCATCATGGTGCACATCTGCAAGCATTTCCGTGATGGACGTAATGGTGAAATCGCCGCCAATAACCCCTTTAACTTTGTTGCCTTCCATCACCGGCGTCGCAACCGTCACGGTCAAATTGCCGGTAGATGCATCTTGATAGGGCTCGGTCAATGATGTGGCTTGATTGTTGGCCACATCTTGGTACCAAGGCCGCTTGCGCGGATCATAGTCCGCAGGCAAATCTTGTGGCGGATGGATCATGAAGTTGCCGGTGGCGTCTTCGCCAAAATAGACCGCGTTAAAATTATCTTCCAAGATTTTGTATTTGAGCTCGGCTGACGGGTCTGCGTCCGCGCTAAGGGATGCGATCTTTTCGCCTTGGAGTTCAATCAAAAGGGTGCGCTCGCCAAACCACGCCGAAACGCGGTCACTCATATTCTCGCCGATAGACTCGATCTCTTCGCGCATCGTTGCTTCAGCTTGCGCACTTCGATTCACGTCAAGAAAAACAGCGAATGACACAAAGCAAACAACCACAACCCCGACTGTGGCGAGCATTGCCTTTGTTGCAACACCTAATTTCATGCTAGCACTCTCCAATTCATAAACAACCTGTTGCACTGAGCGCACAAAGGCAATTGAATCGGCATATTGACAGGGCTTTCTTAAGATAAGATTTCAAGGTTGGAATATTGAAGCTCAGAAATGTCACTTTTTGACGTTAACAATTGTTCTTCCCATAAACCCAAACAGACATGTTTCGGCAACTTCATCCCATATAAATTATTGAATGTATTGGACTTTAGATAAAGAATCTTTCACGAGAAGTTGCTTTTCAATTGACATTTTTTTTCTGATCAATTGGTATAGAATTACAACAATTGATAGATGAGTTCTGGCGTGGCTTTAGATCAGCTTTCACATTTGCAGAATACGCCGCTCAAAAAATTTAATTGTATTGATGATGCGCAACTTTGTCTGAAGCAGTGGGCCGACCACTTTGAAGTAAAACACATGGCTTATTTGGCCACCGACTTGGCTGAGCACGAGCCCGAAACATCGTGCTTGGTCACCACTTATCCGAATGAGTGGGTGCAGCGTTATACCGAACGCAATTATGTTGCCATTGACCCTGTCGTCAAATTCGCTCGCGAGCAAACCCGTCCATTTTTTTTGGGCAGAATGCTCGTGCGATGAAATCGAAATCAAAAATTTTTGAAGATGCGATCCATCATGGCCTAAGTAAACAAGGCCTCACCATCCGATCCACGGGGCAAAAGCCGACAAAGCTATATTTTCCGTTGCCTCTGATCGTGAGGAAAAGGAATGGCAGTGCTTTTGCGCGCGCCATATGGGCAATTTGATCTTGTTTTCGCTGCAATTTCATATGGCCGCCATCGATGTCCGCGGCGCACTCTTGAAACGCCCCAAGCTCAAATATCGCGATGTTGAAATACTTTATTGGATTGCAGAGGGTAAAACTGCCTGGGAAACCGGACGAATTCTCGACATCTCGGAAAAAAAACAGTGGAACATTGTCTCAAGCAGATACGTTCAAAGTTCAATGCAACGAACACCACCCACGCAGTAAGCCTCGCCTTCCGGTTTGGCATATTGCATTAGGGGTTCGCTCGTCAGACGAAGGTGCTGCAAGAGCGCTCCCGACAACGAACGACGCCCCTGTTTTTTTTCAATCGGGAAGCTAAAACAAAATGCACATTTGCGCGATACTAAACAAGGATGGTGGCACGCTCCAAACGATGGACGCCGACCAGTTTGCCGAGGAAGTCAGACAAAAATTCAAATCAAACGGCCATAGCATTGATATTGAGATTGTTTCAGGGCCAAACCTCATCAAAACGCTTGATCAAGTTGCTCAAAACGGCGCGTGCGACGCCATTCTTGCTGGTGGCGGCGATGGCACAATATCAGCAGCGGCCAAGCATTGTTGGCAACATGACAAAACGCTCGCCGTGATCCCTGCGGGCACGATGAACCTTTTTGCACGGTCTCTTGGTTTGCCGCTCAATCTTTCAGATGCTCTCGATGCGCTTGCGACTGCAAAAGAGAGGTCAGTGGATGTTGCAACCGTTAACGGTGAGCTTTTTTTTGCATCAACTCTCAGTAGGATTGCACCCAAAGATTGTGAAAATGCGCGACCAACAAAAACATCAATCTCGGTTCCAAAAGATTTTTGGCGGCATCAAAGCGGCGCTTACCACATTCAATCGGCCACCAGATTACACAATAGGGCTGACGTTAGACGGCGATCAAAGCAGTGAAAAGCTGAGCCTCATCGCGGTCTCCAACAACAAATATGGACGCGGACATATGCCATATGCCGATTTTCCGCAAAAAGGCGAACTGGGCGTTTATAGCGCCCGCCCTTTGCCAACACAGGCTAACTTAAAGCTCGCATCTGATCTTTTACTCGGAAGTTGGGACACAAACCCCGATTTAAAGGAGCGCGCCGCAAAAAAAAGTCACTCTTCAATTTGATGATGAGCGAAAAATACCCGATGTGACCATCGACGGTGAGCTTGTGGCAGGTAAAAAGAGATATGACCTCGAAATTCACCCCAAAGCATTGCGCGTCCTTGCGCCAAGCAAGCAAGAAGCACCGAAAGACGATAACTAGACAGCTGCCCTGTGCCAGTTTATGGCTGAGGCAATTGCATAAAAAGGTGAAGCCATGGCCCACATCAACAGATTTTTTATTACCTTCGGCTTTTTTCTATTTGGCCTTTACTTATGGGTGCGCATTCCAGGCACATTTGGCGTCGTCCTCTTTATCGCCTGTGGCCTGTTTGGGGCGGTCCTGGGCAATATTGTTTTCCGTAAACAAGCCAATGCCAAGCAGGTCAAAGAAGGTTTGGAAAACCGCCTCAATAATGACTAAAAAGGCGCGGCCCCGAAAGGCCACGCCCCATTGCTGCTGAATATTCAGCATGCGCTCAACTCTTAGTCATCAGCTATTTCAGTTTCAAACTCTGACGGCAGTGTGATTTCCAGCAATTCACAATCGTCAGAACAATTGCGATAAGCCGCTTTCATAAAGGGCGGCACCACAAACGCGTCACCCGCCACAAGATCATAAGGCTCTTCGCCGTCCACCATCAGGGTCATGCTGCCCTCTTTGACGAAAGTGAATAAAATATCGGTATTGTGACTGGTGCGCGGCGCAACCTCGCCTTTGATTGGCCGCGCCACTTGCACGCCCGCGACCCCCTTGGTCGCCGCCCCGATGCCCGTGTCCCGCGCTTCAAAGCCGGGGATGCGCCATGGCGACCAGGTTGCTTCGGCCACCTTGTCATAAACAAATTTGGTGCCTTGCCATTCGCGATCTGGGTCATGCTTATCTGTCGGCAATGTCATCTCATGATCAATGGTGGTCACATGATCAGCCGGCACGCCAATTTCCACCACTTCCACATTGTCTGAGGCTTCCATCACCCGGTGACGAATTTCGGGCGGCTGGATCACGCAATCGCCTGCGGTGAGCCGAATTTTTGGCCCCTGATCCTCATAAAGCACGTCGACCCAGCCCCGATAACAAAAGATCAATTGGAACCCTACCGTGTGATAATGCACCATATCCGGCACCGGCCCGCCATCGGGAATGCGGATATGCGAGGCGATGATTGAGCCGCCCAGCCGATCTGGGATCAAATCGCGATAGCGCATGCCCGCGCGGCCAATCACCCAGCTGTCACTATCTTTCAAGCGCCTAACCAAAAAGGAATGTTGGGTTTCAGGCTGCACCAGCGGCGGATTGGCATCGATGATTTCAACTTTGGTGCCGTTGGGCGCCGTCAGGACAGTCTCGCCATTGGCAAATTTTTCAGGGTCATCGCAATTGAGACGCAAGCTATGCACCTGGGTCTGCGCATCCCGATCTAGTCGAATGGACACGCCATGGCCAGAAATCACGGCAACGCTTGGGTCATCCGCCGGAAAAATCTTATCCAACCGAAACCCTAAGCGCTTCAAGAAAAACGGCAAATCCTTTTTCAGATCTGGCGAGGGCAACACGATTTCAGCGCCCTTCACCAATTCCGGATTGGTTTGCACTTCTACGTTTTGTGGATCCATGACCATCTCCTCCCTATTGATGTTCGATGCGCGCCTTCACCAGCAGCACTTCGGTCTCATGGCATGATGTAAGCTTGTGCCAACGAAAATCATCCATATTGGCCTGTCGCCATGTCATCAGTGAAAACACACTCTGATCGGCGCCATAACCCATAGATGGTCCGGGCAAAATGCGCGCACTGATGCGCGGCGTAAATGGCCCATCTTTGCTGGCGGACAGCAAATATTGCACCATATGAAATTCGGGGTCATAGGCGATCTTGACGTAAACCTCGCCACCATCAAAAAGGCTTTTACCTTTGGTGACACCATCACCCACATCCTCGATTTCCCACGTGCCAAATGTCCATTGATCGAGGTTTTGCGGTGCGGCCACAAACGCCGCCACTTGCTCTAGCGGCGCATTAATCACAACGGAGGCAATATGGCTATCAAGGTTGCTCATTGATAAAGCCTTCTTTCTTGCCATCAATATTGGTCACCACCAGAATTTTGGCTGGCCCATCGCCCCCCGCGACATAAGCGTGACCCATGCTGCCATCAAAATAAATGCTGTCGCCTTTATTCAATAAGGTCGGCGAATAGAAATCTGTGTAGAAAACCAACTGCCCCTCAAGCACATAAAGAAATTCTTCGCCCGCATGGCTGGCCAAGCCGCCCGCTTCTTCCAATGACCGCTTCGAAACCAAGTTTACCGCCGGATGCATTTTCTTGTTCGCCAAATCAGTCGACAAGACTTCAGCCACGTATCGTGCGGTTTCGATGGGTGGCTGCTCGCCTGCCCGCGAAACAGACCGCACCCCCGTGCGAATGGGCCGCGCCGCCGCTTCAAAAAAAGGCCGTAATGTCTACATCCAGCGCTTGGCTCAAAATATACAAATTGTGCGCACTCACGGGCGTTGCTCATTTTCCACCCGCGACAAGGTCGCCTCAGATATACTGGTGATCCGCGCCAACTCGCTCAAGGAAAAGCCTTTTGCCTTGCGAAAAGCCTTCACCTGCGCCCCAACCTTAAGGTCCTCAAAAGCTGGCTTTTGTGAGGGGTCTGTCGCCATCTTATTGCTCCTTTTTTTCCCGATGGCCGAATCCGCCACCGCCGGGCAACTCTACCACCAGGCTATCGCCTGCGGGAACAATATGAACGCCCTTGCCCTTCAAATCTGGTCCAGATCCGAGATAGGCTTTGCCCAACGCGCCCGGTTCGCCACCCTCGCGCCCAGCCGCGGCATTTTCCAGCCGATCAAAGGTCGCCGCTGAGATGGTGAAAGGCGCTTTTTCCCGATTAGCCACTTCAATCACCTGCCCATGGCCGCCACGAAATTTGCCTGCGCCACCACTATCGCGCAAAATCCGTTTGCGCTTGAACCACAAAGGACACTGGCTTTCCGTAATTTCCACGGGAATGGAGCCAACACCAGACGGAAACGCCATGGCGTTCAACCCATCCTTGCCCGGGCGGCCACCGATGCCTCCAATCGCCACATTCATCACGTTGAAGCGGCTTGTGCCCGCCACTTCACGCGGCAGCGCATGGCCATGCGCTGAGGCCATTGCCAACACCCAAATGCTGCCCGCACTTTCAGCTTGCACCCGGTTCGGCAGCGCCTGTGCGAGACAACCAAACACTGCATCCGGCAGCATCTGGCCAATCACGTGACGTGCCGTAACCGGGCTGGGAGATACCGGGTCGACGCAAGTCCCCGGTTCGCTAATAAGATCAAAACAGCCCAAAGACCCCGCATTGTTCGGCACGTCTGGCGCGATCACTGCCTTCAAGCCAAACACCACATAGGCTTTGCTGTAAGTGCGGGGTGAATTGATGCCATAATTCGAGGCAGGTGAGCTGCCTGACAGATCGATGGTGATCTGATCGCCCTCAACCCGCAATTCTGTTTTGATAGTGATGGGGCTTTCATAGCCGTCCAGCGGCAGATCAGAAGTGTAGATGCCATCGGGCACCGATTGGATGGCCTTTTGTGTCGCCGCCTTCGACGTCTCCAAAATATGATTGGCCAAATCGTCCAGCCCATCAATTTGAAATTCGCCCATCATCTCCACGAGCCGATTGACACCCGTGTCATTGGCGCTGATCAGCGACATCAAATCGCCGCGCACTTCCACAGGATTGCGCGTATTGGCCAAAATCACATTCAGCAAATCGCCGTTCAGCCTGCCCTCACGGCGCAAATACATATGCGGCACCAAGGTGCCTTCTTCATAGATCGCGGTTGCATCGGCCGAAAACCCGACACCGCCCACATCAATCACATGGCAGGTGGAGGCAAAAATGCCAATCGCTTTCCCGTTGTAAAACGCAGGGGTTACCACCACAAAGTCGAACAAATGCCCGGTGCCCATCCACGGATCATTGGTCACCAGCACATCGCCAGGCTTTAAACTCTCTATTGGGAAACGCTCCAAGAAATGCACGACCGCATTGGCCATGGTGTTCACATGGCCGGGTGTGCCAGTCACCGCTTGCGCCAGCATGGCGCCGTTCAAATCATAAACGCCTGCGGACAAATCGCCAGCTTCGCGCGCCACCGCGCCAAAGGCAGTGCGCAACAATGACTGGGCCTGCTCTTCCACCACAGAAATCAAGCGATTCCACATCACTTGGGTGCGAATGGCATCGTGGGCTTTGTTGCTCATTGGGCCGCCTCCTTGCGCTCAAGCACAATATAGCTGTGGGCATCAATTTCCGCGGCAAACTGTGATGTCACGATTGTCGATGTCTCATGTTCAGCAATGATCGCCGGGCCAGAAATCTTTGCCCCGACAGACAAATCAAAGCGCCAATAAACCGGCGTTTTCAACATGTCGCCCGTTGCGCCATCAAACAGCGCGCGATGACTGCGTGGCGCGATTACCGTCGCATCGCCTTCCCCAAATGTCGGCGAAACGCCATCATCAATTTCACACAAAACGGTAACCGACCAAGTGACAATCTCACTGGCCACATTATCCAGCTTCACGCCATAAATTGACTGATATTGGGTCTCAAACTGATCATGAATCCAGTTGGCGTCAGCAGCATCAAGCGTGCCGTCGGGCAACACAACTTGCAATTCATGCCCCTGCCCTGATAACGAATGTCCACGACACGCTGAACCTGCACCTGACGGTCGCCAGCGGCAGGGTGCACAATGTCACCCGCCTCTTTCGCCATGCTCTCAAGCATCTCATTGGCTTGCTTCATATCTGGGTGGTCGAGCACCATCGGAAAACTGCGCGTCACCTCATAAGAAATTGGCGCTCGCAAAAAGCCAATCGCCGAACCAACGCCTGCGCCAGATGGCACAATCATTTTGTTGATCGAGAGTTTTTCGGCCAACCGACAAAGATGCAATGGCGCACCGCCGCCAAAGGCGATCATAGTACTTGAGGCAATGTCGCGTCCGCGTTCAATTGCATGGACCCGCGCCGCATTGGCCATGTTTTCTTCAACAATTTCAACGACGCCCGCAGCTGGCCAAAATCCATCCAAGCCCAAGGGCCCACCAATTTGCGCCCCCAGCGCCGCCTTTGCTTCTTCTGGATAAAGCGGCAACTTACCACCTGCGAAATAGGCTGGATCGATCTTACCCAAGGTCAGATTTGCGTCGGTCACAGTCGGCAACGTGCCGCCGCGACCATAACAAATCGGCCCCGGTTCAGAACCTGCACTGTCTGGCCCCACCTTAATGCGTTGCATCGCGTCGATGCGGGCAATCGAGCCGCCGCCAGCGCCAATTTCCACCATTTCAATAACAGGTATACGCACGGGCCAACCGGACCCTTTGGTGTCGCGATAGGTGCGGGCAATCTCAAAATGTCGCGCCCGCTCCGGCACCCCATCGGCAATCAAGCAGATTTTGGCGGTCGTTCCGCCCATGTCGAAGGACAGCACATTGTTGAGGTCACATTGTTTTGCAATATGGCTCGCCAAAATGGCGCCGCCTGCCGGACCAGATTCCACCAGCCGAATTGGAAAACGCGACGCGCTTTCCAGCGTGGTCAATCCGCCGCCTGACATCATCAAAAACAGCGGCGCATCAATGCCCAATGCCTGCATCTCGCGGGCCAAACGGGTCAAATATCCCTCAATCAATGGGCGCACGGAGGCATTGGCGCATGTGGTTGAAAAGCGCTCATATTCGCGGATTTCCGGGCATACTTCGTGCGACACACAAATGGTGACCTTGTCGCCGAGTTCACGACGCACGATCTCGCGGGCGCGCTTCTCATGTGCGCTATGGGCATAAGCATGCAAAAAAACCGATGGCCACCGCCTCAACCTGCGCAGCGCGCAAGTCCGCACAAACAGAAACCAGCTGACCTTCGTCAAGAGGGCTCAATATTTCGCCATCTTGCGCCAACCGCTCGTTCACCCCAAAGCGCAAGTCTGCAGGCACGATCGCGGGCGGCATATCAATCATCAGATCATAATGGTCGAAGCGCTTTTCATAGCCCAACTCAAGAATATCCTCGAAGCCGGCGGTCGTGATCAATGCAGTTTTGGCAACTTTTCGTTCAATCAGGGCGTTGGTGGCCAGCGTTGTGCCGTGAACAAACACGTCGATATCTGCGGGTGACACATCGGTTTCATCCAAAACCATGCGCACACCATCAAGCAAACCGAGTTCAGGGTTTTGTGCATTGGTCAACACTTTTGCGCTGTGGCGCACATCGCCCAGCTCCAACACCACATCCGTGAATGTGCCGCCAATATCCACCGCCAATCGGACCGATTGCTCGCCTCGCATAAGAGCTTCTTCCCTCCTGAACACGCCCAACATAAGGACGCCTCATCCCACTATTTTCATTTATTTCATATTTGAAAGATTTTGCATTTGCAACTGGAAATTTGGGATTTACGCGCCATCAACAATCGCCTGCGACAATTTGTGCATGCTTAAACCATTGATATACATCAATTTTTAAAGTCGGCGGATATTTCACGTTTAAAATTATCCGCTTCATATGTGAAATTCAGTTGACATGATATTTCAAGTATGAAACTTTTTTTTGGGTAAGGGGAGAGACAGAATGCTAGACTTGTCAGACTTGACGGCACGTGCCGCCGAACTGGACGCTAAAGATCCGATTGCACAAATTGTAGATCATTACGAACATCCTGAAGGATGGATCTTCTGCGATTCAAATTCTGTTGGCCCGGTACCAAAGTCCACCCGCCCCGCTGCAAATGAGCTAATCGACGACTGGATTCAACTGCGGCGACGCGGTTGGGCAGAACGTGACTGGGTGGATATGCCGGCAATTCTTGGCGACCTGCTGGCCCCCATGATTGGCGCGCCAAAGGGCACCACAGTGGTGTGCGACAACACGACCATCAATCTTTATAAAGCCACCGGCCATGCCCTTGCCATCAATAATGATCGCCACATCATATTGACCCAAAAAGACAATTTCCCCACTGACATCCATGTGGTGCAGGGATTTGAGCGCGCCAATCCCAATCTGGAAGTCCGCTATGTGGAAAGCGAAGAAGAGGCGCTGGCCGCGCTTTCCGCTGATGTGGCGGTATGCACGTTTAGCCATGTGGGCTATAAATCAGGCCTGCGTTGGGATATGGACAAGTTCAACAAAGCCGCGCAGGCGCTTGGGGTTCTAACCATCTGGGATGTGTCCCACTCAGCGGGCGCTGTACCGGTTTTGGCAAAGGACAGCAACGCCGACTATATTGTCGGATGTGGGTATAAATATTTGAGCACAGGCCCCGGCGGCCCCGCCTTTATTTATGTGCGCCCTGACCTTACGGCCAAAGCATGGCCGCCTGTGTGTGGCTGGATGGGGCACGCGGATATCTATGCTTTTGCAGGCGATTACGAACCCCATGACGGCATCAAACGCTTCATATCTGGAACGCCAATGGTCGGGGCCAATCAAATTGCGCGTTGCGCCGCCGAAATCTACCAAAAATATGCGCCTAAAGACATTTGGGCGCGGCACAAAAGTCTGAGCGATTTCTTTATTGATGCGTTGCAGCAAGGTTGCGGCCCGCTGGGCGTGGAGATCGCGTCGCCCCTCGACTACGACAAACGCGGTGGACACGTCACCTTCAAAGCGCCAGGCGCAGGCCATGTTGTGGAAGCCTTGATCGATGCTAAGGTCATTTCATCGTTCCGCAAGCCTGACGCGATCCGGTTTGGTTTGAGCCCGGTTTCACTGACCCATGCACAACTTGCAGAGTCCGTGCACCGGCTTCAAAAAATCCTCAAAGAGGAGATCTGGCGAGATCCAAAATACGCAAATGTCTCGGTTTGATGTCGCGCCTGAAATAAAAAGAATAAAGCGCAGATCAATCAGAGATAAAACAAAAGGGAGAAGAACATTGAAAAAACCAATTTTGGCCGTTGCATTATCGGCCTTACTTGCAGCCCAAGCAGGCTTTGCCGCGGCTGAAGACGTTAAAGTTGGCACCATTATGGGCATCACGGGCCCTCTCGCCAACTTCATTCCACCCATTTTGAACGCAGCCAAACTGGCCGAAGCCGATGTGAACGATGGCGGCGGCATTCTCGGCGGCGGTAAATTTGAACTTGTCGTCTCTGATGGCCAAGCCGCAGCGCAACCATCCGTGGACGCGGCCACCAAATTGGTGAACCTTGAAAATGTTGCCGCCGTCATGGGCGCACTATCTTCTGGTGCCACGATTGCTGCAGCCAACGCTGTGACCATTCCAAACGGCGTCCTGCAAGTTTCACCAACAGCGACATCACCTTCCATGACCGATATGGACGACGGCGATTTCCTTTATCGCATTGTACCAAGCGATAACTATCAAGGTGAAGTGCTGGCCAAAATGGTGTTGGACGAAGGCATCAACAAAGTTGCCGTTGCCTATGTAAACAACGATTATGGCGTCGGCATTGCAGGCACCTTTAAAGAAAACTATGAGCGCTTGGGCGGCACCATCACCGGCTATGAAAAGCACGAAGATAAGAAAAACTCTTATCGCGGCGAGCTGGCTACCCTTTCACAAGGCGACCCTGAGGCTTTGGTCCTGATCGCCTATGCAGGCGGAAGTGGCGCAAAAATCGTCAAGCAATCTTTGGAAGCAGGTTTGTTTGACCGCTTTATCGGCACTGACGGTTTGCGCGATGATTTGCTGATCGAACAAGTGGGCCCTGAAGCATTGGCCACCTCATTTTTCTCTGCCCCAACTTCACCCGCAGAAAACCCTGCTGGCGAAGCGCTGCACACACGCTTTGATTCTGTGTATGGCGAAGGCTCAGACAAGCATTTGTCGACCAATCTTATGACGCCACCATGCTGATCGCTTTGGCGATCGAAAAGGCGGGCTCGACCGACCGCACAGCAATTAAAGACGCACTGCGGTTTGTGGCCAATGCGCCAGGTGAAATTGTTGGGCCAGGCGAATGGGCAAAAGCTGTAAAGCTTTTGGCTGAAGGCAAAGACATCAACTACGAGGGTGCCGCGGGCAGCCACGAGTTTGATGAAAATGGCGACGTCGCCGGCTTCATCGGTAAATTCATAGTTGATGGCGATAGCTACAAACAAGTGGCAATCTTCGAATAGTCAAAACGCTTTGGTGCCCGCAGCCCCCTCTGCTGCGGGCACACTTAACAAAGGGCAGCAGCCTTTATGATTAGTTTCGACAACATCACCATGCGCTTTGGCGGCATTGCCGCGGTCGATCAGTGCAGTTTTGACATCCCAAGTGGTCAGATCACAGGATTGATTGGCCCCAATGGCGCAGGCAAAACCACCGCCTTTAACGTGATTGCTGGCCATTTGCAGCCCACTTCTGGTCGAATTCTGCTTGAGGGAGAAGACATAACCGCCTTGCCCGCGCACAAGCGACAAGCCAAGGGCATCGCCCGCACCTTTCAGTTGGCGCACGAGTTTCACCGCATGACCGTGGTGGAAAATCTGATGGTGGCCGCCAAGAATGAACTGGGCGAAAACATCCTCAACGCCATTTTCCGACCTGGCCAATGCAAAGCGCAAGAACAGGCTGCCTATGACCGGGCAATGGAAACGCTAAAGTTTTTAGAAATAGAACAGCTTAAAACCCACTTGGCGGGCGACCTTTCTGGGGGACAAAAAAAAGCTACTCGAGTTGGGGCGCGCTTTAATGCAAAACCCCAAGATCATACTATTGGACGAGATTGGCGCAGGCGTAAACCGCACCCTTTTGGGCAAAATTGCCGAGAAAATTATTCAGCTCAACAAAGAGAAAGGTTACACTTTTTGCTTGATCGAGCATGATTTGGATTATGTATCTCGCCTTTGCGACACCGTTATTGTGATGGCGCAAGGCACCCTGCTCACCACGGGCACGGTCAACGAAGTGAGCAAAGATGAACGCGTCATTGAGGCCTATTTTGGCGGCGGCAAATATCAGGAAGCCTTATGACCAAAACTATTCTCGATGTACAAAACCTCGCCTCTGGCTATGGCAAGCTCCCGATTATTGAGAATATCAATACGCACGTCGAAGACGAACAAATTGTGGTGATTGTCGGGCCCAACGGTGCGGGAAAGTCAACGCTGCTCAAATCAGTTTTTGGCCTCAACCGGCGCATCGCTGGCGAGATCAGTTTTCACGGCCAATCAATTTTGCAGCAAAACCTCGGAATTGGTCCCAATGGGCATTTCAGCGGTCCCGCAAAGTCACAACGTATTTCCGACCCTGACGGTGGAAGAAAACCTTGATGTTGGCACCTTTGCCGCACCGCCAAAGGACAAAAAAAGCCACGAAGGCAAAAATCCTCGACCTGTTTCCAGACCTGAAAGACAAACTCAATCAACAGGCGGGCGAATTGTCTGGCGGGCAACGGCAAATGGTGGCCGTTGGCCGTGCGCTGATGAGCGAACCAAAACTGATTTTACTCGACGAACCAACGGCGGGGCTTTCCCCTGCCTATCTCGAGGTTATTTTTGATTTGTTGTTGCAGGTGCGCGATAGCGGTGTTGCCATATTGATGGTCGAGCAAAACGCCAAGCAAGCGTTGCGCATCGCTGATTATGCCTATGTGCTGGTCAATGGCCGCAATGCCTATGAGGGCACAGGCGCTGAATTGATCGGCAACGACGAAGTGCGCAAATCATTTCTGGGTGGAGGGGCAGCACAATGATGGATTTCATCAATTTCTATCTTATCCCCGGCATCACACTCGGCTCCATTTATGCCCTTGGGGCTGTCGGCGTATCGATGATTTTCGGTATCTTGCGCTTTGCCCACTTTGCCCACGGCGATTTGATGACCGTTGGCGCCTATTTTGGCTTGTCTGCCGTGTGGCTGCTGGGCATCCCTGCGCTTGCTGCCATTCCTTTAGCGGTTATCCTCACCTGTTTGGTCGCCTTGTTTGCCGATCGCGCCTTTTATAAACCCCTTCGTGAATTGCCGACGATTTATACGGTGATTGCATCCTTTGGCGTGGCGCTGATTTTCCGCTCGGTTATTCAATTGCTATGGGGCACAGAAAGCCAAGTTTATTCTGTCGGCTTCCAAAAGCCGATAGTGCTGTTCGACAATTTACGCATTGCGACGCGTCACATTCAAATCATCCTCGCAACGGCGGCGATCACTGTGGCGCTCAACTGGTTCTTGCACCACACGCAAATGGGCAAGACCATGCGGGCGGTGTCCGACGACCCGGCGTTGGCCAGCGTTGCGGGCCTTGATCCAGAAAAAAAACCATCCGTTGGACATGGATTATCGGTGCAGGCCTTGCCGCCATCGCTGGGGTGTTTGTGGGGCTAGACACGGATGTGCACACCATGATGGGCTGGAACTTGTTGCTGCCCATGTTTGCGGCGGCTCTTCTGGGCGGCATCGGCAAGCCTTTGGGCGCCATTGCCGGCGGGCTGATCATCGGCATCGCCGAAGAAATCTGTACCTATCCCATCCTCGGCGAAAGCCTGATTTCGCCAAGCTATAAAAGCGCGGTGGCCTTTGTGATCATGCTGCTGATCCTGATTTTCCGCCCACGCGGCCTGTTTAAAGGGAGGCTCCTCTAATGGAACTGAGTGGTATGCTATTTTACCTCATCTCCTTCTTGATCATGGGTGGCATTTATTCGGTGATCTGCCTGGCCCTCAATATGCAATGGGGCTTTGGGGGATTATTCAACGCGGGCATCGCAGGCTTTTATGCAATCGGCGCCTATGCTGCCGCCATCATCACTTCGGCGAATTCAAGCAATCATGTGGGCGGCTTTGACTTGCCAATTGTGGTCGGGTTGATCGTGGCCGGCATTTTATCGGGCATTGTTGGCTGGGCCATTGCGCGCATTTGTGTGCGCTTAAAAGCCGACTATCTGGCCATGGCATCCATCGGGATCGCCGAAATCATCCGCTTGGCAGTGATCAATGAGGAATGGCTGACCAATGGCAGCTTGGGCGTTTCGCGCATTCCTCGTCCGCTGGAAGAGTTTTTCACAGGCCGCGAGAGCGAAATTGTGTTTTTCGTCTTTGTCTGGATCGTTGTCGCCATCACGTTCTGGGTTGCCCACCGTCTTTATAAAAGCCCATGGGGTCGCGTTATGCGCGCCATTCGCGACAATGATGCCGCAGCTGAATCGGTAGGCAAGAATGTACAGTCTTTCCGCACTCAAAGTTTTGTCGTCGGCGCGGTGTTTATGGGCGTAGCCGGGGCATTGAGCGCACACTATTTCAAATTCTTCAGCCCCGACGCCACCGAACCTTTGCTGATCACGTTTCTTGCTTGGGTGATGCTGATCGCAGGCGGCAGCGGCAACAATAAGGGCGCAGTTGCCGGCGCGCTGATCATTTGGGCCATTTGGTCGATGACCGAGATCATCACCCAGCAATTGCCGCCTGATTGGGCCACCCGCTCCTCCTATATCCGCATGCTGCTGATCGGGCTGTTTTTGCAATTTGTGTTGCAGCGCTTCCGCGCTGGCCTGTTTCCTGAAAAAGCGCCCAAGCTTAATGTGAAAAGCCATGGCTGAGCGCAGTTTCGCCAAAGAGGTTGAAAAGCTACGTCTTGGCGATGGCGACACTTTCCGCGGCGAAGGCATATTGGCCATCACCAAAGCCCTGCTGGAAAATGGCGTCGGCTATGTCGGCGGCTATCAAGGCGCCCCCATCAGCCATTTGATGGACGTGTTTGCCGATGCTGAAGACTTATTGTCAGAACTTGGCGTTCGCTTCGAAGCCAGCGCGTCCGAAGCCACGGCCGCGGCCATGCTCGCCGCCTCAGTGCATTACCCCATTCGCGGCGCCGTCACCTTCAAATCAACGGTGGGCACCAATGTTGCCTCCGATGCTTTGGCCAACTTGGCCTCAGGCGGGGTAACAGGCGGTGCGTTGATTATTGTGGGCGAAGATTATGGCGAAGGCTCCTCCATCATGCAGGAGCGCAGCCATCCCTTTGCGCAAAAAAGCCAAATCTGGCTGCTCGATCCGCGCCCCAATCTCCCGTCAATTGTCGACGCAGTGGGCCACGGCTTTGCCCTATCCGAGGCCAGCAACACACCGGTGATGTTAGAAGTGCGCATCCGCGCCTGCCATGTGCATGGTCATTTTGATACCAAAGACAATGTGCCCCCACTCTTCACCGTGCGCGACGCCCTGGAAAACCCTAAGCGCAAAACCGACCGGATCGTTTTGCCCCCTGCTTCCTATATCCATGAAAAGGAAAAGGTCGAGCAGCGCCTGCCCGCCGCCATTGACTATATTCAACAGCACAAACTCAACGAGCATTTTGGCCCAGACATGGGCGACATCGGCATAATTCTTCAAGGCGGCATGTACAATAATGTCATCCGGGCGCTGCAACGCATGGGGCTGGCTGATATGTATGGCGACACAAAAGTGCCGCTCTATGTGATGAATGTCACCTATCCGCTGATCCCGGACGAAATTGTGAACTTCTGCGCCGAGAAAAAAGCGGTGCTGATGGTGGAGGAAGGGCAACCAGCCTGTCTTGAGGAAGCCGTGGCGGCGATGCTGTTCAAGCACAAAATCAACACGGAATTGGCGGGCAAGGGTGTATTGCCCCTGGCGGGTGAACTGACCGGCCAAGTGATGCTGGAAGGCTTACGCAGCTTTATCACCAGCCACGCGCCTCACCTGCTGACCGACAAAGACCGTGCGCCCAACGCGCCACAGCATGCACCCAGTGCCGATTTAGACGATACGGTCCCGGCGCGCCCACCGGGCTTTTGCACCGGTTGCCCGGAACGGCCAATCTTCGCTGCCACAAAATTGGTGGAAAATGAACTCGGACCGCACCATATTTCCTCAGATATTGGCTGCCACCTCTTCTCGATCATGCCGCCATTTGAAATTGGCGGCACCACCATGGGCTACGGCCTTGGCCCCGCCTCGTCTTCAGCGCTCAATGCCGAGGGCGCACGCCGCTCGATCAGCTTTGTCGGCGATGGCGGTTTTTGGCACAACGGCCTCACCTCATCCATCGGCAATGCCTCGTTCAATGAACATGATGGCGTGACCGTTATTGTCGACAATTATTATTCAGCCGCAACAGGCGGGCAGGATATTCTTTCATCTCGCGCACACAACAAATCCCGCAACACCAACAACCCGATTTCCAAAGCCGTCAAAGGCATGGGGGTAAAGTGGGTGCGCGAAATCGACCACACCTATGATGTGGGCAAAATGCGGGACACGCTAAAAGAAGCCCTAACAACGGATGTAACCGGACCAAAAGTGATTGTGGCGTCATCTGAATGCATGCTCAATCGTCAACGACGCGAACGGCCACAAAAAGCCAAGGCCATTGCCGAGGGCCAAACCGTCACCCAACCCAAATTTGGCATCGATGAAGATATTTGCACTGGCGACCATGCCTGCATGCGCCTCTCCGGCTGCCCCTCCCTCACCGTTAAAAAGCTCGACGACCCGCTGCGCATGATCCGGTGGCGCACATCGACCAATCGTGCGTCGGCTGCGGCAATTGCGGCGAAGTGGCTGACGCGGCGGTGCTCTGCCCCTCTTTTTACAAAGCCGAACGGATACACAATCCGGGCAAAGCCCATAAATTCTGGCTGAAGCAGAGCACGCGCTTTATGCGTTGGCTACAGGCACGCCGGGATCGCAAGTCCCTGCGTTTTGCGGAGTAGATGATGGCTCAAGATCAAATCATCAAACTCGCCATACTCGCAGTGGGCGGCCAGGGCGGCGGCGTTCTCACCAATTGGGTCGTTGAACTGGCCGAAAGCAATGGCTGGGTCGCCCAATCCACCGCCGTGGCAGGCGTAGCCCAGCGCACCGGCGCGACCATCTATTATGTTGAGATGGCACCGCAGAGCGAAAAGCGGCCCGTATTTTCGCTCGCCCCAAGCGTCGGCGACGTCGACATTCTGATTGCCGCTGAGCTGATGGAAGTCGGCCGCGCGATCCAGCGCGGATTTGTCAGCCCAACCCGCACCTTTTTGATCGGGTCCAGCCATCGGTTGCACGCCGTATCCGAAAAGATCAATCCAGGCGATGGACGTGCCAAAGACCAGGTGATCTTTGACGCGGCACAACAGGCCGCAAAATCCGTACTGCTACACAATTACGATCGTCTCGCCATCCAAAACGGCTCCTACATATCCGCCAGCCTGTTCGGCGCACTTGCTGCATCTCAAGCGTTGCCGTTTAGCGCGGCGCAATTTGAAAAAGTACTTGAGGGTTCAGGCCGTGGCGCGCAGCGCAGCATAGAAGCGTTCCAAGCAGCTCTCGCTGCCGAACCTCAAATTGGCCCCGAGCAAATTCACCCCAAGGTGCCCTCCGAGGCATCAAAGGCCCACAAAAACTGCGCGCGAGGTGGCATGATGTGCAGCAACGCATCGCACAACTGCCACAAGATGCTCAAAGCATGGCCCTGGCGGGGGCCAAAAAGTGCGTTGAGTTTCAAAACCTCGCCTATGCCGAGGACTATCTCGACAAGCTGGAGCACTTCGCCCATCAAATCCCTGCGGACCGCCCTGACCTTTTAACCGAGCTGGCCAAACATTTGGCCAATGCCATGGTCTATGACGATTTGATCCGCGTCGCCGATCTTAAAACCCGTCAGCAGCGCCTCACGCGCATTGAGGACGAGGTGCAATTCGACCCGGCGGACGGGCTCAAGATCACAGAATATTTTCACCCGCGCGCCGAAGAGATTTGTGGCATGTTGCCCCCCAGGCTTGGCCGCTGGTTTGAGGACCACCCAGACCGCTTCGCGTGGCTCGACCGCCGCGTCAATAAAGGCCGCCGTATTCGCAGCAATGGCTTTTGGGGCTTTTCCAGTCTCTATTTGCTTGGCGGGATGAAATGGTGGCGCAAGCACACCCTGCGTGACCAAATCGAACGCGACCATCGCGACGCTTGGCTTGAGACCCTTGAGCGTCACCTCCGCGATAATCCTGACTTAGGGCTAGAGCTGATCAAATGCCGCCGCCTCATCAAAGGCTATAGCGACACCCACCATCGATCCCTGAGCAAATTTGCCCGAATTTTCGACAATCTGCACCTTGTGTCTGGTTTGCCGGACGCAGCAGATTGGATTCGACGCTGGCGCGACGCGGCCTTGATGGATGAGAAGGGCGACGCTTTAGATGGTGCGATCAAAACGGTCAGTGTAACCTTACCAAGCGACGAGGCGGTTGCCGAAGGTCAAGAAGCGGACAATTAGACGCCTAAAACTCCGACTTTGAAAATGGTGTAAGCTCTGCAGCGTCAAAGATTGGCGCAACATCCTCTTGCCCCCCATCGAGCATCGCAGCGGTCCGCTCCAGCGATGCGATCAACATCGACTGCTCCCAATCTGAGAGGTTTTCGAATGCTTGCTCAAACCGTTCATGGACGCCATCAGGTGATTGGCTGAGGGCTGCATGGCCTGCGCTGGTCAATGATAGCCAAACCTGGCGTTTATCTGTTTCGCCCCGTTTACGTTCGATCAGGCCACGCGCTTCTAGTTTATGCACTAACCCAGTTGTCGTTGCTTGCGTGATTCCCATTGCTTGCGCGATTTGCCCGGCGCTACGCTCACCCTCTTCATCCAATAAACGCAACAATACCAACTGCGAGGGTGTTATGCCCGAAGCCCGCATCAGCGCCTTTGAATTTGTATCGGCCGCCCTAAGGATTCGCCGGATCGAACTTAAAACTGATTTTGTTTTTTCTTCCACACCACCCTCACACCGCAAAAGAGACAGCAAACATTATCTCAATCTTCACCAACCACCAAGATAGAAAATAAGTTTGTAAAAACAAATTATATAGCTGTTGACTCTGCCGTTTCCTTAATACGATCAAAGGGTTTTCCAGCAATTAAATTGTCATATTTCCCTGAAATCACACCTTTTTAGAGAATTCTGCGGAACTTTTCGGTTCCTTAAGAGTTGACATTTAGTTAGTTCGAGCTAAATAAAAAGCGAATTTGAATTTTCACAACAAACGGATTGTTGAAAAATGAAAACAAATAACACCAAGCGCGCCCCACATTCCGCAAACCAACGGCCAATGATGGGCCTGTTGTTTGGGATATCGTAAAAGATTCCGGCAAGCTGGATGAAAACTCAATTTACTGCAACTTGCTGCAATGCACGCACTTTGCAGACACATGCGTGATCGCTGAACTGGACGGTAAACCAGTTGGCTGGATATCCGCATACATCCCGCCGCAAAAGCCCGACACGTTATTTGTATGGCAAGTTTGCGTGACTGAAGAGGCACGCGGACTGGGCATTGCGAAACAACTGATCCATACCGCTCTAAAACGCGATGTATGTAAAGACGTGAAGAGAATCGAGAGCACCATCACTAAAGACAACGAAGCCAGCTGGGCTTTGTTTGGTGCAATCGCCGAAAATTTCGATGCCGACTTGAGCAAAAAAGTGATGTTTGACGAAGAGAAGCATTTGGACGGCCAAGGTGACACGGAGCACCTCGTCTCAATTGCGCCCGTTAAGCGAAATCACCCTGTGTTGCGCTCTGTTGCTTAACAGCCCAGCGCAACCACGAAATTGAATAAATCCAAAGGACTAATGATGACCAATAGTGAACAACAAGACCTGCTTGTGTTTGAACGTCGTGAAAGTGCAGTGCGCAGCTATTGTCGCGCCTTTCCAAAGATGTTCGATCGCGCGGTAAATGCCAAGATTTTTGGCACGGACGAAAAAGAATACATCGACTTCCTTGCGGGTTGTGCGTCGCTCAATTATGGCCACAACGACCCAGACATGAAACAGGCCTTGATCGATTTCATTAGCATGATGGCATCGCCCACGGTTTGGACATGCATACAAACGCCAAGCGTGACTTTTTGGAAACTTTCCATGAGCACATTCTTGCGCCCCGCAATATGGACTACCGGACCATGTTTACTGGCCCGACAGGTGCCAACGCGGTTGAGGCAGCATTGAAGCTGGCACGTAAAGTAACTGGCCGCACCAATGTCATCTCATTCACCAACGGCTTCCACGGCATGACTTTGGGCGCTTGGCGACCACTGGCAATGCGGGCAAGCGCGGCGGCGCAGGTATGGATTTGACGGGCGTACACCGCGCGCCATTTGATGGCTACTTCGGTGAAACTGTCGATACCGCTGAGCAACTTGATATCATGCTCAGCGACACGTCAGCGGGCATCGACGCCCCAGCCGCCATTTTGGTGGAAGCGGTGCAAGGCGAAGGCGGCTTGAACGTTGCCTCCAAAGAATGGATGCAGAAAATGCAGTCCATCGCCAAAAAGCATGGCGCCCTGTTTATCGTTGACGATATTCAGGCTGGTTGTGGCCGCACGGGCACCTTCTTCTCATTCGAAGAAATGGACATTGAGCCCGACATGATCACCATGGCCAAATCGCTTTCAGGCATGGGCCTTCCGTTTGCTGTGACCTTGCTTAAACCAGAACTCGATATCTGGAAGCCAGGCGAGCATAACGGCACGTTCCGCGGCAACAACCACGCCTTTATCACCGCGAAAGTGGCGATCGAGAAGTTCTGGTCAAATGACAGCTTCCAAGCCGAGATTAAGGAAAAGTCCGAATATCTCGAGCAGCGCCTGCAGTCAATTGCCGACAAATATGGCTTTGGCCTTAAAGGTCGCGGTATGATGATGGGCATCAATTGTGAGAGCGGCGAAGACGCATCTGATATTTGTGAACACGCATTTGAAAATGGCGTGATCGTAGAAACTTCTGGCAGCGACGACGAAATCGTGAAGATTTTGGCGCCATTGACCATCGAAAAAGACACATTCGCCAAGGGCCTCGACATCATCGAGACCGCATTTGATTGCACCCTTGTCGACAAGAACCAACGCTCAGCAGCGGAGTAGATTATGATTGTACGCGATTTGAATGAAGCACGTGAAACAGACCGATTGATTTCCACCGAAGGGTGGGACAGCACACGGCTGTTGCTGGCTGATGATAATATGGGCTTTTCATTCCATGTGACACGCATCAAAGCCGGCACATCACACGTGTTTCACTACAAGCACCACCTCGAAGCGGTATTCTGCATTGAGGGCGAAGGTCAGATCAAAGATTTGGCCACAGGCGAAGTGCACGAAATCAAGCCAGGCGTGATCTACGCTTTGGATAAAAATGACAAGCATGAATTGTCTGCAAAGAGCCAAATCACATTTGCCTGCACCTTCAATCCGCCAGTAACAGGCAATGAAGTGCACCGCGAAGACGGTTCATATGCACCTGCAGCGGAGGTTGCAGCAGAATAGAGTTTTAGTTTGTTGTCTAACGAAGAGGAGCGATAAATGAGCAGCGCTTCGATTAAACCGATTGAACTAGAAGATGATTACGTGACACGCTTGCCGGACGGCGAACGCCGCTTGGAGCGTAAGGATCCTGTTGTTTGGTCAGAGTGGCGCCCAGGTGCGCCACTTGCCATGGATCAGGTTGAAAAGTTTGAACGTGATGGCTTTCTCATCCTTGAGCCGCTCGCTGCCGGGGCATGGCCACGCGAGAAGGGGCACG